>Ga0265339_10001589_pt1 | contig 16818 bp, 16 predicted proteins | sample 4CB219metaG_FD_202085 | JGI IMG/M metagenome (GOLD analysis project Ga0265339, IMG submission 202085) | Rhizosphere microbial communities from Carex aquatilis grown in University of Washington, Seatle, WA, United States - 4-CB2-19 metaG | ecosystem: Host-associated > Plants > Roots >... | reverse complement strand
GGACCCGATACCAGCAGCCCCTTCCCCGGCCTCAGTGAGGGGCCTGCAAACCCCCTTACCGCCTTTGCGGCATTTATCTCTTTTCGTTATAACAATTTAGCCTCTATTCTGGCGTGCTAGCCAGATTATGCCCCAAAACGCACCATTTATTGTGCAAAATCATGCGCAATTGGGCTCCGCCGCCGAGCGGAAAAGGCGAATCTTAGGCAAAACTACCCGCTCCCGTGCCTGACCAGCTCCGCTAGCCCCGCTAACTCCGCTCGCCCCCCTGTATCCGCCATCACATCCAGGTCAGGGAAACCCAGGCTATAGTCTCTTTATGTGTCGTATTGCGCCCGCCCTCCAAGGCGGGCATTACGCTCTTTGAGAAAAGAATCGGCAAAAAACAGTCATGATCGCCCGCCAATCCAATCCGCCCCCTCCCCAATAGCTCCCCGCGGGACCACCCCGCAATTTAATGCACTTTTAGGGCGTAACGCATTCATTCCATTCCACATCTCCGTTTTTTATTTCGCACTCCCCTCATTCCCTTATTCCCTTATTCCCCTACTCCCTCGCCCCCTTGTTCCCTCACCCCTTCCGCCGTACAATGGCTCTCTAAGCCATGCCCGTAGCACAACTTACGCTCGAAATCCGCATCGAACACGCCCAATCCCTCAAGGACCGGCGCCAGGTCGTCCGCTCCCTGAAGGACCAGCTGCGCCAGGGCTTCAACGTCTCTGTGGCTGAAATGGATGAGGCCGTCACCTGGCAATCGGCCACCATCGGCATCGTGGCCATCTCCCGCTCCCGCGACTACCTCCACGGCCTGGTGGATGAAGTCGAGCGCGCCGCCCGCCGCATCCTCAACGAGCATGGCGCCGAGCTCCACGACTCCTTCTGGGAGTACATGGAAAGCTGAGCCGCTAACTCCTCCATAAATCAGTGGTTAGTCCGGCTTCTGCTTCTTCGCCTTGCGGAAATCCAGGTATGCCAGGTTCATGTTGCCCTGCTCCAGGACCCGCACCGTGATCACGTTCACGCCCTCCACCAGGTGGACCTTTGCGATGCCCGCAACATTCCAGTGGTGCCACTGCCGCCACGCCAGCGGATCGGCCGGGTTCAACGTGGACTCGATCGCGATCGGGTCGGTTGCAGGCTCGCCGTTCACGTCCAGGCGGATGGATCCTCCGCGGTTCGAAGTGTACAGCAGATCCACGGCGTAGTCCGCCGTTTTGGCCACGTCCACGGTCAGGTTGAACCACTCGCCGGGCTCGGTCCAGCCCACGTAAAGCATGTTGGGCGGCGGCGCAACGCCCTGGAACGGATTGTCGTCGATCTGAGGATCGCGCCCGAATTTGGTGTACGAGGTGTCCACGCCCTCCTTCATGCGGAACTCGTTTAAATAATTGCCATCGGCGGGATTCAGCTCGCCGCTCCCGTGATTTTTGGGGTCGGTGTCGTGGTAGGCCACGCCTTCGCCGCCGCGGTCGTAATAGGCGCAGAGCACCCGGCCGGGAATCTTTTGCGGCGCCTGCGCGCGCGCATCGGCATACGGGCCGCCCTTGTAGGCGCGCAGCCATGCGCTCCGGTCCGCAGCCATTCCCAGGCTTGCGGCCGCCGCCACCAGCGCAATCGTCCGCAGCCAGCCCGTTCCTGCTTTCTTCTTCATTTACCCTCCCATGTTGCGGCTCGCTTCTCAAGGAATGCGCGCGTGCCCTCGGCCTTGTCGAGTGTGGCGCATATCTGGCCGAAGCAGTCGGCCTCGCGCATCAGGGCCAGCTCAAGCGGCAGGCTCATGCCTTCGTCCACCGTGTGCAGCACCTCGGCCACAGCCAGGGGGGCGTTCTTCGCAATCGCGTGCGCCATGGCTTCAGCGCGCGCCATCAACTCGGCTGCGGGAACCACTTCGTCCACCAGGCCGATGCGCAGGGCCTCGCGAGCGTCGATGGGATCGCCGGTGAGCATCAACTTGAGCGCGGCGCCGCGGCCGACGAGCCGTGGCAGTCGCTGTGTGCCGCCGTAGCCGGGAATCAGACCGAGCTTGACCTCGGGCTGGCCCAGCCGCGCGTCTTCTGCAGCGATGCGCAGAGTGCAGGCCATGGCCAGCTCACAGCCGCCGCCCAGGGCGAACCCCTGAATGCAGGCGATCACAGGCTTGCCCAGTGTTTCAATGCTGCGGAAGACGTGCTGGCCGCGCAGGGCAAATGCGCGGCCATCTTCTTGAGTGGCGGCCTGGGCCAGTTCGCCGATGTCGGCGCCGGCGGCAAAAGCGCGCCCACCCGCGCCGGTGATCAGGACCACGCGGACGGTGTCATCGGCAGCCAGAGTTTCAAACGCGGCGGCGAGCTCAGCGAGGGTGGCGGCGTTCAGCGCGTTGAGGACCTTGGGCCGGTCGAGCGTTATCTGGGCGACGGGAGGACGCAGATCGAGACGAACATTTGAGAAATCCATGCGTTCAAGAGAGTAGCAGGCAAACGGGATGGGGGAACAGCAGAGCAGGAATATAGGCGCTGGTCACGGGTGATTGCTGCCATCCGCTCCAAGCGTTCTTCCGCCGTCCGGCGGGTAAACCGCGGCCTCCCGATCTCCGGACCGGCAAGGTCCGGAGATTCGGAAAGCAGGATGGACCTAGTTAAGGCTTGCCGTCGGTCCAGGTGCTGGAACACCGATCGCCTCGCCCGAGACAACCAGCTCTACGCGGCGATTGCTTTGCCGGCCGCCCGAGTTGTCGTTCGACGCCACGGGAGATGAGTTGCCAAATCCGCGGGCGCTCACTGAATCGATTGCTACGCCTTGATTCACGAGGTAATCGCGCACCGCGCCGGCACGGTTTTGCGAGAGCGTCTGGTTCAGGCCGTCGCTGCCCACGTTATCCGTGTAGCCGCCGACCTCGGTCTTCAGACTCGGGTAGGAGATAAGGATTCCGGCAACCTTGGACAGCTTCTCGCGCGCGCCGGGGTTGAGTGAGTACCTTCCAGTGTCAAACAGTACGTCAGACATGTTCACAATGAGGCCACGCGCACTGTCGCGGGTCTGCAGGATCTGGTTCAAACGGGTTTCGAGTTGGGCGCGAAGTGTGGCTTTATCGGTAACAGCCTGGCGCTCGTTCTGCTGGGCAATTTGAGCATCCGTGCGAGACTGATCCGCCGACGCATTGGCGGCGTTGATCTGTGCCGCGGAAGATGCCTGGTTGGCCGCCATATCGGCCTGAGCGCTGGCAGCCTGCGCCTGGGCCCTTGTGGCATCCGCCTGGGCCCTTGTGGCATCCGCCTGGGCTGCGGTCATGTTGGCCTGCGAAGCTGACGCATTGGCTTGCGCCGTTGCACGGTCGGCCTGGGCAGCCGCATTGTCAGACTGCGCCATATTCTTCTGGCGAGCCATTTCGTCGGTTTCAGATTGTGAGTTGGCCAGGGCGTTGGCGGAGCTCTGACGTTCATCGCTGCGGACCGCTGCTTCAAGGTTCTTTACCGCGATGGCGCGCGCGTCTTCCGCGGTCTGCACCGTTTCACGCGAGGTGGCAATCAGTTCCTTTTTCGAGGAATGCTTCTCGGTGGCGTACCGGTCAGCTGTGTCCATCAACTGGACGGCGTGTTGATAGCTCTCAGAGGCATACTGTTCCGCCCCTTCCGATTGTGCGATGCGAAGAGCGTTGCGCGCTTCAAGGAATTCGAGCGGAAGTTTTGCATCGAGAACCACGGGGTCGAATTTATAGCCGGTGGGAATGTACCCGCCGCGGCCCATCAATTCGTACTTGGCGCTCACTGCCTCGCTGGTGCCCTTGGTATCTGAACGCACCACGTTTTCGAGGACCACCACATCGCTCGGCTCGCGAACCGCGTAATACGGTTCGGCCGTGACGATGAGGGCGAACGCCTGGAGATCCGTGGTGACCTTGAGCTTGCTGCGATAGTTGCTGCCCACAAGCACTTCGCCGAGATTCACCGCCCTGCCCTCAGGCGAGATGGCCCATAGGACGTAGGTGAGGTACTCGGTTCCAAAGGTTGTGGGCATTTGGAGATCGCCGAATTCAGCTTCGATTGCGATGGAGCCGCGCTGGCTCTTGACTTCGGCAACACCGTTTGCGGACGGCATGATTGCGGTGCCGGCGAAGTCGATCTTGGTTTGGCCGCCGCGATGCTGATAGTTGACCGCCTGCACGGTACGCGTGGTGGTGCGCACCGTAAACAGCGGTGCGCGACCGTCCGTGCGCTCCGGCATGGTGGACTGCGCACTGACTTGAGTCAAGGCGCTTAAGCCAACTGCGATTCCAAGTACATACATAAGTCTGGTTTTCATAATTACTCCTGCAGGTGGACGCCTGCGTGTTGCGTTGAAAGTAGTTAATAAGTCCGATCGGGTTGTTCTTTACCGAGTGGCCGGGCAGCTAGTTTGCGTCGGCTACGGCGCTGGTGTGGGCGGTTTGGGCGATCACGCGGAGGAAGGCCTGTGTGGACTGCGGAGCGTGTACGCGGCCATCGAGGGTGGCACGGAACGAACGGTCGCGGCCATAGATGGCGCGGGTGGAGTCAACATCCTGTTCGACAATGGCGCCATCCAGCGAGATACCTGCGAATACGCCCTTGGAGCGCGAGTAGGTCAGAATCTCGGAATTCATCTTCCAGTCAGTGCCGGCGGACGCGTGGCGGCCGATTGGGCCGGCGGAAGCGGAGGCATCGGCGCCTATTTTGAATTTGCTCGAAAGCATGTGCTGCAAGCCGTTGTCGTTCATGACCAGCATGATGACGTCAACGCCTTCGACGCCGATCTGCAATCCCCAGCTTCCACCGCCGAGAGAGACAAAGGCCGGCGCGCTCCAGCCCTCCGCCGTGCGACAGGTGGCGACGCCGCGGCCGTGCTCTGCACCGAACACGAATCCACCCTTGACCAGATGGGGAATCACAACGATGCATTTGGCGTTGCTGAGAACCTCTTCAGGGATGCCCTTGTCCGGTGCATTGATCATGGCAGTAAGGGTGTTGGAAGCCATGCCGAGACGATCGATCGAATCCTGGCGGCCGGAAGCAGCAGACAGGTTTGTTGCGGTCAGCGCCAGTGCGCCGGCCAAAAAGAGTGGAGTGACTTTCATGGGTGGTCCTTTTTTGGAGAGGGGGAGCTAAGGTGGATGCATGTCAGATGGGCTGACTTAGCTCAGAAACCAAGAGGGAGAAAACAATCCTACTCTTCTCCAACGCCAGAATACCAGAATCAGGCTCCGATAACTTAGTATTAGCTATGTTTTCCCATCACATAATTTATACTATGTTCAATATTGACCAGTAATGTGTTGGCGGTGAGATGGCGTCACTTAGATGCGAGTTAGTCATGAATAGATATCCTGGGAGATATAGCAAGTACGGCTCGCCGTGCGCAGTCGATATCAAAGGCGCCAGTTTCTTAGTAGCGATCGTGAGTGGGGTCTGAGATCGCTCTCGGAAATCGATACGCCGGTGGTTGCAGACGGCTCAATGCACTCATTTGGCGCGGGAAATACATTGCTAAAAAGCACAGCATACGGCACCCACCCCTGACACCTGAAAGCCGGCGCCTGTATGCTGTGCGGTGATGACGATGAAAGATGCAGGCAATCAAAGGCGGTCGCCGGTGCTGCTGGTTCATGGCGGGGCGTGGGCGATTCCGCAGGCGGAGCAGGCGGCGCATGCTGAGGGAGTGCGGCGGGCGCTGGAGGCGGGGTGGACCGTGCTCAAGCGCGGCGGAGCAGCGGTGGATGCGGTGGAAGCCGCCGTCACGGTGATGGAAGACGATGTGACTTTCGATGCGGGGCGCGGAAGTTTCCTGACTGCGGACGGGCGCGTGCAACTGGACGCGCTGCTGATGGATGGCGGGCGCATGAAGGCCGGCGGAGTGGCTTGCGTGGAGCGGATACGCAACCCGATCCATGCGGCGCGGCTGGTGCTGGAGGAGAGCCCGCACGTGTTTTTTGTGGGCACGGGCGCGGAGGAGTTTGCCGCGCGGCAAGGGATGGAGCTGATTGACAATCGGGAGCTGGTGCTGGAACGCGAGCGGGAACGGCTGGCCCGTGCCAAGGTGCGCGAGCACGAAGGGCTGAAGGATGAGACGTTCTCCGGGGTGGGCGACGACAAAGGGCCGGAGACGGCCGCAGTGCGGGGATCAGGGATCAGGGATCAGGGGTCAGAAGAACAGGGACCAGGGACCAGGGACCTCGGGACTGAGTTGTTCGAGTCGCACGACACGGTGGGAGCAGTTGCACTGGATGCCTTGGGCGACCTGGCGGCGGGGACGTCGACAGGCGGGACGCTGAACAAGACGCCGGGGAGGGTGGGGGATTCTTCGCTGATCGGGTGCGGGTGCTACGCGGATAATCTGGCAGCCGCGGTGAGCCTGACGGGCTGGGGCGAGCCGATCATGAAGCTGGTGCTGGGCAAGTGGGCCACTGACCGGGTGGCGGCGGGCACTGCGCCGGAGATGGCGGCGCGCGAGGCGATGAGCTATCTCTACAACCGGCTGGGCGGACATGGCGGGATCATCCTGCTGGGTCCGGACGGGCGGTTCGGGCTGGCGCACAATACGCCGGCTATGGCGTGGGGACTGGCGACGGTGGCGGGAGTTGAGGTGGGGTTGGGGATGTAGCGACAGTTGTCGGTTGTCAGCCGTTCGCTTTCCTCTCTCAGATTTCAGTCACAGGCTCCTGGCTTCTGGAAGCGATAAAACCAGTGAGGTGTGCGAGAGCGATTTCAAGAATCCACGACGGGAAAAAGACAATGAACGGCTCCGGGGCGCGCCGCTGTTTTTTGAAGGGGATCCACGCAGATTGTGCCCGAAATTCGAGCATATCGAGTAGCGAGGTGCGGTCTTCGTCACAGTGGCAGGCGGGGCGGGGGGTGTACTATGGGGGCGGTTGCGAATCCCGGATCATCAGGGATTTGAGGCCTGCCAGCCGCCGCACTTTGCGACTGATGATTTTATGGATGTCTTAATGACCGGCCCGCGGTATCTGCTCCGCAGTGGACGGTGGACTATTTCCCCATTCCCTCTCAATGCCCGACGGCGTGAAAGCTGCGCCCACGGCCCCTGCGCGGGAGCACGCTAGTGGCTGATTTAGCGACGCTTACGCGACCGGTCCCGCCGATGCCGGTGAGGGTCCCCGCCAGGAGCCGCTTCCAGGCGACCCGTGGCGGCTGGGCTGTTTTTGGAGTGGCCCTGGCCGGAGGCCTTGGCTACATTGGCGTGCACCTGTTTCACGATCTTGAAGGGGCGCGGACCGCGAGTTCCTGGCCTCTCCTGGTGCTTGGCGCGGCTCTGCTGATCGCGCTGGCATTCGAATTCGTAAACGGTTTTCACGATACTGCAAACGCCGTGGCCACGGTGATTTACACCAACTCGCTGCAGCCGCAATTCGCGGTGGTTTTGTCGGGAATGTGCAACCTGTGCGGGGTTCTTGTATCGACGGGCACGGTGGCCTATGCGATTGTCGCTCTGCTGCCGGTGGACCTGATTCTTCAGGTGAGTTCGCGCGCGGGATTCGCCATGGTGTTTGCGCTGCTGATCGCGGCCATCCTGTGGAACCTGGGCACGTGGTGGCTGGGGCTGCCGGCGTCAAGCTCGCACACGTTGGTTGGGTCGATTGTGGGCGTGGGAATCGCCAACCAGTTGCTGAACGCGCATAGCAGCGCTTCCGGTGTGGACTGGGACCAGGCGAGGAAGGTGCTGGAAGCGCTCTTCATTTCGCCGGTAATCGGCTTCTCGGTAGCGGGCATTCTCCTGCTGGTATCGAAGCGTTTGTTCCGTTATCCCGCGCTGTACGAAGCTCCGAAAGGAAATACCCCGCCGCCGTTTCCGGTGCGCGCGCTCATGGTGCTCAACTGCACGGGCGTCAGCTTCTTCCACGGATCGAATGACGGGCAAAAAGGGATGGGCCTGATCATGCTGATCCTCATCGGCACGGTGCCAGGCGCGTATGCCCTGAATCATGGCGCCGGCGCGGCAGATGTGCAGAATCTTCTGAATGCATCGGAACGCATGGTGAGCATTCTTGATGCGCACCATGCCACCGCGGTGGCGGACGAAGGAGCGGCACGCGCGGAGGTCACGGAATACATTCGCAACCGCAAGTTCACACCCCAGACGCTGGCTTCGCTGCGCACGTTGATTGGCTCCCTCGATGGCCAGTTGAACGGGCAGTCCGCGTACAGCAACCTGCCGGCACAGCAACAGGCAGATGTGCGCAACAGCATGTACATTGCGGGCGAGGCGCTGCGGCAGATAGAAAAGGAACGCCCCAGTCAGTTCACTGCCGACGAATGGAAAGCGGTCCACTCGTATCGGAGCTCGCTGGACCGGGCGACACGGTACATTCCCGGATGGGTAAAGGTGGCCGTGGCGCTGGCATTGGGCCTGGGGACCATGGTGGGCTGGAAGCGGATCACGATCACGGTGGGCGAGAAGATTGGGAAGGATCACCTGACCTACGCGCAGGGAGCAGTGGCTGGGCTGGTGGCCATGGGAACCATCTTCGGAGCCAACGGCTTCGGGCTGCCGGTGAGCACTACGCACATCCTGAGCAGCGGCGTGGCGGGAACTATGGCAGCGAACGGCAGCGGGCTGCGCATGCGCACTATCCGCAACATTGCGGCGGGATGGGTATTTACGTTGCCCGCTTCGGCAATGCTTTCCGCGCTGCTCTACCTGGCGTTCCGGCAGATTCTGTAGCCGGTTGGCGCGCTCGCTGGTTTCAGTGCAGGACGACTTCCGGCGCGGATTCGCGCGGCGATGTGCCGTTTCCATTATTTCTGGAGACGCCAAACGAGGCGGTCAATTTTGCGGCGCGATCCGCCATCAATTCTTCAATCCGCTCCGGGCTGAACCTCCAGTCGGTCGGCAGGGCCTCCAATTTCGGCGAGCCGTCAGCGGGCATCCATTCGTAACTCTCGGACAGCACGCAGCGGCCAATGCGGTCGGCGGTTTCGCGCATCCTCTGCGCTACTTCGCCGGGCAGCGCAAGGTAGATGCGCGGCATATCATTGAAAGCTACGCCGCCGAACTGGACCAGGCAGCACACGGTGCGCGAGCCGTAACTGGCCTGCCAGCGGTCAATGGCGTTGCGCATATCAAATGAGGCGGCGCTGATGGCCTGGCCGCTGCGCGCATAGCCGCTGGTCAGGCGCCACTCGCCATCGTCACTGGCTTTGACGGAGATTTTGAGCAGGTTGCCGGCGCGGGTTACCACAAGGTCATACCAGGGCTTGTCGCGGCCGGCCTGCACAAGGACGTCAAAGCCGCAGCGGGCAAACTGCGCTGCCGCAATTCCCTCGGCGCCCACCGCGATGGGCCAGGTTGCACTGCGGGCCGGAGTGGAGGCGAGGAAAGCCATTGAGTTCTCCTGTGTACGCCGAGGTAGAGCTTGCCTTTTGCCAAGCAAAGAGGCAGGAATTTGTGGAGAGGTTGAATCATTTATCGGTTGATTTCCACAGTTCGTCTGTGAGGCCCGTCACTTGACTGGCCGAATCTGGGCAGGCGCTGGGAAAATGAGAAGCCGCCCGTTCCGGTACCATACTTGAGGACCCTTTACGAATGAGTCTTAGAGCAAAGCTGGAAGCCGTGATTTACGCCGCGGAGGAGCCTGTGACCCTGTCGCAGCTCGCCGCATTGTTCAGCGCCGATGCGCTGGAATGGACTGCCGCGCAAGCGGCGGCCGCCGCCGAGCAGGCCGCAGAAGTGGCCGGACAGCCGCTCGAGAACGCGGCGCCGGAGCTGCTGCTGGGAGTGAGCCTGGAGTACCTTGGCCTGGGCATTGTGCCCGAGGTGACGGCCATGGAGCCGGCGGAGCAGGCCGAACCTGCCGCCGAGATCGCGCCGGAGGTGGAAGGCGCGCCCGCCGTTGAATCGGCTCCAGATGCTGAAGTGCCGGCAGAGCCGGAAGCCGGGGTGCCGCCCGACGCTGAATCCGAGATGCGGCGCCCTGCGCGCCAGCGTGACCGCGAGATCAGGGGCGTGATCAAGCAGCTTCTGGACGAATTGATCGTCACCTATGCCTCTGACGATCGGGGCATTGAAATCCGGGAGATCGCCGGCGGATATCGCATGGCCACCAAGCCCGAGTGCCACGATGCCGTAAGGGCGTTCGTAAAGAGCCTGAAGCCGCCGCTCAAACTGTCGTTGCCGGCGCTGGAAACCCTTGCGGTGGTGGCCTACAAACAGCCGGTAACGGCGCCGGAGGTGAACGAGATCAGGGGCGTGGAGTCAGGGGGCGTGCTGGGATCGTTGCTGGCGCGCAAGCTGATTGCCACGGCGGGGCGGAAGCAGGTAATTGGCCGGCCAATCCTCTACAAAACCACCAAGGAGTTTCTCCTGCGTTTCGGGTTGAAAGACCTGGCGGAGCTGCCATCGATGGAGGAGTTTGAGAAAATGGCGGCGGCTGAGATTGAGGAGATGGAGCCGGAGGCAGCTGCGGCGGACGCGGCCGAAGAGACCGCCGGCGGCCTGTTGGAAGAAGCTGCGGAGATGGGCGACGAGAACGGCACAGCAGTGATGGAAGACAATTCGCTGGGAAGCGAAGACAAGACGCCAGAGATTCCGGAAAACGCGGAACCAAGCGAAGCAGCAACAGAAGTGATGGCCGGCCTGTCCGCGGAGCCTGGCGAGCCATCCAACCAGCAGCAAGCTACGCCAGTGGAAATGACGCCGGCAGAAAACGAGACAGTTCCCCATGCCCAGGAAGAAGAAGACGAGCGCTGAACCAGAGCTGACAGAGACACCCGCGCAGGAAGCTGTCGCGCATGAAGGTCTGGTCATCGAGCCGGACGACGATATTCCCAAGCCGCGCCGGAAAGCGCCGGTGAAAGCAGCGACAAAGAAGCCCGCTGCGAAAAAGCGGGCAAGCAAGGCCACCAAGAAGCAGGCCGCAGCGGCGGCGGCGGAGCCAGAGGCCGCTGGAGCGGATGCGGGTGCCGCACCAGGCGCGCCCGGCTCCATTGAAGCGGAAGCCTCGGCCCAGGCGGTGGACACGTTTGAAGACGCCCTGGAGGCGAATGACTCGCACGAGAGCCGCGCAACTAAGGCCGGTTTGAAGCGTGGCCGGAAACCGGTGCAGGAACCGGACGAGGCCGATCCGCCCAAGGGCGATTCGGAATCGGGCACGGGCGATGAAGATGAAGAGCCTGAGCTTCCCCCGGGCAAGCAGGAGCGCTTGCAGAAGATACTGGCCGCCGCGGGCGTGGCCAGCCGGCGACATGCCGAGGAACTCATTACAGCGGGGCGGGTAGAGGTGAACGGGCAGGTGGTGACGACGCTGGGCTCGAAGGCCGATGCCGCGCGCGATCACATTCGCGTGGATGGCAAGCTGCTCCACGGCGCCGAGCGGCAGCGTTATTTTGTGTTGAACAAGCCGCGCGGCTACGTCACCACGGTGAGCGATCCTGAAGGACGCCCGACCGTGATGGAGTTTTTTGCGCAGATGCACGAGCGGCTTTACCCGGTTGGGCGGCTGGACTACCTGAGCGAAGGCCTGCTGCTGATGACCAACGACGGGGAGCTGGCGAACCAGCTCACTCGCGCGGCATCAGGAGTGGAGAAGGTCTACCTGGTGAAGGTGGCCGGGCAGCCGGATGCGGCGAAGATTGAGGCGTTGCGGGCGGGCGTGGACATTGATCGCGCGGGGCAAGGCGAAGGGCGTGTGCAGACCGCTCCGGCGCGGATCCGCCTGTTCCGGCAGGGCGAGAACCCGTGGTTTGAGGTGGGGCTGATTGAAGGGCGCAACCGCGAGCTGCGCAAGATGTTCGAAGAGATCGGCCATCACGTGGAGAAGATTCGCCGCATTGGTTACGGCCCGCTGGAGCTGGACGTGGAGCCGGGCAAACTGCGCGAGTTGACGCCGCAGGAGGTGCAGTCGCTGCGCCTCGCCGCTGAAGGCAAGCTGAAGCCGAAGCGGCAGCGGAGCTCCGCGATGCTGCCCGGGGAAGCCGGTCGCGGCGCGGCGCGTGGGGCAGCGGGAAAGCCGGGCGACAGGCCGGCGCAGCGGAGCGAGCCGAGGCGAGGCCAGGACCGCGGTGGGCAGAAGTGGCAGGATCGAGGCGCGCGCGGCGAGACCCGCGGGCGCGAACAGCGGAGCTTTTCAGATCGCGGCCCACGGCGGGCTGAGGGCGGCGGATTTGCACCGCGCCCCGCGGACAGGCCGGGATTTGTCGCACGTGAAGGCGGAGCGGGTGAGCGTGGCGCGGGGCGTGGGTTCGTTCCGGACCGCGGCCAGCGCGGGGCTGCGCGTCCGCGAGTCGACCGGCCCTTCAACGCAAGGCCGACAACGAGTGATCGGCCGTTCAGGGGCAGGCCGGTAGCGGGAACAGAGAGGCCGCGTTTTGAGGGGCGTCCGCCGCGGGAAGGGGTTGAGGACCGCGGCTCACGACCGCCGCGTCCGGCATTCCGTCCGGAAGGTGGTTCGGGGCCGAAACCAGGTGGTTTCCGCCCGCAGGGCAGCGAGCAACGTCGTGGTCCGGGTGGTGGCGGTGGCCAGCGCTTCGGGCGTCCCGCAAGCGGACCGCGCCGTGAGGGAGTTGCGGATCGCGGTTCACGTCCGCCGCGTCCGGCATTCCGTCCGGAAGGTGGTTCGGGGCCGAAACCGGGCGGTTTCCGTCCGCAGGCAAGTTCAGCGCCGGCATCCGGCGGTTTCCTCCCGCAGGGCAGCGAGCAGCGTCGCGGGCCGGGCGGCGGTGGCCAGCGTTTTGGGCGTCCCGCGAGCGGACCGCGCCGGGAAGGTGCTGACGATCGCGGTGCGCGGCCTCCGCGCCCAGCATTCCGCCCGGAAGGCGGTGCAGCGCCGAAACCTGGCGGCTTCCGTCCGCAGGGCAGCGATCAGCGTCGCGGGCCGGGTAGCGGCGGTGGCCAGCGCTTTGGGCGTCCTGCGAGCGGGCCGCGCCGGGAAGGCAATCGCGGAGGATTCGGCCGCAAATCTGGGCCGCCAAAGTTTGGCGGCGGAAGCCGGCCCGGGGGCAACAAGGGGCGGCGGCCGTAGCATTGCAGCCAATTTATAATCACAACGAACGCAGCGCGCGCTCGGGAGCAAGAGCATGACCTTCGACATCCAGGAGATCCTGGGTTTTCTTCCGCACCGTTACCCGTTTCTTCTCATCGACCGGATCGTCGAATTCGAGCCCACCAAGCGCCTGGTCGCAATCAAGAACGTGACCATCAACGAGCCCTTCTTCCAGGGGCATTTTCCCGGCTACCCCATCATGCCCGGCGTGCTGATTGTTGAAGCCATGGCGCAGGCCGGCGGCATCATCGTGATGCATGAGACGCCGGACCGCGACAGCAAGCTGGTGGTCTTTACCGGCATTGAGCGCGCCAAGTTCCGGCGGCCGGTGACGCCGGGCGACCAGTTGCGGATTGAAGTGGAGGTGCTCTCGTTCCGCCCGCGCGCCGGGCGCATTGAGGGCCGCGCAACAGTGGATGGCAAGCTGGCATGCGAGGCCACGCTGACCTGTCAGGTGGTGCCGCGAAGCAGGGAAAAGAGGCCCTCCGATTCCGCAGTGCCCGCAGCAGCGGAAACACACGTTGAAGCCGAAGCCGCGGCCGCCGCAGCCGTCACGGGGACCGAGTGAGTATTCATCCCAGCGCGATAGTTGCGCCCGGGGCCACGATTCCAGAGTCCTGCACTGTGGGCCCGTATTGCACCATTGGGGCGGAGGTGGTGCTGGGCGAGGCATGCACGCTGATATCGCACGTGGTCCTGGACGGCCGCACGCGCATCGGCGCGCGCAACACCATTTTTCCGTTCACGTCGATCGGCGTTCCGCCGCAGGACCTGAAGTACGCGGGTGAGCCGACTGAGACTGAGATCGGCGACGACAACACCATCCGCGAGTGCGTGACGGTGAGCCGCGGAACGGCGAAGGGCGGCGGGATCACGCGCATCGGGTCAGGCAACCTGCTCATGGCTTACGCGCACATTGGCCATGACAGCATTGTGGGCAGCCACTGCATCCTGGCCAACGCCGCCACGCTCGCCGGGCACGTGGTGATTGAAGATTACGCCAGCGTGGGCGCGTTCTCGCCCGTGCACCAGTTCTGCACCGTGGGTCAGTATGCATTCATCGGCGGGGGAACGATTGTGACGCAGGACGTGCTGCCGTTCTCGCTGACGTCGTCGAAGCGCGAGAATAGGGCATTCGGGATTAACAAGGTGGGGCTGGTTCGGCGGGGGTTTACGCCGGAGCGGCTATCCGTATTGCAGAAGGCGTTCCGGCTGCTGTTGAGCTCGCACATGAACACGTCGCAGGCGGTCGAGAAAATTCGCGAGCTTGAGGGCGAGGACGCGAAGATCGTGGCGGATTTCATTGAGAAGAGCCAGCGGGGCGTGATCAAGTAGGGCAGGCGCGCGGAGCAGATCGGGATTATCCTGAAAGAGCCGGAGGATTTGAATTGCCAACGATCAGCGTATTCTTTGGCATTTTCATCCGGATGTACTTTAATGACCATGCGCCGCCCCACTTTCATGCGATTTATGGCGAGCACGAGGCCATCATCACCATTGAGGAACGTGCGGTCATTGAAGGCTCGCTTCCGAAGCGGGCTTTGGGTCTCGTGATCGAATGGGCCGGGTTGCACCGGGAAGAACTGCGAGCTAACTGGGAGCTCTGCCGAGACAGGCAGACCCCTCTCCGAATCGCCCCGCTGGAGTAGACGATGCATTGGTCCGTAGTTTCAGTTGAACCCAAACCGCCTCTCGCCCTCGCCGTCCGTTTTCAGGACGGGACGGAGGGTACAGTGCGCTTTGAACTGAGTCATCTCAACGGCGTCTTTGCGGCACTTAAGGATCCGGAGATCTTCCGCCAGGTGCGGATCGACTTTGGCGCGGTTGCGTGGCCCGGAGATCTCGACCTCGCCCCCGATGCAATGTACCGAGAGATCAAACGCTCCGGCGAATGGATTCTGCGCTGATGCGAGATCGTTCAAAACGGGGTTCGAGGTCTGGCCGGCCATGACCCTCGGCCTCATCGCCGGCAACGGCCGTTTCCCCTTCCTGCTGCTGGATGCGGCGCGGGCGCAGGGGCTCGCCGTCACTGTAGCGGCCATCCGCGAAGAGACCGACCCGGAGATCAACGACCGCGCAGCCGCCGATCCGCAGATCACCGTGCACTGGCTGTCGCTGGGCGAGCTGTCGCGACTGATTGAGATCTTCCAAAAGGCCGGAGCCACGAAGGCCGTAATGGCCGGCCAGGTGAAGCACAAGCAGATCTTCTCCTCCATCCGGCCCGACTGGCGCCTGGCCAAGCTGCTGCTGAATCTGCGCACGCGCAATACCGACATGCTGCTGGGCGCGGTGGCCAAGGTGCTGGCCGATGAGGGCATCGAGCTGATCAGCTCCACATCGTTCCTGGAGCCGCTGCTGGCCCAGGAAGGCGTGCTGACCGCGCGCGCGCCGGACGAGAACGAGCGCAAAGACATTGAGTACGGCCTGGGCGTGGCCCGCGCTGTGGCCGCGTTCGACATCGGCCAGACCGTGGTGGTGGCGGCGCAGGCATGCGTCGCCGTGGAGGCCATGGAAGGGACGGACGCCGCAATTGAGCGCGCCGGGGCCCTGATGCGCTCGCTCGAAGAAGAAAACGATGAACCCGCATCTACGCTTCAGCACCCCAGCGACCCCGACTCTGCGAGCCACCCGTCGCCGGCGACCCCGACCCTTCATCGCCGCCTAACCGTAGTCAAGGTGGCCAAGCCGAACCAGGACATGCGCTTTGATGTACCGGTCATCGGCATGCGTACGCTGGATACCATGCTTGCCGCCGGCGCAACGTGCCTTTCCGTTGAAGCCGGCCGTACGCTCCTATTCGACCGCGACGCCCTCCTGGCCCGCGCCAATCAGGAAAACATTGCTATTGTTGCGGTTCCGCGCTGATACTGAGGGGACGGCTACCTTTCCACAGGTTCCGTATTTAATTCTCCTCGGAGGTATCTCTATGTCACTCAAGCCACCCACCGGCGGCTCGGATTTTGCGCCAGAAGACGGTTCACTCAAGCCGCCAACAGAGTTTATTGAAGCTTCGGCCGTCTTGGTTGAAGAGGAAGCCTCGCTGAAACCGCCGACGTCCGATTTCGAATCTGACGATTCGCTCAAGCCGCCGACGGGCGTCTGACCGAATTCGTTCTGGGGGCTGCATCCCCGGCCGCTCCCGCCCGAACCGGCCATTGTCGCGCCCGAATCCCATTTCAGCGGGGATTGTCAGCCGTGTGCCCGGAGATCGATACTGTAGGCGCCGGGGCTGGGACTTCCGCGCGTTCCCTGAACTCCACGCCTTTCGTCCGCCCCCAGGCCCTCAACTTCTGTTCACCGGCCACTGTTCACTGCTCACTGTTTTTCAGGAGGTCTCCCAAGTGAAACGAACCGCTTTTCTCGCCTGCGCCGGGATGCTGTTATTTGCCGGCGCATCCATTGCTGCCCGCGCCGCCGACAACGGCGCCGTGCCCGAAGTCGGCCAACCCGCCCCCAACTTCACCCTCCCCTCGCAGGACGGCGTCTCTACATCGCTCGAAAGCTTCCGCGGCCAATGGGTAGTTCTGTACTTCTATCCCCGCGACATGACGCCGGGCTGCACCATTGAGGCGCACAACTTCCAGCGCGATCTGGACAAGTACAAGGCCGCCCATGCGGTCATCGTCGGCGTCAGCGTGGACTCAACCGACAGCCACAAGCAGTTCTGCGCCAAGGAGAGCCTCACCTTCCACTTGCTCTCTGACACTGGACACAACGTGGTGAACGACTACGGCTCGCTGGGGCACTTCGGCGATGCCACCATCGCCTTGCGCAACACGTTCCTGATTAACCCCGAAGGCAAGATCGTAAAGGTGTGGACCAAGGTCAGCCCG
>Ga0265339_10001583_pt1 | contig 16833 bp, 9 predicted proteins | sample 4CB219metaG_FD_202085 | JGI IMG/M metagenome (GOLD analysis project Ga0265339, IMG submission 202085) | Rhizosphere microbial communities from Carex aquatilis grown in University of Washington, Seatle, WA, United States - 4-CB2-19 metaG | ecosystem: Host-associated > Plants > Roots > Rhizosphere... | reverse complement strand
GATTGCGGGAATATTTTCCTTTGTTTTGGTCATGGTTGCGGCGGCTGATGTCAGGGCGCAGTCCGGCAGCTTCGAGATTGCGCAGAACGGCCGCGCGGTTGGCTCAGCGAGCTTCGAGTTCACATCGACGACGGATGGCTATGATTCGACCTCGTTGGTGAAGGTCGCGATGCAGGGGCTGGACTACGCGCTGTCGAAGAACGAGCAACTCAGCGCGGGTAATCAACTGAAGCACGTGATGCTGGGCGCGACGGTGAACGGCGAGGCAGTGAGCGTGGTGGCTGCGCCGGACGCGGCGCAGTTCCTGCTTAATATTTCTGCGAACGGAAAGAGCACGACAACAAGGTTGGCGCCGCATGCTGGCACCGTATTTCTGCCGGACTTTGACGCGGGCGCGCTGGAGACGCTGTTGGCGCTTGCAGTGGCGCAGAACAACCGCGACCTGTGGGTGATCTTGCCGAAGCAGGCCGGCTCGATTGTGCCCGTGCAGTTGGCGACGTATCCGGACCAGGAGGGAGCGCTGGATGGAAAGCCCATTACGGTGCACCACTTGATGGCGACGATCGCCGGGGCGAACACGGAGTTGTATTCCGGGCCAGAGGACCAACTGCTGCAGGCGGAGTTGCCGGAGGGGGGATTTGCGCTGATTCGGAAGGGCTTTGTCCTCAAGCCCCCGGCCAAGCCGATCGTCCCGATAGGCGAGGACCAAGCCGCGCCACCGGCAAGCTGATATAGCAACGGCAAACACAAATGCGCACCGGGCGCGTCCAATTATCAGACAAGCACGAATCCGCAAAGGCACTCGGATTAGGATGCGGATGGACGTAGACTGGAGATGCTCTCGATTGTCCGCACTCCCCCTCATGTGCCGCTCCGCACTCATGGCGGTCGCGCTGGCCGTGCTTGCATCAAGCGGCGCTCTAAGCGCTCAGACAAGCCAATCAGCTAAGACGCGGCGGACGCCAACCGCGACGGCGACAGCGCATGCAGCGCGCCGCCCGGCGCAACTGCGTGGTGCAGGCGGGCCTGCGGCACGCGAGCGAACACACTCCAGCAGCCACAAGAATTTGAATATGACCCGAACGACGCGCACGCCTGATGAGGTGGGGCGCGAGGCTGGGCTTGCGATCCTTCGACGACACGCGACTACGCAGGTACGACGCCGGACGGTGCGCGTGGAGCGCAGACGTTCGATGCGGCGGCCGAGGCTGGAGCGGACTGCATGGCGATCGGGAAGGACCGGCACGGCGAGAGGCGCTGAGTCGGGTGATGCGGCGGACGGTTATTCTGCGCCGGTGGCTGGGCAAGCAGAGACTGACGAGGCGCCGAGCACGGACTCGCGCCGGATAGATACGGAACCCGATGCGACGTCGGCGACAAGCTCCACCGCGGCGAATGATCCCGGAGCGAATGAAACCGGGGACAGCGGGGACGTGGGGGCATCGGCCGTTGAACGAATGGGGCCAGGCGAATCCGGGGCAGAAAAAACGGCGGCAAACAGAAGAAACGATTTGGCTGCCGATCACGGCGACAAGACCAGCCCAACAGCTCTGAGCGGAGCTGGAGAAGCTGCGAGTTCCGCGGGCGCAAAGTCGAAGGGCGATCTAGCTTCACTGATTATCCCGAGGAGCGGGATGCCGCGGTCGTTGCGTGGGTCGCTCGCCTCACTGGAGCGGCAAAACGATCGGCTGGAAGCGGAAGGTCTGGAGCGGATCGAGGACGAAGCCGACCTGGCGGCGCGGATTGCCGATAAGCTGCTGGTGCCGATACCAACGTCGAGCGAACTCACGGTGAATCCGCAGCTTGAAGAGAACCACCGCTATTGCCGGCCGTGGACAGCGAAGTTTCTGGCCGACCTAGCGAGGGCGCACGAAGCGGCGTTTCACCGGTCGATTGAAGTGAGCTCGGCGGTGCGGACGGTGGAGTACCAGAAGCGGCTGATGCGGACAAATGGGAATGCGGCGCCTGCGGAGGGCGACACGGTGAGCCCGCATCTGACCGGCGCCACGATTGATATTGCCAAGAAGGGGCTGAGCCGGGCAGAGATGGCCTGGATGCGGAAACAGCTGGCGAGTCTCGAAGCTGCGGGAAAGATCGATGTGGAAGAGGAGTTCAAGCAGGCCTGTTTCCACATCACCGTATACAAGGGCTATGCGCCGGCGGGGAAGACAGGGCCGGCGACGCCCGCGAAGCCGGTTACGGACAGGACCCGGAAGCTGGCAGCCGAGCAGGTTGAAGCGCGGGGAGAGTAGCGGAGCTAGTTTTTCAGCCTCTCCTCGCGACCGAAACCATTCGAACCACCATCCCACGAGAAAATTCATTCGATTACAGATGCCCGCCCAGAGTACAATCGCGGGCAAAAGCCAGTTTCCCCTCGCAGGCGCAATGGACGCCAAGTGATTCATCGCGTCCGCGAGAGGCCTGGGCCGGTCGTACGCGAATGATTATGCCGATTGGCCGGCTTTGCAGGAATTTTAAAAATTGAATTCGAAAGGCGAGATCATGAGCGATATGGGAGTTCAGCCTGTGACCGAAGCAACCGGATTGACGCAATTGGAGCGCGTGACGAATACGTTCGTGGCGCCATCGAAGACCTTTGAAGACATCAAGCGCGGGAACAAGAGCTGGTGGCTGCCGCTGATTATTGGGGCGATCTTCACTTATATCTTCTTCTTCGCCATGATGCAGAAAATCGGGGTGCAACAGGCGATCGACAATCAGATTCGCATGGACCCCAAGGCGCAGGAGCGGATGGCGAACGCGACGCCGGAGCAGCGGGCGATGGGCGCCAAGATCACGACCGTCGTAACGGAGGTAGCATTTCTGGCCGGCCCAGTGATTGCCATGGGAGTGGTGGCGGTCTTGTCACTCGTCGTGATGGCGACGATCAATTTCGGATTTGGCGGCAAGGCAAAATTCAGTCAGCTTTTCGCGGTCTTTTACTACGCGTGGCTCCCGGAGATGTTCAAGGCGATACTCGGGACGATTGTGATTTTTTCCGGTGAAGCTCCCGAATCGTTTAACATCAAAAACTTTTCACCCACTAACCTGGGGGTATTTCTCGATCCGGTGGAGACCAACAAGGCGTTGTACACGCTGGCGACGTGGGTGGATGGGATTACGATCTGGCGGCTGGTGCTGCTGAGCATCGGAGTTGCCATGGTGGCCGGGACAAAGCGGAGCGCAGGGTACATTACGGTATTTGGATGGTGGGTGCTTTGCATGCTGGTGGCCGTTGGATTTGCGGCGATAACGGGCTGAGTTAGCGCGGGTTCGTTTTATCCCACCCTAGCGGCAGATACAAATTCGCCGCGAGGGTGGGGCGACCAAGGATGACGCGGTTGGTGCGTGACTATGCGCTGCTACAATCGAATCTGCTGCTGACAGCGAGTGTTCAAGCGTGGTGAGTGGATCGGGCTAAGCTCAGTGCGCGCTTTCATGGGCTGGGCAGCGCACGAACCGCCGAAGAGATGACCCTCCGCCTTTTTAATACCCTCACGGGACAACTGGACCCGCTAGAGCCTGCCGATGGCAAGGCGCTGCGGATGTACGCGTGCGGACCGACGGTTTACGACTACGGTCACATCGGAAACTTCAGAACCTTTCTGCAAGTTGACGTTCTTCGCCGCTTCCTGCTGCTGAGCGGAATTCATGTGCAGCACGTGATGAATATAACCGACGTGGATGACAAGATCATTCGCAACGCTCTAGAGGCCGACATTCCGATTGGCGAATACACGGCAAGGTATGTGAAGGCGTTTTTCGAGGACATTGAGTCGCTGCGTATTGAGCGGCCGGAGCAGATTGCGCGCGCGACTGAAAACATTCCGCAGATGGTGAAGCTGGTGGAGAGACTTGCCGCGGCAGGAGCGGCGTACAAGACCGAGGACGGGTCATGGTATTTCCGGCTGGCGGCGTTTCCTGAATACGGGAAGCTGAGCAAGAAGGACCTGAGCGGCATGGAAGACGGCGCGCGCGTGGACGTGGACGAGTACGAGAAAGATTCGGCGCGCGATTTTGCGCTATGGAAGGCCGCCAAGGCGGGCGAAACTTCGTGGGAGACGGCGATTGGGAGCGGGCGGCCGGGCTGGCACATCGAGTGCTCGGCGATGGCGATGGAATACCTGGGCGAGACGCTGGACCTGCACGCGGGCGGCGAAGACCTGATGTTCCCGCACCATGAAAACGAGATTGCGCAAAGCGAGACGGCGACGCACAAGACTTTCGCGCGGCACTGGATGCACGTGCGGTTCTTGCTCGTGGACGGGCGGAAGATGTCAAAGAGCGAGGGGAACTTCTACACGCCGCGCGATCTGCTGCTGAAGGGTTACAAGGCGTCGGCGATCAGGCTGGCGCTGATCGCGGTGCCGTACCGCAAGCCTTTCAACTTCACCTTCGACAGCCTTACCGATGCAACCAACGCGATCGACCGGCTGCGGACATTTCGAACGCGGCTGACGGCGGGGAATTTTGCGGTGGGCGAGAATTCGGCGATTCAAGAGGCGGCGAAGAAGGCGCGGGACGATTTCAAGGCCGCGCTGAACGACGATCTGAACACAGCCGATGCGTTGGCGCCCATTTTTGAACTCGTACGGGCGGGGAACACGGCGATCGATCAGGGGCAGTTTTTTACGGCGGATCGCGATGCGACTCTGCCGGTGCTAAAGGATTTCGACGCGGTGTTTGACGTGATCGAAGACCGCGATGCGGAGACGACGCGGCGCGCCCTCGAGTGGGCGAAGGAGACCGGCAGGATGGCGGATGTTTCGCCGGAACTTCTGGCCGCTCAATCGCTGACTGATGAGGCGATCGAAGCGCTGGTGGCGGAGCGCACCGCAGCCAAGAAAGCGCGCAACTTTGCTCGCGCCGACCAGATCCGCAATGAGCTGGCGGAGAAGGGCGTAGCGATCGAGGACTCGAAGGACGGCGTGCGCTGGAAGCGGAGATAGGGCAGCCATAAGCTATTAGCCCTTAGCTTTTAGCTAGAACATGTGGGTGAGGGCAACACCAGGTTCTCCCCACGTTTAATCACCCCAACGACGAAGACCTGTCGTTAGGGACCCCGGTGAAAGCGCGGGGCTGACATCCTTTGCGCCTACGGCGCAAGCGTTTCGTTGCCACACGATTTCCGTTTGTGGCCGTATGATGGGTTCAGAACCTGATCAATGCCGGCTTCCCCCGAAGGCCCCAATCCAATATGAAAAGGCGCAACCTTATGGACGCGAGCGAAGTGCAGGACCTAAAGGACAATCTGGAGCAGGGAGCGAAAGAAGAGCCGATGAGGCCGGTCGCCTTTACGATGAGCGTGCTGGCTGTGCTGCTGGCTGTGACAACGGTGCTGGGCGGCCGCACGCATGAGGACGCGGTGCTTAACCAGAACAGGGCCACAGATCAGTGGAATGAGTACCAGGCACAAAAAATTCGCGCCTACAATACGCAGCTGGCAACCGATTTGATGAGCGTCGTTGTGCTCGACAACAAAGAAGCTGCCGCCAAGATCGCCAAGGGCTATGCCGACCACGAAAAAAAGTGGTCGACGGAGCTTGTGCAGGATCAGGCGGCTGCCCAAGCGCTCCAGACGAGCGTGGACAAAGGGGAAGCGAAGGCAGACCGTTTCGACCTGGGCGAAGTGCTGCTGGAGATCGGCCTGGTGATCGTTTCAATCACGCTGCTGACGCGAAGCCGCGTGTATTGGCACCTTGGGCTGGTTGTTTCAGCGCTGGGCGTGGCGGCGTCTGCATCAGCCTTCTTCCTGAAGTAGCTACGGTTCACTCAAGCTCGAACGCTGGTTCCGGCGAACGCATCTGTTCCCAAAAAGCCCTCGCAGGCGCGGCAGGGGCGAAGCAGCGCACATGGAAGCGCCAATGCGCTGCGTGGTATGCTGGCCAATAACGGAGAATTCATGCAGATGCGCTCCATCAGCGAGCAGCCAAAAGCACCGGCTACCAAGGGCTGGTCGCGGTCGCGCGCGCAGCGCATGTGCCCGCGGAAGCACTTGCGCGTGCTGCCCACCCGCACTCGACCTAGCCTCTTCGGCGGCGACTAGCGCAACCCTCCGCCGAAGATCCTCGCCTGCATTGGACCGCCAGAGCGGTCCGCAGAAATGATCGATCCCATGCCGGGATCCATGGCCGCGCCACATCCGACGCCGAGCGCACGGATTGATGAGGCGGACGGCCGCGACAACCGAAGGTGCCGAGGAGAGAGTCCGATGAGTCAACATTCGATGAATAAGCAAGAGATGCATACGCAGTTTGGACCCAAGCTGGTTTGTACGCTCCCGGGCCCAAAGGCAAGGGCCGCCGTTGAAGCTGATCATCGGCTGATTTCGCCGAGCTATACGCGCTCCTATCCGCTTGTTGCCAAGCGTGGGCGGGGAGTTCGCGTAGAAGACGTTGACGGCAACGAGTTCCTGGATTTCGCGGCGGGAATCGCGGTGGTGTCGACCGGCCATTGCCATCCCGAAGTGGTGGCTGCGATCCAGAAGCAGGCTGCGGAGCTGATCCACATCTCGGGGACCGATTTCTACGACGAGCACCTCACGGATCTTGCGGAGCAATTGTCGGCGGTGGCTCCGATGCGAGGGCCGCACCGGTTTTTCTACGGCAATTCAGGCACGGAGGCGATTGAATGCGCGCTGAAGGTGGCGCGCTATCACACGGGACGCCAGCAGATTATTTCGTTCTTTGGCGCATTTCACGGGCGCACGATGGGAGCGCTGTCTCTGACCGGCTCAAAGCCGCAGCAGAAACGCCGATTTTCTCCGATGGTGCCTGGAGTGACGCACGTGCGCTATCCGTACGTGTATCGCGGCTGCACGGGAGGGCAACAGGAAGAGGAGGCATTCAGCCTTGGTTGCGCACGATACATCGAAGAGAAGCTGTTCAAGACGATCTTGCCGGCTGAGGAAGTGGCCGCGATTTTCGTTGAGCCGATCCAGGGCGAAGGCGGATTTGTGCCTGCGCCGGCGAATTTTCTGCGTGAGCTGCGAGCCATTTGTGACCGGCATGGGATCTTATTGGTCGCCGACGAGGTTCAGTCGGGTTGCGGGCGCACCGGGAAGTGGTGGGCGATCGAGGAGTCGGGAGTTGAGCCGGACATTGTTTGCATCGCGAAGGGCATTGCGAGCGGGATGCCGCTGGGGATCTGCATGACAAGGGCAGAGATTATGGACTGGGCGCCGGGGTCGCACGCGTCGACATTCGGGGGGAATCCCGTGTCGATTGCGGCGGCGCTGGCGACGATGAAGATCATTGAGCGCGAGGGGATTGCGAATGCGGCGAGCGTGGGAGAGTTCATGCTGGAACGCGTACGAGGCTGGAAGAAGAGCCATCCCCTGGTAGGCGATGTGCGCGGACGCGGATTGATGATCGGCATCGAGATCGTAAAGGACAAGGCGACGCGAGAGCCGGCTGCGGAAGTACGCAACCGCATTGAGACACTGGCCTTCGAACGCGGGTTGATGATGCTAGGCTGCGGCGAGACTTCGCTGAGGCTTTCGCCTCCGCTGATCGTGAGCAAGGAGCAAGCGACGGTCGCGCTGGACATCCTGGAAGAGGCATTGACGATCGCGGAGAAAGAGCACGAGCACAGCATGGCGGCCGTGACGGCGTAATCGCGCAGAGCTACGAAAGATTTGCGCTGTTTCGAGATGCAGCGGACAATATGCGTGTGGGGTGGGCCGTGGGCTGGGTAGCACAGATGCGGAATGTGAGCCTGGACAGGATGATGGGCGGCCTGGACTGGATTGCCGCGCATCGAGGCAGAAGCTCAGACATGCCGGCCCATTTGCTGACCGGGATCGAGGGCGAAGATGCGGCTCGCACGTACCTGCAAAGCAAAGGCTACATTGTGGTGGCGCGACGGTGGTCGGGCGGGAATTTGCCGGGCGATCTGGATCTGATTGCGTGGCAGGGACCGCTGCTCTGTTTCTTCGAAGTAAAGGCGCGCACGGCTCACGATATGGCGCCCGCCGAGGCCGCGATTGATCATCACAAGCGCAATGTGCTGCGCCGTCTGGTTCGACAGTATGTTCGACAACTTCCCGGCGAATCTATCCCGCAGGTGCGGTTCGACATTGTCAGCGTGTATCTTTTACCGGGAGCGGCACCCGAGATCACGCACTTTGAGAATGCGTTTGGCTGGAACGAGCGGTGAAGTAACGACGCGTTAGAGCTTTCGCAACGAGTAGAACCGGCCTTTGGGGTGAAGATTCGTCGCCATGCATGAACTAGTTGGGTTTGCCGCGCTCGCTGTCGCGAAGATCGACCTCAGACTGCGAAACTGGACGCGCTTGACGCGCGTTCTGCTCTGCCTGTTGCCGGTTGCATGCGCAGCGGCCGCGCAAACTACAACCATCAGTGGCATCGTTTATGATCCGCGAACGACGAATGCGCTTCCGCTGCCGAACGTGCTGGTGTATGCGACGACAGCCCCCGTGGCGGCATTGCCAGAGGGCGTGCAATGCCTGACCTACCAGGCGCCCACCGGTGTAGTTAGTTATGCCTATACGGCTGTCGATGGGACGTTCACGTTGGACAATGTTCCCGAGAACGCGACGTACACAGTTGTGATTCAGGCGGGAAAGTGGCGGAGGCAGTTTCCGAATGAAGAGGTGGGAACGAGCCCGCTTACAGGACTTGTCCTGAACATGCCGGCGAATCAGGCGGAGGGCGACATTCCCATGACTGCCATTGTCACAGGCAGTGTGGATGGAGTCGAGTGCGTGCTGCTTCACATGGGCATTGCTTCATCAGAGTTTACCGACGACACTGGTTCGGCGAATCCCAACGGACGCATCCATCTCTACCAGGGAGGCGGAAACCCCGGAGCGGAGATTAGCGCATCGACGCCGGGTGAGTCGACGCTGACGGGTAATCCGGCGGTTCTTGACGGCTATGACATGGTGATGTTTCCGTGCCAGGGCGGGCTGTTTCTTCAAGCGCAGAACCCGCTCGCCAATCTTGTGAATTATGCCGACGCCGGCGGCAGGATCTTCACCACACACTACAGCTATGTGTATCTCGATTCCCAATCGCCGGTCGACGCGCCGTTTGCTCCGGTGGCGGACTGGACCACGACAACGGAACAGGATGTTAATTCGGGTGTGGGAACGATTGCTACGAACTTCAGCGACGGAGCGACGCTGGCGCAATGGCTGCAGAATGCGGGCGCAACCGCAGGCGGCTCCATCAACCAAATCGATATCAGCACGCTGCGTACTGACGTGAGCGGTGTGATTGCCCCAACCCAATCATGGCTGACGCTGAACAGCGGCGCGTACCCCGGCGAAACCGGGAATCCTGTGATGCAAATGACCTTCAACGCCCCGGTGGGGGCGCCGGCGGCGAACCAGTGCGGGCGCGTCATGTTCAACGATTACCACGTGATCAACTTGCCATCCATCAGCAATATAGTCTTTCCCAACGAGTGTCCTGCCGAGAGCAGGATGAGCGCGCAAGAAGAAATGCTGGAGTATGCGCTTTTCGATTTATCGACATTTGTGCAGCCCGTTGTGATCCCCACGTTGAATGTGACGTTCAATCCGAGCCCATTGATTGTGAAATCGAGTGACGCGGGCGATCAGGTTACGGTGAACGTAACCAACACGAGCGCAACTACGCAGATTGCGAGCTCGGCGACCCTAACGTTCACTATGCCGCAACAAGTTACTGTGACGGGCATGACCGATTCCGCCGGCGGATGGACATGCATGGAGAGTACGCTGAGCTGCACTCGCAACGGAAGCCTGGCAGCGAATGCGACCGATTCCGTGACGCTGATGCTGAAAGTGGGGACGTACACGACCCTGACGAGCTACACGGGACAATTGACGGCAACGGTATCGAGCGTAACGTTCTCGAGCAACGTGACAGTGCAGGACAATGTGATCTACCAGCAGAGGCCGCAGATCAACTGGCCCACGCCGGCGCCGATTGTCTACGGCACGGCATTGAGCGCGACGCAGCTTGACGCCAGTTCGCCGGTGGCGGGGAACATCACCTATTCACCGGCGGCGGGGACAGTGCTGGGCGTAGGGCAGCAGACATTGACCGCGACGCTGACGCCTACCGACAAGACCGACTACACCAGCGGCACGGCGAACGTAACCCTGAACGTGATACCTGCCACAGCGGCAGTTTCGCTTTCGGCATCCGCGAACCCGGTGTTCGCGATGAACCCGATAGGGTTCACTGCGAGTCTTCCCGCATATGCGAACACGCAAACCGGGTCGATGACGTTTTACGACGGATCGACAGTGATCGGCACAGCCACGATTATGGAAGGGTCAGCCACCATCACAACATCTGCGCTGGCGGCGGGGGAGCACTCGATTACAGCAGCCTATTCAGGGGATAGCAACTATGGGCCGGGGACCAGCAGCGCGCTCACAGAGAACGTCCAGGACTTTACGCTGACTTTTGTTGCGGGCGGGTCGAGCAGCGCCAGTGTTCCCGCGGGCGGTAAGGCGAGCTATACACTCGTGCTGACTCCGGTCAACGGCGCGACGATGCCAACGGCCGTGAACTTGAGCGTACCGAATATTCCGCTCGAAATGGTGCCCACGATTTCGCCGAATTCGGTCGCATCCGGCTCTGGACCCACTGTGATCACGCTGGAAGTGGCGCTGCCGGTAAAGGCGGCGCGGGATGAGCGATCGCGAGGACGGCTTGGCGTCGAGGCGTTGCCGGTGGCGCTGGGGCTCATCCTACTGCCATTCGCATGCAAAGTGCGCAGGCAGCGCGGAAGCCTGACCCGATTGATGGTGCTTGCGGTGCTGAGCGGGGCTCTTGCGCTGGGAATCGGGGCCTGCGGAGTCAAGCTGTCCCCAGAAAACTTCTCCTTCAGTGTGACCGCTACATCGGGCCCCCTCTCCCACTCGGTGACCGCGCACCTGACCGTGCAATAGACCTGAAAACTGCCAGAATTGAGCTCGGCGATTCGTCGATTTTGGCGAGCCCGCACGCTCGGTCGGATGAGATTGGCGCAACGCGGTGGTATGCAGGCGCCCCTGAATTCCCCAATTGAAACATTTTCACGGGAAGCTACATAATTCCACAGATCGGCACTGGATGCTTCCATAAAACCGAAGAAATAAATCGGTTTTCTTGCGGGCTAAGTGATGTCCTATCAGTCGATTGCTCGATTCATGGCCTTTTTCGAGTCGCAGAGGAAATGGTGGCGATGACCTGTTGCTTAATAAATCGCTTTTTTGGCTGTAGTAATCAACTTTTCGGTTGACAAGGATTTAAGCGAGTGTCTATAGTTCGTGACGCACTAGAGGTAGCCGTGTATTCGTGCGGCTAAAATCGCGTGCACTCACCTCGCTCGGTACTGCGAGAGTTGAGAATTTAGGAGGAGAAACTAGTGATGAATCGCAAAGGTCTAACCATAGGGGGCCTATCGTGGGCAGCGGTTCTACCGCTGTTGATGCTGGCGCTCGTGGTCCTCGGCTTGCCGTCGACCCTGAGAGCACAGGTCACCGCGACCCTTTCGGGAACGGTCGAAGATCAGTCCGGCGGAGTGATTCCAGCCGCTCAGGTCACTTTGACCGACGAGGCAACGAAACAAAGCCGCGTAGAGCAGTCCAACGGGGCTGGACTCTATGCGTTTCCATCCTTGACGCCTGGCACCTATGACATCAAGGCTTCAGCGAAGGGATTTAAAGCGAAGGAAATTACCGGCATCGCACTGAACGCCGGCGACGTCAAGACAGTTCCCGCCCTCGATCTGACCGTAGGCGCGGAATCGCAGACGGTTACAGTAACAGCTGACTCGGAGATGATTCCCGTTGAGAACGGCCAGAGGGTCGAGGTTCTCACCTCCGCGGACATTAACAACCTTGCATTGGCAGGCCGCGACACCAGCGAGCTGCTGAAGGTACTGCCGGGCACGTCTGTGGCATCCGGCGGCCTCACCAACACTTCTCCGGCTTTCAACGACCTCAACATCACGGTCGACGAAGGCGCATTGGGCAATGGATACTCGATCAACGGCGCGGTCAACCGCGGCGGCCAGGGCACGTTGGAAGACGGCGCCCAGATGATCGACATCGGCAACATGGCAGGCTCGCTGACGATCGTCGATCCTGAAATGACGGCCGAAGTCAGCGTCCAGGCCTCAAACCTCGGCGCCGACCAGGCATTTGGCCCGGTCGTTGTTAGCGCCATCAGCCGTTCAGGCAGCGCGAACTATCACGCCGATGCGTATTTCAACGCGCGCAACAACGTGTTGAACGCCAACGGCTGGCAGCAGAAGAACAACAAGACCCCGCTGGGACCGCAACATTATTACTATCCCGGTGGCAGCTTCGGCGGTCCGGTTCCAGGAACGCACAAGAAGCTCCTGTTCTGGGGCGGCTACGAGAAGTGGCTACAGAACCAGGGCAACCAGAACATTCTCCAGTCCTACATCCCGACTCCGGAAATGATGCAGGGCAACTTCTCAACCGACAACACCGACAACACGACGCTGTGCCCGCAGGGATTCTTCCAGGGCAAGCCCCCGGGCGGCTATCCAGGCGGTTCATGGTGCAGCGATCTTGGCGGCACGGTGCTGGCAAACGGGGCTACCTACTCGGCGCCACTGCCGACTCCGGCTGCAACCGGAACATATACTTCCGGAAGCTCGACCTACACGACGGATGCGGGGCAACATTTCCCTGCAGGGTTCATCGATCCCGGCGCGGCGGCTTTGGCCAAGATCTGGCCCAAGGCCAACGCCAATCCGGCGAACATCCCTGGTGGCTACAACTACTACCAGCCGATCGTGAACGTCGACAACGGGTGGATCTGGCGCGTACGCGCGGATTACCTCTTGGGCGACAACACGAAGATTTACGGCAGCTACCAGCAGGCATTCAGCTCGGGATTCGCGCAGGGTAATGGCGCGCACCTTTACTGGACGCCGGGCAACGCCATCCCCTTCCCGGGCGGCGGCGAAATTGAAAATAACTACGGCAAAACATTGGCCGGTCACATCGTGCACAACTTCAACGCCTCAACGACCATGGACTTCATGGCGGCATGGGCATTCGGCAGCTATCCGTTCACAACTCCGGACCCAGCAGCGGCGTTCAGAACCACACTCGGCTATACGTACGGCAAGGTCTTCGCAACGCCGTCCGCGAACATTCCTGCTTACAACAGCGCCGGCGGCGAAAGCTTCCCGGACTTCTCACAGGCCTCGATCTTCGAGAACCCGGTCGGGAAGTACGCTGTGAAGAAGGAAGCTCCGCAGTTCAGCGACACACTGACCAAGGTTTGGGGATTGCATACCCTGAAAATCGGCGCATTCACGCAGACCACGGATAACTATCAGAGTTCGTTCAGCTACAACCTCGATGGCAGCATGAGCTTCTCCGCAGGCCAGAACACTGACCTCCAGGGCTACACTTCCACAGGGACTCCGATAGCAGGCCCGACGGTCGGCTCGGCGCAGAACGCGGTCGCCAATTTCGTGAACGGTGATATGTCCGGTTACAGCGAAAACAACGCAGCGCCAATCGGCGATGTGGCCCAGTTGTCGACAGCAGCATTTGTTGACGACACCTGGAAGGCTACGCGCCGCCTTACCCTTGAACTTGGCATCCGCATGGAGCACGTGGGTCACTGGTACGATCGGCAGAAAATCGGACTTGCCGCGTTCTACCCGGGCCGCGTCCTTTCCGATTACTACGACGGCAAGTACGCTCCTGGATACTACTGGCATGCGATCGACGCCGGCGTACCGCTGAGCGGCCAACCTAACCGCTTTGTCTATCCGGATCCTCGATTCGGCATGTCCTACGACGTGTTTGGTCACGGCAACACCGTGGTCCGCGGTGGATGGGGCGTATATCGCTTTGTCACCCAGGTCAACACGGTCGCCAACGGCCAGGCACAGGGAACCGCAGCCCATGTTCTGGGCTACGGCCTGCCGGGCGGATACAGGCTGCAAATGCAGAACATCCACAACGCAGCCTATGTTGCCTGCCCCTCCGCACTTAAGAATCCTCCTTGCAGCCCAGGTGGTAACGGCGGGCAGTGGGGCTTGGATCCGACGGACTACGGTCAGCCGATGAGCCAGGCGTACAACCTGACCATCGACCAGAGACTACCCTGGAACACGCAGTTCGAGATCGCCTACGTTGGAAACACCGCCAGCCAGCTGGTCGATGCCGCCGAAGATATCGAAGGCAGCACGTTCAGCGAGTTGGCCAACCAGAACAAGATGCCGATCGGCGCTTTGTTCACGCCTGACCCGGTGACCGGCGTAACCTCCACCAACCCGGAGAACGTCGGAAAGAACCCAAATGGCACGACGTTTACCTCGACAGGCAACAACTATGCTGACTGGCACCCATATGGTCAGGTGTACGGCACGAACTCAACCTACATGATGCAAAGCATCGGCTTCGGTGATTACAACGGCCTGCAAGCGTCATGGACCAAGTCGTCAGGACGGTTGACGTTCAATTTGAACGGAACGTGGTCAAAGAACCTGGCGACGAGCCAGCAGACGAACCCGTACAACGTCGGACTGAACTATGGACAGACGGCGCTTGACCGGCCCTTGGTCTTCAACGCGTCCTACACCTACAGCAGCGGCACGCTCCATACCGGGAGCGCGTTGATGAATGGGTTGGGCGGCGGCTGGACGATCAGCGGCATCTCGACCTGGCAAAAGGGCGGCTACATTCCCGCGTTCCTTGGGAATGGCGTGCCGAACTTCGGTCTGGGGCTGCAGTACACCGGCTTGCCGGCGAACGCGGCCGCGGAAGGGATCACGACCGGTATCGGAGGCAAGACCTACTTCGGTACGGACGAGAACTTCCCGATCGAGCCTGTCCTCACCTGCAACCCGACCAGCGGTCTGGCAACGCATCAGGTCCTGAACGGAAAGTGCTTCAACGCTCCGGCAGTAGGAACGCAAGGTGGCAAGGCGTTCCCCTACATGAGCATGACGCCCTACTTCGACAACGACCTGGCGCTCTATCGGACGTTCAATCTGCACGAGAAGCAGCAAGTACAGCTGCGGGTCAGCGCATTTGACTGGCTGAACCACTCGTTGCTGACGTTCGCCAACGGCAACTACTACACGATCAACTACAACGTTGATTACGCCAGCAAGGCAATCACCCCGAACTTCAACCAGAACTCTACTGGTGCGAACGCGTTCGGTGTGATGACCGTAAGGTCAGCATTGCCCTACGCCCGCGTCATCGAGCTGGACGTGAAGTACTCGTTCTAACCGTAACTCTGCATCACCAGCGGGAGGCGGGCCAATGGGCCGCCTCCCGCTTTTTCTTTGCGCGCTTTTTAAGCACGAACCGGGGTGGCAAGCAATGCTGCGCATCTCCGCATGCCAGAAGCGTCGTCTATGCACGCCGGCCGGGATTCCTTCTTTATCTGTGAAAGAATAAAGTCATCCGCACAGTGCTGGAGGGCAAATCAAGGTGCCGCGTCAGCATGCCGGGTTTGCTATGGTCAAAGGTCTCCTTTCCCTTATCGTTTTGTTGCTCTGTTCCGCTGCTGCCGCACAGTCCCCGGCAAATAGTTCGCAATCCAATGGCTCGACCCTGCAAAGCCTTTACGAGGCGGCGCAACGGTCTCAGAAGACCGGCGATCTGAGCCATGCGGCGGAAAGCTACCGCGGATTCCTGGCTGAAGCGCTTGGCGAACTGGCGAATAGCCATGCGCAGATCGGCGATTATGGCAGAGCCACGGCACTGTTCGATGAAGCTTTGATTCTGAGCCCCGGCTCGACGTCTCTCCAACGAGACTACGCAGCGACGGCGCTCGAGGCTGGCGACCTGAAGCATGCGGAAACTCTGGCAAGAGGGCTTTTGAGCGATTACCCGGACGACCCGAAAGGGCTGGCGCTGGCTCACCAGATCCTTGGACGGACGCTGCATAGAATGAACCGGGATCAGGAGGCGAGGAAGGAGCTGGAAGCCGCCATCTCGCTCGATCCCAGCTTTCCCAATGAATTCGACCTGGCCGTGGTTTGTCTCGATCTCGACGACGAGAATTGTGCCGCACAAGTCTTCAGCGGGCTGGAGACGGCGAATGGGGACAGTCCTGCGCTGCACATGCAATTCGGATTGGCCTACGGGAATTCGGACTTTACTCCGTATGCGGTGACGGAATTCAAGAAAGTGATTGCCGAAGATCCACATTACCCCGGGGCGCACTATTCAGTGGCCGCGGCGCTGCTGGCGGCGGGGGAAGATGAAAAGACGCTACAGGAGGCAGAGGCGGAACTCAAAGAGGAACTGGCGATTTCTCCGAACGACTTTCTGACCTATGCCGCGCTGGGCAAGATCGAAGTCAGCTATCGCAGGTATCCCGAAGCCGAAACGTACCTGAAGCGGGCGATTGCACTGAATCCCAAGAATCCCGACGCCTTCTTGTACCTGGGGCAGATGTACTTCGATACAACCCGGTTGACGGAAGCGGAAGTGAATCTTCGGCGTGCAATTGCACTGACGACGGACGTGTCGCGCAACCATTATCAGATACAGAAGGCGCATTTTCTGCTGGGCAGGATTCTGATGCAGAAGCACCAGGAAGATGCGGCGCACGCGGAGATGCAGATTGCGCACGCCTTTGCGGACAAGGCATTGTCGAAGGACAAAAGCCAGCTCGCCGGATTGCTCGACAACAGGCCAGCGGGCGGAGGGGCATCGAACGCGGGTGTTGACACTACAGGGATGGCCGCGACGCCTCCTCATACGCCGGATCCCTCAGCAGTGGCAAAGCAGAAGGCATTTGAGAAACAGCTCACGCCGGCCATCGCGGACAGCTACAACAACCTGGGCGCGATCGAGGCGTCGGAAGAGAATTATGCAGC
>Ga0265339_10001582_pt1 | contig 16837 bp, 18 predicted proteins | sample 4CB219metaG_FD_202085 | JGI IMG/M metagenome (GOLD analysis project Ga0265339, IMG submission 202085) | Rhizosphere microbial communities from Carex aquatilis grown in University of Washington, Seatle, WA, United States - 4-CB2-19 metaG | ecosystem: Host-associated > Plants > Roots >... | reverse complement strand
GCTCTCTGCGTGAGCTCGCTGATGAGCTCGAACGACGTGAGGCGCGCGGAGAGCTGAGGACGGTCACCGATCGCGTTCGCAACAGGAGCGTCGCCGAGGGCACTCAGCCTCTCGCTCCCCTTGCCAAGGCAACGGCCCATCATTTGGCCGCCGGCGAGGTCTCAGCGCTGGCTGCTCGGCTCAAAGCCGCGCCCGGAAATAGGCCGTGACGACGTACAGCTAATGTGCACGATCCGGTATCGTGCACACCGCCTCGCTAGGAGAACTTTAGCCGTCATGGGTGACCCGCCACCTCCGCCCACCACCGTGGCCGGCCCGGAGCCGCCCGTCGTCTCGAGCCCTGCTGCGACCGGGGGCGCCGGTACGTTCTTCGAGCAACATGTCGCTGCGTACTGGCTAGCTCAGCTCCTCGTTAGAGCCATCCCGCCCATTCTTAACGACTGCTCGGTGGTCGAAGCCTGTCTGCAGACCGAAATTCTCGGCTGGCATACGGACGACTTCCTGATCGTCGGCGAAGCGAGCTCCGGTCGGCAGCGTAAACTGGCGGGGCAAGTCAAACGCTCATTCACGGTCAGCGCGACCGACCACGATTGCAAGGGAGCGTTCCAGGACTTCTGGGCCGACTTCAAGAACCCCACGCTATTCACGCCTGCGACAGATCGTTTCGCCCTTGTCGTCTTACGGGGCACGAACACACTGCTCGAGTATTTTGCGGGCCTTCTGGACGCCGCGCGAGCCGCCATCGACGCCACGGACTTCGATCGGCGGTTGGCGACCAAAGGCTTCCTCAATGCCAAGGCGGGGGAGTACGCAGAGGAGATACGCACGATCGTCGGCGCAGTGGAAGGGAGGACCATTTCCAGCGGCGAACTCTGGCCGTTCTTGCGAGTCCTGCACGTATTGAGTTTCGACCTGAATACATCCACTCGGCAGACCGAGGCAGCGATCAAGACGCTCCTCGCTCATGCGACACGTGATGGAGACGCAGTCGCCGCTGCGAACGAATCCTGGGATGCTTTGCTCCGCGAGGCTGGCGGCGGCATGCTCCAAGCACGTCGATTTCGAAGGGATGACCTGCCTGAGAGCGTAAGAATCCGCCATCTTGCGGTGGGCGCCCCGGAGCAGCAAGCGCTTCGCGCGTTGGGCCATCACTCGTCCCTAATATTGGACGGCATTCGAGCGACCCTCGGCGGAGGCACCCATCTCGGTCGCGGCCGACTGGTTCAGGAGGTCATCCAGCAAGTCGCAGCGACACAGATCGTGCTCGTCTCGGGAGCTGCCGGCAGCGGAAAGTCGAGCGTCGCAAAAGACGTCGCCCAATCATTCGCTGAAGATCATTTTGTGTTTGCGTTCCGCGCCGAGGAGTTCGCCACGCCTCACCTTGACGACACGCTGTCACGGAGCCAGGTGTCCGTGAACTCGGCTCTGCTAGGCGCGGTACTCGCGGGCCAGGGTCGCAAGGTAATGTTCGTGGAGAGTGTCGAGCGCCTTCTTGAGGCGTCCACGCGGGAGGCCTTCACCGATTTACTCACACTGGTCGCAAGGGATCCTACCTGGCGCCTCGTTCTGACCTGCCGAGACTATTCGACCGAGCTCGTTCGGACTGCTTTCCTCTCAGGAGCGGCTTTTTCAGTTGTCTGTGTGCCCCCGCTCGACGACAAGGAGCTGCAAGAAATCGAGACAGCGAACCCCTCGCTGGCGCATCCGCTGGCGAGCGCGACACTCCGGCGACTTCTCCGCAACCCATACGTACTCGACAAGGCTCTCCAGGTCTCGTGGTCTGATGCGGAACCGCTGCCGCAAAGCGAGCGCGAATTTCGGCGCCGCATCTGGCGAGACATCGTACGCGCTGAACATCATGGGGCTGCAGGAATGCCTCAGAGGCGGGAGAACGTCTTTGTCCAGGTCGCGCTTCGGCGAGCCCGCGCGCTAACGCTGTATGCGCCGTGCACGGATCTCGACCCAGACGTCGTCGATGACCTCAAGCACGACTCCCTCGTCGTGTCTTCGGAGAGCGCGCGCACGCTACTCGCGCCCGCACACGACGTACTCGAAGATTGGGCGATTCTCCAATGGATCGACGAGCAGCATGCCCTTGTCGACGGCTCTGTCCACGGTCTCTCTTCGGCGATAGGAACGTACCCAGCTGTACGACGGACCTATCGGTTCTGGGTGGCCGAGCTCGTCGACCGCGATGCCGAGGCCGCCGACCAACTATTTCGGGCGGTCATTGTGGTTCGGGAACTTCCGGCGCAGTTTCGGGACGACACGATCATCTCGCTTCTACGCTCATCAGCCGCGCCTGCGTTTCTAAACCGGCACGCCACTGCTCTGCTCGCGGACGACAAGAGCCTTCTCCGCTTGACCATACGGTTACTGCGCGTCGCGTGTGTCGTGTCGCCGCCTTGGCTTGAAAGGATTGGCGGGGCCCCCTCGGTGCTCTCCGTCCCAGACGGCCCGGCATGGGCGTGCGTACTGCGTATCGTGGCGAACGCTCTACCGTCACTGAAGCCGCGAGAGCACAGCCTCCTTCTCGGATTTGTCGAGGACTGGGCCCGCGGAGTTACCTGGCAGACTCCCTATCCCGACGGCGCGGATGCCGCCGTCGCTATCGCGCACTGGCTGCTCCCCTCCTTCGATGACTATCGATCCGAAGATCCGCGAAAGCGTACGCTCCGAGTCATTGCTAAGCTTCCGCTTGCCGACCGCGAGCGCTTTTCGGCGCTGCTTCAGGCCCATCGAGACGGCGAAGAGCGCGACCGAGCGGGAGACGACTTCAAGGAAATCGTCTTCGACGGTCTCGAGGGGATGCCGGCGGCGCGAGACATGCCCGACGCGGTTGTGGCTGCGGCTACGACCTATCTCCTTCGCACCGGGGTCGATGCCCACCAGTACTATCCAGGCGAAGACCTAGAGGCAGTCTTCGGAATCAATGAACGTCTGCATCACAACTTCTTTCCTACAAGCGCCTACCGCGGACCATTCCTGCCCCTAACCCGGCACCATCCGCAGAAGGCACTAACGTTTTTCATTGCAGTTTTCAACCACAGTGCTCGCCGGTACGCGCGTGTCGCCGCGGAGTTACAGTCGTCCATCGAGCCTCCCTTTGAGGTGACGCTGATATTCGCGGACGGGACCGCGAAGACGCAATGGTGCAACGCGCGCCTCTGGAATTGGTACCGCGGAATGTCGGTCGGACCTGATGCGCTGCAGTCGCTGCTCATGGCGGCAGAGCTTGGGCTATTAGAAATCGCCAAGGCGTGCCCGGAAAAGCTGGACGCACTATTGTTAGAAACTCTGCGAAGGACCGAATCAGGGGCGCTCGCAGCGGTCGTCGCAAGTGTCGCCAACGGTTTTCCTGGTTTTTGTGGCGAGACGCTCCTCGCGCTTTTGAGTTGCCGGCCCTACATCGAACTCGACCGCGGGCGTCTTCTTAGCGAGGATCATCCACCGTCGAAGATGAACGGTATGTTCCCTTCACGCGGCGAGAATCAGATCTATGAGCAAGAGCGGGCAGAAGCGGATGCGCGCCCGCATCACCGTCGAGACTTGGAACTGGCAGCTCTCGAGCTGCAGTTAGGCCCTCTGGCGTCGCGCGTTCAGGAAGTTCTCGATCGGTACCGAGCTGCGATTCCGCCGCTCGAACAGCAGGACGAAGGAGACCGGGTCTGGCGGCTTGCGCTTCACCGGATGGACGCTCGCCAGTACAAACCTACGGAGCCAGTGCGCTCGTCGTCGAGCGTTGACGGGGAGGCTGCGCCAGCCCAGCCTGGCTTTATTCGTCTCGAGCTTGAAGTTCCAGAGCCGGACGTTAGGCAGATGGTAGATGAAGCCGGGGCGCGCCTCCACGACATGAACGCTCGATCGGGGCTTCTGATGTGGGGGTCTGACGTCTTCAATCGGAAGGCGGGAAAGAACGACCCGGAACAATGGCGGAAGCGGCTCGACGAAGCGGGCGCAGCAGCGGCACCCGCAGATGATGAGGAATTCGGCTGGGGCCGCGGCGGTCCCGGCCTCGTGGCCGCAGTATGTGTTCGCGATCACTGGGATGAGATGACGCCGAAGGATCGGGACTGGTGCGTGGATAGAATCTGCTCGGAGCTTGAGCAGAGCGACCGATGGAATCATCTGGCCCGTGTACAGCGGAATTCGATGGCCGCAGACAGGACATGCGCAACCGTCATTCCTTTACTCGCCGGAAAGAGCCTCGACGAGCCTCGCAGAGCACGCGTGCAGAAGGCGCTGGTGCTCGCGTTGACGCACGCCGTCGACGACGTCCGAGCGCATGCGGCAGCTGGGATTGGCTGGCATCTTTGGGCCAACAATCGGAGCATGGCACTGCGATGCGTTCGAGCGCTCGCCGCGGAAGCCGCACTTGTGCAGCAAGCCGTTGCCGTCGACTCCAGCCGCGCAGGGAAGAAACGTTCTCCGTTTGAGGAGGAAGGCAACTATCGACCCCGCTCTATCGACGAGATCGAGGCGGAAGCGGCGTCTATCATTCGGCGGCGGTTTTTCGAGGAGCAGGGCATCACTGAGGATGCCGAGAAGAATTTCGATCCCACCGCCTCGTTCGGTGCGGAAGCGAACGTGCGAATCCTCTCGATTCTCGAAGGCGCACCGACGGAGCCGCTGGCGACCGACGCGTTCGCACGTTTGGCGCTCACGCTGGTCGGCTGGTGGGACTCAGATGACGCTCGACGCTCTTCCGGCAACCAACGCCGCGAGCGGAACTTCGAGACGGAGTACGCTCAGTCGAGGATTCTCAAGAGGTTCTTGCTACGCACACCGCTGCCCGTGGCGAGCAAAATCATTGGACCAGTTCTTGACGCTGTTGAACGCCATCCGAAGGAGGCCGGCGAGATTCTTGACGGCCTGCTCTACGCGAACGATTCTGAGCCGAACACTCCCCAGTTCTGGTCGCTCTGGTCTCTCTTTGCCGAAAAAGCGCGCACAGCTAACTGGCTCCTCCGAATTGATCGCGAGCACGCCAGTGGTAACGAACTGCTCACGGCTCTTTTCCTCGGAATTTCGTGGAAAGCCGGCGTTCGCCACTGGCACGGCCTTGAAGGTTATGCGCAGCTGGTTCATGCACTTTTCGAAGCGCTACCAGCATCCCGAACCATCTTCGAAAAGTACCTTCGGTTCCTCTACGACGTGGGCGAGCAATCACTTCCCGAAGCGTTTGTTCGCATCGCAGCCCGCCTGCAATTGGGTGACTCCAAGCACATGCTGTCGAAGACAAACAGCGTCTACATGCTCGAAGTCCTCTTGCAGCGCTACGTGTACGCGAGGCCCCTCGAATTGAAGAAGCGGAAGGACCTTCGCGATGCCATCGTTTTCTTGCTAGATGAACTAGTTGAGGCGGGGTCCTCTGCTGCATTTCGAATGCGCGACGACTTCGTGACGCCGATACCGGTGACGTAACTCGATCGCGCGGCGCGCTGAAGACCCGTGTTCGCAAATGTCGCCGAGTTGGGCGGCGCTGCTCTGTTCGCGCGTGCATTCCTGGACGCGCAAAAACTCCCGACGCTGTTGAGAGAATTGCATCCGGGCGCCCCTGGGTAATCTCTACCACGCGTCAAATGACCTTCGTAAAGCAAGCAGTGGACGGGGGGTTCTTACAGAAGCGCGTAGGTTAGGCGACGCCACGGGTCGCTGAGTCCGGGCGTCGCAGACTCACCCTTCGATCACCGCACGGTTCCGCGCGAATACGTTCGCCAAAAAGTCGCCGACAATTCGTGTGCGCGCGGCCGTTCGCGCTGCCTCCGTCGAGACGAGGAACATGTCGCAGCGGGAGAAGCCGAGCGCGGGAACACGGCGGAGCGACGGCTCCGCGTCCCCGAGCAGGCAGGGCACTGCTGCGAGCCCAAGGCCCGCGGTGGCTGCGCCGACCAGCGCAACGGGATCGTTCGCACGAAAGGCGACTTTCGCGCCGGTGCCTTGCTCAGACAGCCACTCGAAGCCCGGCATGCCGCCGAGCGACTCGTAAACGAGCACGTCGTGCTTCGGGAGGTCCTCCCGCCCGCCGGGCATGCCGCGTCGGTCGAGATACAAACTCGAGGCGTAGACGCAACCGCCGAGCTCGACGAGCTTGCGAACCGCGAGGCTCTGCTGCGTCGGGCGCACGTTGCGAATCGCCAGATCCGCCTCTCGCTCTCCAAGATTGAGCAGGTGATTGCTCGTGACCAGACGCACCTCGATGCCCGGATACTGTTCCCCAAGCTCGGAGAGCGACGGAACGATGTAGCGATCGGCGAGCCACGGCGGCGCCGTCACACGAACCACGCCTTGCGGTTGCGACTGCGACGCGTCGAGAACGGCGTCCTTCAACATGGAGACGGTTTCGTCCATGCCCCGAGCAGCGTCGACCACGGCTTGGCCCGCCGCCGTCAACGCGAGCCCATCACGAGTCCGATCGAAGAGGCGCGCATCGAGCGCAGACTCGAGGGCGGCGAGACGCCTGCTGGCTGTCGCCTTCGTGACGCCAAGCACACGCGCAGCGCCGGCAATCGAACCGGCACGATGCGCTGCCAAGAGGTAACGAAGGTCGTCCCAGTCCACGGGTTTCAATTATCGCACCGAAGGGTTGCGAAGATGGAGCCTCGTCCGGATCCCGCGTTCCCTCGTATTCCTGGCGTGGCCCCGAGCGGGGACGCGAGGAGACAAGACATGGCGATCATCGTCCACTTTGCAGTCGAAGGAATGAACGAAGGGAAATATCAGGAAATCCTGCGCCGGCTCGAAAAAGCCGGTGCAGGTGCGCCGCCCGGGCGCCTGTATCACGCCTGTTACGGCCCCAAGGACCAGCTCGTCGTCACCGACGTTTACGATACGCCGCAAAGCTTCGAAGCGTTCGGCAAGACGCTGGTCCCGATCCTCACCGAGATGGGCGTGAAGGCGACCCCCGACGTGCGGCCCGTTCACAACGTCATCGTCGGACGCTAGCCGCGCGGCGCCCGCCCCACCGGCGCGCAAATAAACGTGCACCGGTGGGGCCGGGCAAGCGTGGTCTGGCCCCTTGCGAGCGACCGCCCACTCACCTAGGCATTGGGAACTCAAATGGCAAAGGCACCGCGCCCCTGGCTCGTCACCAAACATGGGCCGCTCGAGAAGCTCGAAGACAACTTGTGGACGGTCCAGGGCCAGGTCCCGGGCCTTCCGTTCACGCGCCGCATGACCATAATCCGCCGCGGCGACGGAACGTTGCTCTTCTTCAATGCCATTCCGCTCGAAGATTCACTCATGAGCGAGCTCACGAGCTGGGGCAAGCCGGGCGCGCTCGCCGTACCCCACGATCAGCACATGATCGATGCGCGTGCGTTTGCCGAGAAGCTCTCGATTCCGCTGTATGGCCCCAAGGAATGCGAGGAGAAAGTGCGCGCACGCGCCCCAATGGCTGGCACCTTCGAAGCCTTACCGTCGGATCCGAGCGTTCGGCTCGAGCCTGTCGCGGGTGTCAAAAACGGAGAGCCCGCGCTCATCGTGACGAGCCCCAACGGTCACGTGAGCCTGGTCGTCTCCGATGCGATCATGAACAACCAGAAAGAAGAGATCGGCCTATTTCCCCGCCTCATGGGCTTCGCCGGAAGCGTGAAGATCGTGCCCGTCTTCCGCATGATGTTCCTGGGCGACAAGCCGGCGCTCAAAGCCCACATCGAGCGTTGGGCGGCGCTGCCGGGCCTCACGCGCCTAATGCCTTGCCACGGCGGCATCGTTTCGAGCGGCGTCAGTGAGAGTCTGCAAACGGCAGCTGCAACTCTCTGAACCGCCGGTCAGCGCGTCACCCGTCGCCCCGCCACTTCCGCTTCGCAGCACGTGCGTGGGTCTTGGTCGGCTTTGAGCTTGCGGGTTTGCGCCCTCGGACGTTCGGAACTCGCGTGCCGGCGTCGGCATCATCACGAAAATCGCACCAGGCTTTGACGATGCGCTCGATGTCACGCTTGGACGCGTTGGCTTCCGCGACACTACCGATCTTCATGACGCGACTGGTGTCGCCGCCACCGGTGAGCAGCGGGTGCTTGCCCGGGATCTGTGCTCCCGTGTGAAACATCAGGCTCGCGTGCTGTTTGCTCTTCGGAAAAAAGCTGGCGAGGTTCCCACGGTAGACGAACGTCGGCGCCTGCCACTTGATGCACTCTCCGATGCGCTCATCTGCAGCGAGGACGATTTCGCGGATTCGCTCCACGACCGGCTTCATCGGGTTTTCGTAGCCGGTGAACCAGGCCTCGACTTCCCTGCTTTTCGGCATGGGACCACTTTAGCTGAGCCGCGGCCACAACGGAGTTCAGCGCGGCCGCTGCACGAGCGAGAACCAGTTGCCGGAATTGTCGACCAATACTGCTTCGAGGCCGTACGGGCGTTGCGTCGGAGGACTGCGAAACTCCACGCCCGACTGCTTGAGCCGTTCGTACGTTCCTTGGCAGTCGTCGGTCTCGAAAATGCCGCAACCGATGGCACCCGACTGGACGACCTTCTTGAACGTCTCTGCCGTCGCCGCGTCCATCGCTGGGGACGCGCCGAGCGGCATGAGGACCATTTGCAGATTGGGCTGGGCCTTGGGGCTCACGGTCAGCCAGCGGAATGATCCCAAGGTCATGTCCGCGCGTACTTCGAAGCCCAATTTCTCGACGTAGAACTGGCGTGCAGCCTCCTGGTCGAGCACGTAGATGGTGGTGTGGCTGAGCGTCTGAATCATCCGTGACTTCCTCCGCAACGACGGAAGGGGCGTATCACGGTCGAAACGCGAGCGGCTTCTCCAAAATTGCGATTGTCGACAACGCGGGCGCGTACGCCGCGACAAAACAGAACGGGACCAGAACCGAGGCGAGCGTCTCTGGGCACTGGGACCAGACGCGCATGCGCCGCGCGTACTCGCTCGGCGAGACACCAACCGCGCTCTTGAACCGACTGCTGAACGAGCCCAATCCAGAAAATCCGACCTCGAGGCAGACGTTCGTCACGCTATGGCCGGCCCTGAGCAACCGTTTCGCGCGCTCGATGCGGAGGCGCGACACGTACTCGTGCGGCGTCTCCCCAAAACACGTCCTGAACACCCTCAGCAGGTGAAACGGCGAAACGCCCGCGAACCGTGCGAGCTCTCGCAGCCCGGGAGCGTTCGTCGAGTCGTCATGCAGGCGATCGCGTGCCCGGCACAGCCTGCGAAAGAGGTCACCGTCGACGATCACCCTGCGTTTGTACCGCGGCGGGCAGGGGTCCGTCGAGGCACGTGACCCGTGGTTTCCGGCCTACCGACCTTCGACTTGCGTCTCGAACCCAGGGGTTAGAAGGATCCGGTCATGAGGTTGGCGGAGCTCATCGGCACACTGTCATTGGCGGTTGATGCCGGCACGGGCTTACCCGACCATCATGCGCTGCGGGGCGCGACGCTCGCTGTGGGGTTGGCACGGAAGGTGAGCGCGGACGAACGGACCGTGCGCGACGCTTTTTACCTGCCGCTCTTGGCCATGGCCGGCTGCACGGCTGAGTCGCACTCATCCGCCAAGATGTTGGGCGACGAGGTGCTGGTCGGCACTGAAGCGTATGGTCTGGATTGGGGAGACCCGCGCGAAATGTTGCCGGTGATGCTCCGGTTCGTGCGCCGCGGCCACGGTCCGCTCGGCGGAGTCGCCGCCGTTCTGCGGGCATTCACCAGCATGGCGTCCGCGTCGGAAGTAGGACGCGCGCATTGCGAAGTGGCGACGCATGTCGCCGAGCGTTTCGGCTTCGACGATGTCTTTCGCGCTGCGCTATTTCAGATGTTCGAGCGCTGGGATGGCAGCGGCAAGCCCCTCAAGGTGAAGGGCGAAGCAATCGCGCTTTCTGCGCGGATCGCGCTCGTGGCCATCGACGCCAACATCGGGCACCGACTAGGTGGGATCGACGGCGCCGTCGCGTTCACGCGCAAGCACGCAAAGCGCGGTCTCGATCCGAGCCTCGTGGGGCGCTTCACGAGCGCTGCCGCCTCGCTGTGCGCGCCGCTCGAAGAACCATCGCCGTGGTCCACGGCGCTCGCTGCAGAGCCAGAACCGTGGCGGATGGTGAACGACGAGGAAGTCGACGAGGGTCTGCGCGCCGTGGCGCACTTTTCCGACCTCAAGTGTCGTTTCACGCGCACCCATTCCACGGGGGTTTCGGTGCTGGCGAGCGCCGCGGCTCGGCGCCTCGGATTGGGTGCCGAGCTTGAGCGCGCGCTCGCTCGTGCAGGCCTCGTTCATGATGTCGGCCGCGTCGCCACCACCGCGGCTATTTGGGACAAAGCCGAGCCGCTGACCGACACCGAGCGGGAGAAAATTCGCCTGCATTCCTACGTCGGCGAGCGCGTTTTGTCGCGGGCCCCTTCGCTCGCGCTGGTGGCCGAGCTCGCAACGCTCGCGCACGAGCGACTCGACGGAAGCGGCTATCACCGGCGTCTTCCAGCGGCCGCATGCTCGGTCGCGGCTCGGGTTTTGGCTGCCGCCGACGTCTATCGGGCGATGCGAGAGGCGCGACCTCACCGCGCGGCTTTCGACGCAGATCGCGCCGCTTCGGAACTGAGCGCGATGTCGAAGCGTGGCGAGCTCTGCCCCGAGGCGGTGGCGGCAGTGCTAGGGGCGGCCGGTCACGCGGTCCGGGCGGCGCAGCGACCGAGCGGCCTCACTGACCGCGAGCTCGAGGTGTTGCGTTTGTTGGTTCGAGGCCTGACCAACAAGGAGATCGCGACGGCACTCGACATCTCGACGAAGACGGCCGGTCACCACGTGCAGCACGTGCTCGAGAAGCTCGGAGTTACTACGCGCGCCGCCGCGACCATGATCGCCATGAAGGCAGGCATCGCTTGCGTCTAGGGTATCTGCCCTATAGCTGAAAACGCTGCGATCCCGGAGAGTTCACCTCATCAGCTCGGAGGAACTCATGACGCAGCAAGAGAAGAACCACGACCTTGCCCTGGACCTCTATCGCAGCATCGACGCTCAAGCGTTCGACCGCGTTGAGGCGGTAGTCTCACCCCGCTTCCAGGCCTGCATGGGTGGCAAACGGCTCGACTTCGCAGCGTGGAGGGCGATGGGGCAGATGTTCATGACCGCCTTCCCCGACGGGCATCACGTCTTCGACCTGACGGAAGCGGTCGGGGACTTCGTGCTCTTGCACGGCCACTTCACCGGCGCTCACACGGGCGAGTTCCAGGGTCTTCCCGCGACGGGCAAGGTCATCAAGATTTCGCTGACCATGATCGACAAGATCATCGACGGCAAGCTAGTCGAGCACTACGGCGACTTCGACACGGCGGGCCTCATGCAACAACTCACGCAGGGCGCTGCGGCATGAGCATCGACCTCTCTGGCGAGCGCACCGGTGCAGCCGCGGAAGTCGCCGAGGGCTTCTGGATCATCGCAACGGAGCACCACCCCGGTGGCTCTCATCAATTCCCCGCAATCAACAACCGCTGCTTAGTGTTTCGCGTTGTCGAAGAAGGCGGCCCACGGCTCCTCGTCGTCAACGGCGTAGACGCGGGGGCCATCGCCGAGGTGAAGCGGCTCGAGCAGCAAACCGCCCTCGTCGTCCGCTACGTGCTCTCGCCTGGTGGCGGGCACCATGTGCTCTTGCCTCCATGGGTCGAAGCCTTCCCGCGGGCAGCCGTATTGGTCGGCCCCGATCGGATCCCGCGGACGGCGAGCGGCAAGAAGCTCATGGCGCTACCGCGCGTCTCCACCTTCGATCCTGACGCCGTACTGCCTCAGTTTCGCGGGCAGCTCGAGTTCGTGTCGTTCCGCGGCTTGTTCGGAGCGCCAGATCACCGGTCGCCCGGGGAAGGAGGCAACGACGGGATACTCATGATGTTGAACCTCATGTTCGCGATGATGTTCAGGATGAAGGATCCCGTGGACGAGCTTTGGACCTTCCACGTTCCGTCCCGCACGCTGATTGGCGGCGAGAATCTGGGATGGATGTATCCGAAGGCGGCTCACGCTCGCCTGCCTGCCATGGTCAGGAGCATGGTCACGCCGGATGCGATCTACCTCTTCAAGGACGCCCGTAAAGTTGCTGACGCACGGGTGGTGGACGCCTGCTGGCGCTCGATCTTGAAATGGCCGGCGGAGACCGTGCTCACCTACCATGATCCCGCCGGCCACGGCTTCTTCGGCGACGGGCGCGCCGCGCTCGAGGCAGCGGTGAGGAGCCGCGGGCAGCTGCTCTGAGCCTTCCGCGTCACATGCGCGTAGCGCTCATCTCGGACCTACACGGCAACGCTTTGGCGTTGGAGCAGGTGCTTGGCCGGATCAAGCGCACTGGCGTCGATCAGATCGTCTGCCTTGGCGATGTGGCGACGCTCGGACCAGAGCCTGTGCGCACAATCGAACTCCTGTACGAGAGCGCCGCGATCTGCATCCTCGGAAATCACGACGAGTTCATGCTGCGTCCGGACCTCGTTACCGGTTACACGAGCATCCCCGTTCTACTTGCGGCGGTCGACTGGTGCCGCACCCAACTGAGCGCGGCCTCCGTCGACTTTATTCGAGCTTTTCGCTCGTCGTGCGAGCTCCCGCTAAGCCAAGTGGAAACGCTGCTCGCGTTCCACGGTACCCCGTCGTCGAACACGACGGACCTACTGGCCACGACCGACCCCGCGGAGGTGGAGAACTGGGTCGGCAGCGTCGCCGGAACCGTGCTCGCCGGAGGGCACACCCACGTGCAGATGCTGCGCCAGCACCGCGGTAGACTGCTCGTCAATCCCGGCAGTGTCGGAATGCCGTTCAGGGAGTACGTCGCAGGCGCGCCGCCCGAGGTGCTACCGCACGCCGAATACGCCGTCGTGGAGGCAGACGCGAAGTCGGTGAACGTTAGCCTCCAGCGCGTCGCCTTGGACAAGGAGCACCTTCGCAGGTCCGTGCTCGACGTCGACTATCCGCTCCGCGCATTTCTGGCGACGGCATACGCCTGAGGTACTGCGTCGGTTTGGTTCACCAAGGCTCGCCGCTACCTCGTTCGACATAGGCTTTGAGACTGCTGAGGAAGTGCCTCCAGCCTTGCGCCACCGGCTCCGGCGCGTCGTCCTTCCACCCACCATGCTCGAACGACACGAGCGTCGTTGCGCCATCGGAGTCTAGCTTCCAGTCGAGCGTCGTACCGACCCAGCTAGGCATGTCGTGCGCGGTGCACGTCCAGCGCACGCGCGCGTTGGGCCTCGTCTCGTCGATGCGAAAGCGCATGTTGACGGGGCTTCCGTCCTTCACGAAGTAGAGCTTGGCTTCGGCGCCCGCCGCTTCGGGGACTTCGGCGCATTTGTTCCACCAGCCCCGGTAGCCCGCTTCCCTCGAGAGCGCGTCGTAGACGCGACCGACAGGTGCCTCGATTTTCACATCTTGCTTGATGGAATTCATGACGTGCTCTCCCTTGTCTCTTTTTCCAGAAACGACTCCAGGTTGCCCAAGCATCCCGTCCAGCCACCTTCATGCTCGCGCCGAATCTTCGGGTCGGGCGGAAGCTCGTGCGTAAGCAAAAGCTCAGTCAGAGCTCCGCGCTCCTCGAGCTCTACAGTGACGATGCTGTCCTTCACGCCGAGATCAGGGCAGCTCCAGGTGAACACCAGGCGGGATACCGGGACGATCTCGCGATACTCTCCGAACTGCAGGTGCACACCCCCTTCCGTGTCCCGCATGGAGACCTCGTAGTGCCCGCCCACGCGAAGCTCGGCGGAGACGGTCGCCGTCCAGCTTGGGTCCGGAAAGAACCAGCGCGCCATCAGCTCCGGGCGCGTCCATGCGGAAAACACGAGCTCCCGACGCGCGGAGAGCGTCCTCATGAGCGAGATCCCGCTCGGCATCGCTAATCCTGCCTCCCGAGCTCGACGAGTAGCTTCTCAAGCCCATCGAGCTGCCGCCCCCAGAGGCCTGCCAGCTCGCTCAGGATCTTTGCCGCATCGCGCAGCGGTGCCGGACGAAATCGACAGCGATAGGCCCGCCCAGCGCGGGTCCTCTCCAAGAGTCGCGCGCGCTCGAGCACCTGAACGTGCTTGGAAACCGCCTCGAGCGACATGTCGAACGGCTCCGCAAGCTCCGTGATCGATTGCTCGCCCTGTGCGATGCGCTGCAGGATCGCGCGCCGCGCGGGGTGCGCCAGAGCATGGAAGACCTGATCGAGGCGTTCCGAACGAGACTCAACCATCTGGTTGAGCGTGTATCGCGCGCAGCAGCTCGACTGTCAACCGTTTTGTTGAGTGTCGGGACTAGGTGGGCTCGGTGCGTTCGAGGATCGCTTTCAAGCGCTCGAGGTCCTTCTTGTTGGCACGGCGCATGGCGCCGGCCATGAGCGGCGCAGCGATGCTTGCGAAACCCGTCGGCTGGCCTCGATTACGCAAGGTCATGCGCGTGCGGCGCTCGTCGACTGCGTCCCACGTGTACGTGGTTTCCATGGGGAAGGGACCCTCAGCGGTGCGCATCACGAGGCGCTCGCCCGGGGCGAACTCGACGAACTCGTAGGTGTAGTCGAGCTTCCGACCGAGGAACTGCGCCACGAACGCCACGCGCGCTCCGACTGCTGCGGGGGGCGGCGTCTTCCACTCGACCGCCTTGATGTTGACGTACCACTTTGGTGCATTGTCCGGGTTGCCGGCGTAGGCGGCTACCTCGGCCAGCGGGCGATCGATCACGATCTCGGTGACTACGTCGACGGCCATGCTTCCTGCGTTCTTTCCCGATCTATTTCTCGAACGTCGAGACGAATTGCACGCACTGCGTGACCCAGGCTGCGAGAGATTGTTTCGTACGGAGGGCGGGAGCGTCCACGAAGACGTACCCCTTCATCGGTCGGCCTGTGAAATCCATCGGTCGCACGTGCTTCTTCGAGAGGGCTTGCTCTGCCCGGTCAGGACCGACGCGGGCCATGAGCGCGTCTTGCGTGATGCCGCAAAACATGCGCCCGCGGAGAAGGAACGTGAGGCCTCCGAACATCTCCTTTTCCGTGACTCCACGCGTGCCCACGAGCTCCTTTCGAACTCGTTCCGCCAGATTCCGGTCGTAGCCCTTGGTCTTTCCCTTCATGCGCGGCCCTTCGTCACCGGCTGTTCGTCGAGTCGGGCAATCCGCGCCCGTAGTTGTGCGGCTTCGTGCTGGTTTCGTGATCGCTCGACCGCGCAAAGGAGCGACGCGCGCGCCTCGTCGACTCGGCCGAGCGTTTCGAGAATCGCCCCGCGCACGAGGTGATAGTAGGGGTAGCTGCGAACGTCGAGCCCGTCGTCGCGCTCGAGCAATGCAAGACCCACTTCACCGCCCTCCGCTTGGGCGAGTGCGAAGCAGCGGTTGACGCGCACGGCGGGCGTCGGCCCGAAATGTTCGAGCAGTGCGTACAACGTGGCGATCTCGGTCCACTCCGTTGCGTCCGCCGTGCGAGCCCGGCAGTGCACGGCCGCGATGGCCGCCTCCGTCTGGAAGGGGCCCGGCGTCTGCATACCGAGCGCATGCTCGAGGAGCTCCGTGGCTCGCGCGATAGAGGCATGGTCCCACTTCGCTCGGTCTTGCTCCGGCAGTGGAACGGGGCTGCCGTCACCGTCGAGCCGCGCATCGCGCCGCGCGTCGTGGAGCAGCAATAGTGACAACAAGCCTGCTACTTCCGGCTCGTCCGGATAGGTCTCGTGGAGGGAGCGCGCGAGCCCGATCGCAAGGCGGCAGAGATCAGCGCGAATCGGCGCATCATCCACGCTGGACCAGTAACCTTCGTTGAAAAGCAGGTGCACCGTTCGAAGGACGGCGCCGAGCCGGTCGCGACCGCGTTCGGGAGTCGTCCCTTCGACGTCACCTTTATCGCGCAGCCGCTGCCGTGCCCGCGTGAGGCGCTGCTCCATGCTGCGTGGAACGACCAAGAACGCCAGCGCAATCTCGCTCGTCGAAAGACCCACGACCGTCGCGAGCGCGAGCGCTGCGCTTTCGCCATCCTCGAGCGCGGGGTGGCAGCATGCGAACAGAAGGCGCAAGAGCTCGTCCTTCCAGCTCCTGAGCACGTCCGACTCGGCAACCGCAATCCGTGCCCAGGGATTGAGCTCAGCGAGGTGTTGGACAGCGTCGCTATGGTTCTCCGTCCTCTTCGCACGTCGCAGCCGATCGCGGTGCGCATTCTGAGCGACGGTGATGAGCCACGCCTCGGGCGAATCGGGCGGCCCTGCGTTCGCCCACGACTCGAGGGCGCGCTCGACGGCGTCGTGGACGGCGTCCTCGGCGTCAGCGAGCGAATGCGTCACGCCGAGCACTTTCGCGAGGACCCGAGGATAGACGCGCCGGATTGCTTCCGCTGGCTCCGATAGCGTCACGGCTGCCACCTCCAATCGACGGGACGCACCTCGATGGCGTGATGCCGATCGGTGCAGATCCGACGCGCGCGCTCGACCGCCTGCCGTTCGTCTTCGCAATCGATCAGATAGAAGCCGACGAGCCACTCCTTCGACTCGATGAACGGCCCGTCCGTCACGTCGTGACCTGTCGCGCGCATCCTCACTGTTCGTCCCGTGCGTGGCTCTTCGAGCCGTGCGACGGCCAGAAGATCCTTTTGCACCGCGGCCTCGTCCTGGAGCGCTCGGTGCCCGGCGAGAGCCTGTTCCTCGTCGAGCTCGGGGATGGGCTCCGTCGGCGGCGCCGTTCGGTAGATCAGCAGGGCGTAAGTCGTCACCGTCGCGAAGCGTAGGGTAGCAGCCGCGCGGGCTAGGCTGCCTGGCGCACTTCTACGTAGCTCTTCAGCGCGGCGAAGAAGCTCCGGACCCCGGTGTCCCACTTCCTTCGCACGAAGAGGGCATCGAGCATCGCACCGAGTGGCCCGTATTTGAGCGAGTACTCTTGGATCTGCTCCACGCGCGTACCGCCGCGTTCTTCGA
>Ga0265339_10001579_pt1 | contig 16849 bp, 14 predicted proteins | sample 4CB219metaG_FD_202085 | JGI IMG/M metagenome (GOLD analysis project Ga0265339, IMG submission 202085) | Rhizosphere microbial communities from Carex aquatilis grown in University of Washington, Seatle, WA, United States - 4-CB2-19 metaG | ecosystem: Host-associated > Plants > Roots >... | reverse complement strand
TGGTGCGCCGCGTCAACAGGACCGTCGGAGATCAGGCTTTGCTCAAGAAAGGTCGTTCGGTTGTCGGTTGTTCGGTTGTTTCTTCACTTTTCGACCTAGCAACCTAACAACGTAACAACCTAACAACCTGAGGCCGCTCCCACCCGTGGGCTACCGCTAAACAACGAGTTGAAGTTTAACTCGCATCGGTGAACTCGCGGCGGGGGCGATAGGGCGGGCTCCGAATCTATCCGTGGCATCCGAGCCCGCCCTCGTCCTCGGCACTATCCTGAGGTCCGCCTTCGCAGGCCCAGCAGGCCGACTGCGGCAAGCGTCAGCACGACGATTGCCCAGGCGTGCGAAGAGATCGCCGGCGCGACGCTGACCATGCTGCATGTGCCACGGCTGCCGGGCAGGTCGCAGGCCATGTCCGCGCCAACGCACGCTTGATCGCAGCACACCGCTTGGGCGCAAAAGCCCGAGCCGCACTGCAGCGGGCTCGTGCATGACTCACCCAGGGCGAGGCCCATGGGCGTTTGCGTCGCCGTCGCGCTCGGGCTGGCCGTGGCTGTCGCAGTGACGGTCGACGACGTGGTCGGCGTCGGCGTGACGCTCGCGGTGACCGTCGGAGTACGTGTCGAGGTGACGGTTCCCGTCTGCGTCGCCGTCGCGGTGACGCTCGCGGTCGGCGTCGCGCTCCTTGTCGCAGTGGCGGTGCCCGTCTGCGTCGTCGTCGCGCTTGCGCTGGTGGTGGGCGTCACCGTCGGCGTGTCGGTCACGCTCGGCGTCTCCGTCTCGCTCGGCGTTTCGGTTTCGGTTGGCGTGTCGCTCTCGGTGGGCGTCTCCGTCGGCAACTGGCAGTCCGCCGCCTGGCAAATGCTGAAGTCGCATGCGGCGTCGGTGGGCGAGCCGCCGACCATCAGACAGCCGCCGCAGCCCGCGTCGTCCTGGCAGAAGACTCCAATGGGGACTGCGCAGTGACAGCAGCACACCTCGGGCGTCTCGGTTGGCGTCGGTGTCGGCGGGCAGGGGCCGTCGCACGGCGTGTTGGTCGGCGTCTCGGTGGGGGTGTCGGTCGGCGTCTCGGTGGGCGTTTCCGTCGGTGTCTCGGTGGGGGTGCAGGTGCCCTCCGTTGCGCCGCAAAACCCGACCTCGGTTGGGGTCGCGGTGACCGTCGGCGTCGGGATCGGCGCACACGTCCCGGCGTCGCAGAAGCCGCCGGCGCATTGCGAATCGAGGAAGCAGCCGCTGGTGCCGTTGCCGCAGGGCGCCAGGCCGCTGCAGCACTGGTTGGTAGTCGGGTCGCACAGTCCCGTGCCACAGTCGCTGCCTTGATTGCAGTGACCGCCGTCGCTGCAGCCGCTGCAGGTCCCGCCGCAGTTGAGCGCCGCGTCGCTGGGGGTACAGCAGGTGCCTGCCGGCGGCGACGTGCTGAAGTCGAACTTGCAGCCGCCGTTGACGCAGTCGGCTTGAACGCAGCAACGCTGCCCGTCGCTACAGAGCGGGCCGCCGCAGCCTATCTGGTACGGTTGCCCGCAGGCCGCGGTACCGGGTACGCAGCACGAATTGCCGTTGCCGGAACGACACGACTGGTAGCAGCTGCTGCATCCCTGTGAGCCGCAATCGATGCCGCGCGTCTGCGGCGCCAGCACGGCAAGCCAGGCCACGACCATCAACCCGATGCAGCACTGCTTCACCGTAGTGCCCCCTCCCCCATGCTCGGGCTTCTACCATGACGCGGCTGGCGCGAAAGATCGCACAGTCGGTCACGTTGTTGGTAGAGGCCATGTACGCGGAGGCCGAACGGCGTCCTGTACGGACAGGCCGCGCGTATAGTTGACGCCCCAGGGATAGGAATCCGCGCCCCCAGGTGGTTCGGTTGCTCGTTGTTAGGTCGGCAGCGTTCTGAATCAGCCATCGAACAGCCGGACAACTATCTTGGTCAAGGCCGACAAGGGCTGGCTTTGCCCAAGAAAGCTATCAGCGATCAGCCGTCAGCGATCAGCCAGAGCGCGGATCCTTGCACCGTTGGGTTTTCCGCAGCTGAAGGCCGACGCTGACGACGCCACGCAGCAGCGGTTTACTTCGCGCCACCTTTGCCGGACAATCCGGGCCTCAGTCCGGCGGGCAAGCAGTTACCGCTGTCGGTCTATGCGTGGCACCGCCTCGTACATGCCAGCCTATGGGTCATCGCGCCTTCTTCGCCGTGACCGTACAGCGCCGCTAGCGCATGCTCGGTGCGCAACGAGAGCTGAATACAACAGCGCGCGCCGCCGAGGTCCAAGTCGAGTGCGCACGCTTGGTGCACTCGGCCCAGTGTCGTGCTTGCCTACGCGTGTCGACGTCGAATGGTGGCGAGACCGAGCGCCAGCAGGAGGACGATCGCGGCGAGCACGCCAGGGCCCGATAGCGCCGGCGCCGGTGCCGTCGGCTGCGAGCATTCTCCAGGATGGCCAGGGCTGTTGCACGATTGCCCCGCCGGGCACGACGGCGCTGCGCAACACGTGTCGTCGACGCAGTTGCCCGACAGGCACATGGACATATCGCTACACGCACCACCGTTCGGAATGCGCGTCAGGGTCGGCGTGGCGGTGGCGGTGACAGTCGCTGTCGGGGTCGGCGTGCTGGTCGTCGTACCGGTTGGCGTGGCGGTCGCGGTCTCGGTGGCCGTCGCGGTCACCGTGCCGGTGAACGTGGGCTCGCTGTTGCAGAACCCGGTATTGGTCCGTTCGATACAGAGGTTCCACCCGGCGGAACAACTATCGGCGACACCCGCGGAACAGTCCGCGTCGGTGCTGAACCGCACGATGGTTCCGGAACAAGTGGTCTGGCAAACCGTCGCACACTCTTGCTCAGAGTTGATCGACCCACTGCCGCAACAGCCAGCCGAGGAACAGCTGCCGCATGGGGTGCAATCGCACGAGCATACGCAGCACACGCCCTGCGCGACGGGAACCGAGCCCACCGTCGCCAGGGTCGCCACGGCGGCAACGCACAGCGCGACCCAGCCCCTGCGGAAGGTTGCGTGTCGAGGGACCTGCCGCTCGCTACTGAAACCCATTCGCCTCTCCCCTCGCCGTAACCCCACCGTACCGCCGATCATTCGACGCAACCATTAGATCATCGCGCGCCACTCTGCCACTGTCCGGGGCGCGGCGTTGGTGGTGCACGACCACTACCGGCGTGAGCGGCGATCGGCGTGGCGAAGTTGTAGGCGCCGATCCGAAACGCACAAGAAGATCCGCAATGTGGCGAATCCGTCGTGGGAGAACGACTGAGGCGCGCGGCGCTGTGCGTTCTCCATCCTGTGGACGCGCGAACTGGCGCAAGCCAAGGACGTGTGCGGCAAAGTGCCGGCGAACGACGCCCCGCCGCTGGAGGCCAAAGCGGCGATACGTTCGATGATGCGGCAGGTCAGCGGCGAGATGGCTGGCGTCGAGCCCGTCTCCGCATCGCTGCCGCGCCGATCACCAGCCTCCCGCCGACGCTTTCTTCAGGCGCCGGTTCAAGGCTTTGAACATGCTTCAACCACCACGCCCTCCACCACCCCATGCGAATTGCATTCGCCAGAAACGTTTTCGTTAACGGCCGGGTCGTAGAGTATTCTGTAAACGGCAGTCATCTTGTATGCGCGTTGCTTGAACTGAAATGACGCTTCCAAGCGACCTTGCATCCACCCGCTCGCATCACATGTCTCGCTACATTTCTTATCGCATGGTGCCGGAAGGTTTCCGAACGGGTTTCCGCCTCCCCGCACCGTCCCGACATTTGTCATGCCGCTCAGCGATCCCGTCACGCTGAGTCCGGTCGGCCCACTCCATGTGAACGTGCCGACATGAAAGCCTCTTGCCTTGTCGCGCGCGGACTTGTCGCCTGTTCCTTGTGAGACAGTTACGAAGTCTGCGCTGAATGAGCCCGGCGAGGCTTGCGTACCGAGCGCAGCCACCACAGCTGCGCCCTCATCGCAGGGGCTGCTATTCCAAACGCCGCGTGGCGCAGGATAGTGCAGCGAAAACTTTCGCGTCATCGTCAAGCACGCCGTGTCCGTGCAGGCCCGCGATTCCGACAACCGCTTCATGGTGCCATCGACCAGATCTTTGGACATTCGCCTGATACAGAGCTTCTCGGTAGCTACAATCGATGGGTTATCTATATCCAATCCAGACATCTCTGCCTCCATTGCGAGCGATAGGCCTCGACTATCGTCTCTCGGAAGTGTCCGTCCAGTTGGGACATTCCCCTACGACAGCGCAGCGAATGCATGCTGATCTGCCCGGGCGGCACGGTCGTCGACTTCAGCGTTGCTCTTGCTGATGGCGGGCGAGACGCTGACGAACTGCTCGAGCGGCCGCCGACGTTGTGTGCGGCTTGCTGTCAGCACCTCGCCGTGCACCCAGGACGCTGAGCACGCACTGCTCCAGCTCGCGGATATGGTGAGGAGCGGGGAATTACGCCGTGCGAGGAGCGCCATACCGAGATCGACCGCCGACTCCAGCAGGCGATCCATCATCGCACCGGGTCGCAGCGCAGTATCAATCACGTCCTGGTAGCGACCGGCCCCGTGCCGGCCTGGTCGCGCGCCGCGCGACCGTCAGAGGCGCCATGCCGCAGCCGACCGGACCCGAGCCTACGCTCGACTCTGCTTCACCAGCGCGCCAGCTCGCGACGCGAGAGCTCCGGAAGCCAAAGCAGCGTTGGCGGTCAGCGCACCTGCCGCCGAGCGGACGATAGGATCAACAGGCTTTCGGTATAGTCGCCAGGTTCGGGTCGGTCTCGGGGAATCCGGCTTTGCCCGCCAAGGCTGGCGCAACGGCTGAAAACACGCGCCTGCTAATGCACGTCGCGCCGCCGGCTAACCAAGGCGAATGCCGCGATAGCGAGCAGCGTCGCGAGGGCGGCCAAGAGGCCGGTCGGCGATAGCGCGGGTGACGGAGCGGGGGTGATGGTAAGGCATTCGCCGCGGCGGCCCGCGACGGTGCAACTCTGATTCGGTCCGCCGCATGGATCGTTGCAGCATGCGCCCTGCGCACAGTAGAGACCCGGCGCGCACTGTGACGTATCGGTGCACGAATCGCCCTGGCTGATGCGCGTGTTCGTCGGGGTCGGGGTAAGCGTCGGCGTCTCAGTCAGCGTATCAGTAGAAGTCACGGTAGAGGTCGCCGTCGCCGTCGCGGTTGCCGTACTCGTCGTGGTCGCCGTCGTGGTTGCCGTACTCGTCGCCGTCGCGGGAGGCGTGGAGGTCGCCGTTGCCGACGACGTGAAAGTGGCGGTCGCCGTCTGCGTTCGGGTCGCCGTTGCCGTCGCGGTTGGCGTCGGCGACGGGGCGGGGGTGTGGTAGTAGATCGTGATCCAGACAGCGTCGATCAGGTTGTTCGCGAACGGCTGGATGAACAGGCCGAAGTTGTCGCTGTTGACGGTCGACGCGCCGATCGCGGTGCCCCACTTATCCGTCGGTCCGCCGGCCTGGTCCATGGCGTCATCGAATTGCGTTCCGCTGCAGTCCGTGACGACGTACGCAAAGTTGAAGAACTCGTTCACGCCGGTGCTCGTCGACCCGTCGACCGTCAGATAGACCTGAATCGAGCCGCCCGCGGCGTCGCCTGTAATGCCGTGCTTCGCGTCTGCGAGGATGCCGTCGATGATGGCATCGCTCGGTATGTTGAAGCCGAACTTGGTTACGACGAGCGTCCCAGCGGCCATCGGGTTGGCGGGCGACGACTGCGCGCAGAGATTGTTCTCCACGCCGAGGGCGTTGCTCGCATTGGTGATGTCCGTCGACGATGATACCACTTGCGCGTAATTCGGCCCGGCGCTCAGCGCCACCGCCGGCTGCGGCCGCGCCGTGACGGTGACGATCAGCGCGAGGACTCCGACCAGTGCACGCAGATCGCTCCAATCTCGCGTGAACATGAACGAGCCCCTCTCTCCCATATAAATCTCTTAGATAGAGTTCCGGGCCAACGGCAAGTGAGGGGTGAGCCGCCGGCTCAACACGGCGGCCTTACGGGTTGTTACGTTTTTGGGTCGGACGCTGGATCGCGGCGAAGAGCGATTCACACGGAGCCACGGAGACACAGAGCCGGAGTATGTGATCTTCTCTATGCAGATCCTCGCCGGGCCGCCGCGTCTCCATGTGAATCCTCTCCTCAGCGCGCTCACGACGACGGACAGGTGTTCAAGGCGAAGTTCACCGCCGTGATGCTCTCGCTGATCGTCACCGAGCGGTCCGAGTCGAGATCGAACTCGGGGCAATCGTGTCGCCGTGGATGATCTGGCTCGACCCGCACAATCAGTAATTGGCCAAAGAATCATCCCGATGGCAGCGCGTCTCTGCGTGAATTCCTCATCCGAAGCCCGGAGCGACCACGCGGAGAAGAATTCATCACAGAGACACAGAGGCACGGAGATGAGAACAAATAGATTGCTAAAGGTGTTGTCAGAGGCTTTGCTCAAGAATCCGCTGGCTCACCACCGCGGCCTCAGGTTGTTAGGGTGTTGCGTTGTTCGTTGTTAGGTCGGAAGATTTCTGGAACTAACAACCTAACAACCAACAACCTAACAACCAACAACCTAACAACCTTTCTTGGGTCAGACTCTCCGTGCCTCTGTGCCTCTGTGGTGAACCTCCTCCTTCGCCAGCTAGGGAGCGATCGCTTTGAGCTCCGTGGCGCTGTTGCGCTTGGTTGCCGAGACGCTGAACGTACTGCTCCAGCAGGCTGCGTCGTCGCTCCTGAACAGCTGCACGATGACCGACGGGTCTTGAGCAAACAGCGCGCTGCCGCTGAAGGGGGCGGGCTGTAGAAGATGCGCGCCCCCTCCGCTGATCCTGATGCGAGGTTTGCCGGCGATTCCGCCCTTCAACATCACGGTGTTGATGCCGTCGCTACTGCCGGCCGGGTCTTTGTAGGTCCAACCCGTAGTGGACTGAGCCCGCCAACACGGCTTGATGCCGCACGTGCGCGCGGCCGGAATCGTCGCACCGGTTTTGAACACCGCCGAGCCGCCGACCTCGTCGTACACACACAAGGTGTAGGTCGTCGTGGTCAGCGGATTGCCGAAATCGCTTTGCGCCATCCCCGTGGCGCCCTCGCCCCAGCGCCACTGCAGACGCGGCGCCGTCATTCCGCCGACCAGCACGCGGTGTTTTGCCGCAATCGCGCAGTTCGTCGCGGGCGCCGCCGGGCAATTGGGCGCGGTCTGCAAACCGCCGCGCACCGCGCGCACGTTGTACACGTCGGTCTTGTTCGCGGCGCTTACCGAGCCGACGTTGTAGCACTCGATCCACGCGGTCGTGGTGGTTTCGCTGGAAGACGACCAGGCATGATAGGGCGGAGTGCAACTGCACTCGGACGTGGCCGCGGCGCCGTCGACCGTACATCCCGGATTGCCGGCGGTGTACGGTGGGTTGTCGCCGACGTATGGGCCGCAGTTCGTATCGAACGCGGGCGGGACGCATGGAGCCGTCGAGCCGCAGTCCGGCACGCTCGTGTCCACGGTGCTCTCGACCTCCGGCGCCTGCGCGCTGTTGGCCGAGGTGGGCAGCCGCCAGTCGCGATGACCGGCAAACGCCGCGCTGTTCAAGCCGGCGAGGAAGACGGTAAACGCCCCACCGTCCGGCGCGCTGCCCGTGGCGCTCCATTGATACAAGGCGTTGAAGTCGTGGATGCCGCCGGCGTTGTCCTTCTTCTCCCACACCAGGCAGGTTTGCCGATCGGTGATGGTTCCGTCGCCGTTGTCGACGAACTGCGGCGCTGCGGCGGACGAAGTGCACGGCCCGCAGACTTCGCTCGCGCACGTGAGCGTGCGCACAGAATCCGTGCCCGCGTCGCAGGTCGTGCCGTCGGGCTTGCCTGTGCACGTACCGGCACTCGCCACGCGCGCGAGAATGAAGAGCGTCATGAAAGTCGCAGCATATCGTGCTGACGATTTCGACCATTCAGGCCACATGATCGGCTCCTTGCTCCACGCAGAGTGCGAAAGTCCGCTTCGGGCGAATCACACGAGCGCGAACGACGCAAGGCTCTCGATAGAAGGCAGACGTCCGGGCCGCCGCGCCCCAACCGTCGCCGCGTGCGGGAAGGGACGTAGTTCGGACTGCCAGATGTCTTCTCCGTGCCGCCGCGCCTCCGTGTGAATGCTTCTTTGGCAGTTCGTCTGCGTTGAGACGCGGAGATTTTCGTCGACAGCTGTGCATCGGTACGGCCTAGGAATCAGCGGCGATAGACGGCCTACCGGCGCGCTGAACCTGGAGGCCCGCTGAGACGCGCACACCGGCTTTGGTCCTTTGACCCGCGGCGTCCTGCGCGATACGACCGCCACCATGTCGCGGCGCCACGTGTCGAGCAGCGCATGCCGATAGTTGAGCGGCGGATGTGGAGCGCTGCGCTAGTGGCGCTCGCAATCTGGTGCGTGGCTGCGGCCGCGCCGCGCATCGCCAGTGCGGCGGAATGCGCCTGTTGCTGCACCGGTTCGAACTCGGGCAACACGCTCAGCACGGACTTGGCGGACTGCGCGACCTTCTGTGCCTTCAACGGCAATATGCCCACGGCCTGCAGCTCGGGGAATCTCGATTTTGGTTGCTCGTTGATGACGCCGCCGGGATCGGGAACGGATTGTTCGTCGGGGGCCGCATGCCCGACCGCGACATCCACCAGAACGACCCCCGCGACGTCGACCGCCACGGCCACGGCTTCGCCTACCGATACGCCCACGGCGACGGCGACCAACACGGCGACCGGTTCGCCGACCGACACGCCCACTGCGACGGCGACCGACACGGCGACGGATTCGCCGACCAGCACGCCCACCGCGACGCAGACCAATACGGCCACCATCACGGCCACGGGGACGCAGACCCCCACGCCGACCGCTTCGTCCACCAGCACAGCCACCGCGACACAGACCGATACGGCAACCATCACGGCCACGGCGACGCAGACGCGCACGCCGACGGCGTCGTCCACCAGCACAGCCAGCGCGACGCAGACCATTACGGCAACGATCACGGCCACGGCGACGCAGACCAACACGGCAAGCGTGACGCCCACGGCGACCGCGACTGCCTCTGCGACGCAAACGGCGTCCGCATCCGCGACCGCGACGACAACCCCAACCCGCACTCAGGCGCCGAACGGCGACAGCTGCGAGAACCCGACGGATTGTGTCTCGGGCAACTGCGTCGACGACACCTGCTGCGCCGAGGCCTCCTGCCCACCGGGGCAATCCTGTGCCGTCCCCGGCCGCGCCGGCACCTGTGCCGCCGACGCGGCGCAAGCCCCGACCCTGTCGCCCGGTGGGCTGCTCCTCGCCTTGGCGAGCCTGCTCGCCGCCGGCGGCGCCGCGTTCCTGCGCCGCCGGCGCAGCAACTAGCTGAGTCAGCCGGCGACGAAGGCCGTCGTCGCACCCGCCCGGATTGTGTCGGCGCGTCCGCGCGCCGGGGTCAGCCGACAGCGGTGCGGCTCATGCGAGATGTACTGGATCGTCAGGCACAGCCGAGTCGATCGTGATCGGACGTGACGATAGGCAGCCGTCAGCCAGGTGCGGCGGACGCGCCGCACATCGACAATCACGGCGTCGACGAGGGCGAGGTTGCCGACGTGCTCGTCAACCCCGGTGAAGATCGTGCGGGACGTGACGGGTCACGGGTTGCGATCGGACGGACGCGCGCCGGACGCTGCGTGCGTGTGATCTATGTGCCCGACGAGGATCCAGCGAGCGTGTTCGTGGTCACGGCGTACGAGCTGGCAGGCAATGCACTATTGGCGTACCGTCGCAGGCGGAAGCGGAAGGGCAAGCGATGAAGGGCAGCAAGTTTCCGGCGGGTTGGGATGCGCAGCGCGTGCGCCGCGTCGTAGATCACTACGAGCGGCAGACCGACGCCGAAGCCGTCGCCGAGGATGAAGCCGCCTACGACGGCGCTACCGGCTCGATGATCGAAATTCCCCGCGCTCTGGTTCCCGCAGTCCGCAAGTTGCTCGCCAAGCGGCGCGCCTAGTCTGGTCGGCACCAGCGGCTTTGCGGCCCGTTCTCCAGCGAATCGATCTCGCCGCAGCCAAGCCGCGTCGTCGGCGTCGCCCCGCCGGAAGAGGATTCACACGGAGGCACGGAGACACGGAGTCGAAGAATTCTGATGTCTCTTCTCCGTGCCTCCGTGTGAATCCTTTTCCTCAGCAGAGCCTCTGCGGACGGCGCTGCGCCGCGCCCTAGAAACGAGCGCTGGAAAGTTGCGGAGTCGATGGACTATTCGTGCGTGTCACCAGGCAACGATGCGCAAGACGAGGTGCGACCCATGATCGTATCGATGAGGCGAGCCATGCTGCGCAGCGGTGCAGACGTGCACCTCTGCCGCGGACGCGTCTCGCGTGAACGACTCGTCCTCGCCGTCGCATTCCTGTCCGCCCTGGTTCCCGCCGCCCAGGCCGTCACGCTCGACACGCCGGCACTCTTGGACCTGACCAGCTCGGGCGCCTTCGTGTGCAACGTCACCAACCTCGACGCCGCGAAGACTGCGACTCTCAACGCCGGCGGCACCTCGGGTCTGATCCAGGACGACGGCGTGATCGTGGCAACCTTTCCGACATCGCTGTCCATTCCCCCAGGCCAGACCGCGACGACCATTCGGACGTCCTGTGCTCGCAGCAGCAGCGTTCTCGCGCACGCCTCAGCCTGTCGCTGTCACTTCGAGGTCACCGGCGTCTCGAAAGCCAAAATCCGCGCCGCGCTCTCCACCGACGTCGCCGGCTCCGTCGCCGCTGACTAACGACGCGGACCGAAGACGCCAGCGCATCCGGGCTGCGCAGCCCGGAGCAGATCGAACACCGCGACGCGATAGTGCGCGATCAGCGCCTCGCGCACGCCCACGATGACGTCGACGAACGCGGTGGCTGAGGCGCCACCAACACGGCCACGCAGACGCAGACCAATACGCCCACTGCTTCGTCCACCAGAACACCCACCGCGACGCAGACCAACACGGCAACCGTCACGTCCACGGCGACAGCAACTCCTTCTGTGACGCAAACGCCGTCCGCATCCGCGACCACTACGGCAACCCCAACCCGCACTCAGGCGCCGAACGGCGACCGCTGCGAGAATCCGACGGATTGTGTCTCGGGCAACTGCGTCGACGACACCTGCTGCGCCGAGGCCTCCTGCCCACCGGGGCAATCGGTTCTCGGAGCTTCGCGATGAGTGGCGCTACCAGCGTGGGCACGGAATTAAGCGACGTTTAGCAGAGAGGTGGGAAGCGGAATTTCGACCCGTGGTCGCGGCGACGCACCCAGAGAGAGATGTAGCGTTCGCCTCGATCGAGCCAATGATTGGGCCGGTCTTTGAAGCGGTTCACGTCCGAGAGATCAACAGCGCGACAGGCGAGGTTCTAGACTACGAACGAGAACCAACGCTCAAGGCGATTGCAGTTGGAGGTAACCGACTGTCTCGAGGGCTCACGCTGGAAGGCCTGCTGGTAAGCCATTTTATTCGCCGGAGTGCGACCTACGATACCTTGATGCAGATGGGGCGGTGGTTCGGATTCCGAGATGGCTACGAGGATCTTACACGCATCTGGACCACTGCAGAGTTGACGGGCTGGTTCAGTGATCTGGCTTTTGTCGAGCATCGGTTGAGGGAGGATTTGGAAGTCTACGAGAGTCAGGGGTTGACACCGCACGAGGTAGGAATGCGAATCTGGCAGCATCCTACAATGCAGGTTACCGCGCCATTGAAACGTCGCTTCGCATCAACCACGACGATCAGTCAAAGCTACTCGTTTGGACTTGAGCAGACATTCAAGTTTCCGCTGCGCCGGCTTGACGAGTTGGCCGTTCAGGCCGAACAGAATTGCCTCGCGGTACGTGCCTTCGCGGGCAGATTGGGTCCTCAAGATCCAAAATATACCGATCAGAAGGGGCCTGTTTGGACAAATGTGACCGCGGATCAAGCCTGCGATCCTACCGTGTTGACGAGACTGCCCGAAGCATCTCCGTTCCTCTCATTTGTGCGTTTATAGAGCGTTTGGCTGAGCAGGGTGAACTCGTACGCTGGACGGTGGGGGTCCGAGGCTTGAAAGAAAGCAATCGGAAACTAGGCGTAGCTGATTGGGGTCTGCCTGCTGGGCCTGTTTCGCAGGTCAGCCGTTCCCGCCTTGGCCAAACGGTCTCGGTTGGGGTGATCACCGATCCAGAGGACGAAGCTATCGGCCTCGATACCGCCAAGCGTGGGCGCCACGCGCGAGAGGAGCGTCATTCCTCGGAAGGACTGTTGCTGCTCTATCCCATCAGCCGGTTCTCGGGGCGCGATTTAGAAGCCGGAGGGAGTCGGCGGGCACTCTTTGATGATCCCCTTGGTCCGCAGGCACGCGACCTCGTCGGGTTGGCTATCTCGTTCCCGCGATCCGCGCAGCCGCAGCGTGTTGAGGCCTACATGGAGGGGAGCGTCGGTTGGAGACCAGTTGAATGACTCGGATCGCGCCAGACGTTTGGACGCGCTTGGCGAGGCAAAGCCACTGGGGGAACTCCTTACGGCGCGCCTAGCGGCACCAGATATTGCCGACGGCCTTCTTGCGGCTATAGATTCGGAGGGTCGACGCCATTTGTTGATTCCGCTGGCGGCGGGGGATGACAGGCTAGAAGATGCTGAAACCCGTGGCATCAGTGTTGTAACGCGAGAGTTGCTTATTCCCGGTCAGGGTTTGGGAGTCTGCCTCGATCTGACATGTCACGAACCCGTGGGCCATGATGCGTTCGATTTGGTCGGTGGTGACATCGTCGGAGGACTGCTTGTGGTTGGCGAACGGCCGGCCAGATTGGTTGCGCGCACGCTGGCAAAATGGCGACGATTCTGGGGCGATCTGCCGCGCTCACTCTTGTCGCGTGAAGAGCAAATTGGGCTGTTTGCCGAGCTCTGGTTTCTCCTCTATTGGCTCCTTCCAGCGACAGATCCTGCGATCGCGACACGGCGGTGGCGTGGCTCGCTCGCCGCGCGCCACGACTTCGAGTGGCAGGGTCGTTCAGTGGAGACGAAAGGAAGCACTGTCGTCCGAGGCCCCGTATTCCGTGTCCACGGTCTCGATCAACTAGACGCCCCCGAAGAGGGGGAGTTGTTGTTGTTCGTGCTGCGATTGCGCGAGGAAAGGGGCGCGCCTCACACCCTTCCGAGACTCATCGCCGAGCCTCGAAAGGCTTTGGAAGCTGACGCAGACGCAGTTGGCCTTCTTGAAGTGGGCATTGCGAGAGCCGGCTATTCGCCCATACACGACGCTGTATACTCGCAGACTACGTGGCGCGTCTTGGACGAGAGACTCTATCCAGTCGACGGCGACTTTCCCAAGCTTTCGTCAACTTCACTGGGGCACGGGGTGCCTCCGGGGGTGAGCGATATCTCGTACGCGCTCGACCTCAGCGGGTGCACTGGGCCGTCGTTCACCCGGCCTGCCGAGGCGGCTACACGCTTACGCTAAGCAATCACACGCCGTTCAAAGTCGTTTTTGCGCCTCTTCAAGAGGTAAGGATCTGCCAACTCGCGTGCAACCCATGCGCAGCGCGCTTCCGGTGTGCAGCGGCCGTCGAGACTGTTTGACATCCCTGGGATCGCCTACGGCAGTCGCCAGGAATGCCGTAGGGTGCGGCCAGGCTGTACCGTCGGTTGGATTCGCTGCTTGGCGTTGCGTTGCCTTGCCCGCCCTCAAACCCCGTGGCTATAACCCCGAATCTTCTGAAATCGGGGTGAGGATCTGATGGGAACTGTGCACGGGGGGCGCTTGGTGGCGCGCGCGTTGCGCGCGGAGCAGGTGCCGTTTGTTTTCACGTTGTGCGGCGGGCACGTGATGCCGATTTACGACGGCTGCGTGGACGAGGGCATCCGGGTCATCGACGTGCGGCATGAGCAGACGGCGGCGCACGCCGCGGACGGCTGGGCGCGGGTGACCGGGCGGCCGGGCGTGGCGATTGTCACGGCGGGGCCGGGGCTGACCGATGCGGTGACCGGGGTGGCGAGCGCGCATCGCGCCAACATCCCCATGCTCATCATCGGCGGGCAGGGGCCGCGGCCGTTGGCGGACATGGGCTCGCTGCAGGACATGAACCACGTCGAGCTGATGCGGCCGATCACCAAGTGGGCGACGTCGGTGCCGGAAGGACGGCGGCTGCCGGAGTACGTCAGCATGGCGTTCCGTACGGCGATGACGGGCTTGCCGGGGCCGGTGTTCCTGGAGATGCCGATCGACCAGCTGTTCGACAACTACGACGAAGAGAACATCTGGTTCCCGACGCAGTATCGCACCGAGGCGGGCATCGCCGGCGATCCGCGCTACATCGAGCAGGCGCTGGCGATGATCAAGGGCGCCGAGCGGCCGATGGCGCTGGTCGGCTCGCAGCTGCGCTGGTCGGTGCGGCGCGAGGCGTATCCCGAGTTCGTCAAGACCTTCGGCATGCCGATCTACGTCAACGGCCTCGGCCGCGGCTCGCTGCCGCCGGAGGATCCGCACTTCTTCTCGAAGACGCGCAAGCCGGCGCTGAAGCAGGCCGACGTGGTGCTGATCTTCGGCACGCCGCTGGATTTCCGCATCGGCTACGGGCGCGACTCGCACATCAATCCGAAGGCCAAGCTGATCCAGGTCGACCTCGATCCGCGCGAGCTCGGGCGCAACCGCTCGTGCGACGTCGGCATCATCGGCGACACCGGCCTGGTGATGGAGCAGCTGACCGCGGCGGCCAAGGCCGAGGGCTACTCGGCGGCGATGGTCAAGCCGTGGCTCGACGACATGCGCAAGCGCGAGCAGGGCGAGGTCGAGAAGGTCAAGCCACAGCTCGAGTCGAGCGACTTTCCGGTCAACCCGCTGCGCGCCTGCAAGGAGATCGCCGATTCGGTCGGCGAGAACGTCATCTTCATCGGCGACGGCGGCGATTTCGTCGCCACCGCGGCGTCGGTGGTGCGCGTCTATCAATCCGGCCACTGGCTCGATCCGGGCCCGCTCGGCACGCTCGGCGTCGGACCCGGCTACGCCATGGCGGCGAAGCTGGCCAAACCGGATTCGCCGGTGGTGATCATCTACGGCGACGGCTCGTTCGGCCTGCACGCCATGGAGTTCGAGGCCTGCGTGCGGCAGAAGATCAACGTCGTCGGAGTCATCGGCAACGACGCCGGCTGGACGCAGATCCGCCGCGGCCAGGTGCAGATGTACGGCGAGGAACGCGCCGTGGCGACCGGCTTGTCGTTCACGCACTACGAGAAGGTCGTCGAAGCGCTCGGCGGCCACGGCGAGTACGTCGAGCGCGCCGAGGACATCCGCCCGGCGATGGAACGCGCGCTGAAAGCCGGCAAGCCGGCGCTGGTGAATATCAAGATCGGCGGCAGTGATTTCCGTAAGGACGCGATTTCGATCTGATCGAAAGATAGGAATTCACCACAGAGGCACAGAGGCACGGAGGTCGGAGAAGAGAATCCACAGATGAACGCAGATCCTCGCTCTTCACCCCGCCTCAGGATGGCCAGAGATAAAGAATTGGTTTTGAAAATTAAGGCGAAGGAGATCTGCGCTGTGGTGCGACAGGATTCTGGGCGCCGCCGCGCCGGAAGACCTATGTCATACCGGGGCGGGGTAAAAGAGGGGATCTGCGTCCATCTGTGGACGGTCTTTCTCTTCGCCTTTTTGCTGATTCTGGTTTGTCTCCGTGCCTCTGTGTCTCTGTGGTGAGCGGTCTTCTTCCTGTCGGCTGACGGATGGCGCGGGACACGACGGCGGCGCTGGTCGTCATTGGCAACGAGATCCTGTCGGGGAAGGTGGCGGACACCAACTCGACGTTTCTGGCGCAGCAGTTGCGGGCGTACGGCGTGGCGCTGCGGCGCATGGTGGTGATTCCGGACGAGGTCGACGTGATCGCCGAGGCGGTGCGCACGTTGGCGCCGACGGTGGATGTGCTATTCACCTCGGGTGGCGTCGGGCCGACGCATGACGACGTGACGATCGAAGGGGTGGCGCGCGGGCTCGGGCGACGGGTGGTGCGGCATCCGCAGATCGAGGCGCTGTTGCGCGGGCATCTCGGCGAGCGGCTGAACGAGGCGCATCTGAAGATGGCGGAGGTGGTCGAGGGCACCGAGCTCGACACCGGCGGCAACGTCGCCTTTCCGACCTTCCGCGTCGACAACATCTACGTGCTGCCCGGCATCCCGGAGATCTTTCGCGAGAAGGTGCTGGCGTTGCGCGAGCGCCTCGCCACCGATCCGTTTCACCTGCGCATCGTCTACGTGCGCGAGGCGGAGAGCGCGATCGCCGCGCATCTCAATCGCACTGTGGAGGAGTTTCCCGACTTGCTGCTCGGCTCGTACCCGAAGCTCAACGAGCCGGAGTACCGCGTGCGCCTGACGTTGGAGTCGAAGGATCGCGACTACCTCGAGCGCGCGCTGGCGGCGTTGCTGGCGTTGCTGCCGGCGGATGCGGTCGTGCGGGTGGAGTGAGCGCCTCGCGGCTTCGCTGCGAGGAGAGGCAGTTAGCCTTGATCGGACAAAACTTTTCACCACAGAGGCACAGAGTGCGCGAGAAGGCCTGCATTTGCGGACATGCCCTGATGGTTTTCCAACCGCATTGCTGAAAATTGCTGAAGGGGTTTGGAAAAAGTCCGAATCGCCGGCGATCCCTCTGTTCGCTGTGTGCTCCGTGCCTCTGTGGTGAATTCTTTTGTCATATCAAGTTAATTGAGGGGCGAGGACGAGCGCGTCGGCTACCCTTGTCTTCGGCGGCCGAGGTGTAACATCGCTACGCCCATCAGCAGCACCAGCGCGGCGACCAACCCCCATGGCGTCAGCGTCGGTGCCGGTGCCACCCCGGTCGGCGCCGCGGTGGGCGTGGCTGGGGGGCATGCGGATTCGCTACCCG
>Ga0265339_10001578_pt1 | contig 16850 bp, 17 predicted proteins | sample 4CB219metaG_FD_202085 | JGI IMG/M metagenome (GOLD analysis project Ga0265339, IMG submission 202085) | Rhizosphere microbial communities from Carex aquatilis grown in University of Washington, Seatle, WA, United States - 4-CB2-19 metaG | ecosystem: Host-associated > Plants > Roots >... | reverse complement strand
GCGAGGCGAGAGACCTCCAGAGATGTCGCAAAAGCCGCCCGCCCCTCCTTCGCTTGCCGACCTGCGCAAGGAGATCGATGCCATCGATGAAGGCATGCATCGCCTGCTGATGCAGCGCGGCGACATCATCGATCGCCTGATCCAGGTCAAGCAGACCCAGGAAGTCGGCTCGGCATTTCGGCCGGCGCGCGAGGCGGACATGATGCGCCGCCTGGTCGAGCGGCATCGCGGCATCCTGCCGCTCGACACCGTGGAGAGCATCTGGCGCGTCATCATCGCGACCTTCACCTATGTCCAGGCGCCGTTCTCGGTGCATGCCGACGTCTCCGTCAGCGAACCGGCGATGCGGGATTCGGCGCGCTTTCATTTCGGCTTTACCGTCCCCTATGTCTCGCATTTCAGTGCGTCCGCGGCAGTCGAGGCGGTCGCGCGATCGAAGGGCGACCTGGCGCTGGTCTCGGCGATTTCCAGCCGCACGCCGTGGTGGACCACGCTGGAGGCCGCCGGCGCGCCGAAGATCATCGCGCGGCTGCCCTTCGTCGAACGCGCCGACCATCCGGCGGCGCTGCCGGTCTTCGTGGTGTCGCGCGTCGCCGACAGCGCGATGGTGACGGAGGTCGAGACCTGGAGCGTGCGCGTATCGGGGTGGAACGCCGAGATTGCGCGCACGCTGTCGCCGCTCGCCGACGTCGTTGCGGTGCCGGACACGGCTTTCGACGGCGCGGCGCTGCTGGTGTCGATTGCCGGCGCCAACCGGCTGGAAAAGATCAAGCTCGCCCTGATAGATGCCGGCGCCTCGGTGCGCTCAACGGCCCTCGTCGGCAGCCATGCAACGCGCTATACGGTCCCACCTAACGGGTCTGCCAAGAGCTAGCCCCGCCAATACCGGAGTTGACGATGAACCGCCCCGTGCCGAATCCCGGCATTCTCGATATTGCGCCCTACACGCCCGGCAAGAGCCCGGTGCCGGAGCCGGGCCGCAAAGTATTCAAGCTCTCGGCCAACGAAACGCCGCTCGGGCCCTCGCCCAAGGCGATCGAGGCCTATCAGCAGGCGGCGACGCATCTGGAGGACTATCCGGAGGGCACCTCGCGGATCCTGCGCGAGGCGATCGGCCGCGCCTTCGGGCTCGACCCCGACCGCATCATCTGCGGCGCCGGCTCCGACGAAATCCTCAACCTGCTCGCGCACACCTATCTCAGCCAGGGTGACGAGGCGATCTCCACCACGCACGGCTTTCTGGTCTATCCGATCGCGACCATGGCGAACGGCGCCAGGAACGTGGTCGCGCCGGAGACCGATTTCACCGCCGACGTCGATGCGATCCTCAAGCTGGTCACCCCGCGCACCAAGCTCGTGTGGCTCGCCAACCCGAACAATCCGACCGGCACCTATCTTCCGTTCGACGAAGTCAAGCGGCTGCGCTCGGGCCTGCCGGCGCATGTGCTGCTGGTGCTCGACGCCGCCTATTCGGACTACGTGTCGCGCAACGACTATGAAGCCGGCATCGAACTGGTGGCGACCACGGACAACACCGTGGTGACCTACACGTTTTCGAAGATTCACGGCCTCGCGGCGTTGCGGATCGGCTGGATGTTCGGTCCCGCCCACATCGTGGATGCGGTCAACCGGATTCGCGGGCCTTTCAACGTCACCACGCCCGCGATGCTCGCCGCGGTCGCCGCAATCGAGGACACCGCGCATCAGGAGATGTCGAAGGCGCACACCGAAAAATGGCGCAACTGGCTGACCGAGGAAATTGAAAAGCTCGGGCTCAAGGTGACGCCGAGCGTCGCCAATTTCGTGCTGATCCATTTCCCGGCTACGAAGGGCAAGACCGCCGCCGAGGCGGACGCGTTCCTGACCAAGCGCGGGCTGGTGCTGCGCGCGCTCAACAACTACCAGCTGCCGCATGCGCTGCGCATGACCATCGGCACCGAGGAAGCCAATCGCCTCGTGGTCGAGTCGTTGCGCGAATTCATGGGGCGCAAGTAAGTGAACGCAAAACCGCAGCTCAAGCGGATCGCGCTGATCGGCTTCGGCCTGATCGGCGGCTCGATCGCGCGCGCCGTCCGGGCGCAGGGGCTGGCGGATGAAATCGTAGCCACCGCGCGCTCGGCGAAGACGCGGGCGCGGGTGGCCGAACTCGGCATCGCCAATCGCGTCGTCGAAACCAATGCCGAAGCGGTCGAGGATGCCGATCTCGTCATCCTCAGCATCCCCGTCGGCGCCTGCGGCGCGGTCGCACGGGAAATCGCCGATCACCTCAAGCCGGGCGCGATCGTCTCCGACGTCGGCTCGGTCAAGGGCGCCATCGTCAGGGACATGGCGCCGCAGCTGCCCAAGGCCGCGCATTTCGTGCCGGCGCACCCGGTGGCCGGCACCGAGCATTCCGGTCCCGATTCCGGGTTCGCGGAACTCTTCATCAACCGCTGGTGCATCCTGACGCCTCCCGAAGGGACCGATCGGGACGCCGTGGCACGGCTGCGCGCGTTCTGGGAAGCGCTCGGCGCCAGGGTCGAGATCATGACGCCGGACCATCATGATCTGGTGCTCGCGATCACCAGCCATTTGCCGCATCTGATCGCCTATACCATCGTCGGCACGGCGGACGAATTGGGCCAGGTCACCTCCTCGGAGGTCATCAAATTCTCCGCGGGCGGCTTCCGCGACTTCACCCGTATCGCCGCCTCCGATCCGACGATGTGGCGCGACGTCTTCCTCGCCAACAAGGAGGCGGTGCTGGAAATGCTCGGCACCTTCAACGAGGATCTCTCCAAGCTGACGCGGGCCATCCGCCGCGGCGACGGGGACGCGCTGTTTGAGCATTTCAGCCGCACCCGCGCCATCCGTCGCGGCATCGTCGAGATCGGTCAGGATTCCGCGGCACCCGACTTCGGCCGCCCGCACGCGCAGCTTGCAAAGCAGCCGGATTGAGGCCCGCGGCGATCTGCGCGAACGCGGGAAGATCGTTTCAAAACAGCGGCGGGATCTGCGCGACCCGCAACGGCCCCAGAAACACCGCGCCATCGACGAAGCGCAAGGGAAACGCCCGCGCTTTCCTGCCTTCCAGCACCGCTTCGGTGCCGAGCGCGTTGATGCCGGCGGCGACGCCGACATTGGCGTTCTGCTTCACCACCTTGGAAAGGCCGGGAATAGCGCGGTCCAGCGCACCGAACAGGTTGTTGATGTCCTGCGTCTTCACGCCCGGCGCGACGCGATCGAGGGTGGCCTGCGGCACGCCCTCGTCGAGCATCTTGTCGATGCCGAGCGCCGGGATCACCTTCTCCAGTCCGGCAACCGTCATCTGCAATTCGCCGTCGAGACGGCCATTTGGATTGAGACCCAGCTTGCCGGCCGCGACCGCGACCAGATCCCCCTGCTGAACTCGTGATTGCACGATCTCGACATGGCCGCCGGCGGCCTGGATCTCGCGAAACCTCTCGGGCCAGGGTTTTGGCGAAAGATCCTTCAGGCCGCTCAGCATCGCCCGCACGTCGGCATCGAAGGGCTCGGCGAGCAGCGGGTGCAGGCCCTGGATGCTGCCCTGCCTGATCTCCAGCACGCTTTCGATCACGGGATGGTCGGCGGCCGATCCCGGCGCGAGGCGGCCGTGCAGTTCGATATGTTTGGCGCTCGCCTGCGGCACCCGCACCGTGCCGTCGAGGCGCTCGATCGCGGGGTTGTCAAATTCGATTGACGCACGCTGCGGCACCGCGGGCAATCCCACCACGCTGCTGAGGCCCTTGCTCCAGTTGACGATGAAGGACGGTCCCTCCCCGCGCTCGCCGATCGTGGCCGGAGCGGTGAATTGCGCGATCACAAGCTTCGGATCATAGACCTGCGCCATCACCAGGATCTGGTCGAGCTTCGCCGTGATCGGCGTCTGCGCGCTCTCGCCCGCGCTTTGCGAGACCAGCGACACGCGGGCGCCGTTGCAGCGCACCTCCAGGCGGAACGGAAAACCGGACAGCGAGCGATTGGCGCAATCGTAGACGCGGCCCGACTTCGCCTCGTGCGCGCGCCAGGCATCGGCCTGGGCGTCGACTTGCGAGGCGGCATAGAACCAGAACGCGCTCCATGCGATGGCTGCGATCAGAACCAGGACGGGGGCGATGAAAAGCGGCCAGAGCGGGCGCCGGCTTGGCGCGAGCGTGAGATCGGTCATGGGGCCCCTTTGACCAGCAATTTTGTCAATTACGCGGTGGCAGGCAGACTGCTAGCGAAAGTGAAGAGAACTTCTGAACCACCACACCATGGTTAATCAAGTCATAGTAATGCATTTTCATCAGCCGCCGAATTCTGATAACCCCTGTTGAGAATGTCAGCCACAACCCTCCCCGAATCCGTGTCCCAAGACGACCTGTGGGTGTTCGGCTACGGTTCGCTGATGTGGCGGCCGGGCTTCGAATTCATCGAGCAGGTTCCGGCGCGTCTGATCGGCGAGCACCGCGCGCTCTGCGTCTACTCCTTCGATCATCGCGGCACGCCGGAAAAGCCCGGCCTCGTGCTCGGATTGGATCGCGGCGGCGCCTGCCGCGGCGTTGCGTTCCGGATCGCTGCGAAGTTGCGCCGGCAGACCGTGGACTATCTGCGCAGCCGCGAGCAGACGACCCACGTCTATCGCGAGGTGATGCGATCGGTCTGGCTGCACAACGAGCCGCGCCAGCGCGTCAGCGCGCTGACCTATGTGGTCGATCGCGGGCACATCCAGTACGCCGGGCGGCTGCCTTTGGCGGAGCAACTTCGGGTCGTGCAGCAGGGACACGGCCGTTCCGGCAACAATCGCGACTACGTGCTGTCAACCGTGCGGGCGATCGAGGCGCAGGGCTTTCAGGACAGGGACTTGCACGAGCTTGCCCTGATGCTGCATGACGCGCACCGCTTTCATCCTCCGCTGGAGAGCACGACCGGGTCTACGTCCTGACGGCGCTCGGCACGCGGCCGAGCAACTGCGCCTGCTCGGCTTGCGCCGCCTTGACGATGCGGTTGGTGGCATCCTCGATCACGGTGGAGGTGCGGGTCAGGAATTCCTGGCGCGACAGCCCCGGCGGCAGCGGATCGAGAAATTCCACCACCAGCGTTCCCGGGTAACGCATGAAGGTGCGGCGCGGCCAGAACAGCCCGGAATTGAGCGCGACCGGCAGACAGCTGACCCCGCAGGCGATGTAGAGCTGGCCGACGCCGGTCTTGTAGCGCGGCGGCGCGCCGACCGCGGTGCGCGTGCCTTCCGGGAAGATCACCAGCTGACGGCCCTGCCGGACCGCCTCTCGGGCCCGCCGCGTCATCTGCACCAGCGCGCGCCCCCCCGCCTTGCGGTTGATCGCGACCATGTCCGCTTTGATCAGGAACAGGCCGAACACCGGAATCCAGGTCAATTCGCGCTTGAGGATGAAGATCGGCCGCTCGAAGAAGCGCAGCAGCGCAAAGGTCTCCCAGAACGACTGATGTTTGGAGGCGACGATCAGCGGGCCCTTGGGAATTTTCTCGACGCCGCGAAATTCCACCCTGATGTTGCAGACCACCCGCATCAGGAAGATGCTGGCTCGCGCCCACCATCCGGCGACCGTCAGCAGCGCAGGCAGCGGCATCGCGAGCGTCGGCAGCGCAATGATGATCAGGACCACCAGCACGATGTAGAACGCCACGTTGAAGACCAGCGAGCGCAGGAAAATCGAAACCATCGAAAACTCTGATCAGTTGGCTTGATCAACTTGCTTGATCAATTTGCTTGGATCAATTGACTTGAATCAATTGACTTGGGCCGTAGCGGGACGGTGCGGCGGCGGCGCAGCGGCCGGTTGTTCCGGAAGGTCGAAGGTCAGGTCGATGCCGAGAGCGGCCAGATGCACCCGCACCTCGGCGGCGACATACTTGACATATTCCGACAATACCAGCCGGCACGTCGCCCCGCTCATCCACCACGGCTCCTCGCGCCATTTGTCGCCGACCACCGCGAACGGAACAAGCGCAACCTCCGGCATGGCGTGCGACAATTCGACGAGGGCTCGCGGCATGTGGTAGTTCGAGGTCACGACGATCAGCGACTTGAAGCCGCGCTCATGCACCCAGCGCCGCGTCTCCGCGGCATTGCTGCGGGTATTGATCGCCGAGTGATCGAGATCGACACAGCAATTGAAGTAGGACTGGTTCTCCGACAGCGAGCGCGAAATGTCGCTGGCGGCGCTGGCCGGATGGACGCCGGAAATCAGGAGCCGCTTGCCGTAGCCGGCCGCCAGCAATTCCATCGCGTCCGACACGCGTGAGGAACCGCCGGTCAGCACCACGATGCCGTCGGCCTTGCGATCGGGTGTCGTTTCGGAGCCGCGCAGCTGGGACAGAAAGGCGACAAAGCCGCCAAGGGCGACGACGATCGCGATCGCCATGACGGCAATCGCGGTCGCGCCCGGCCGGCCGCGCCCGGCGCCGGACGGCGCACTCGCCGGTTGCTCGTCGGACGACATGGTCATGCGCTGCTCAGAACCCTCTCCCGGCGCGATGTTAGAAAGGTTTTCGGCCGAAGTGGAGTCCGCTCTGCCGCGGGATTTTGCGTCCCTGGGCTCACTCGATCTCGTCAAGCGTGGCGAACAACGTGCGGCGCGAGGCCCAGGCGGTAATGGCGGCGATCAGCACCGCCTGCAGCGCCAGCGCCAGATAGCCCGAGGGGCGCAGCGAGAACGTGCCCAGAAGGGCCGCGAACTGGTCGCCGACCGGCGTGCCGGAGAACCATCCGGCCACAGATTCTGAAAAGCCGAAAACAAGCATCGCGGCGCCGCCGCCAATTACGCCCCCCTCCAGCCCCAGCAGGAGAAAATGCCAGAAGAACCGGTCGGCGATATAGCGGTCGCCGGCTCCGACGAAATGCAGCACTTCGACGATCGGGCGGTTGGCAGCCATCGCGCCGCGGGTCGCGAACGACACCGAAATGATGGTCGCAACGATCACCAGAGCGAGAATGGCGAGCCCCCCCAGCACGGTAGCGCCGCTCATCGACCGCATCCGCTCGATCCAGGCGCGGTGATCGTCCACGCTGGCACCGGGCGCCGCCTGCGCCACCCGCGCGCGCAAGCCCGCCAGATCGAGCCGCGTGCCCGGCTGGGCCTGCGCCACGATCACCCGCGGCACCGGCAGATCGTCGAGCGAAAGCCCGTTGCCGAGCCAGGGTTCCAGTAGCTTGGCGGACTCGTCCTTGGTGAATGGCCTGACATCGATGATGCCGGCCTGCCCGCGCATCGCCTGCGCGACCGCGGCCGTATCGCGATCGAGATCGCGACCGGTCTGCGGGCGGACCTGGACGGTGATCTCGCTCGAGACATCCGATTGCCACTCGGCCGCCGAGGCGCTGATCAGCAGCACCACCCCCGTCGTCATCGAAGCAAGAAAGGTCATGATGGCGACGACGGCGACGAGCGCGCGGCCGGCGATCGAGGCGCGCGGCACGATCGGCGACAGGTTACGGGCGCGCGCAGGCAGCTGCGGGCGCTCGTTGCCGAGGTCCACCAGCGGTGCGTGCAGGTCAGCCTTATTCATAGATATGCAAGCGTCCCTGGTGCAGGACCAGCCGCCGTGCATCGTACTGATCCATCAGCGTGATGTCATGGGTGGCGATGACGACCGCGGTGCCGGACTTGTTGAGTTCGATGAACAGGCGCAACAGTCGCCGCCCGAGCGTCGGATCGACATTGCCGGTCGGCTCGTCGGCCAAAAGCAGTTGCGGGCGGGAGATCACCGCGCGCGCAATCGCCGCGCGCTGCTTCTCGCCGCCGGACAGGATCGGCGGCAACGCGTCCATCCGCTCGCCCAGCCCCACCCACTTAAGGAGATCGATGACCTCCTTGCGGTAGCTGGACTCGTCGCGGCCCATGACACGAAAGGGCAGCGCCACGTTCTCGTAGGTGGTCATATGGTCGAGCAGGCGAAAATCCTGTAGCACGATGCCGATCCGCTTGCGCAAATCCGCGACCTGGTCCTTGCTGAGCAGCGAAACGTCGCGCCCGAACAGATTGACCAGACCGCGGGTCGGCCGCAGCGACAGGAACAGGAGTTTCAGAAGCGAGGTCTTGCCGGCGCCCGAGGGACCGGTGAGAAATTGGAAGGAATGGGCAGGGATCAGGAAACTGAGGTCGCGCAGAATCTCCGGACCCAGTCCGTACCGCAATCCGACATTTTCGAACCGAACCAAGCTCTAGCTCCGTTCGATATTGGGCGTGCCCGAATCCCGAACCCCCCGCACGAAACACGTCCAGCAAACCGCTTTTGCTGCGATTATGGTTTCCGATTCGTTAACGGTCGCCTTGTAGCATTCCTGCACCGACATCAGGGGATCGGGCTCCATGCACATCGTTTGTCCTCATTGTACAACGTCTTATGTCATCGATCTGGCGACCCTGGGCGCGACCGGGCGCACGGTTCGCTGCTCCCGTTGCAAGGAAGTCTGGCTGGCGCGCCCCGAGGACGCCGTCGAACCCGTTGCTTCCCAGCCTGCCATGGCCGAAGCAAATCCGCCTGGCAAGCACAGCGAGGATGGCGCCGGCGAGTGGGATACCGTCGCCGGCGACGAGGCCGACAGTGGCCCTCCCGTGGTCGACAGCCCCTCGATCGCGGGTGATTTTCCGGCCGATCGAAGCTTCCCGTCTGACGTCGACGAGGCCGACTGGCAGACCCTGGCCCGCCACGACGCGGAGGGAACCGAAAACGGACGGTGGCCGCCGCAGAACTGGTTCCGCAGGCTCACGGGCGGACCTGCCCGCCGCGCCTCCGGCCAATCCTCCAGAATGCTTCCGATTGCCTGCACCGCCATGGGCGCGCTAGCGGCCGGCCTCCTGATCTGGCGGGCCGACGTGGTCCGTCTGCTGCCGCAGACCGCGGGTTTCTACAGGATGGTGGGACTGGACGTAAATCTGCGTCGGCTGGCCTTCAAGGACGTCAAGGTCACCAGCGAAACCGTTGCGGGCAAGCCGGTGCTGGTGATCCAGGGCACGATCGTCGGGGAGTCCCGCCATCCGGTCGAACTGCCCCGGTTGCGCTTTGCCGTCCGCGATGCACAGGGCACCGAAATCTACGCCTGGAACAGTGTCCTGGAGCAGACCGTGCTGAAACCGGGCGATCGCGCCTCGTTCACATCGCGTCTGGCTTCGCCGCCGGCCGAAGGTCGCAGCATCGACGTCCGCTTCTTCAACAAGCGCGATATCGCCGGCGGCAGCGCATGAGGTTGCCTGCCGCCAGAGAGATGTAAGAAACTGGCCGCTATGCCGCGCGTCCTGATCGCCGATGATGAAGAGTCCATGCGCAACCTGGTGGCGCGCGCGATCGGGATGGACGGACACGATACCGTGACCGCGCAGGACGGCGCCGAGGCGCTGGAGATCCTCATCAGCGAACAGGGCGCTTTCGACCTCCTGCTCACCGACATCCAGATGCCGGTGATGGACGGGATTGCGCTGGCGTTGTCTGCCGCGCGCGACTTTCCAGACCTCACCATCCTGCTGATGACGGGCTTTGCCGAGCAGCGCGAGCGCGCGTCCAACCTCAACGCCATCGTCCATGACGTGATCACAAAGCCGTTTTCGGTGGCCGACATACGCACCGCGGTCGCCGACGCGCTGGCGACGCGGCGAAAGCCGGACTGACGCGCGGCGGCTCGAAAAGCTCAATCAGATATTGACAGATCATGCGGTGTGTATAATTACACACCATGAAGAGTCGGGAAATTATCTCGGCTCTTCAGAGGGATGGGTGGTTCAAGCGGGCAGCCATGTGCAGTTCAAACATCCAACCAAAAAGGGCCGCGTCACAGTTCCCCATTCCGACCGGGACACTGAAGAGCATTGAGAAGCAGTCAGGTCTAAAACTAAAGTAAGAAACCATGCGTCACTATATTGGTCTTATCCAGAAAGACGCCGACAGTGATTTTGGCGTCTCCTTTCCGGACTTTCCCGGGGTCATTACTGCTGGCACAACCCTGGACCATGCGCGCTCCATGGCTGAAGAAGCCCTAACTCTTCATGTCAAAGGCTTAATGGAAGACGGGGAAGCCATCCCCGCTCCTTCATCCCTGGAGGAGGTCATGGCAGATCCGGACAATCGTTCGGGTGTCGCTATCCTGGTCTCCGTGAAAACAGAGCAGCCCAAAGTTGTTCGTGTGAACGTCACGTTGCCGGGAGACGTTCTGGAGCAAATTGACGATTACGCGGAAGCTCACGGCTTCACGCGATCCGGCCTGCTTACACAGGCGGCCAAGAAGCTGATGGCCGAAGCGGTCTAAAGGAAAGATACGGAATCAGACTGCCGCGTGTGAGCGGCGGAGCCATTCGTCCAAACCGATGCGGCCGAGGCGCGCCTCGCCCAGCGGCACGAGCGAACGCTCCTTGACCCGGCCGCCGAAGTATCCGGCCTCGGGATCGCTCACGACCTGACGCGGATCGCCGACCGCCTTTAGATAGCGGGCGACGATGTCGTTGAACGGCGCGCATTCCGGGCCGGCGATCTCGACGATGCCGTTTCGCGGCGACGCGAGGGCCACATCGGCGACGATGGCCGCGACATCTTCCGCCGCGATGGGCTGGAACAGGCCGGGCGAAATCCTGACGATGTTTCCATCCGCGCTCGAAGCGGCGATGGCGCCGAGGAATTCCAGGAACTGGGTCGAGCGGATGATGGTGTAGGGGATGCCGGAGCTCTCGATCAGCTTCTCCTGGGCGAGCTTGGCGCGAAAATAGCCGTTGTCGGACCGGTCGATTCCGACGATGGAGAGCGCGACGTGGTGCCGGACGCCGCCCGCTACAGCCTCGGCCGCGAGAATGTTGCGGCCGGAGGTCTGGAAGAATTCCAGCACCGCCTTCTCCTCAAACGAGGGCGAATTGGCGAGGTCGATCACCACCTGCGCGTCAGCCATGGCCGCCTTGAGCCCCTCGCCGGTGATGCTGTTGATGCCGCTTCTGGGCGAGGCGGCGACCACCTCGTGGCCGCCCTGGCGTAGAATGGCGACGGCCTTCGAGCCGATCAGGCCGGTGCCGCCGATCACGACGATCTTCATGGTTATCCTCCCTTGTCGACGACCGGAGTCGCTCAAATGGGTTCAATACAAGAGAGAAAAAATAGTGGCGCCTCGACGCGGAGAGCCGGATTGTTTGCTCTTTCAGATTTGCTCCGCAGAGCCCGTCATCGGGCGCGCACGCGAGCGACGCGACGGCTGGCAAATAACGGAAATCAGTAATCCTTCAGCAGCCGCTCGAGGTAGTCGAGTTCGGTCTGCGACCGCGACGGATCGCCGAGACGACGGCGCAGCTCCTCCAGAATCCGGCGTGCCCGCTGCACGTCGATTTCGCCGGGAACCATGCGCGACGGCTCGTCCATATATTCGTGCCCGCGCAGCGGCCGCCCCAGCGGATCGGTCTGATTGGAGTTGCTGCCCTGCTGCCGGCCGGCACGATAGCCCGGACCATTTCCCTGGCCGTCGTTGCCCTGCTGCATCGCTTCCGCAAGGCTCTGCGCGCCCTTGCGAAGCGCATCCAGTGCCTTGCCCTGGGATTCCACCGCAGCATCGGCGTTGCCTTCGCCGAGCCTTCCACTGGCGTCGCCCATCGCACTGTCGGCCTCGCCGAGGCCGTCCTGACCGTCGCCCTGGTCGGCTTGCTCGCCTTGTTCTCCCGGGCCCTGATCGCCGTTCTGGCCGTTCTGGCCCTTCTCGCCCTGATCGCCGCTCTTGCCCTTCTCGCCGTGGGGGCTCTGTCCCATGCCGCGGCGGGCAAGGTCCTGCTGCAATTTCTTCAGGCGCTGGCGCAGACCCTCCTGGTCCTGCTGCAGGTCGCCCATGCTTTGATCGCCCTGCTTGCCGCCATCGCGGCGCGAATCCTGTCCCTGCCTGAAGGTCTTGTCGCGCAACTGCTGCTGCTTGCGGATCATGTCGCCGAGTTCATTGAGCGACTGCTCCATGTCGCTGTCGCCCTGGCCGGGCTGCGCCATTTGCAGGTTCTCCAGCATCTGCGCGAGCTGATCCAAGAGCTGCTTGGCGCCCTCCTTGTCGCCGGAGCGCGACAAGCGCTCCATACGCTCGATCATGTTGTTGAGGTCCTGCTGGCGCAGCATCTTCGTGTTGGGATCGAGCGGCCGCGACAGCGCTTGCGGGTTGTTGCGCATCTGTTCGGCAAGCTGACGCATGAAATTATCCAGCGCCGCGCGCAAATCCTGGGTGAGCTTCTTGATCTCCTCGTCGCTGGCGCCGCGGTCCAGCGCCTGCTTGAGCGCGTCCTGCGCCGCACGCAACGCCTTGTCGACGTCCGTGATGTCGCCGTCCTCAATGGTCACGGCGAGCGCCCAGAGGCTTGCCACCACCCCGCGCAACGCGTCGTCGGTGTGGGCGGCCTGGAGCTCCTGCGCCACGTGGTAGAGGCCGAGGTAATGCCCGGTCTCCTCCGGCATGAACAGTTCCGGAGCGATCATGAGCGCGTCGAGGGCATCGGAAACCTCGGAGCTCCTGTTGGCATCGAGCGCCAGAATGCGGCGCTGCTCGATCAGCGCCCGCGCCAGCGGTTTGGTGAACAGCCGCTCCGGAAGCCGCATGTCGAAGGGCTCGCTCTTGCCCTCATTGCCCGCCTCATCCTTCGCCGTCAGCGTCAGGGTGACGTCGGCGCCGGCATAGGGGTCCTCGCTCAGATCCTTCACCATCTGCCCGACGCCGTTGCGGGTCCGGGCATTCGGCAGCGCCAGCACAAACTGCGGCGGCTCGAACAGCGGATGGGCCTGCGGGTCTGGCTGCTGTTGCGCTCCGGCTTGTTCAGTCGCCTTGGCTGCCTCGTCGGACGGACGGGCGACAAAATGCGCCTTTGCTTCGGTGACGCCGTAATCGTCCTCGATCTTGTAGGACAACTGCAACGCGCCGCGCGCCTGCCGTTCCGGGTCCTTCGCCAACGCGATCGTCGGCGGCCGGTCGGGAACGGCGCTGAACCTCCACTGCGGCTGACCGGAGGGCGCGCGGACATGCACGGTGCCGTCGCCGGAAATCGTGAAGTGCTTCTCGCTGGTGCCTTGCGGCGCCTGTTCCTTGAGCGCCGCCTCGGCCACCCCGCCCCCGGCGACGACGTCGAGGCTGCCGCCCGACGAGCGCACCACCAGCGTGCTACCGACGGGGACCGCCAGCGGACCGGAGGCGGGCAGCGCGGCTTCCTTGTTTGCCGCCGACAGGATGATCGGCGGCTTGCCCGTATAGGGCGGCGGATCCACCCAGGCGTCGACCCGGATATTGGCAGGTGACAGCACGCCGTTCCAGTCGAAGGCTGCCGCGAGGCGCATGGTGCGCTCGTCGCCGGCCGCGATGTAGGCTGCGACCAGCATCACGACGACCAGCGCGCGCAGCGCCCAGGGATCGTGGATCACAAGCCGCGGCGACGGCAGGCCGGCGCGGATGCGCTTGATCGAGGCGAGCGTGCGTTCCCGCTGCGCCTGCCACAGCGCCCGCGCGACAGGATCTTGCGTGGTCAGGGTGTCGGCGAGTGCGGTTGCGGGGCGGTGGCGGATGCCGGAGCCGCGGTCGAGACGGGTAAGCGCCTGTTCGCGACTCGGCCAGCGAAACCGCAGCAGCGGCCAGATTGCCGCCAGCGCCGCCAACGCAAACAGGCCGACCCCGATGGTGCGCGCAACGAACGGCAGCGCCAGCCAAAGCCCGACCCAGGAGACGACCAGAAACAATCCGGCAACGCTGAGCAACCGCGCCAACGGCGGCCATACACGCTCCCACGCGATCGCACACTTTGCCCGCTGCAGGGCCTGCGTCAGTTTCAACCGAGCAATGGCGTCGCTCTCGCGCGACGGCTCCAGGGGGTCGGGGGTGGCGCCGCTCAATCATATCTCCAGTTTCCCGGCAAAGCATCCTAACACAACGGCGGCAGTGAGGCACCCGTTCCTGCGCGGTATCCTACCTCGATACCCGCATCACACGGAGGCGTGACTAGCGAGAGCCAACCACCTAAATTCGGCCGCCAACCAAAAAAGGAAAACGTCTCATGGACCAGAAAACGCACGACAAGGGCCTGGAAATTCGCAAAGCCGTGCTCGGCGAGGCATATGTCAGCAACGCCCTGAAGAATTCCGACAGCTTCAACAAGCCGTTCCAGGAACTGGTCACGGAATATTGCTGGGGCGCGGTCTGGGGACGCGACGAGCTGCCACGCAAGACCCGCAGCATGCTCAATCTCGCCATGATCTCGATCCTCAACCGGCCGCACGAATTGCGGGTCCATATCAAAGGCGCGCTGGTCAATGGCGTGACGCGCGACGAAATCCGCGAAATCTTCATGCAGGTGGCGATCTACGCCGGCGTCCCCGCGGGCGTCGATAGTTTCCGCATCGCGCGAGACGTGTTCGCGGAACTCGACAAGGCCTGAGGCGCTGGCCATGGACATTGGATTCATCGGACTGGGAAAGATGGGCTTTCCCATGGCCCGCCGCCTGATCGAAGCCGGCCACAGGCTCGTCGTCTTCGACACGCGGAAAGAGGCGATGGACGGGCTGGGCGCGCAGGCTGCGTCCTCGCCGAAGGATGTTGCCGATCGCACCGAAACCGTCATGGCGAGCCTGCCGTCGCTGCAGGCCTCGCTGGAAGTTGCGACCGGCACAGGCGGCGTGATCGAGGGCAGCCGGGTGAAGCGCTTCGTCGACCTCTCCACGGTCGGCTCGCAGATGGCGGTGCGGATCCATGACCTGCTCGCCAAACGCGGCATCGTGCAGCTCGACAGCCCGGTCTCCGGCGGCGTCGCCGGTGCGGAGAAGGGAACGCTGGCGGTGATGGCGTCGGGTCCGCGTGCCGACTACGAGGCGGTGAAGCCTGCGTTGGAGGTGATCGGCAAGGTGTTCTTCATCGGCGAAAAGCCGGGCTCCGGGCAGACCATGAAGCTCGCCAACAACTTCCTGTCGGCGACCGCCATGGTGGCGACCTCGGAAGCGGTGGTGATGGGCGTCAAGTCCGGCCTCGATCCTGCCGTCATGATCGACGTGATCAACGCCGGATCGGGACTGAACACCGCGAGCCGCGACAAATTTCCGCGCTCGGTGCTGCCGCGAACCTTCGATTTCGGTTTCGCCACCGGATTGATGGTGAAGGACGTGCGGCTCTGCCTCGACGAGATGAGATCGCTCGGACTGTCGATGGAAGTCGCCGAAGCGGTCGGCCGCCTCTGGGAGGTGGTGATCCGCGACATGGGCGCGGAGTCCGACTTCACATCCGCGATTCGCCCGATCGAAAAGGCGGCGGGAGTCGTGGTGGGCGGCAAGGGCGGCGCGCACGCGGCCAAATAAACCCACGGGCGTCGTCCCGGACAAGCGAGCGCCTGGCAGCGCTGCGCGCTGCCAGGTCGCGAGCGCGGTCCGGGACCCATAACCCCAGGCAGATGTTGCCGCGAAGGCTGTGGGATACTGGTTGCCAAAACAATGCGCGCCTGTGGTTATGGGTCCCCACGTTCGCGGGGACGACACCATTATCGCGGCAGATCACAACCAGGGCGCCGGCCTGTCCATCGCGATCAGCGCCTCGACCTCGAGGCGTGGACGCACCACCGCATATTGGGCGTCCTTGACCAGCACTTCCGGCACCAGCGGACGCGTGTTGTAGGTGCCCGACTGCACCGCGCCATAGGCGCCCGCGGTCATGATGGCCAGGAGATCGCCGGCCTGCGGCTCGGGCAGCGCGCGGTCAAGCGCGAGGTAATCGCCGCTCTCGCAGACCGGGCCGACCACGTCGGCGACGATCGTGCGCGCGCGCGTCGCAGGTTGAACCACCGGCAGGATGTCGTGATAGGCTTCATAAAGCGTCGGCCGGATCAGATCGTTCATCGCGGCATCGATGATGACGAAGTTTTTCGCATCACCATGCTTCACATAGATCACGCGCGCGACGAGGATGCCGGCATTGCCGACGATCAGCCGCCCCGGCTCGAACACCAGCGTGCAGCCGAGATTGTGCGAGACGCGCTTGACCATCGTGGCATAGGCCTGCGGCTCAGGCGGCGCCTCGCGGTCCATGTCATAGGGAATCCCCAGGCCGCCGCCGAAATCGATATGGGAGATGGCGTGGCCGTCGGCGCGCAGCGCCTGCACGAACTCGGTGAGCAATCGGAACGCCGTTTCCATCCTGCCAAGATCGGTGATCTGGCTGCCGATGTGCATGTCGACACCGGTCACCTCGATGCCCGGCAGTTTCGCGGCGCGGGCATAGACCTCGCGCGCGCGGGACAGCGGAATGCCGAACTTGTTTTCGGACTTGCCGGTCGAGATCTTGGCGTGGGTCCCGGCGTCGACGTCAGGATTGACACGCACCGAGATGCGCGCGGTGCGTCCGGCCTCGCTTGCCAGCCGCGACAGAAGTTCGAGCTCGGGCTCGGACTCGATGTTGATACAGAGGATCCCTGCCGCCAGCGCCGCGCGCAGTTCGGCTTCGGTCTTGCCGACGCCGGAGAACAGGATTTTTTGCGGCGGAATTCCGGCCGCCAGTGCGCGCTTCAATTCACCGCCGGACACCACGTCGGCGCCGGCGCCGAGTTTTGCCAGCGTGCGCAGCACCGACTGGTTCGAGTTGGCCTTCATGGCGTAGCAGACGAGCGCGCTCTCGCCGGCAAACGCCTCGGTGAAAACCCGGTAATGCCGTTCCAGCGTCGAGGTCGAATAGCAATAGAAGGGCGTGCCGACCGCCTGCGCCAGCTCAGAGAGATTCACCGCCTCGGCGTGCAGCACGCCGTTGCGATAGTTGAAGTGATTCATGGCGCGCCAGTCTGGTTGCCTAGTTGCCGAGGAGCGGATCGAGGATGAAGGGTTTTTTGCTGCCTTTGGGCGCGCCCGGCGCCGCGTCCGTCCCGTAGGAC
>Ga0265339_10001577_pt1 | contig 16857 bp, 10 predicted proteins | sample 4CB219metaG_FD_202085 | JGI IMG/M metagenome (GOLD analysis project Ga0265339, IMG submission 202085) | Rhizosphere microbial communities from Carex aquatilis grown in University of Washington, Seatle, WA, United States - 4-CB2-19 metaG | ecosystem: Host-associated > Plants > Roots >... | reverse complement strand
CGGGAAACTCGGTGGCCAGCGTATCCCCGGGTTCATACAGGGAGACGATCAGGTTGCCGGGTGCGACAATGTCAGGCTTGACGATCTGATCGATCAGCGTCGGCCCGCGGGAGGTGTAGGTGGTGGGAATGTCGTCGGTGCGATCCGACGTTCCCAGGGTGTTCATGGCGCCCACGGTGATCACATAGGGATCGTTGCCGGGAGCGGTGATGGATCCATAGAGGCCTGTTCCCGTGGAGGCGTCGCGGCCATTATTGCCGGCCGAGACTACAACCACGATGCCCGCCTGCCACGCCTGTTCCACGGCCTGGCACAACGGATCGGCGGTATAGCTCTCGAAGACTCCGCGGCCCACAGAGAGGCTGATTACGCGAATGTTGTAGGTGCTCTGCAACTGGACCGCGGTCTGGATGGCGGCGATCACGTCGCTGTCCTGGCCATCGCCGTTGCTGTCGAGGACGCGCAGGTTGATGAGGTTTGCTCCCGGAGCGATGCCCTGGAAGGTGTACGAGTCGAGCGGCCCGGTGGAATCCGTACCGCTGCCCGCAATGATGCCAGCCACGTGCGTGCCATGGCCGAAGAGATCGACGGCGCTGCCGCCGTTGTCCCCCACGAAGTCCTGGCTGTAAATCACGTTGCTGGCGGTAATGTCGTCCACGGGGGCAAAGCCGCTGTCAAGAACAGCCACTCCAACCCCTGCGCCGTTCAGGCCATTCGCCCAGCCGGCCGACGTGTTCATGGTTTCGTTGTGATAGTCCAGTGTGGCTCCGGGCGTGGTGCCGGACATGTGGACCTTGTGGTCGACCGAGACGTGAACAACGCTCGGATCGGCGCTCAGCTCCGCCAGAACGGAGGCGGGAACCCGCTCATACGCGCCCGCCCGAAGATACTTCAACTGGTGTCTCAGCGTCCCGCCTGCGTGCAGCACCTTGTGGTGATGTGTCGCCGTCGGAGTCTGGTTGAATTGCACAATAATGTCAACCCGGTCGGAGTGGTTTCGGTTTTTCAGATCGGGAGAAAGTTTCTGTGCACCGGCCCGCGCTGGGCCAGCGCACAGAATGAGCACGCATGCGATGAGGATTGACCTTCCCCACACGGCGCTCCTAGCGGGTTTTCGTTTGAACATGAGTTCTCCTTCTGCTCCGCTGCGCACCACTCGCCGTTCCGACCTCGAGGAACGCACCCGAACGGCGGATTCTCTTCCGCATCCCGGGTATCGATCCCGCAGCCCCTGGGTACCCCGCCAGGCCGGAATGATCGGTGTTGCAGGTATGTCGGCGGACTTGCTCGATAGAGTCGCGTTCATGAGAAACTCTCATGCGGTTAGAAAGATCATCGACCCAAACTTAGAAATCGCTAAAGATGCCGGAAGTCGCAGGTAGTTGACGCTTTTGGGGCACAGACGCGGTCCTCGGCTTCACACGGTCCACGTAGAAGGCCGCGCGCCCCCGTTGCTGGACTATCACAACGAAACCACCAACACTGTCGCCGGCGGGAACCTCGCCCGAGATATGCAGGACACCGGGAGCGACCAGGAGGTCGTCGAGGACGTAGGCTGGCACCTTCTTGTACACGCGTGCATGCAAGAATTGCCGTTCATGGCTGAGCCTGCCGCCTGCGTGCAGCCCCTTGTGGTGATATGTCGCGGTTCTTATTTCGTGCGCTTGCGGAATGAGGAGAGGCCATTCGCGCGTCCGCTCTGCGGATCGAACGAATGGCCTCTTGTGCCGGCGCTTTTCTGAGCGGTGCCGGGCATGAATCCCGTGGCCATTGGACCGGCCCGGGTTCAATCCCTCATGGAACCGCGGTTCTCAGTATGGCTGATCGCCGAGGAAGCCGGCCTCCTGCGCCGGCGATGTGTCGCTGGCTGCCCACAACGTGTTTGCTGCCCACAGCACGCCGGAGGCGTTCACAGTGCTGTTGCCCCAGAGCGCGCTGTCGGCCTGAAGCGAGCTGGTTCCGGAGGCTATGGGATAACCGAGGGAATCGGCGCCGTTGACAGTCGAAGTGCCCCAGACCATCCCGGTTCCCCAGACCATTCCAGTGCCCCACACCATCCCGGTACCCCAAACCATCCCAGTGCCCCACACCATTCCAGTGCCCATGATCACTACATTGCCGGAGCCATCAGGGATGACGGAGGGAGAAATGGCGGCGCCCACGGTGGAGGGCGCCAGGTCTGTGTTTGCCAGTGCGGCCTGAATGTCGAGCAGGCCGGCGCCGACAGTGAGGATATCCGACTTGACGCTGTACGAGGCGCCGGTGCTTGCGTCAGTAACTGTTGCCGACTGAACCAGGCCTTTGAACGCAGTCTTCATCAGGCGCGCTTTTACCTGGTCGGGCGTGAGGGTTGGGGTCTTCTGCAGCATCAGAGCCGCGGCGGCGCTAACCATCGGGGTGGCCATGCTGGTGCCGCTCAGGCCGAAGTAGTAGTTCGATGGGCCCACAGGAGCGTTGGTCTGATAGACCGAAAAGGGGATCTCGTTGGCACCGTTAAGATTGGACAACGTGAGACCTGCCCCCAACTGATACAAGGAGATGATGAGGTTACCAGGAGCCACGAGATCGGGCTTCATGACCTGATCCCAAAGGGTGGGCCCCTTGGAGCTGTAGCTCGCGGGCAAGTCGTCGGTGCGGCTTGTCGAGCTTCTGGTGTTCACGGCTCCTACGGTGATCACGTAAGGATCGTTGCCCGGGGCGTTGATGGTGCCGTATCCGTTGGTGCCAGCCGCATTGTTGCGGCCGTCGTTTCCAGCGGCAACCACGACCACGATGCCTGCTTTCCAAGCCTGTTCTACGGCCTGGCACAGCGGGTCGATTGTATAGCTCTCAAAGACGCCTCGTCCCAGGGAGAGGTTGATGATGCGGATGTTGTAGGTGTTCTTGAGGGCGATGGCGGTTTGGATAGCCTGGATCACCAAACTATCGGTCCCAACGCCATGCTGGTCAAGCACCTTGAGGCTGACAATTTTGACGCCGGGCGCGATGCCCTTGAACGTATAGGTATAGCTTGAGCCGGTGGAAGCAGCGCCGCTGCCCGCGAGGATGCCGGCGACGTGGGTACCATGGCCGTATTGATCGTAGGTGGGCGAGCCGTCGGTAAGGAAGGTCTTGGAGTAAACGACGCTTGCGGCGCTCAGGTCGGGCGTGGAAGTGATGACTCCGCTGTCTATAAGAGCGACGCCAATGCCGCTTCCACTCAAGCCCTGCGACCACGCCGCCGGAGCGTTGACGGTCCCGGTGTGGTAGTCAATGGTCCAGGTACCCGTGCTTGCGAGTGGACGATCGGGCGAGATGTAGGCGACATCGGGATCATCGGCAAGTTCCTTGACCGCCCAGGCAGGCATCCGGTATGCGCCGCCTTTGATAAACCCTAGTTCGCGGTTGAGCGTGCCGCCACGGCCGAGTACCTTCCGGTGGTGAAACGCAGTGGGCGTCTGGTTGTACTGGACGATCACGTCGACCATGTCAGAGGTATTTGCGACTTGAAGGTCGCGAGCAATCTTGTGGCCGGGGGCGTTGGCGTTTCCGGGAGGTGCGGCGCAGATCAGTGCGGCAGTGACGACGAACGCGCACGATATCAAGAGGGTTCTGCCCCACGTTGTGCTTTTCGAACGCTTGGCTAGCATTTCTAGTAGCTCCGAGTTTCTGGGGTTAAGTGCTGCAGGTTGGAGGACACTGCCTGAGGAGCAGTTTTTGCCGAACACAGCCAGATGGCCAGTCCGGAATCGTTGGAGGCGAGGAGACGCCGCGGGGATACGATCAGGATTGACCGTCCCCACACTGCGCTCATCATGGCGTTCCGCTTGAACACGGGTGCTCCTTCGGCTTCGCCGGGCACCACTCGCCGTTCCTGCCTTGGGGAACGCTCCCGAAGGGCGGATTCTCTTCCACCCCTCCCGGGCAACGATCCCGCAGCCCCTGGGTACCAGACCAGACCAGAACGGCCGGTGTTGCAGGTACGTGGGCGGACTTGCCCGGCAGATTCGCATTCACGAGAGGTTCTCATGCGGTTAAAAACATCATCGGCCCAATATTAGAAACCTTTAAACATGCCGGAAGTCGCAGGTGATTGCCGCTTTTGGGGGATGGAGGCGGTCCTTGGCAGGGTGTCAAAGTCTACTTATCACTTGTGTCATCCGCCACGATTTCCATCAGACTGAGCAAGGCATGGGGAACCAGCCAGCGTGTTCATCTCTGATGCGAACCTGAAGCGGGCCGATAAACTCTGCGATATTGCGCAGGCGTGTTGCGGAGTGGGTGTGGGACCGATTTCGCCTCCGGGTAATGGCTGAGATGACGGGGGAGTGAGCATTGGATCTGGTTTTGCCAATTCGGGCGAGGATCTACATCGCCGTGATGGCGCTAGCCGGAACGGCGGTGCTTTCGCACGCCTTGCTGCACTGGCAGTCGGCTGATCCCCTGAAGCTTGTCTGTTACGTCATCATCGCTGTGCTGGCCGCGACCATGAAGGTGCGGCTGCCGGGGATGGAGAGCACGTTGTCTGTGCACTTCCTCTTTGTGCTGCTGGGTATTCTGGAGCTGTCGCTGCCGGAGACGCTGGCCATCGGCTGCTCCGCAGTGCTGGTGCAATGCTACTGGGGGACAACGCGCAAGCCGCAGCCGATCCAGGTGGCCTTCAACGTCTGCAGCAACAGCGTGGCGATCTTCGCCACCTTTTATGCCTGCCATTTGCCGGCCGGGCTTTTGCGCAACAGCCTGCCTTTGCTGCTGATTGTGAGCGCGCTGACGTACTTTGTCACCAACACGGTGCCGGTAGCCGTGGTGATCTCGCTCTGCGAGGGCACGTCCCTGCGCCGCATCTGGTCGGAGACGTACTTCTGGTCGCTGCCCTTCTACCTGGTGGGAGCGGCCATCGTGGGGCTGGTCCACTTCTCCATGCGTTTCATCGGATGGCAGAGCGTGCTGCTGGTGGTGCCGGTGATGTACCTGATCTACCGCTCGTACCATCTTTATCTGGGCCGGCTTCAGGATGAGAAGCGCCGCGTGGAGATTGAGGAGATGCATGTGCAGGCCGAAAAGCGGCACGTGGAGGAGGTTTGCGCGCTGCACCTGCGAACGATTGAGGGCCTGGCGCTGGCCATCGACGCCAAGGATCACACCACGCACGCGCATCTTCACCGGGTGCGCACCTACGTGGTGGAAATTGCCAAGGACCTGGGCCTGAGCGACTCCGAGATGGACGCGCTGAAGGCGGCCGCGCTGCTGCACGACATCGGCAAGCTGGCGGTTCCGGACCACATCATCAACAAGCCCGGCCGACTGACGCCGGAAGAGTTCGAAAAGATGAAGATCCACCCCATTGTGGGTGCAGAGATCCTGGAGAAGGTGGCCTTCCCCTACCCGGTGGCGCCGATCGTCCGGGCGCACCATGAGCGATGGAACGGGGAAGGATATCCGGACGGTCTGAAGGGGGAAGAGATACCCATCGGCGCGCGCATCCTGGCCATGGTGGATTGCCTGGACGCGCTGGCATCGGACCGGCAATATCGCAAGGCCGTTCCCCTGGCAGAGGCCATGAGGCAGGTGGCCGCGGAATCGGGCAAATCCTTCGATCCGCGGGTGGTGGCGGTGCTCGAGCGGCGCTATCTCGATCTGGAAAAGATCGCCTCCGAAAGCCTCGAATCGCAGATGTTGGATTCGCTCTCCTACACGCGCATCGTACAGCGGGGAGAACGTCCCGGCGCGGGGTTCGAGCAGGACCGCTCCAAGGCCGGCAGCCAGACGGATTTCCTGGTTTCCATTGCCTCCGCGCGCCAGGAGGCGCACACGCTTTTCGAGTTGAGCCAGGACCTGGGCAATTCGCTCAGCCTGGATGAGACGCTCTCGCTGGTGGCGATGCGCCTGCGCAAGCTGGTTCCCTACGATTCGATCGTCGCCTTTGTACGCAGCGGGAACTACCTGATCCCGGAGTTTGTCAACGGAGATCACTTCCGATTGCTCTCATCGCTCAAGATCCCGATTGGAACCGGGCTGTGCGGCTGGGTGGCGCAGAACGCGCGGCCGATTGTAAACGGTAACCCGGACGTGGAGATGGGATTTTCGCGAGATCCGCGGAGCCCCTCGGAGCTGCGCTCGGCGCTGGTGGTGCCGCTGGAGGGAGTGACCGGCCTGGTGGGCGTGCTGGCGCTCTACCAGTCGGCCGTGGATGCGTTCACCAGCGATCATCTGCGCATCCTTCAGGTGATCACTTCGCGCGTGGCGCTATTTGTGGAGAACGCACTGAAGTTCCGCGAAGCGGAGAGCTTTGCCACCATCGACTACCTGACCGGAATCGCGAACGCGCGGGCGCTGTCCCTGCATCTGGAACAGGAACTGGCGCGGTGCAAGCGGGAAGAATCCACCGTGGCCGTGATGGTGTGCGACCTGGACGGTTTCAAGCAGATCAACGACCGCTTTGGACATCTTGCCGGAGATCGCGTCCTCAAGCAGTTTGCCGCCTCACTGACCGGCGCCTGCCGCGAATACGACTATGCAGCGCGCATGGGGGGCGATGAGTTTGTCATCATTGCGCCGAACATGACCGCAAAAGCCGTAAACGGACGCGCGGCGCTCTTCAGCCGGATGGCGCAGCAGGCGGCCGAGGAGGTCTGCGGTGCGGACTTTCTCTCGCTCAGCCTGGGCGCGGCCTTTTACCCGCAGGACGGCGTGGAGGCGGAACAGCTGCTGGCTGAGGCCGACCGCGCGATGTATGCGGCCAAGCGGCGCCACTACGAGCTGATGGGGAACTGGGGACATGGACCGATAGCCCACAACGGGCTGCTCCATGCAGGTTGAGGAAGCGATGCGCAGCGCGGTCAGACACGCAATCCGCATGCTCCTTCTGCTGGTGCTGGGCAGCCTGCTGGGCGCGGCGCTGGTTCGCATGGCGCCCGGATTCGGCGTGCATGAGGAGGATCTGGACAGCCGGTTGAGCCGGGAGAGCCACGCGGCTCTGGATCAAAAGCCGGCGGAGGACGCCAGCCTCATCCGCTTCTACATTCACTACTGCGGACGCCTCCTGCGGGGCGACCTGGGAACCTCCACCTCGCTTCACGAGCCGGTGCGTCAGCTTCTGGCCGAGCGCATCCCGGAAACGACCAAGACGCTTGCCATTGGGATGGCTCTGGCGTGGACGCTCGGCCTCGGTGCGGCCTTCGCTTCACTGCTTTCCCGCTGGCATTGGATCCAGTGGAGCACGTCTTTTATCTGCAGCCTGATTCTGTCCATTCCGACCGCTGTTCTGGCTATTTTCTTTTTCCTGGCGCAGGCTCCGGTACGCATTGCCGTAGGCCTGGTGGTGTTGCCCAGCGTGTATTCCTTCGCCCGCGGACTTCTCAACCGCACCTCCGGACTGCCTCACGTACTGGCCGCCCGCGCGCGAGGCGTGGGAGAACTCGGCATCCTCATCCGTCACGTGGGCCGCGTGGCAGCGCCGCAACTTCTGGCGCTATGCGGAGTATCCGTTTGCACCGCGCTGGCCGCGTGCGTGCCTATCGAAGCTCTTTGCGACTCTCCCGGAATCGGCCAACTGGCGTGGCAGGCGGCCCTCAGCCGCGATCTGCCTTTGCTGGTGACCCTCACTCTGATTGTCACGCTCGTCACTCTATGCGCGAATCTGGCCGCCGAGGCAGTGGGCGGAGCGGCATTCCGGGAGGTACGGCGATGAGACGCGCACGCCTCGCGGCGGGAATCTTTCTGCTGTTGGTTGCGGCGGCATCCCTGCTGGCTCCGCTCCTGGCCCCGGCGCCATACGCGCGGCAGTTTCGCGAGGACACCAATGCATCCTGCTCCCGGCAGCATCCGCTGGGCACAGACGGCCTGGGCCGCGATCGCCTGTCGCGCCTGCTTTACGGGACGCGCGTTTCACTGGTGCTGGCTCCGGCCGCTGCTTTGCTTGCCACGCTCCTCGCCGGTGTTGCGGGAGGTACCGCAGGTCTTGCCGGCGGCTGGATCGAATCATCTGTTATGGCGGCTGCCGATCTGTTCCTGTCCGTGCCGTGGCTCTTCCTGCTCATTACGGTTCGCGCGCTGCTTCCGCTCAATGTTTCTCCGCTGGCATCGGTGGCCATCACCTTTGCGCTCCTGGGATGTCTGGGATGGGCCGGCACGGCGCGGATCGCCGGCGCGGAAGCGCGCGCTCTGCGCACCTCCGACATGATCCTGCAGGCCCGCGCTTCCGGATGCAGCGCCGTTCGCTTGCTGCGAAAGCACATTGGGCCCAATCTTGCCGACACGCTCCTCACGCAGTTCTGGCTGTCGATCCCGGTGTTCATCCTGAGCGAAGCCAACCTGGGCCTGCTCGGGCTGGGAGTGGCCGAACCGCTGCCATCGTGGGGCAGCCTGCTGCGGGAACTGGGGAGTCTCTCCTCGCTTGGGGCAGAACCGGTGCGGTTTGTTCCCCTGGCGTTGCTGGTACTCACTGTCAGCTCTTTTCAATTCGTTCTGCACCGGGAGGACGCCCGACTATGACCCGCCGGTCCGTTATCACTGCACTCCTGACCCTGTCGCTCACGCTGTATCCGGCGAGGTCGCAGACTGGAAACCAATTGCGGTTCTGCATCGGAGCTTCTCCCCGGACATTCGACCCGCTTCTGGTGACCGACGAGCCGTCGGAGACAGTCCGTTATCTGACCGGAGGTGTGCTGGTGCGGCTGAACCGGCAGTCTCAGCAGCTTGAACCGGGCGTGGCAGTTTCGTGGAAAGTGAGCCCCGACAGCCGCAGCATCCGCTTTGTGTTGCGCGAGAATCTGCTCTTTTCCGATGGCACGCCGTTCTCCTCTGAGGACGTGGCGTTTACCTTGAACCGGCTCAATGATGCTTCTCTGCATTCGCCCGTCGCCGATGCATTCCGCGCCGGCGATGGAAAGATCGTCCCTCGCGTCGAATCGAAGAACACCATCTCGATTGCCTTTCCCGCTGCGATCGTCGGTCTCGACAAACTCTTCGACCAGCTTCCTATGCTCTCCGCTCACTCGCCCCACAAGGAGATGGCGGTGCTGGGCCCGTATTACGTTGCCGACAACAAGCCCGGCGCCTACGTTCTGCTGGAGCGAAACCCCAATTACTGGAAGCGCGACTCCAAGGGCCACCCGCTGCCATACATCGACTCCCTGCGGCTTGACGTGGAACAGAATCGTGATCTCGAGATGATGCGCATGCTGCGCGGAGACATCGACCTGATCAACTCGCTCGACCCGGAGCAATATGAGCACCTGAAGACGCGCGCACCCGCAAAGGCGGTGGATGCCGGCGCGGGATTCGACACGGAGCAGATCTGGTTCAACCAGGTCCCCTCCGCGCCGATCCCGGCATACAAGAAACTGTGGTTCACCTCCACCGCCTTTCGCCGGGCGGTATCGCTGGCGATCGATCGCGCGGATCTGGCCCGCGTGGTGTACCACGGCGACGCCCGTCCCGCTACCGGCCCGATTCCGCAGGCAAACCGGAAATGGTTCAACAGCACCCTGCGCCCGCTGAGCTTCAATCCTCCCGGAGCGCTGGACAAGCTCCGCCAGGACGGCTTCGCCCTGCGCAATGGCGTTCTCAACGACAAGGACGGCCATCCGGTCGAGTTTTCCGTGGTCACCAACTCCGGCAACAAAGCGCGGGAGGAGATGGCGACCATGATTCAGCAGGATCTGCTGGCCATCGGCATTCGCCTCAACATCGTCACACTGGACTTCCCTTCGCTGATCGAACGGATTTCGCGGACTTTCGATTACGAGGCCTGCCTTCTCGGCATGGTCAACGACGATCTTGACCCCAACGCGCAGATGAATATCTGGGTCAGCTCGGCCGATAATCACCAGTGGAATCCGAACCAGAAGACTCCGGCGACGCCGTGGGAGGCTGAAATCGACCGGCTCATGCGCCTGCAGGCCTCCACATCCGACTTCAACAAACGCAAACAAGCCGTCGATCGCCTGCAGCAGATCGTGCAGGAGCAGGAGCCGTTTATTTACCTGGTCAACAAAGAAGCCCTCGCTGCTGTCTCGCCTCGCCTGCGCAATCTCGCTGCCGTTCCACTGCGCCCGCAGCTCTACTGGAACGTCGAGTGGCTCTGGCTTGCGCCGCAGGCCGAGGCCAGGAGATAGCCGATGCCCGAACCACTCCTGTGCCTGCGCATCTCCGCCGATTATCCCGGCCGCGAAGACGTGTTGCGCGACGTTACGCTCGAACTGCGCCGCGGAGAGATTCTGGGACTTGTGGGTCAGAGCGGTTGCGGAAAGAGCACGCTTGCTCTCGCCATCCTGCGGCTGCTTCACCTCAGGCGCGGGCGGGTGCGTGGCTCCATCCGCCTGGCCGGGCGCGACTTGCTGCAACTGAAGGAGCGCGAAATGCGCTCCGTACGCGGGCGCGAGATCGGCCTTGTGCTGCAAAGCCCCATCTCCGCGCTGAATCCCGCGCTTCGCATCGAAGATCAGCTCACGGAAGCGTGGCGTGCGCATCGGAGACCGTTCCAGAAGGACGAGTGCATGCGCACCATTCTTCAGTCCCTTGACCAGGTCAGCTTGCCGGCCAATCCCGGCCTGTTGCGACGGCGGCCCTCGGAGCTCAGCGTGGGGCAGGCGCAGCGGGTCCTCATCGCCATGGCCCTGCTCCATCGCCCGTCGCTGCTCATCGCCGATGAGCCCACGAGCGCACTCGACATAATCACACAATCCGAAATTCTTAGCCTGTTCGCTGAATTGAGCCGGAAACTGAATATGGGTATCCTCTTTATCTCGCACGACCTTCTGTCGGTGGCCACAATCAGCGATCGCGTCGCTGTGATTGACCAGGGAAGCATTGTGGAGTGCCGACCCACGAGCGAGCTGTTCACGAATCCCTCTGCCGCATACACGCGAAGGCTCATTGACGCGCTGCCGATTGGAGCATCGTACGCAGCCGCGGCGAACTTCTAGAAAACGGTGCGGCGGTATCCTACTTAAGAACAGCCAGACGCGGGAGTTCCGGTTGGTTGAAGGAGATTGACGGCGAAGGCGTGTGGGTATTGATCAACAGTAACTTCCGTTTGGGCGGTTACAGAATTGGAATCGGTTTCTGTCGTAACTTGGGTTGACCGCCATCAAGAGCGAGCCCTGTAACAGGGCGCGGTCTCAGTCGTGGGAGAAGCCCCACCCAAAAAACCTGGGAATTAGCCCCAGAGATGCGCATTAGCAAATTATTCAATGTACGAGCGTGGATCGAACAGCCCCAGCCGCACATGCCACGTTGTGCTTTGTCCCGGTTCCAGCGTCACCATCCCGGTATCCGTTGCCCCCCATTCCTTCCCGAACGGATCGACAAAATTGAACTGGGGTTCGATGGCAACCATCGGCAAGGCCGGTAGCGCATACATCTGGATGGTCTTGATCGCGGGAGAAAGCGCCTCGACGTTGAGGCCGTAGTTCGCGGCCGGATCGATCACCTGGACGCTTGCGTGACCACGCTTCCACTCAAGCTTGCTCCAGTTGTCGTCGTAGGAGTTCTTGCCGAGCGGCACGCCGCCTGGGGCGCGAAAGTCATATTGAGTCCCGTCTACGGGCTTGATCTTGCCTGTGGGGAAAACGTTGTCATGGTTTTCCACCTCGGCAACGCCTGAGCCCGGGATGTGCACCCGTACCTGTGTGCGGTCTCCCGAGGGCAGCGTGAAGCCGGGGTGCCAGCCAATGGAGATTGGTTCAGCTACATCTCCCACGTTGTGCGCATCCACGATGATGTCGACCGCATCCCCAGTCAGCCGGATTGTGAACTTCAGGTCCGTCTTTGAGAGCCAATGTCCGCCAAAGTCGCCGGCATGGATCACACCAGTCAGCTGCTCTCCGTCAGGAATCGACTTAACCTGGACATCGTTGGCCCTGGCCTTGAAGATGAGTCCGTGGGCGGCAGGGTGCTCGGCGTCTGGCTTACCCCAGGGGCTGACCGGCAGGGTAAGGGTGTGCCCTTGCCACTCGGTGGTGATGGACTGCCTATCGGCGGTGAGCCTGCCGCGCACGCGATTCGGGTAAGGGATCAGGAACGCTGCGCCGATTCCGAGGCTCATCAAGCCAATCGGATCGTCGTGCTGGGCAATCATTTTGGCCGCCGCAGCCGGGCCCGGCGAGGCGAGGACGTTGATACTTCCTTTGCCGGGGAAATTCGCGGTGATTCCAAGAATCTCCATGCCGCGGCCGGGAGCGATATCGACGCCCGTGAATTCAGGCACGCCTTTGTTGATCACGGACCGGTGCAGCGTGACCACGCTTTGCCCGCCGATCTCAATCGCCGTTTGCGCTTTTGCCGGCGGAGGAAAGAGACACGCCATCACCGGAGCCAGTACCAAAGCACGAAGGAAGAGCTTCATCGCGGACCCATCCGTGGAGGTGCATCGAACTCTTTGGAAGCGCTAGGCGGGGGATGATTCGAAGGACCGGCGCTGGCGTATTCCGAAGGCGCAATCATTCTACGCCGCTTGTGGCCGCTGCCGATGATGCGGAAGCCGCGCTTTCCAACTCCGCGCAATCTCCTGCGCTCAGCTCGAGCCCAGCCGCCGCGATGTTCTCCTCAAGGTGAGCCACTTTGCATGTACCGATGTACCCGGAATGGGCAGCATCACCGGAGACCGATACAGCCAGCCCAGCGAGAGCTGTGCGATCGACGCGCCATGCCGCGCCGCAATTTCCGCAAGCTTCTTCGCCGTTGGCTGATCCTGCTTCAGCAGTTTTCCCCCTGCAATGAGCCAGGCCAATCCAATCACCGAGCCAATTAGCCAGCGTTTTGCGGGTTCCGGGTGAATTGCGGCCAACGCTTCCCTTTGCCGACTCCTGCCTCCCGACGGCACCCCTCGCCATACGAATTTGGATAGAGGAAGTATGGACGGTTACACAACCGGAATCCAAGAGCGGCCTTGCTCTTTTCTCCAGAGGCGCCCTTTGGAATGAGTGAAATCATGGCTCCCAAAATCGGGATCTCAGCCCCAGTGAGGAACAGCCATCTCCGCAGGCCCCAGGGAACCTGAGGCCCCATGACTCCAATCGAAGCCGGATTCATTGGGTTGCGAACGAATCGCCTTCCATTCCACGGTTGCCCAGTTCCGTGCTGGTCCAGCCGGCGGGTCCGGTGTTGCTGTAGGTAGCGGTTGTGGTGCCAATGCTTCTTGACATGAAGCAGAAGCCTTTCAAGTCCGGTTTTTTGGCCGTTGCGTGCGCTTCCCAGGCCATTCCGTTCACGCCGAGGGTGTAAGTGTAGTTGGAATCGGTCTTGTTTGGGTCGAACTTCAGGTGCTCGATGTTCTTTCCGGGGTATTTTCCAGTCAGCAGCTGATCCAATGGGCAAGCGTGCTGAATGTCGAGCTGGCACTCGTGCTCGATCTCCTCAATTGCGGAGAGAAACATGTAGGCGATCTGTTCCTCGCGCCTCAGTTGGACGGGGCCCTTTGCATCTTCGATCTCCACCTTGGCCTTGGTGGCGAAGGGGCCTGAAGCTGCTGTGGGAGCGGAGCCGGTTGTCCTCGCCGAAGCCGAAGATGCGGTCGCGCCCGCAGCGGCATAGATGGCTGCGACCTCCGTCGGCTTGAGGGCTCGATTCCACAGGGCTACATCGTCGATGCCCCCGTGAAAGAACCGTCCCCGAAACACAGTACTCTCGCCGATTGTGAACTCATTCTTCTTCCCGGCTTCTCCACCGCCTTTATCCGTGGCCACCGGCTTGCCGTCCCAGTACAGCACGCGGGTGTGCGTGGGTGTGTCCAGTGTGGCAACAATCTGATGCCACTGGCCGATCAGCGAATCCGGCGCCGGCTTGTAGAAAAGATTGCCGCCGGCCGCGGTAAAGAACCTCAGGGCATTGTCGGTTTCGAATTGCAGGTCGAGATCGTTGCCGTTCTCTGATTCGCCGGCGACATAAAAAATGTGGTGGGCACTCAAGGGCAGTTCAGCCAGGTTGACCCACGCCATTATGCTTGCGGCGGCGCCCACTCCACCATGCTGCGTTGTCACGATATAGGCAGAGCGTCCGTCGAGTTGCAGATAGCTGCCATTCGCGGTCGCCACAGGCGCTCCGGAGTTGGCAACCTCGGCAGAGCCGGTTGCCTTGTACGTGGTGGTGCCCACCTGGCTCTGTCCTGCGGTGGAGTCGAGCCGGTAGAAGGCGATGGGTTGAGTGGAAGCCACCTTGGCAGCGAAGCCTGCCTGGGCTTCAAGTGCGACGGAGTTGACAGCGGCGATGACAGCCAATGCGGCCATGGCCGCGCGGCAGGCTTGCGTGGAGACGAACATGGGAAACATGCCTTTCTCGTTTGTGTTCGGGATGGCATCGCTCTGATTCGGGCGCGCATCGATCGATAGCCTGTTACTGCTGAGCGCAGAACAGTTCTGTGCATGCTATTCGATCCGGACGACGACTTTCAATTTGATTCCGCAGGTTCTCAAGATTACCGCCGGGCGCCCCAACGCTCGGTTGCTTCCGCTTGCGCCCGATTAGTTGTATCCAGAAGCCGGTTACCGTAGGAACAATGTCATTCTCAATCGGGTTGGGCGGGTCCTCTGGCCCCGAGGAATTGAACGGACTTGCTAAGCTGAGTGCATGCAAAACCCCTGGGCAGAATTGAGTCCGAATGGAGGCGCCTACCTTCTGGACGTGGACCGCGAGCAGATAGAGCAGTACAGCACTGTACAGGTAGAAGGCGCAAAGCTCGTCTTAGAGTCCGTCCCGGAACCGTTCATCGGCAACCCAAGAACGGCGAATGTCGTCTTGCTACTACTGAATCCGGGGCACTCACCTGATAACCCGCAAGCTCATCGCGACCCAGTCTTCAAAGCCGCCCTGTTCCGCAACCTGTGACAAAAAGCGCAGGATTACCCCTTCTATCCGTTGAATCCCGCGCTCTCCTGGACCCCAAGTGCCAAGTGGTGGACACCACGCGTCCGGGAATTGAAGGAGGCTTCGGGCCTGAGCACCGCCGAGCTTTCCGGAAAGCTCCTCGCAATAGAGTGGTTCCCATATCACTCGAAATCCCCTGGGCTGCCAAGGGCACTGGTGTGTGAATCGCAAAGGTACACTTTTCAACTCGCAAAGGAAATGCTTGCAAGTAATAAGCTGATCATCCGAATGCGCTCAATCAATCATTGGGCACAGGTTGACCCTGGGCTTTCTAAGGTTCCCGGTCTAAAGAATCCGCGCTGCGGCTACGTCAGCAAGCGAAACACAGAGGCGGGCTTGTTTGATCGGATCGTGAAGGCTCTCAAGACGTAGGCAAACCAAGGGCTCCTATGCCTTGCAGCCGCGAGCCTGGGCGGGCGCTCCGGCGGTGTCCTGACAGCGTTTTTTAACGACGCCAGCGCAAGCGGTGCGATAGCAATCACGGGTGAAGTGCGGGTGGCTGAGTTGGCTAACCGGGAAGTCCTGGGCGGACATTGCGCGCAGCTTCTACTTTCTCGCCTTTCCCTGTTTCAGCTGTGGCAGGCACGGCCGCCGGTGTATCGAGTTGCTCGGAGTGCTTCAGGGCATTCCGAGAAAGCTCGTCAGCCTGCTTGCTGAGTTCGTGAGCGCTTCGATGATCTGCCTTGCCGTGTGAGACAGCTGCGACGGCGTGGGCGTGGGATGCCAGGTTGTGAAGTTCTGCGGCTGGATCGTGTGAACTCTGAGGCATGTTGTTCCTCTCACGTGTACGATGCAAACCGTCCGTCCGGCAGCTACAAAGAATTGATCGATGCCAGCCGGCTGCCTCAAGGCCCGGACCTTAGGACCTAGGAGTTCCGTTTTTCACGCCGCCGTCGCATGTGGTGCAGTAGCAATCACGGGTGAACTGCTGGTGGGCGTTCTTCCCTGATTTGAAGCTAACCTATTCAAAAGGATGGTGGCCAGGGACGGGATTGAACCGCCGACGCCGGCCTTTTCAGGGCCGCGCTCTACCACTGAGCTACCTGGCCTCAGTGCAGATTGCGTTGCATTTCCTGTGCGGGATTCCGGCTCGTACCGGAACGGGTGAGATGCCCTCGAACAGTCGCCTGCAACTACTCGCTCAAGTATATCAACACCCGGCGTGCCAGCCAACAGCAGCTTGACTCCGATGATTGCTCTGATCTCGGCGGTGATTCTGTCTTGAAAGCCCGCGCGGCTGTCTTACACTGTAAGGCAATCATGGACAGTCCCCTGAAGGCCATCGCGCGCGTCGCAGCCCAGTTTTGCCTCGCCGGAGTATTCACCGTTTGCGCCGCCGGCCAGCCCGCGGCCAGCGCACCGGCCCGCGCAGCCGCGCCAACTGGCCATGCCGATCCCGGGCGCGGCTCTGAAGCTCGCGCCACGCGAGCCTACGACGAGGCCATGCGCGAAGGCCCTCTCGCGGTCTACGCGTTCCTGCGTCAATTCCCCAAAGGCGCGGACCTCCACGTCCATCTCTCCGGCGCGGTGTACGCGGAGACATTCGTTCGCGACGCCGCCGAAGATGGCGTGTGTGTTGACCCCGAAGCACTAAGGTTCGTCCAGCCGCCGTGCATCGGCGCTCTCGTTCCGGCCAAGGATCTTTCCGGCACTATCAGCGGCGCGAACCAGTCGCTTTATGACAAGCTCATCGACTCATTTTCCATGCGAAGTTTTGTCCCCCATGCCGGCTGGAGCGGCCATGATCAGTTTTTCGCCACCTTCGGCCGTTTTGGCGGGCTTAAGAATCACGCCGGCGAGTGGGTGGATGAAGTGGCGAGCCGCGCAGCCGCGCAGAATGAGCAATACCTTGAACTGATGCAGACGCCGCCTTTCAGCCATGCGGCCGCACTCGTGGCGCAAATCGGCTGGCCTGACAGCGCATCTGTCGATTTCGCGCAACTGCGCCAGTCGCTGCTCGATCGCGGGCTGCGCGACGAGGTCCCCGACGACATGGAAAGTGTTCGCCAGGCC
>Ga0265339_10001574_pt1 | contig 16866 bp, 18 predicted proteins | sample 4CB219metaG_FD_202085 | JGI IMG/M metagenome (GOLD analysis project Ga0265339, IMG submission 202085) | Rhizosphere microbial communities from Carex aquatilis grown in University of Washington, Seatle, WA, United States - 4-CB2-19 metaG | ecosystem: Host-associated > Plants > Roots >... | reverse complement strand
CGCGAGGCGCGGCGGGACAGCGGTCACAGCCGTGCATTCTGGCGGGTACCGGTGCCGGAAGCCGCTTTGTTGGGGAATTGACTAGCCCGCGGTGGCTTGCTCCGACGCCCGCTGCATCGTGAACTGCTCGATCATCAACCGCAGGTCGTGCGGGCTGGTCGAGGCCGCGAGGGCCTCGCGCAGGTCGATCAGGCCCTCGCTGTAGATGCTCAAGAGGCTCTGGTCGAACGTCTGCATGCCGTAGTACTCGCCCTCGGAGATGATCTGCTCGATCTCGTGCGTCTCGTCGGCGTTCACGATCTTGTCGTAGATACGGCCTGTCGCCACCAGGATCTCCACCGCCGGGATGCGCCCGCCGGTGCGGCGCTCGACGAGGCGCTGGCTCACGATGCCCCGCAGCGAGCCCCCGAGCGACATGCGCACCTGCCGTTGCTCGTGCGGGGGGAAGAAGTCGATGATGCGGTTGATCGAGTCGGTCGCGCTGATCGTGTGCAGCGTCGAGAAGACGAGGTGACCGGTCTCGGCCGCGGTCAGCGCTGTCTTGACGGTCTCGATGTCGCGCATCTCGCCGACGAGGATGACGTCGGGATCCTGACGCAGGACCCGCTTCAGCGCGGAGTTGAAGTCCTTGGTGTCGGTGCCGACCTCGCGCTGGTTCACGATCGACGACTTGTCGGGATGCAGGATCTCGATCGGGTCCTCGATCGTCACGATGTGCTTGTGCTGGGTCTCGTTGATGTAGTCGATCATCGAACCCAGCGTCGTGGTCTTGCCCGAGCCGGTCGGACCGGTCACGAGCACGAGGCCGCGCTCGTGCTCGGCCAGCTTGCGCGTGACCGGGGGCAAGCCGAGCGCCTCGAACGACGGCGTGTCGCTCTGCACCCGGCGCAACACGAGACCAACCGAGCCCCGCTGGCGCATCGCGTTCACACGGAAACGCCCGAGCCCGGCCACCGAGTACGCGAAGTCGGCGTCGCTCGTCGAGATGAACTCCTCGGCGCGCTGCTTCGGCATGATCGCGAACGCGATGCGCTCGGTCTCGACCGGCGTCACCGACTCGTAGTCGATGCGCTCGAGGCGGCCGTCGACGCGGATGAACGGCGGTGAGCCGACCTTGATGTGAACGTCGGACGCGCCGCGCTCGACCGCGTATGCGAGCAGGTGGTCGAGATCCAACACGGGGGCGTCCTCCATTGCCGATGTGGCCGAACCTGTGAATATCGATCGGCACCGAGCCGCCCACCCTCAAGCCCCACGTGCCGGTTTTGACCCCGAAATCCGGGCCGGGCGCCCGCGGCCGAACGCCGGCGACGGCCGAGGTGAACCGGGAGTCCGCCCGGGCAGGGCGTACGCTCGCCCGCGGTGAAGACGCAGTCGATCCGCTTCCGCGGCGGGGTTGCCCGGGTGGCGGCGTGGCACGGTCGGCCCGAAATTGCCTCGGTGGCGCTGCAGTGCCAGGGCGCGCCCTCTTTGGCGGCGATCGAGCTCCTCGTCGAGGAGCTGCGGGCGGCCGGGTATCGGGAGGTCATCACCAACGCCCTGGCGCCCGGGCCCAGCCTGCCGCTCGTCGACTCCGGGTTCGAGATCCTTGGCCGGCTCCACCTGCTCTCGCACGACTTCGCCTCGCTCGGACCGCCGCCATCCGGACCGGCTCGCCGGACACGTCGGGCCACCGCAGCCGACCGGCCTGCCGTTCTGGCGGTCGACTCTGCCGCGTTCGACGAGTTCTGGCGGCTCGACGAGCTCGGTCTCGACCAGGCCGTGCACGCCACGCCTCGCTCGCACATGCGCGTGAACCGTGACGAGCCGATCGCGGGCTACGGCCTGTTCGGACGGGCCGAACGCACCGGGTACGTGCAGCGCCTCGCGATCCATCCCGACGCCCAGGGCGGCGGGCTCGGCCTGGCGCTGCTCACCGACGGAATGCGGTGGATGCGCGTGCGCGGCGCCCGCAGCGCGTTCGTCAACACGCAGGCCGACAACGTGCGCGCGCTGGAGCTCTACGAGCGGGCCGGGTTCCGACGGCTGCCCGTGGGTCTGTGCGTGCTCGGACGCAAGCTGTGAGGCCGCGCGCCGGCTCCTTCCGGGTCGCTTCCACTGTCTGCCTCGTCGGGCTCGTCTCGGTCGCCGCCGTCTCGCTCGCAGGCGGCAGTGCCGTCGACGCGGCCACCCCGGCGGCCACCACCGTGCCCCGCTCGACGCCGACCACCACGACGCCCCGGGCCACCACGACCGTCCCCTCCACCGCGTCGACGACGACTCAGCCGGCCGGCGCGACCACTACCACCGGGCGGACGACGACCACTCCTCCTGCAACCACACCGTCGACCCATGTCGTGCACAACCCGACGACGACGACCACCACCCCGGCGCCCCCCGCACCGCTCGCGGCGCCGGGCGTCGAGCTGGTGTCGCAGCCTCCGTGGATCCCGACCCAGGGCGCCGAGATCCTCGCCCTCCATCTCGATCAGCCCGGAGTGGCCGACCAGCCGGGCGCAAGCGTGCAGCTCACGATTCACCACTCGGTCACGTCGCGCACCGACTTCGATCGAGCCGCAACCGGCGCGGCGTTCCCGAGCACGCGGAGTCATCTCACGTTCCCGTTCTCCGCGATCCACCTGAACGCCAACCACGACTTCGTGGTCGCGTTCGGTCTCAGCGGCTCGGCGGTGCCGCGCAGCGTCGGGATCGCCAGTCCGGGCGTGTATCCCGTCGAGGTCGGGCTCGTCGGCACCACGGCGGCGCACAGCACGTTCGTCACGTGGATGGTGGTGGTCGACCCGGAACAAGCGCGGTCGTCGCAACGCCTGCGCGTCTCGTGGATCTGGCAACTCGACGCGCGGCCCTATGAGCGGCCGCACGGCGTCAACGCGTCGACGTTGGCGGCGATGCGCCCCGGCGCGCGGCTCGATCGCATCGCCACGCTGCTCGCACGCGCGGGCAGCTTCCCCCTGACCCTCGGCATCGGTCCCGAGACACTGTCGACGTGGAGCAATGCGTCGCGGGCCAACCCGACGTTCACGCCCGGATTCCAACGCGTGCGCAAGGCCGCGACGCGCGCGTCGACGCAGCTCCTTCCCGAGCCGTATGTCCCGATCCAGGGGCCCACCATCGAGGCGGAAGGCCTCGGCGCCCAGCTCGCGGCGGAATACGTCGCCGGCTCCGGCGCGATCAACGACGCGACCGACCAGATTCCCGACCCGCGAACAGTCTTCGTCGACCCGGTGGACGCCGCGACCGTCGGTCAACTCACCCAGATGTTCGCCAGCCGGTTCGTCGTGCGCGACTCCGCGCTCGCGCCCGTCGTGGAACCGCTCACGCCGGCACAGCCGTTCCAGCTGGCAACCGGGAACGGCCCGCCCGTACCGACCGCCGCGTCCGACAGCGGGCTCGAGATGCTGTTCGGAAGCCCCGGGCCGGCCGCACTGCGGGAGCAGCGGGTGGTCGCGGCGCTGGCGGAGATCGCGTACGAAGCTCCGTCGCAGACACGCGGCGTCGTGATCTCGACGCCCGACGACTGGGCGCCCGACGTCCAGACGGTCACGCTCCTGTTGCACGACCTCGCGCACGATCCACTCGTCGAGCCCGCGACGCTCGACATGCTCTTCGCCGAGGTCCCTCCCGTCGAGAGCAACGGCGCTCCCCTCCAACGCCGACTCGCGCCGATCTCGGCGCACCCGGCGAAGCCGCTGCAGGCCGCCGAGTACAACGACGCCGTCAAGGAGCTCGCCGCGTACCAGGCGATGGTCGGTCGCGGCGATCCGTCGATCACGGCCGGGCAACGCGCCCTCCTGCTGTCGCTGTCGACCGCCAACACCCGGAGCGACGCCCTCGCGTACCTCGACACGATCACTGCGAATCTCGACGCGTTGACGTCCGGCATCACCACGACCGCAAAGACCCTCACACTCACCGCGCGTCGCGCCGACCTGCCCCTGAGCTTCCAGAACAACACCGGACGGGCGAACATCCATGTGCTCGTGCATCTCGACAGTCAGAAGCTGATCTTCCCGAAAGGCGCCGACTTCCAACTCACGCTGCCGCTCGGCCACACGACGGCCAAGCGCAACGAATTCCCGGTCGAAGCACGCGCCTCGGGGACGTTCGCGATGACGATCACGCTCGAGTCCCCTGACGGCTCGGTCGTGATCGGATCGCCGACGCGCGTGACGATCCGTTCCGCGGTGTTCAGCGGGATCGGCATCGCGCTCACGCTCGGCGCGCTGCTGTTCCTCGCGTTCTGGTGGGGCAATCACTTCTGGCGCACGCGCCGAGCGCGCCGCCGCGCCCGCGCCGCGTGAGCACGCGCGTCGACAACGACCGCGAGCGGATCGTCCGGTCGAGTGCGGCGGTAGCAGCCGGCACCTTGCTGTCGCGTGTTACCGGCCTGTTGCGCGTCGCCGTGCTCGCGTACGCGGTCGGCAAGTTCACGCTGGCCGACACCTACAACCTCGCGAACTCGACTCCGAACATCGTGTACGAGCTGGTGCTCGGAGGAGTGCTGTCGGCCACGCTCGTCCCGCTGTTCGTCGAGCGCATCGAGCATCACGACGAGCGCGCGATCTCCGCCCTCTTCACCGTCGCTATCTCGGCGCTCACCGTGTTGACGGCACTCGCGATGCTGTTCGCGCCCCTCATCGCCCGGCTCTACGCACTCGACTCGAAGCTGACGGGTTCGGCACGAGCCGCGCAGCTCCACGTGATGACGATCCTCACGCTCTGGTTCCTGCCCCAGATGTTGTTCTACGGGCTCACGGCACTGGCAACCGCGCTGCTGAACGCGCATCGCCGGTTCGTTGCCGCCGCATTCGCTCCCGTGCTCAACAACGTGCTCGTGATCGGCGTGCTCGTCGCGTTCGCGCACAGCATCACGGGCGCGCGTGCGCAGTGGATCGACGTGCGTCGGATCAGCGGCGACGCCGGGCGGTTGACACTGCTCGGTGCGGGCACGACCGCGGGTATCGCCGTGATGGCCCTGGTGCTCGTGCCCGCGCTCCGGCACGCGAGCACGCGACTGCGCTTCGCCTTCGACTGGCGGCACCCGGCGGTGCGCACGATGTTGCGGCTCTCCGGGTGGACCTTCGGTTACGTCGTCACGAATCAGGTCGCGCTCCTGATCGTGCTCGTGTTGGCGAACGGGGGATCGGGAAACGCGTCGGCGTATCTCTACGCGTACGCGTTCTTCCAGGTTCCGCAGGGCCTGCTCGCCGTCTCGATCATGACGACGATGATGCCCGAGCTCGCGCGCAGCGCCGCCCAGCGTGACTTTGCCGGCCTCGCGTACCGATTCCGCGTCGGCCTGCGCTACCTCCTGTTGCTGATGATCCCGGCTGCGGTCTTGTTCATCGCGCTCGCGCAGCCCATGCTCGGCGTGCTCGTGCGCGGCGACTTCCGGCCGCACGACGCGGTCGTGACCGCGCAGACGTTGCAGGCGATGTCGATCGGACTCGTGCCGTTCTCGGTGTACCTCTACACGCTGCGCGGCTTCTACGCGTTGCACGACACGTTCACGCCGTTCTGGATCAACACGATCGAGAACGGCGTCAACGTGGCGCTGGCCTTCGCGCTCTACCCGTCGCTCGGCGTGCAGGGACTCGCGCTGGCCTGGAGCGGCGCCTACACCGTTGCCGCGGTCGTCGCCGTCGTGGTGCTCCGGCGGCGGGTTCCCGGTCCGGTCGATCGAGCGGTCGGGGTCTCGGTGATCCGGGCGGGCATCGCCACCGCGCTGCTCGCGATCGTTGCCGTCGTGCTCGCAGGCGCGATCGGTCACGCGACCGCCAACCGGGCGCTGGTCGCCACCGGCGTGGCCGGGCTCGGTGGGGGCGCCGCCTATCTCGTGCTCCTGCTGGTGATGCGCACGCCCGAGCTCGGATCGCTCTTCGCGGTGCTGCGGCGCCGAGCCGTTCCCCTCGACACCTGACCCGCCGGGCGCATCGCGACGACGAATCGGTACAACGCAACCTCGGGACGTGTAACCATGGGCCGCCGGCGAAAGTCCCAACTTTCCGGATCCAAGGAGGACCCATGGCCGTTCGCGTCGTGACCGACAGTGCCTGTGACCTTCCGCCCGAGATGTGCGAGGAGTTGGGAATCGAGGTCGTCCCGCTGACGATCCGCTTCGGCGATCGGGAGTACGTCGACCGCAAGGAGCTGAGCAGCGACGAATTCTGGCGCCAGCTCTCGTCGTCGGCCGTGCTCCCCGAGACCGCGGCTCCGTCGGTGGGCGCGTTCGAAGAGACGTTCCGCAAGCTGCACGACGACGGCGCCGACGGGATCGTCTGCGTGAACCTGTCCGCGCACCTCTCGGCGACGATGCAGTCGGCGCAGGTCGCGGCCAAGGCGCTCGACGGGTTGTGCCCGATCGAGATCGTCGACTCCGCATCGGCATCGATGGGAATCGGGATCCTCGCGTTGCGCGCCGCCCGGCGCGCGTCCGAAGGCGCCGACGTCGCGACGATCGCGCGCGAGCTCAACGAACGGCGCGAGCGCCAGAAGCTCTTCGCGGCGCTCGACACGCTCGAGTACCTGCGCAAGGGCGGCCGTATCGGTGGCGCCCAGGCAATGCTCGGATCGATGCTCTCGATCAAGCCGATCATCACGGTGGAGCACGGAGCCGTCGAGCAGGCCGGCAAGGTGCGCACGCGGTCCAAGGCCTTGCGATTCATGCTCGACCGGGTGCCCGCGGGCAAGGTCGAGTCGATCTGTGTGCTGCACTCGGGCGCCGACGACCTCGACGAATTCCTCGAGTCGCTCCGGCCGATGGTCGAGGGGGCGGAGATCGCGGTCGGCCACATCGGCCCGGTGGTGGGCGTTCACGTCGGTCCGCGCGCGGTCGGGCTCACGTGGATCGAGCGCGAAGGATGACAGTCGTCCGGCTGTGACGTAGCTAGCGTCTTGCCGTGGTGAAGGCCGACGGCGACGACGCGCTCGCGGCGGCCGCGGCCAAGGGCGACCGTGTCGCGCTCGACGCACTCTTGCGGCGGCACGCCGGCTTGATCCACGCCGTGTGCCGGCGCGTGCTGGGCAACTCCGACGACGCGCTCGACGCGTCCCAAGAGGCGCTGCTGGCCATCGCCCGGCGCATCGACACCTTCGACGGGCGCGCGAAGTTCACGACGTGGTGCTACCGGGTCGCGACGAACGCCGCGCTCGACGAAGCGCGCCGCCGCGGGCGCCGGCCGATGCCGGCCGAGACGATCCCCGAGCCGCTCGACCGGCGGGCCGCGATCGACGAGGCGGTGGCCGATCGGCTCGACATCGACGCCGCGCTCGGACGCCTGTCTCCCGAGCACCGTGCTGCCGTCGCGCTTCGCGACGTCGTCGGGCTCGACTACGCGGAGATCGCGCGCGTCCTCGACATCCCGCCCGGGACGGTGCGTTCGCGCATTGCCCGGGGTCGCGCCGCGCTCGCCGACCAGCTCGGCCGTGACCCTTCCGGCGAGATCACCGGGAACCAAACACCCCCTTCGGAACATCCAACCTGACGAGCACCATGAGCACCCCCGAATCACCCCTCAGCCCCGAGATCCTCGACGAACTGTTGAGCGCGGAGATCGACGGTGAGCTCGCGTCGGCCGCGCGCGATCTCGGGCTGACGCTCGACGACGCGACCGCCGCGCTGGCGGCCGATCCCGGGGCCGACCGGCGCCGCGAAGCCCTCCGCCGGGCGCGCGAGCTCCTCGCCGCGCCGGCGCCGCTCAACCCCTCTGTCGAGCTGCGCCTCGTCGCGACCGCAATCGATCGGTCGACCCGAGAGCGGCACGCGCGTCGTGCCCGCCCTCGCCGCGCCCGGCAAGCGCTCACCGCGGTCGGATCCGTCGCGGCGGCGGTCGCCGTGATCGCCGGCGTCCTCGTGCTGGCGGCGAACAACCGCGGCGAGAGCTCGAAGGCGTCCAGCCCGTTGACGCAGCAACCGGCCGCGGCGACGACCACCCACGGGGCGGCGAAGCAGCCCCGCTCGGGCTTCGCGTTCGGCGATGTCTCGAACCCTCGCACCCTGGGCGCGGAAGTCGAAGCGCAGCTCGCCGTGTCCACCGCGCCGCGGTACGCCGCGCTCACTCCGTCTCCCACCGGCCTCACCGGCGCCGCGGGCGGCACGGCCGCCTTCGGCCCGCAAGGCCCGTCGGCAGTCGACGGTCCGGTGGGCGCCGCCGGACTCATTCCCGCGGCGCCGAAGGGGGCTACCGGGCCCACCGGACCACAGATCACCGAGGACCCGTTCGGAATCGCCGCCCCGAAGGGCGTGCAAGGCGTGCAGGGCGACGAGGGCATCCAGGGAGCAGCCGGCCCGTCGGGAGAGCAGTCGACCCTCAAGGCCGCATCCGACCAGGTGGCCAACGCCGTCAACCGGGCGGAGACCGAGCAGGTGTGCGTCGCGGCCATCCGGCGCCGCGCCCAGCTGGTGTCGGCGCCCGCGCTCTCGGGGACGGGAACCGACGCGGGTCGCGAGGCGGTCGTCGTGGCGTTCCCGCGCGGTCCGGGCTACGTCGTCTACGTGTTGGCCGCGGCCGATTGCACGTTGCTCTCGCAGCAGACGCTGCCGTGAGGTAGCGGCCGGCAGAGCAACACCGGCTCGGGCCCGGGCTCCGTGCACCCTCCGCCATGTACGCTGCCCCGCCGAGACCCCGCCGCCAGGACGAAGACATGAGCGACTGGACCACCGACGCCGCGAACGCGATCGACAACGCGGTCGGGCTCGTCCGCGAACGAACGGTCGAGCCGATCGAAGCGATCGTTCGCGGGCTGACCTACGGCGTCCTCGCGGCGCTGATCCTCGTCCCGGCGTTGACGCTCATCACCATCGCCGCGTTCCGGCTGCTCAACATCGCGGCGCGAGGCCACGACTGGGCGCCGTGGACGGGCATCGGCGGAATCTTCCTGGTCGGCGGCTTGTTCTGCTGGTCCAGGCGAAACCCCTGATCCGGCCCTTACCCGACCGGCCATCCACGCCGACGAGGCTCAATGGACACCCGCGAAGTCATCATCATCGGATCCGGCCCGGCCGGCCTCACCGCCGCGATCTACACCGCTCGTGCGAACCTCCATCCACTCGTGATCGAGGGGATCGGCGCGGGCGGCCAGCTGATGCTCACGACCGACGTCGAGAACTTCCCGGGCTTTCCCGCCGGGATCCTCGGTCCGGAGCTCATGGCGCAATTCCGCGAGCAGGCCATCCGGTTCGGCGCAGAGTTCGTCACGGCCGATGCCGATCGTGTCGACTTTGCCTCGGATCCGAAGCGCGTTTGGGTCGGCGGGGTCGAGTACTCGGCTCAGACCATCATCATCTCCACCGGCGCGCAGGCGCGGATGCTCGGCCTCGACTCGGAACGACAACTCCTGGGGCACGGGGTCTCGACGTGTGCAACCTGCGACGGGTTCTTCTTCCGCGGCCACGAGATCGCGGTCGTGGGCGGTGGCGACTCGGCACTCGAAGAAGCCACCTTCCTCACGCGCTTCGCCGACAAGGTGACGCTGGTACACCGCCGCAAGGAGTTGCGCGCCTCGAAGATCATGCAAGATCGAGCGTTCGCCAACCCGAAGATCGAGTTCCGCTGGAACAGCGTCGTGGAAGAGGTCAAGGGAGAGGGTTCGCTGCAGAGCGTCGTCCTCCGCGACACCGAGACCGACGCCACGAGTGAGCTCGCGGTCACCGGCATGTTCGTGGCGATCGGCCACGATCCGAACACCACGTTGTTCAAGGGCCATCTCGAGCTCGACTCCGAGGGTTACATCGTCACCGCGCCCGGGTCGGCGCGAACGTCGATCCCCGGCGTGTACGCGGGTGGCGACGTGCAGGACCGCACGTACCGCCAGGCGATCACCGCCGCGGGCTCCGGGTGCATGGCCGCGCTCGAAGCCGAGAAGTACCTGGAGTCGCTCGGCGATCGATCGAGCGCCGGGTAGTCTTGATGTCCCACGAAAGGATGCACACCGTGGCCGATGGAATCGTGAACCTGACCGACGCGACGTTCGACGAGGGTGTCGGCGGAGCCGACGCGCCCGTAGTGGTCGACTTCTGGGCCGAGTGGTGCGGCCCGTGCAAGATGATCGCGCCCGTGCTCGAAGACATCGCCAAGGAGCACGCCGGGCGTATCCAGATCGCGAAGCTCAACGTCGACGACAATCCCAACGTCGCCCGCCGTTACGACGTGATGAGCATCCCGACCCTCCTCGTGTTCGCCGACGGCGAGGTCAAGAAGCGCCTGGTCGGCGCGAAGGGCAAGGCGCAACTCCTCGAGGAGCTCTCCGAGTTCATTGCTTGAGGTTGAAGGTTGCTCGACTTGAGCACTGCCGACACCCTGCTGCGCATAGGTGACCGCGGCAACGCCGTACGTGACCTCCAGGAGCGGCTCACGCGCTGTGGTTACGCGGTCACTATCGATGGCCTGTTCGGCGAGGAGACCCTCCGCGCGGTTCGTGGCTTCCAGGAGCAGCGCGGCGTGCGCATCGACGGCATCTGCGGGCCCGAGACGTGGGGCGCGTTGATCGAGAGCAGTTACGCGCTCGGCGACCGCCTCCTCTACCTGCACGCGCCCATGCTGCGCGGCGACGACGTGACCGATCTCCAGCAGCGCCTCAACGCGCTCGGTTTCGACGCCGGCCGCGAAGACGGGATCCTCGGGCCCGAGACCGAGGCCGGCCTCCGCCAGTTCCAACGCGAACGGGGACTCGTCCCCGACGCGGTCTGCGGCCCGGCGACGATCGTCGCGCTCGTCGCCGTCGGAACTTTGGCGGCCGGATCCGTCGCCGCGGTGCGCGAGCGCGACACGCTCCGGCGCCACGCGCGTCGACTCCGCGATCGCCGGCTGTTCCTCGTGGTCGACCCCGGGCTGGCCGCGCTGGGCGCCGCCGCGCGTCGGTGTCTCTCCGACGAAGGCGCGACCGTTGCGCTCGACGCGTCGGGAGACGACCCGGCCGTGCTCGCCGATCAAGCCAACGCGTTCGGCGCCGACGTCTGCGTGGCCGTGGTCACCGGCACCGATCCCGGCGCCCGGTGCATGTACTTCGCCAACCAGACGTTCCGCAGTGAGGGTGGGCTCTATCTGGCGCGCGGCATCACCGAGCAGTTGCGGGCCGTGCTCGCCCGCGTCGACGAACCGGCCGGCCGCACGTATCGCCTCTTGCGCGAGACGCGCATGGCCGCCGTCGTGTGCGAGCTCTTCTCTCGAGACGAGCCGGCCGGTGCCGCGACGCTGATGTCGCGCGGACCCGAGATCGCGAACGCGCTCGCGCTCGGGGTGCGCGAGGGGATCGAGCACCCGGTCGACATCACGACCTGACGGGTCGGGTGGAACCCGAGCCGCCGGCGGCGCTCGCGTCAGGTCGTGGGGCGCGGGCCCCCGGTGATGACCCGGTAGATGCGCTCGAGGTCCTCGAGGGTTGCGAACTCGATCTCCACCCGACCTCGCCTCGGACTCATCGAGATCCGAACGCGGGTCTCGAGGTAATCACCGAGCAGCTCCTCGAGCTCGAGCAGGCCGGGCGGCCTGAGCTTCGCGGCACGGGCGGTCGGAGACTTCGACGGCTGCGCTTCCTCGCGCTGGCGGATCGCTTCCTCGACCTCGCGGACCGAGAGGTCCTCGGCGACCGCGCGCTTCGCGAGCTGCTCCTGGAACGCGCGGTCGGGTGTGCCCAGCAGCGCGCGGGCGTGCCCCATGCGCAGCGCGCGCTCCTTGAGGTTCCGCTGGATCGACGGCGGCAGCTGCAGGAGCCTCAACGTGTTCGTGATGGTGGTCCGGCTCTTGCCGACGCGCAGGGCAACGTCGTCGTGCGTAAGCGAGAAGTCCTCGATCAGCTGCTGGTAGGCGGCGGCTTCCTCGAGCGGGTTCAGCTCCTCGCGCTGGACGTTCTCGATGATCGCCTGCTGCAGCATCGACGCGTCGTCGGCGGTCCGGACGATCGCCGGGATCGTCTGCAACCCGATGCGCCGCGCGGCGCGCCAGCGACGCTCACCCGCGATGAGCTCGAACCCGTCGCCGCCGGCCCGAACGAGAATTGGCTGGAGCACCCCGACCTCGCGGATCGACTCCGCAAGCGCCGCCAGCGACTCCTCGTCGAAGTGCTCTCGTGGCTGTTGAGGGTTCGGGCGAATCGACGAGGTCGGGATCTCCTGCAGCCCGATCTCGTCGTTCGAGACGACTCCCGTCGGTATCAGCGCACCGAGGCCTCTACCCAGCCCTCCGGGTCGTGCCACGGCTGACCTCCTTCGCCAATTCGCGATAGGCGACGGCTCCGCGAGACGTCGCGTCGAACACGATGATGGGCTCTCCGAACGACGGCGCCTCGGAGATGCGGACCGTCCTCGGCACGACGGTGCGGTACACCTTCGGTCCGAAGTGTTCGCGAACCTCACGCTCCACTTGCACGGCGAGGCGGGTCCGCGCGTCGTACATCGTCAGCACGATTCCACGGACGTCGAGCTCGGGATTCAGGTTCGACTTCACGAGCGCCACGTTACGCAAGAGCTGACCCAAACCCTCGAGTGCGTAGTACTCGCACTGGATCGGGACCAACACGTCGTCGGAAGCCGCGAGCCCGTTGACCGTGAGGAGTCCGAGTGACGGCGGGCAATCGATGAGGGTGAAGTCGTAGTCGTCGCGCGCGCTCTGGAGTGCACGCTTGAGCTTGAGCTCACGGGAGAACGCGGGGACCAACTCGATCTCGGCCCCGGCGAGATCGATCGTCGCCGGGCACACGAAGAGGTTCTTGACGCTCGTCGGCTCGACGCAGTCGTCGAGCGGCGTGTCGTTCATGATCACGTCGTAGATCGAGCCTTCGACGTTGCGGTGACTGATGCCGAGGCCCGTCGTCGCGTTCCCCTGCGGGTCGAGGTCGAGCACGAGCACGCGGTAGCCCATCTCCGCGAGGGCTGCGCCGAGGTTCACGGCGGTGGTGGTCTTCCCCACACCGCCCTTTTGGTTCGCGATCGAGATGACCCGGGGCAAGGTCATCGAGTCGTCGATCTCCTCGACGGCTTCTTCCTGTGGCTGATCTGCAGCGTTCACGTCGGTCGAGGGTACGCCTCCGGAATCGCCGGTCGACGGTTGGGCAGGCGTCGTCGTGTCGTCGCGCGCCGTTTCCCGCGACTCGACCATCTCGGCAGGAGACTCTTCACTCGACACCGGCGCCTCCGATTCGTTCGGCCTCGCAGGATCCCCGGCTCGGGGATCGGGCGGCGACTGTGGCATTGGCAAGCGGAACCAACGTCGCCGCGTACCGCGATCCGGCTCCTGCCCTGCCATCTCTGCCAGCCTCCGACGCACGGGGATACCGGATCATCGAATCCGCAGAGCCGCGGAGAGCCGGGTCAGACTGACGATACCGGTGCGTCCCATGCGGCGTCGGCCGGCCGGAAGCGTACTACGGGACAAACTCCGGGAGTAGTGCGAATCTCGAAGTATCGACGTTCCACGTGGAACATCGTCACCACAGGGGTCGCTTTCCCGCGCGTCCGACGGGCCGGGGCATGGCGGGCGGTGCCGCCCGGAGCTTCGGCACACAGGCGTAGTGGGCCCCCCGGGCCACAACCGCGGCGGGCGGGCCGAATCCGAGCTCTTCGAGCGGCCCGGCCGGCCAACGCTCGGGTCCCGGCTCCGGCGGCTCGCTGACCACGAGTAGCCCGCCGACACGGACCAGGCCGCTGGCCGCCTCGGCGGTCACGGCGGGGCGGGCGAAGCTCCTGGCGGTGACCAGCTCGAATCGCTCCCTGACCGCCGGATCGTGGGCCAGCCGCTCGGCGCGGCCCTCGAGCACCCGCACCCGGCCCTCGAGACCCAGCCGGCGGACGGAAGCCTCCAGCGCCACGCAACGTCGAGCCGAAGACTCGACCAACGTGCCTTCGACCTCGGGCCAGACGGTTGCCAGGACGAGGCCCGGCACGCCGCCGCCCGTGCCCAGGTCGGCGAAATCCGCCGGGGCTCCCGACAGCTGTGAGATCGCGGCGTCCGCGAAGCCCAGCGCGTGGGTCAGGTGGACCGCAGGATCCCCCGGGCCGAGGAATCCCTGCAGCTGTGCGCTCGCGAGGACCTCGAGGAGGCTCGCCTCTTGCTCCACCGGCAGCCCGCTCAGACGGGGCTGATCACCACTCGCCGGCGGGGCTCTTCGCCCTCGGAGCTCGTCTCGACCCCGTCGATGTCGGCGATGGTGTCGTGGACGACTTTACGGTCGGGCGGCGGCATCGGCTCGAGACTCCGCTCGACCTGCGCGTCGCGCACCTCTTCCGCGACCTGGCGGGCGAAGGCCGCCAGTGCCTCACGGCGGCGCTCGCGGTAGCCGCCGACATCGACCCGGAGCCGGGCACTCCGCCCGCTCAGGCCGTGCTGCACCGCCGCCCGCACGAGCTCCTCGATCGCCTGCAGCGTCGAGCCCCGGGGTCCGACCAGCAGACCCAGACCTTCACCGTCGACCGCCACCAGCACGGTGTCGTCATCGACCCGCGCCGTGACCGTTCCGGTGAGGCCCATCGCCTCGACCAGGCTCTGGGTGAACTCGGCGGCCCGCTCGGCCTGTGCCTCGATGTCGACGTCTTCCGCGTCCGTCTCCACGTTCACCGTTGCCTCCACTCGATCGACATTCTGCGACTTCGGGCCCGGCTCGTTCGCGATCCCGGCATTCGACGCGCCACCGCGGCCGCGGCGCCGGCTGCGTGATCGCGAGGCCGACGAGCGCGAAGATGAACGTGAGGCTTGAGAGCTCTCGGCCGGCGCGTCGTCGTCGTCGCCGGCCGCGGCCGCCCGCGGTGAGCCACCGCCTCCGCCGCTTCCGCGCGAGCTCGATCCCTCGCCTCGAGGCTTGCGGGTCCCGCCACTCGGCCGGCGCTCACTCGAACGGCGGCGGCGGCGATCGGCCGGCTTCTCACGCGAGAGGGGCTTCACCCGGGCGCGGATCCGCGCCTCGGTGCGTCCGATCCCGAACAGGCCGCCGCGAGGCTGGTCGATCACTTCGTACTCGAGCTCCTCGGCGACCACGCCGAGCCGGTCGAGCGCCAGCTCCCTGGCGTCCTCGAGCGTGCGGGCCGAGACCTCGATCCATTCCACGGTCAGCGCTTCCGCTTCTTGCGGCGCGCTCCGGCGCTCATGCCTTGACCCGTTCCGTCACCGTTCGTCGCCTTGCCGTTCGGACTCTTCCCCTGCGGCGGCTTGGCACCGCCGCCCTTGGGACCCGTTCCACCCGCGGTCGGCTTGGCCTTGCCGTTGCCCTTCGGGCCACTCGCCTTGGGTTCGTTGGTCGGGGCGTCGTCGGTGTCCTTGGGCGCCGGTGCATCCTTGGGCTTGATCTGGCCGGCGGCGACACCCTGGTCGTAGAGCTTGCCGAGCACGAGTTGCTGCTGGCCGATACGCCAGATGTTCGACACGACGAAGTAGAGGATGGCTCCGGCGTTGAGGCCGAAACAGATGAATGCGAAGAAGAGCGGGAAGATCTTGGTCATCGCCTGCATCTGCGCGTTGGCGGGAGCGTTGCCACTTTGCAACTGCTTCGCCTGCGTCTGGCGAACTTGGTACCAGCCGGTGAGCGCGACCAGGGCGATCAGGAAGTAGTAGGGCAGGGCGTGCACGATGCCCGCCGACTGCGCGGAGTGTGCCGTGAGGTTGAGACTCACGCCGAGGAAGCGCATCGCGTGCGGCGTGTGCTTGGCGATCTCGGTGCCGCAGGTGCTCGCAGTGGTGTGCTTGGGACAGATGTCGTGGTAGAGCTTGCCCAGCGTTCCCTGCTGCGGGAGGTGGTGCTGCACTCCTCGCGAGAACGTGCGGAACACGGCGATCCCGATCGGGATCGTGATGATCATCGGCAGGCAGCCGGCCAGCGGATTGATCTTGTTCTCTTGGTAGAACTTGAGGAGCTCCTCGTTCTGCTTGGTCTTGTCGTCCTTGTACTTCTGTTGGATCTTCTTGATCTCGGGCTGCACCCGCTGCATCTGGATCATCGACCGCGCCTGCTTCGCGGTCAGCGGGAACTGCACCAACATGATGACGAGCGTCAGGATGATGTCGGCGAGGCCGAGGCTGTGCGTCGGGACGTAGAAGACCGCCAGCAACCATCCGATGACGCGATAGAGCGGATCGAGAGTCACGTCAGCTCCCCGGCTCGGCGGCGTGAGAGACGCATGCGGACGAGGTGGCGCCGCACGTCGGAACGGGGTCGAAACCGAAGCCGCCGAGCGGGTGGCACCGCGACAGGCGCCGCACCGTCAGGTACGTGCCGCGGCCGGCGCCGTGCGTTTCGAGCGCCTCGCGCGCGTACTCCGAGCACGTCGGGATGTACCGGCACGGTGACGGACGGTGAGAGCTCAACCGCTGGTAGAGGTTTACGGTTCGCAGGAGCACTCGGGTCGGTACGGACCGTGTCATCAGGTATCCAGACTCAGTGCGCACAAGGCATCACGGAGCGCGTTCGAGAGGTCGGCGTAGGAGACGCCGGCCGCGGCGGGGGTGGCTCCCACCAGATAAGCGCGCCCGGGCACCAGATTCGCGGCATGCGCACGGGTAGCGGCCCTGAGCCTCCGGCGGACGCGATTGCGCGTCACCGCTCCACCGATGCCGCGCCCGACCGCGTAGGCGACGCGGGGCGGCTCCGAGCTCGGGCCGACGACCGTGGACGAGACCATCACGACACCTCGTCGACGGCGGCGGCTGTGAGCCAGCGCGCGAAAGGTCGACCGCTCACGAACCGGCCAAATCAGGCCGACAGGCGCGAGCGGCCCTTGGACCGGCGACTGCGCAACACCGCGCGCCCGGCTTTCGTCCGCATCCGCAGGCGGAAGCCGTGCTTCTTGCTGCGCTTGCGGTTGTTGGGTTGAAACGTCCTCTTCACGCATGGCCTCCTCGAACGCCCGAGCCGCACATGGATGCGGCTCCCGGGGCGCGGCGC
>Ga0265339_10001571_pt1 | contig 16878 bp, 12 predicted proteins | sample 4CB219metaG_FD_202085 | JGI IMG/M metagenome (GOLD analysis project Ga0265339, IMG submission 202085) | Rhizosphere microbial communities from Carex aquatilis grown in University of Washington, Seatle, WA, United States - 4-CB2-19 metaG | ecosystem: Host-associated > Plants > Roots >... | reverse complement strand
GTCGTAGTCGAGGCGCAGCGTCGCGGTCGGGCTGCCCGCGCTCGTGGGCGCGAAGGCCACGACAACGGCGCAGCTCGCGCCCGCTGCGAGCGTGGCGCCGCACGTGCCGAGCGTGCCCGGATAGCCGGTGCCCGGGAACGCGAACGGCGCGGCGAGCGCGGCGGCGGTGATGCCGGCCGCGTCGACGCCGCCCGTGTTGGTCACGGTGAAGGCGTGCGTCGTCGTCGAGCCCGTCGCCTGCTTCGAGAAGTCGAACGTCGGGCCGTCCGAGATCGTGAGCAGCGCGGGCGCCGCGCCCGCGCCCTTCACGTCGCGCGACGCGGCCTGGCCGGTGACACCGTCGGAGTAGCCGATGCTGAGCGCGCCCGCGTAGGGCCCCGCGCTCGCCGGCGAGAACGTCACGACGACCGTGCAGCTTCCCGTCGCCTGCGTCAGCGTGTCCGTGCACGTTCCGCCCGTGCCCGGATAGGCGCCGCCCGTGAAGGCGAAGCCCGCGGCGAGCCCGCCCGGGGTGAGCGCGGTCGCGTCCACCCCGCCGGTGAGCGTCACCGTGAACGTGTGCGGGGTCTTCGAGCCGTCGGCGCGCGTGCCGAAGTCGTAGGTCGGCCCGTCGGAGATCGCGAGCACCGCCGGCAGCGCCCCCGTGCCCGCGACGCCGACGCTCGCCGTCTGCGCGGCCGCGCCGTCGTCGTAGCCGAGCTTGATCTTGTCCTGAACGCCGCCCGCCATCGTCGGCGAGAACACCGCGACGAAGGTGCAGCTCGTGCCGGGCGCGAGCGTCGTGGCGCACGTGCCGCCGCCCGGATAGGAGTTGCCGACGAAGCCGAACGGCGCCGCGAGCGCGGCCGGCGTGACCTTCCCCGCGGCGAGGCCGCCGACGTTGATGACCGTGAACGTGTGCGCCGTCGTCGAGCCGTTCACGTGCTTGCCGAAGTCGTAGGTCGGCCCGTCGGAGATCGCGAGCAGCGCAGGCAGCGCGCCGTTGCCCGCGAGGGCCACCGACGCCGAGGCCGCCGCGACCGAGTCGTTGTACGCGAGCGAGAGCGTCCCGGACGCGGGGCCCAGCGCCGAGGGCTGGAAGGTCACGACGATCGTGCATGACGACCCGGCCGCGAGCGCCGTGGCGCAGGTCCCGCCGCCCGGGTAGGCGCCGCCCTTGTACGCGAACGGCGGCGCGAGCGCGCCGCCCGCGAGCGACGCGGCGTCGGCCAGGCCCGTGTTCGACACCGTGAAGGTGTGCTCACCCGTCGCGCCTTCGGCGATCGTGGGGAAGGTGTACGTGGGCGCGTCGGAGATCGCGAGGAACGCGAGGTTCGTCCCCGCGCCCTTGAGCGCGCGCGTCGCCGCGCCCTGCGTCCCGAAGCCGTCGTCGTAGTCGACGTGCAGGGTCCCGGCCGCGGCCGTGGCGGTGGTCGGCGCGAAGGAGACGTCCACCGTGCAGGAAGCGCCGGCCGCGAGCGTCGTCGCGCAGGTCCCGGTCGTCCCCGGGTAGGCGCCGCTCGTGCCCGTGAACGAGAACGGCGCGGAGAGCGCCGTCGCCGACAGCGAGCCCGCCGCCGCCGCGCCCGTGTTCTTCACGGTGAACACGTGCGACGCCGAGCCGCCGAGGGCGCGCGTCCCGAAGTCGTACGTCGGGCCGTCGGAGATCGTGAGGAACGCGTGGCTCGTGCCCGTGCCGGTGACCCCGCGCGTGGCCATCTGGGCCGCGAGACCATCGTTGTAGGCGATCGACAGCGTGTCGGCCGCGAGCGTCGCGGCCGTGGGCGTGAAGACGACGGCCACCGTGCACGACGTGAACGCCGCCAGCGTCGACGTGCAGGTGCCCGAGGCCGCGAGCGTCGCGCCTTGCAGCGCGAACGGCGCCGCGAGCGCCGAGCCGAGCGCGAGGCCCTGCGCGGCGTTGCCGCCCGTGTTCGACACCGTGAAGACGTGCGCCGTCGGGACGTTCAACCCTTCCGTGCCGAAGTCGAAGGTCGGCCCGTCGGAGATCGTGAGCAGCGCGGGCGCGACGCCCACGGCCGCGAGCGGCCGCATGGCCGACTGCGACGTCACGCCGTCCTTGTAGCCGACGACGAGCGTGGCGTCGGCCTCGCCCGCCGTGGTCGGCGTGAAGGTCACGACGATCGTGCACGACTTCCCCGCGCCGAGCGTCGCCGTGCACGTGCCGCCCGTGCCGGGCGACGTGCCGCCCTTGTAACCGTACGGCGCGGTGAGGGCGCCGGGCACGAGCGCCGTCGCGTCGACGCCGCCCGTGTTCATGAGCGTGAACGTATGGTCCGTCGACGTCGTGAGGACGTGCGCGCCGTAGGCGTACGTCGGATCGTCGGAGAGGACGAGCAGCGCGGGCGCGGCGCAGGCACCCTTGACGGTGACCGTGACCGTCTGCCCCACGCCGCCCCCGTTGTAAGAAACTCCCACCGTGGCCTGCGTCGCGCCGGCGGCCGTGGGCGTGAAGGAGGCGACGATCGTACAGCTCGCGCCCGCGGCGAGCGTCGTCGTGCACGTGCCGCCCGTGCCGGGGAAAGTGTGACCCTTCAGCCCGACGGGGCTGCCGTCGGCTCCGATCGCGTCCCCGGCGGGGACGAGCCCCATCGCTTCGGCGCCGCCCGTGTTCGTGATCGTGAACGTATGATCGGCCGACGCCCCCAGCGCGACGGTCCCGAAGTCGAAGGTCGGTCCGTCGGAGATCGTCAAGACGGCCATCGACGACGCCGTCTCCGGCCCGCCGTCTCCCGTCGCGCCCGCGGCGGCCCCTGCCCCGCCGTCCGTCGAGCTCCCCGCGGCGCCGCCGCCGACGCCCGCGGTTCCCCCCGCGCCGCCCCCGCCGACTTTGCCCGCGGTGCCTCCGCCGGGCTTGCCACCTCCGCCACCGCAGCCGATCAGCAAGAAGGAAGCTACGGCCAGCGCGATCCCGAACCCCGACGTCGTCCTCGTGAGCAAGCGCGTCTCCTGAAAGAGGAAGTGCTGCTAACTGCACGGCCGCAATCGGCATGTGGCAGACGGAACTGTACCCGCGCGGAAACAGTCGCGGCGCGTCCCCGCTCAGAACGGGTTGAGCGTCAGATCCGTTGAGAGCTCGCGGCGGCGCCGGTGCGCGTGGCCCTTGCTCTTGTCGGCCGTCGCGTCGGTCGCCTTCGTCGCGGCTTCCTCGGCGGCGGGCGCGGCGACCGGCGGCACGGCCGGGGCCGCGATCGGCGCGGGCGGCGCGGGCGCCGCGAGGGGTGGTGAAGGCGCCGGTGCGGCGGCGACGGCGGGCGGCGGCGGGACGTGTCGCTGGCGGGCGAGCCCGAGCGTGACGAGCACGGCCGCGGCGACGATCGCCGCGCCAATCCAGCGGCCTTTCTTCGCGATCCACGGCCGCGCGTTCGCGAGCGCGTCCTCGTCGGTGGCGATGACGCCGAAGGGCGGCGCCGGCGTGCGCGTGCGGCTGTGCGGCCCCGTCGGATCGACCACCTCGATCTCCAGCGAAGGCGCCCGCTCGCGGCGCGACGACACGCGGCCCGAGGCCTCGAACAGGTCGTCCGGCAGCTCGGGGATGTTCTGCGACAGCGAGCTCGACTCCTCGGCGAACAGATCGTTGAGGAAGCTGCGCAGCGTCTGGCTGTCGGCGCGCAGCGTGCCGAGCACCTCGTCGCATTCGCGCGCCATCTCGTCTGCCGACTGGTAGCGCTTCTCGCGCGACCGCTCGAGCGCCCGCAGGACGATGCGATCGAGCGCCTCGGGCACATCCGGCCGCAGCGACGACGGTGGCGGCACCGGCTTCTGCAGCACGTTCCGAAGCGTCTCGACCTCGTCCTTCCCCTGGAAGAGCCGCCGGCCGACCAGCATCTCCCACAGGGTCACGCCGAGCGCGAAGACGTCGGCGCGGCCGTCGACCTCGTTGCCGCGCGCCTGCTCGGGCGCGAGGTAGCCGAACTTGCCCTTCACGCCGTCGCCGCTCGGCTCGGGCGCCGCGCTCGCCGCCTTCGCGATGCCGAAATCGAGCAGCTTCACGCCGCCCGCGAAGAGCAGCATGATGTTCGAGGGCGTGACGTCGCGGTGGACGATGCCGAGCGGCTGCCCGTTGCCGCCCTTGAGCGTGTGCGCGTAGTGCAGGCCCACGGCGGCCTCGCGCCCGATGAGCGCGGCCAACGCCGGCGGCACCGCCGTCTTCGCGGCCCGCAGCACGCGCATGAGCGACGAGAGGTCCTTGCCCTGCAGGTACTCCATGGCGAGGAAGTAGCTGCCGTCGACGCTGCCGAAGTCGTAGACCTGCACGACGTTCGGGTGGTGCAGCGCCGCGCAGATGCGCGCCTCGTCGATGAACATGCGGATGAACGTCGCCGACTTCGCCTTGTCGGCGAGGATGCGCTTGACGACGAAGGTCCGCCGGAACCCCTCCACGCCCTGGGTGACCGCGCGATAGACCTCCGCCATCCCTCCCGTCGCGATGCGATCCAGGAGGTAGTAGCGACCGAACTTCTCGTAGCGCGGTTGCTCGAGCTCCGCGCCCGCGCCGCCGGTCTCTTGGGTCACGAGGCCACTGTCCATATACCCGCCGGAACCTAATCGGCCGATCGAACGTTGAGGTGGAGGCGGAATATGAATCATTCCGTTTATCTAGGCACGAAGAGTATTTGCGCTTACGTTTTGACGCTTGATGTAGACAGCGATGCCTAGGAGATCGACACTGAGCGGCCCCGTGTCGAAGCCTGACGAGACGAGTCGAAAGGCTCCCCCTGCCCCGGTCCCGGACGAAGTCGGCGCGGCCCGCGACGCCCGGACGCTGGTCGCCTTCCTCGACTCGATCATCGACAACATCCCGGCGATCGTCTTCGTCAAGAACGCCGAGACGCTGCGCTACGAGCGCCTCAACCGCGCCGCCGAGGAGCTCGCGGGCATCAAGGGCGAGGACCTCGACGGGCGCGACGACTTCGCGCTCTTCCCCGCCGAGCAGGCGCGCGCCTTCCAGGCGACGGACCGCCGGGTGCTCGAGGGCGGCGTCCTCGTCGACGTGCCCGAGGAGCCCTTCCAGACGCCGAACGGCGTCCGCTGGCTGCACACGCGCAAGATCCCGATCCTCGGGCCGGGCGGCAAGCCCCGCTACCTGCTCGGCATCTCGGAGGACATCACCGACCGCAAGACGGCCGACCTGCGGCGCGAGGAGACGCAGCGGCAGCTCGAGCGGAACGTCAGCGAGCGGACCACGGAGCTCACGCGCCTCAACGACGATCTGCGCAAGCAGATCGCCGAGCGCGAGCGCGCCGAGGAGGCCCTCCGGCGCAGCGAGGAGGAGCTGCGCCAGTCGCAGAAGATGGAGGCCATCGGGCGCCTCGCGGGCGGCATCGCCCACGACTTCAACAACCTGCTCTCCATCATCCTCTCGTACAGCGCCATGATGATGGAGGCGCTCTCGCCCGACGACCCGCTGCGCGCCGACGCCGAGCAGATCGCCATCGCCGGGCAGCGCGCGCGCGATCTGACGCGGCAGCTGCTGGCGTTCTCGCGCCGCCAGATGCTGCGGCCCGAGGTCATCGACGTCGGCGAGGTCGTGCGCGGGGTCGAGCCGATGCTCCGGCGCGTGCTCGGCGAGGACATCGAGCTCACGATCTCGCTCGCGCAGCCGAGCTCGCTCGTCAAGGCGGACCCGGGGCAGCTGCAGCAGATCCTCATGAACCTCGTCGTCAACGCGCGCGACGCCATGCCCGACGGCGGGCAGCTCTGGATCGAGACGGCCGACGTCGTGCTGGACGAGGCGCACGTGCGCGGTCAGGTGGGCGCGCGTCCCGGGCCGCACGTGTGCCTGACGGTGAGCGACACGGGCGTCGGCCTCGACGAGGAGACGCGCACGCGCATCTTCGAGCCGTTCTTCACGACGAAGCCGCGCGGCAAGGGCACGGGCCTCGGCCTCTCGACCGTGCTCGGCATCGTTCAGCAGTCGGGCGGGCACGTCACCGTCGAGAGCACGCCCGACGAGGGCGCCTCGTTCCGCGTGTTCCTGCCGCGCACGACGGAGGCGCGCACGCCGGCGGCGCCCGTGCGCGAGCCGCGCCAACCGACCGCCAAGCGCGGCTCGGAGACGGTGCTGCTCGTCGAGGACGAGGGCCAGCTGCGCGTGCTCGCGCGCGACATCCTGCGCAGCGCGGGCTACACCGTGTTCGAGGCGCCCAACGCAGCCGAGGCCATCAAGGTGTCGCAGCGGCACGCCGGGCCCATCCACCTGCTCGTCACCGACGTCGTCATGCCGCACATCGGGGGCCAGGAGCTCGCGCGGCGCCTGGGCGTCGAGCGGCCGCGCATGCGGGTCCTCTACATGTCGGGCTACACGGATGACGGTATCGTCCAGGGCGGCACGGTCGATCCCAACATCGCCTTCTTGCCGAAGCCCATCACGCCCGATACGCTGCTCGGCAAGGTCAGGGAGACGCTCGACGCTCCTTGATCTCGGCTCGAGCATGATCGCGCGCGCGCTCCGGATCTCATTCGCCACGAGCCTCGCCTGCGCGGCGCTCGGGCTCGCGTGCGAGCGCGACGAGCCGCCGAACGCCGCGGTGTCGCACCCGCCCGTTGCGCCGCCGCCGGCGCCGGCCGTCGTCACGCCGGACGCGGCGGCGGCCTTCGCGGGGCCGCGCCCCACGGTCACCCTCTTCTACTCTTCCGACCTGCGCGGACGCATCAGCCCGCGGCTGACGCCCCTCAACCTGCCGCCCGGCGTGGGCATGGCGCCGCTCGCGAAGCGCGACGCGTGGGCGGGCCTCGGGCGCCGGGCGACGATCGTCGACCGCGCGCGGCTCGCCTCGGGCGGCGTCGTCCAGGTCGACGCGGGCGACTTCCTGCCGCTGCCGACGGACGATCCGCGCGACGACGTCGCGCCCGAGGCGAAGGACGTGCCGCACTGGCTCGACCTCACTGTCGCGAGCTACCGGCGCCTCGGCGTGGACGCCGTCACGCTGGGCGAACGCGAGCTCGCGCAGCCGGGCCTCGACCCGCGCCGGCTGGCCAAGAAGCTCCACGACGCGCACGTGCCCGTCGTCCTCGCGAACCTCATGGGCAAGGGCGCGCCCGTGTTCCCGGCCAGCGCCCTCGTCGACGCGGGCGGGACGAAGGTGGGCGTGCTCGGCGTGACCGAGCTCGACGCGGCGGCCACGGCCGCGCTCGCGAAGACAGGCTTCTCGCTGTCATCGCCCGAGGCCGCCGCGAAGGCCGCCGCCAAGGACCTGCGCAGCCGCGGGGCGGCCCTCGTCGTCGCGCTCGTGCACGCGGCCGCGGGGCGCGCGCGCGCGGCCGCGATCGCCTTCGCCCTCGAGGGCGTCGACGTCGCCGTGATCGCGCAGGGTCACGACGCCCCGGGCGCCGCGCCGCCGGCCCCGCCCGCGAGCGCGCACCCGCGCCTCGTCGACGCGGGCGGCGATCTCGTCGTGGGCCGCCTCGACGTGCGCCTCACGCCCGGCAGCGCGCCGGCCCTCGACGACCGCGTGGTCGAGCTCACCAAGGCCGTGCCCGAGCAGCTCGGCGTGGGGCTGGTCTCGCGCATCGCGCGCATCCCCATGCGCGACCGCGACAAGATGGAGGCCGAGGCCAAGAAGAAGCACGTCCAGCTCAAGCTGCGCGACCTCTACGAGATCTGGGACTACGGGAGCACGAACGCCTGCGGCTACTGTCACCCGAAGATCGTCGAGCAGTGGAAGACGACCGACCACGCGGGCGCTTTCGCGACGCTGGTCAAGGCGAAGCGCGACCACGATCCCGAGTGCCTCGGCTGCCACACCATCGGTTTTTTGCAGACGGGCGGCACGCGCGACTTCGTCATGGCGCGAAGCCAGTTCGCCGACGTCGGCTGCGAGGGCTGCCACGGCCCGAGCGCGGCGCACGTGCGCGCCGTCGACAAGCACCAGGGCACCGTACGCGCCGTCGACCCGGTCGTCTGCCTCGGCTGCCACACGCCCGATCAGAACGTGGGCTCCTTCGATCCCGTCGCGTCGATGAAGGAGATCCTCGGCCCCAACCACGGCATGCCCGCGGCCGGCCCCGCGGCGGCGCCGAAGCCGTTCCACTAGAGCTTCTTCACGTGGACGTGGACGTGGTCGTGGTCGTGGTCCTAGACGCTGTCGTAGTCGCTGTCGTGTGCTTGTACGCCGCGCGCGTCCAGGCACACGACAGCGTCAGCGACTAGGTCTAGGACCACGTCCACGTCCACGTCCATGTGAAGAGCTCCGCTCGCTTTAGCGCAAAGGCGCGCGGTAGATGCCGGGCTCGGAGCCGGCGATGGGCACGGCGCCCGCGACCTTGCGATAGAACTCGAGCTCGGAGGCCCAGCCGACGATCGCGTAGGCGTGGCCTTCGGCGGCGAGGGCGTGCAGCGCCGAGAGCAGCAGCGCCGCGCCGATGCCCTTGCCGCGGCGGTCGTCGCGAACGGCCTGCGGGCCGAAGAAGCCGGGCGCCGTCGCCTCGATGCACGCGAAGCCGACGAGCGTCTCGGGCACGGACGGGTAGCCGGCGCCGGGCGCGACGACGCCCCGCTGGGCGCCGGCCGCGGGCGCGCCCTCGACGGCGACGAAGCAGCCGATGGGCCGGCGCGCGAACGCGACCTCGCACTCGCTGGCCCAGCCGCGCGAGCCCTGCGCCTCGGCGAACGCGACGACGGCGTGGCGCTCGCTCGCGAGCGCGCGGCGCACGGACACGCCCGCGGGCGCGACGGCGTCGAGCCGTGGGGCCAGCGGCGGCAGGGCGTAGAGGCGGACGAGCAGATCCATCGCGAGCTCCTTTTCGGCGTCAGCGCAGCGGAGGCTTCTCGGCGATCCAGTTGTCGAGGACGGCGAGCTCCCAGTCGTCGAGCGGCGCCGCGGGCGCGAGCGGCATCTTCGGCTGCGCCACACCGTGGATGAAGGCGCGGAGGTTGCCGTTCTCCGCCTCGTAGCGCGCGCCCCCGACGCAGCCCAGCGGGTAGAGCCCGTTCGCGTCGGGAGTGCAGTCGACCTTGTCGTCGTACTGGTCGAGGAACCCGTTCGGCGGCGGCGACGTCGACTCGATGGAGCGCGCGTCGATGTTCAGCGATCCGCCCGCGCCGTGGCAGCGCACGCAGTGCGCCTCGAAGATGGGCCGCACGTCCTCGGTGTACGTCGGCGTCGCCGGCACCGGCTTCTCGCACCCGCCGAGCGCGAGCGCCGCGAGGGCGACGCTGCCGAACCATCTTCCGCCGCCGCCCGTCGCCACCTGCCCCCTTACGGCAGCGGGGTCGAGGCCCAGGTCACGATCGTGTCGTAGTCGTACGAGTCGAGCGCCGTCGACGGGGGCGGCGGCATCGGCAGGATGTCAATTTTCTGCTTCAAGGTTCCGCCGTTCGGCCCCGTGAACGGCATGAGCCCGGCCAAGCTCGTGAAGTCCCCGAGCACCGGCGTCTGGTTCTTCGAGGGCATGATGACAGGGATATCAGGGTCCATGTTCATCGTCCCGCCCGCACCGTGGCAGCGAATGCAGTGCGCCGCCATGATGGGCTTGATGTCGTTGTGGTAGGTCGGGAACAGCGGCGCTTCGTTCCCGCAGCCCGCGCCCGAGAAGGCAACGCCCGACAGAGCGGCGACGATGAGGAGTGTGCGTGCGCGCATGGCCATCACAAATAGTAGTGCAACTGGAGCATCCAGAGGGTCGCCGAGCCGCCGTCGATCGCGCCCTGGCCCACGATCTGGTAGCGGGCGAGCCCGACGACCTCGCAGTGCGCCCAGGGGAAGAAGTTCATCTGGAGGTCGAAGGCGTTGCGCGCCGTCGTCGAGATCGAGAGGTTCTCCTGGTAGCGCTCGTAGGCCACCGCCGCGAGGACCCCGCGCGTGGGGAAGAAGTTCAGGCCCGCGTACGAGACGAACCCGTTCTGGCTGTAGTTCGCCGTGCTGAACGTCTGGTGGATCAGGTCGGCCTCGCCGAGGAAGAGGATCTTGGCCTTCTCGATCCAGAGCTTGCCGATGCCGCCCAGCTGGTAGCGGCCCTCGTTGTCGTTCGGGCTGACGCCGACGCGCACCTGCGCGGCCAGCGCGCTCATCTTGGCGAGGCGCAGCTCGCCGTAGCCCGCGAAGCCGTACTCGGCCGGACCGACGCCGCTGATGAACTCGATGGCGCCCTCCTTCGGCGTGGGCGCGAAGAAGGTGGCGTGCGCCTCCCAGTCGTCGGCGACGTAGCCGCCCGAGGCGTTGTACGACTCCTCGTAGAGGTTGTTCCCCGTGTACCGCCGCACGTAGTAGATGTGCTCGACGAAGCGCAGGCCGTACGGCGCGAAGAAGCGCCCCACGCGGAAATACGGCCCCGTCGCGCTCGGCCGCCACATGACGTAGTGCTCGCGCGACATGACGTCGTTCGCGGCCGCGCCGATGCGGCCGCCGATCGAGCCGTCGTCCGGGCGCACGATGCCGCGCACGCCGATCGTGCCGTTGATCGACCACGACTCGCCGAGCGCCGCGCGCAGGTAGAGGTCGGCCTGCATCGGGAACGCCGCGAACTCGGTGCCCTGCGCGTTGCCGACGTCGTTGCTGAGCATGGCGAAGCGGAAGTCACCGCCGATGCCGAGCCACGAGGGCGGCGCCCACAGGCCGTGCAGGAAGGCGCCGTCGCCGCCGAGGCTGATCGTGTCGGCGCTCTCGTCGCGCCCCCACGAGGTCAGCAGGCCACCGCCCGAGGGCGAGTAGTGGCACTGGCTGCAGCGGTTCGTCCCCGAGCTGAACTGAAACTGCGGGTACGCGGCCGCTTGGCGCGCGCTCGCGAGGAACGCGAAGGCGGCGAGGAGAGCTGTGAGCCCGAATCTGACCAAGCGTCGATCTTTCAGTGCCATCAATGCGATTCCAGGCTCAATCTTGTTTGGCGCCGTTTTGGATCCACTTGCCGATCAGATCGATGTCGACGTCCGGCAGCGCGAAGTCAGGCGGCATGCGCGGGGCGCCGTCCGCGCGCAGCTGGTGCATGAGCTGCGACTCGTCGAGCGCGCGGCCCGGGCAGCTCGGGTCCGTCGTGGCCATCACGCTGGGGTTGCACGGATCCGGCATCCCTGCAGGCGGACAGGTCAGGACGAAATGACGGCACGTGAGTTGAAAATAAGCCTCGTCGCTGTAACCGAAGTTCACGCCAGAACGCCGCGTGAAGTCCGAGTGGCAGCTCGCCGTCGCGCACGACGGCTGGATGATGGCCGGGTAGATGAACGACCACGTCGCGGGGCGGACCGTGTTTTCGGGGTCCGGGCTGCCGCAGCCCTGCGCGAGAATGCCGAGCGCGCCGAGAGAGATCGCAAAACCGAGAGCGCCGAGGAATCTCGTCGCCGAGCGTCCGGGGGACATCGGCTCGGGATTATGCACTAACGGACATCCGCCTCAATCTTTAAGTCTGAAATCCAGACGGCCGGCAGCGCGTACCGCGAGGGCGTCGTCCACAGGCGCTCGGCCCTGACCTCTATATCCAGCAGACCCCCGAGGTGCTCGACGACGCCCTCGACCCTCGTGGGCGGCGACCCGGGGGGGGCCGGCAGCAGCGTCTCCGCAATGCGCGCTTTGCGCGCGTACGCCGTGAGCCGCATCTCGGGGCCGGGCGCCGGGACTTGCGTGTCGGCGACGAACGACACCCGGTAACGCCCCGGCGGCACGTCGACGTCCGTCGTCGCGCCGGCGAGGGCCGTCGAGAGCTGGAGGCCGAAGCCGTCCCAGACCCCGCGCACGGGCGAGGTCCCCTCGCCGGGGGCCGGGATCGTCGCGCGCCAGGAGCAGAGCCGGGCCTCGGCCCCCACGTGGCAGACGCCGACGCCCCAGCGGTGCCGGTCGCGGAGCTCGTCGCCCGCGGCCACGAGGCGGGGCCACGCGGAGAACACGACGACGACGACGGCGAGCGCCAGGCCGCATTCGCGCAAAAAACGCCGGCGTCCACGGACGTTGAGCCGGCGGCCGGTGAGGTCGCGCACACTTTGCACGAGCCAGCGCCAGGCGAGCCCGGCGTAGGGGAACAGGAAGACGGCGATCGCGAGGTGGTAGCGGACCTCGGCGAAGAAGGCGATGTACAGCGCCGCGAGCGCGAGCGGCAGCGACAGCATCGCGAGCGCAGGCCAGAGGCGACGCGAGGCCGCGACGGCGACGCCGACGAGGGCCGCGGCGACGAGCGCGTACCAGAAGGCGTCGGCGAGGCGGTCGAGCCCGACGCGGTGACGGGCGAAGGCATCGCGGGTGGCCCCCTCGAGCACGCCCTGCCGGTAGATGGGCCAGTAGAGGAGCGGCCGCTCGTGGGTCAGCAGGCGATCGGCCTTGGCGCCGAGGAGGCCGAGCGTGTAGTCCGGCTCGAAGGCCGCCCATTGCTTGGCCAGCGCATAGGCCGCGCGGTCGGACTCGCGGTGCGGCGGCTCGAGCAGCGTGTAGCCCGTGGCCGCCGTGAACATGAGATTGAGCGAGCGGCTGTAGACGCCGTCGGTGTTCGGGTTGGCGCCCACGAGCGCCGTGTGGCCGCCGTGGCTGTCGGTGAAGAAGACCTCGTCGTAGACGGCGCGGTTGCGCAGGCCCCAGGGGAGCATGACGAGGAAGGCGACGACGCACGAGAGCGCCGTGCCTCCGACCACGCGCCGCCAGCGGGCGTCGACGCTCCACCAGAGGGGCGCGGCGAAGAGCACGAAGGGCAGCGCGATGGCGCGGACGTAGGCGGCGAGCCCCATGACGAGGCCGAACAGCAAGGCGGCGCGCCACGGGTGTTCGTGCGCGTCCCGAACGAAGAGCCACGCCGCGGTCACGAGCAAGGCGCCGGCGGGCATGTCCGTGCCCATGACGCTCGAGACGGCGATGCCGGCGGGCCACAACGCACAGAGGAGCCCGGCGGCGAGCGCGGAGCCGCGATCGAAGAGCCGCTCCGCGAGCCCCGTCGCCGCGGCCGTCGCCAGGCCGCCCGCGGCCACGCCGAGGAGCTTGGCGGCGAGGAGGCCCCCGCCCAGCCAGCGCACGACGGCGAGCGCGACGACGTAGCCCGGCATGTAGATGAACTGCGGATCGAGCGACCCGTGCTCGGCGAGGTGCCCGGCCGACTCCCAGTACATCGCGAAGTCGCCCACGGGGTGCGTCGGCACGGCGAGCACCCACACGAGGCGAACGGCCACGGCCAGCGCGGCGAGCGCCAGCGGCGGCCTCATCGCGCCGAGGAAGGCGAGCGGGACGGAGGGCGCCCCGGCGGGCGCGTCGTCCCTCACCGGTGAATCAGCCGCCATCTTCCCAGCTCCAGGGCGTCCGCGGGCCAGTCGGGCAAGCGCTTCGTCCAGGCCGCGGGGCGGCCGTCGTCGTGAGCGGCGATCCAGCGCGCGCCCGTCGCGCGCAGCGTCTCGGCGACGGTGCCCGCGGGCTCGCGCGTCTGCACGAGCGTGACGGCGTCGACCTGAGGCACGCCGGCCGCGGCGGCGATCGCGATCTCGTCGAAGGCGAGCGGCTCGATCATGACGCGCTCGCCGGCCGCGCGGTGCGCCCGCAGGTAGGCGGCCAGCGCGCGGTCCTCGGCGTCGAGGCGCGTGAGCGCGCCCATCGACTCGGCGCCGCCCCAGCGCCGCTCGCCGCCCACGCCGGCGACGGCGAGCACGACGGCCGCGAAGGCGAGCCCCGAGAGCGGCACGGCCGCGCGCGCGGCGGCGAGGCGCGCCTCGGAGAACGCCGTCGCGGCGAGCGGCAGCAGCAGCGCGCCGGGGACGAGCGCAAAGCGCGGCAGCGGCTCGAACTCGAGCCGCCCGAGGCCCTGCGCGAGGTAGACGGCGACCGGCGCGAGCCCCGCGACGAGCACGACGCCCATCAGCCCGCGCGCGCGCGCGTCGCCGGCGCCGTGACGCGCGCGCACGGCGGCGACGACGGCGGCGAGCGCCAGCGGCGGCGTCATCGCGGCGAGGAAGGCGAGCGACCAGATCCCGAGCTGGCGCGCGCGGCCGAGCGCGGCCCCGTAGCGCGCGAGCGCCGAGGCGGCGAGCTGGGCATGATCGCGCGAGATGTAGTGGAAGAAGTAGAGCGGGTCGTCCGTCGCGCGCGCGCCCCAGGCCATCCAGGCGGCCGGCAGCGCGGCGGCGAGCGCGGCGAACACGGCGAGGCCGCGCGCGCGCCGAGCCCGCGCCGGCCCCGCGGGGCCGCGCGCGAAGAGCCAGGCGGCGGCCACGGTCGCGGGCAGCGCGATCCAGGCGTCGTAGCGCGTGACGGCCGCGAGCGACGCCAGCGCCCCGGCGGCGGCGAACGGCCCGAGCGGCGCCGCGTCGTCCTCGAGCGCGCGCGTGAGCCGCTCGAGCATGGCCACGAACAGCAGGAGATAGAGCGCCTCGCTCGCCGAGGTCGTCGAGGCCTGGACGGCGAGCGGCGAGGCGGCGAGGCCGAGCGCCGCGAGCTCGGCGCGCGCCTCGCCCACGAGCCGGCGCGCGAGCCGCAGGAACGGCAGGAAGGTCAGCAGGCCGACGACGAGCGAGAACGCGCGCGTCGTGCGGGACGGATCGCCGCCGAGCGCGACGAGCGGCGCGAGCAGCGCGGGGTGCAGCGGGCCGAACTGGTAGTAGGTGCGCGGGCTCGCGGCGGCGGCGGCGTCGTGCGCCAAACGCTCCGCGATGAGGACGCGCATCGGCGCGTCGCCGTGCTTGTTGTCGGCGAACGGGAACACGGCGGCGCGCACGACGAGGGCGAAGGCGAGGATGCCCAGCGCGCCGCGCGCGCGGGCGAACGAGCGGGCGTCCGTGGACGCCGAGGGCGCGGGACCGGGGAGCGCCGCCGCGTCGCTCACGCCGACGCCAGCGCAGCCCGCACGCGGGGCAGCGCGGCCGCGATGTCGGCCATCGACACGGCGCCCACGGAGACGCGGAACCAGCCGCTGTCCTCGGCGAGCCCGAAGGCCTGAAAAGGCACGATCGCGAAGCCGGCCTTGTCGAGCAGGAGCTTGCGGGTGGCCTCGTTCGTGCGGCCCGGCAGCGCGCATCGGATCGAGAGGTAGATCGCGCCCTGCGGGGCGATGACCTCGACGGGCAGGCCCTCGGCGCGCATGGCGTGGAAGCCCGCGGCCAGCGCGTCGAGGCGCTCGCGCACGCGCCCGCGCATCGTCGTGTGGTAGGCGGCGATGGCCGGCTCGTCGTCGAGGAACCCCGCCATGGCGACCTGCTCGGCCTTGGGCGCCCAGGCGCCGACGTGGCCGAGGATGTCGGCCATGCGCTGGCGCGCCGCGGGCGGCATCACCGCCCAGCCCACGCGCAGGCCCGTCGCCGCGAAGCTCTTCGAGGCGGCGTCGAGCAGGATCGTGTAGGGCGCGACGTCGGCGCAGACCTCGGGCGGCGTCGCGTGGCGCGCGCCGCCGAAGGTCAGCTGCCAGTAGACCTGGTCGTAGCAGAGCCAGAGCGTCTTGCCCGCGTCCCCGCCTGCCTTCTCGCGGCGGCGGTTCTCCTCGACGACGAGCTCGCAGATCTTTCGCAGCACCTCGGGATCGAGGACCGTGCCCGTGGGGTTGAGGGGCGAGTTGAGCATGAGCAGGCGCGCCGTGATCAGGAACGGTCGCAGCTCGTCGGGGGTGGGGAAGAAGTTCTCGTCGGCGCGCACCGGCAGCTCGATCGCTCGCGCGCCCGTGAGGTACGCGTAGTGGTTGTTGTTCCACGACGGCACGGGGTAGATGACGGCGTCGCCCGGGTCGAGGATGGTGCGGTAGGCGCCGTAGAGCAGCGGCCGCGCGCCCCCCGTGATGATCACCGACTCCACCGGGTACGCGAGATCGAGCCCGCGCGCGTAGAAGCGCGCCACCGCCTCGCGCAGCGCGAGCACGCCGTCCGATGGCGGGTAGTTCGTGTGCCCGGCGGTGAGGGCCGCCGTGACGCCCGCGAGCAGCCCGTCGGGGATCGGGAAGTGCGCCGGGTCGAAGTCGCCGACGGTGAGGTTGCAGATCTCCGCGCCCTGCGCCTTGAGCGCGCGGATCTGCGCCGCGATCTTCAGGATCTCCGAGCCGACGACCCCGCGCGCGAGGGTCGAGAGCCCCGCGTCGACGCGCTCCGGGTCACCCAGCTTGCCGGTGAGGTTCATGGACGAATGATACTAGCCCTCACACTGCCCTCTCCCGCAAGCGGGAGAGGAAAAGATGTGGCGCACGCGGGCGCCCATTCCCCCTCTCCCGGCTGCGTGAAAGGGTCGGGGTGAGGGCGCGTTACGCGCGCTCGAGGTACGTGTACCCCGCGAGCCCTTCCTCGTACATGCGCAGCATCGACCGCGTCTCGTCGAGCGACATGCGGTTCGCGCGCACGGCGAGCTCGGCGAAGCGGCGCACGCGCGCGACGAGATCCTCGCGCGCGTAGCTCACGTACTTGAGGACGTCGGTGACCGTGTCGCCCGTGACGACGTGCTCGATCTGGTAGCCGCCGCCCGCCGCCAGCGACACGTGCACCGTGTTCGTGTTGCCGAACAGGTTGTGGAGGTCCCCCAGGATCTCCTGGTAGGCGCCGATGAGGAACACGCCCAGGTAGTAGTCCTGGCCGTTCACGGGGTGCAGCTCCAGCACCGACTTCACGTCGCGCCGGTCGATGAAGTGATCGATCTTGCCGTCGGAGTCGCACGTGATGTCGGCAAGCACGGCCCGGCGGGTCGGCTCCTCGCCGAGCCGGTGGATCGGCATGATGGGGAACAGCTGATCGATGGCCCAGATGTCGGGCAGCGACTGGAACATCGAGAAGTTGCAGAAGTACGTGTCCGACAGCGCGCGCTCGAGGCCGTCGAGCTCCTCGGGGATCTCGCGCAGCTCGCGCAGCGTCTTGAGGATCTTCTGGCACACGGCCCAGAAGATGTCCTCGGCGACGACGCGCTCCGGGAGGCTGAGGTTTCCGATGTTGAAGAGCTGGAGCGCCTCTTCTTTGTATTCGAGGGCGTCGTGGTACGACTCGAGCAGGTTCTTGCGCGAGATGTCCTTGTA
>Ga0265339_10001570_pt1 | contig 16888 bp, 13 predicted proteins | sample 4CB219metaG_FD_202085 | JGI IMG/M metagenome (GOLD analysis project Ga0265339, IMG submission 202085) | Rhizosphere microbial communities from Carex aquatilis grown in University of Washington, Seatle, WA, United States - 4-CB2-19 metaG | ecosystem: Host-associated > Plants > Roots >... | reverse complement strand
GCTGCGCGGTGTCGTAGCGGTGCCCATAAGGGTCCACGCCCAATGCACGAATGGCCTCAAGCTTGCGAAGCCTGTCTTCCTGTACCTTGTCCAGCATAATTCAGTGTTCCTTAGAGTCCGGTTATCTTCCGGATTACGGGGCTGTAAGTCAACGATGGAATGGTAGGGGAGGCAAAGGGTAAGCCCCGTCGTTTGGGCGCGGCCGTGCCTCGCAAATGCTCAATGTTCAATTTCCAATTTCCAATCAATTTCCAATTGAGGAAATGCTCAATATGATCGACCTGGCCCCAAATCGGGTCTTGACGCGACCTTTATTGAGCATTCTGTTATTGAAAATTGATTGGTCATTGGAAATTGGTCATTGGAAATTCCCCCCTTCCCCAGGGTCTTTCAGTTCTAGTAGCACGGCCATCTTGGCCGTGAGTCCCACGGGCGTCTCGCCCGTGATTTACTTTAGGATGCATGGGCGGGACGCCCATGCTACTCACGGGCGGGACGCCCGTGCTACTACGGCGGGGCGAGAACTGAAAGGCCCTGGCCCCCTTCCCGCCGCCCCTTGTTTCTTTGCCCCTGTGCTTCATACAATGGGGTTTTCCAATAAGGGTCTTTCTCCTTCTGGTAGATAAATGTCCTGGCGTAGTAAAACGTATGATGAGTTGCCCGCGCTGTCGGTACGCGGGCCTGAGTTGCGAACCAGCCTTCGTGTCATCACCGTCGCGTGGATGTATGGAATAGTCTGGGCGTCGTGCACGACCGCCAGCCACGTGACGCTGTTCAACGAGCGCATCGGCTTCAGCGAGTACCATTTCGGCCTGTGGTCGGCGATCCCGTTTGTTGCGACGCTAGCGCAGCTTTTTGCCGCACTGGTCATCGAGCGGACCGGGCTGCGGAAATACCAATTCACCGACTGCGGCACGGTGCATCGGCTGATGTGGATCCCGATAGCACTCGTTCCGCTGGTGGTGCCCTGGGGTTCGTCGGCGTGCATCTACGGCGTGCTGGGGCTGCTGCTGGCAAGCTGGTTCCTGGAGTCGATGGCCCGCCCGGCCTGGCTGACGTGGATGGGCGACCTGATCCCGCGGCGCATCCGCGGCCGATATTTCGCCTTCCGCGGCCGACTGTCGCAGGTGGTATCGATCGTCACGGTAGTGCTGCTGGGCCTGCTGATCGACAACGACTGGAAGATACTGAGCTGGGGCGCGGGCGTGCTTGGTCTGTCGATGCCTGTGCACACTATCGAGAACGTCGGGCGGATGCAGGTCTACACGATCTGCGGCATTTATGTCGTGGCGGCTTTTTTCGGAGCACGTGACATCCTGATGTTCCGCCGCCTCCGCGATGTGCTGCCGTCGATCAAGACTCGGCCGATCGTTGAGCCAGATCGCGGCTTTTTCTCATACATCAAGTACATGCTGTACGACCCGCTGAAGGACCGTGTCTTTCGCAACTACGTCGGGTATGCAGCCACTTTGACGTTCACGATGACGCTGTCGGGCGTATTCTTCATGCGGCAGTCGCTGGACGGCCTGGGCTTCAGCCTGCTGGCGACGAACCTGCTGTTCATGGTCATCGGCCCGATTTTCGACATGAGCTCGTCGTGGATCTGGGGCCGGTTGATCGACCGCTTCGGGCGGCGGCCAATACTTATCATCGCCACGAATATGACGACGCTCTCAATCGTTCCATGGCTCGCCGCCTCGCCGAAGACACCGTGCCCGGCCTGTATCGCCTCGGCGATTAATTGGGTCGCCAGTGGACTGTGGGCGGTTTTTGGGCAACAATGGCATGGACTGGACCCGTCCTGGCCGGTAGGTGCATACCTGCTGGCGGCGCTGGCGTGCGTGCTGGGCGGCGCCGGTTGGAGCGGCGTGGGCTTGGCCCAGATGGGCGTGATGCTGGGATTCTCCGACAGCGCAGGCCGCAGCCGCGCGGTGGCCGCCGGCGGCGTATTGATTTCCGTGGGCGGCGTCCTGGGCGGCTGGATGGGCGGCACGATTGTCGACCACCTTGTCGGTTACACATTGGACTGGGGCACGTGCATGTGGACGGGCTACCATGTTGTCATGCTGGGCTCGGTAGTGGTCCGGTTGCTTGCGATTGGCTGGCTGGTGAATATGCCCGACCCCAATGCCCAGCCGGTTTTGGCAGTGCTGACGTCTTTGAAGGCAAACTTCTTGAACGCTGTGCAGTCGCGGGCTTTTTTGCCCCTTCGCGTGTTCGGCTGGGGCAGGCTCGCCGACCACGATAATGCAGGAGATCGCCATAATGGCCAAGAGTCGCACCAGCAAGCCGACGCCTCGCCAGACCGAGACCGAGGCAAAGATTAAGGTCGATGACTTCGCAGCCCTGCGGCTGGCGCTTGCCCGGGCCAAGGCCGTCTTTCTGTGCAAGGTCATCCAGACCGACCGCTACTTCGACACGCCCGCGCGGGATCTGCTGGGCGGGGACATCGGCGTGAGGCTGCGGCAGACGCTGGTACTCAAGAAGGGCAAGGCCCGCTGCGACGACCGCCCGCTCCTGACCTTCAAGGGCCCCGCACAGGCCAAGGCCAAGTTCAAGACCCGCGAGGAAACACAGGCCCGCGTGGATGAACCAGAGGTGGTCGACCGCGTGCTGACCGCCGCCGGCCTGATGCCGACGCTGACTATCCAAAAATGCCGCGAGAGCTATCAACTGGGCCCGTGCATCGTGGAGCTCGACGAACTGCCGCTGATCGGCACATTCGTGGAGATCGAGGGCCCCAGCACCGCCGCCATCGAGCGAACACGCAAACTGCTGAAGATCAAGGGCAAGTCAACCCGCGACCACTACATCAAGCTGGCCCTCAAGGCCTGCCCCAGCCCCGGCAGCGAGTGCACGGAACTGACATTCGAGTCCTGCACGCCGTCCTGCGTCGCGTCCGCCAGTAGCACGGGCGTCTCGCCCGTGAGTCGCATGGGCGTCTCGCCCATGCTCGACGACAGCCATGCCCACGGGCAAGATGCCCGTGCTACTCATGGGCGGGACGCCCATGCTACTTGGGCTCCGCCCGTGCACTTGGAAACCATCCACCGCGTTCCGACACTCCCCGCACGCGATAAGGCCGGCCACAAGGGCAGCTACGGCCATGTGCTGGTGGTGGCCGGTTCACTTGGCATGGCCGGCGCGTGCGCCCTGTGCGCCAACGCCGCCCTCCGCGGCGGTGCGGGCCTTGTGACATACGCCACGCCCGCCAACGTGCAGCCGACCGTCGTGCCCATGACGCCCTGTGCGACCTCGATCCCGCTGGAGGTCGATGCCCGCGGCGTGCTGACGCCTGTGTCCGTGCGCCAGGTGCTGCAGTACAAGTGCACCGTCCTGGCGATGGGGCCGGGCATGGGGCAGGGCCAGCCCCAGGAGCGGCTGGTGCAGGCCGCCATCGAACAGGAAAAGCCCCTGGTCCTCGATGCCGCCGGGCTGACCAATCTCTCGCACGTGGACAACTGGCCCGCCCGCCGGCGGTGCCCAATGATCCTCACTCCGCACCCTGGCGAGTTTTCCGCACTCACCGGCCGGACCACCAAGGACATCCAAGCCGATCGCCTGGGTACCGCCCAGGCCGCCATCGCGGCGTGGCTCAGGGCGTCACAGTGCGCCGCGCCGCTGGTCCTGGTGCTCAAGGGGGCCGGCACGATCGTGACCGACGGCCGGCGGTTGTACGTCAATGACACCGGCAACCCAGGCATGGCCACAGGTGGCACCGGCGACGTGTTGACCGGCCTGACCGCCGCACTATTGGCCCAGGGCATGCCCCCATTCGAAGCCGCAGTGCTGGCCGTCCACGCCCACGGCAAAGCCGGCGACCTGGCCGCCCGCGAGCACGGACAAGTCTCCCTGATCGCCACCGACCTGCTCGACCACCTGGGCAAGGCGCTCAAAGCAAAGTAGACGGGATCAGGTTGGTCCAGACCCCAACGCCCACGGAACGCTTTCCGTGGGCGTTTGCGCCAAACCTTGAGCTCTTCCGCGTGCCCGCGTTTCGGTGCCCTTGTTCGGCGCCGTTGTTCCGCGCCCTCTTGCGAATGCGTCCGCACTCCAGTACAGTGTGCAACCTTATTTTGACGCAAGGAGCGACGAAAATGGCTACACACAAGGTGACGTTGATTACGGGTGACGGTACTGGTCCGGAGCTGGCGACTGCGGCCCAGCGGTGCATCGATGCTGCACTGGCGGCTACGCCGGGCGCGGGCAAGATGAACTGGACGCTGGCGGAGGCCGGCGTGGACATCATGGACAAGTACGGCACGCCGCTGCCCGAGGCCACCATCGAGGCCGTCCGCTCCGCCGACGCCACGCTCAAGGCTCCAATCACCACGCCAATTGGCAAGGGTTTCCGTAGCGTCAACGTCGCACTGCGGCAGATGTTTGAGCTCTACGCCTGCGTGCGGCCGTGCAAGAGCTACGCCGGCGTCCGCAGCAAGTACAAGGATATCGACCTGGTCCTGGTCCGCGAGAACACCGAGGACCTCTACGCCGGCGTCGAGTTCGAGATGGGCACGCCCGCCACGATCGAGCTGTTCGAGACGATCAATCGCCTCTCCACCGATAAGAAGATCAAGTCCGCCAAGGAAACCACCGGTATTTCGATCAAGCCCATCAGCGTCGAGGGCACGCGGCGGATCGTGAAGTACGGGTTTGAGTACGCCCGCGCCAACGGCCGCAAGAAGGTCACGTATGTCCACAAGGCCAACATCATGAAGTACACCGACGGCCTGTTCAAGTCGGTGGCGGAAGAGGTGGCCCGCGAGTACCCCGACATTGAGTCCGAGGAGCGGCTGGTAGACAACATGTGCATGCAGCTCGTGCAGAAGCCCGAGTTGTATGACGTGATCGTGCTGCCAAACCTGTATGGCGACATCCTGTCGGACCTGTGCGCGGGCCTGGTCGGCGGGCTTGGCGTGGCCCCCGGCGCCAACATCGGCGCAAAGGGCGCGGTCTTCGAAGCCACCCACGGCAGCGCCCCCAAGTACAAGGGCCAGAACAAGGTCAACCCCACGGCCATCATCCTCTCGGGCATGCTCATGCTGCGTCACCTGAACGAGACAGCCGCCGCCGCCCGCCTGGAAAACGCCGTAGCCAAGGTCATAGCCGAGGGCAAGCAGGTCACATACGATCTCAAGCTCGATCGCAACGACCCCACCGCGGTAGGCACAAAAGAAATGGCCGACGCAATCATCGCCGCGATGAAGTAGGGGATCGTTCTCCGATACAAACGACAGCCACAGAGGCCACAGAGGACCCAGAGAAGAAGACTTTGTTCTTACTCTCCGGGTCCTCTGTGTTCTGGGTAGCTGGTCCGTTTTCAGATTTGTCAATCCGGGAACTCCGCTCCTCTTGTTGCCCTTGTTCCCGGTTTTGGCCCCGTATGATTTGATGTGAACAAATTCGTACGGAGGAGAGGATCATGAAGATGTTGTTGTTGGTCCTGTCGGCGTTGCCCCTCGTGCTCGTTTGCCAGAAGGAGGAAGCCCGTGCCGCCGGTTGGGTTGTCCTGGACCAGTCGCCGGCCGTGGTGTACATGACGCCCCAGAACCGCTTTACGCCAGGCCGCCTGACCGTGCGACTTGGCGACACGGTGGAATGGATCAACCAGTCGCAGGCGTCCCAGACCGTTACGGACGACCCCGCCAACGCCCCTGACCCCATGCGATGCACCCTGCCAGATGGCGCCGCCCCGTTCGATTCCGGCTCGATCAAGCCCGGCCAAGCCTATCGCCACACGTTCGAGGTGCCCGGCACGTACCGCTACTATTCGGCCACGCATCAGGAAAGCGGCATGATCGGGGAGATCACAGTGCTGGAAGCGTCAGGTACGTAGCGTGCGTCGCACACCGGTGCATTGTTGTCCGCAGTCTAAAATCCGAAATCCGAAATTCGAAATCCGAAACAAATCACAAACGGCAAGCGGCAAATCTCAAACGCGGAGGCCCGTATCATGAGGGCTCTGCCTTCTTGCTATTCTTTCCGCCAGCGAAAAAGAGCAAAAAGGCAGAGCCCGCTTCACGCCCATCCACCAAGCCTTGGCGGTTTTTCGTTTGGAATTTGCCGTTTGGAACATTGCCGTTTGTTTCGGATTTCGTGCTTCTAATTTCGGATTTGCCTCTCCTACGCTCCCGCCTCGATGAACACTCGCCGTATCCACGGCGGCGTCTGGGCGTTGAATGCTTCTACGTGCTTGCGGCGTCTGAAATAGGACACCGCCATGCCGCCCTGGAAGGCCGCACTTATCAGAATCACCAGGCCGTAGAATCCGTACACCATTCGCGGGGCGTACTTGTCGATCACGTCATCCAGGCCCTGTTGGCCGCCCTTGAGGGCCGCCAGCTGGCTGCGGCTTTCGGGCGATAGCACGGCATTGCGGGCGGCCTCTGGCGAGAATGTCGCTATCTGAATGGCGCAGTAGACGGTGATCACGCCCAGCAGGGCCAATTGGTTTCGGCCCAGCAGGCGGCAGGCGGATGCGTCGCCGATCCGCACGCGGGATGCGCCGATCATCTCCACCACGCCGACCGCGCAGACGCCCAGCGAGACGAAAATCCCGAGGAAGCTGAAGCTCATGAAGCTCACCAGCAGCGAGATCGCCGCGATCACCACCGTGACAATGCCCGAAGTGTGGGCCCGGGCGGCGGTGGATCGCACGGCCCCGCGGGCCAGCCTGGCCATGCGGATCTGCTCAAACTGCGATTCCTCCAGCGGCGAACGCACCGCCGGCATACTGGTGTTTTGTGTATCCATGGTGCCATCTTACCGTGTCTGACAACGCCAGCGGAAAGCTTTACCGGATTGCGAATTGGGAATTGCGGATTGCGAATTGCCTTTCGCACGAATCATATTGAACTCGCGAGCGATTGCACCGTGAATCACAGTGGTTCGCGGGCCAGAGATTCCGCATTCCGCATTCCACATTCCGCATTAGAATTGCCTCGCCCGTGCAACCAATGCACGGGCAAGGCAATTCGCAATCCTCAATTCACAATTCGCAATGCTTCTCACGCCCTGAATCTGCGGATCAAGGTTATCGCACCGACGGCCAGCAGCGTAAGCGTTGCCGGCTCTGGAACGCGGGTCGTCAGGATGTCCTGGGCCCACGAGTTGTTGTATGCGTCCTTGATCACAGCCACCTGGACGTCGCCCATGCCCGACCATGTGCTTGGCACGTTGCTCCAGCCCAGCTGATCGTACAGGCCCTTGGCTCCCTGCGGTGAGGTATAGAAGCTCGGGGAGTACTGTGAGATATCCGCGTCGCTGTAGCCCATCGATCGCCAGATGCCGTACTGCACGGCGGCCTCATGGGCCGTGTCGTTCACGTACCCCGACAGGCTGCCGTTGAGGAACGCCGTGTACAGCCAGGCCGTCTCTGGTGTGATGGTCCGCGGGCTGTCCGGCGTGTCGTTGGTGTAGCCCATGCTGGACACCCTGTAGGCGCTGCCGGGGCCGTTGTTGACGTATACATTCTGCTCGAGTTGCACGCAGAACGTCTTGAACGACGGCTGCGGCGTCCCGATGCTATACGCCGTAAACGACCCGCCACTGTTGAAGTCGTAGTTCCCAAAGTAGTACTCGTCGCCCACGACCGTCGTCGCCGCCGCGGGGGCAGTCATCCAAAGCATCGCCGCCATTCCCATCGCCGCCAACACAAGGTGCACGCTCTTCTTCTTATGCATTCAGTTTCCTCCAAGGGCATAGATGCAGCCGCCGCGCAGGAAGGCCACCAGGCCGCCATACATCGGGCGCGCATACACTTCCCTCCACAGGGAAGGTAAGATTCAAATCGTGGCGAGGGCAATAAACCAAATTGCGGATTGAGAATTGCGAATTGCGAATTGCGGTCAAGAGGCAGGAGAGCGCGATTAAGCGGATTGAAGCGGATTAAAGGATGAGACCATGACTGATGAATCTCTTGTCTTATCCCGTAATCCGCTTTTATCCGCTCAATCGCGATCTCTTACTGAGCAAGAAAAACGCCCACGGAACGCTTTCCGTGGGCGCTGGTGGCGAGAATTACACCGGGTGCGTGAACTGTCCGAAAACGTGGGCCGGCTTGAATGTGTTCTTCAGTGTGACCTTCTTGACCTTGCCCGCGGGGGCATAGAGGCCCTCGACGCCGTCCCAGTTGGTGACCGTTACGGTTCCCATCGCCGCCGAGATCGTGCTGTTCACGAAGAAGTCGGCTACCGGGCCCCTGATGCCCTTGACGGTGAAGGTCTTTATCGTGCCGGTGGGCACGTTGTCGGCGTCGCCGGCCTGCACGTGATGCTGGTCCCTCAGCAGGACGTACGAAACGCCCGAGCCGTAGTCGCTGTCGCGACTGGCGCCGACCTTGACGGATGAGACGTTGCCGCCGGCCGAGACCGTGCTGCTGTCCACCCACCCGGCGACCGTCAGGCTGCCAAGTGTGCCGCCGATATCCAGCCCGCTCTGCGTCAGATTGGCGGCCTTGATCTTGCCAACCGCGCCCTCGACCCAGGCGTCGATCTGCAGGTCGCCCTTGATGCTCACGCTGCCCACGGACGGGGCCAACAAGTCAATGTCCTCGTCGCTGTCCAGCCAGGAGGCGGCAGTGATGCTCTTTACCGGCATGGCCGAGTCGATCAAGGCGTCGCCGATAGTGCCGAACGTGAGCTTGGCGGCGGTCTTGATGCTTGTGGCCGCTCCGAGCTTCACATCGCCCTGCAGGTCGGCGTACTTGCCTGTGATGGAGGCCAGCGGCCCCTGGGCGTCGATGCCCAGCACGGCGACGCGGGCCTTTCTTGTTGCGGAGATGGTCAGCGTGCTCTTGTCCGTGGTGCCGGAAAGGAACACGCGGCCGATCGTGCCGTCAGTATTGATGAACAGGCTGCCCGTGCCGCGTTTGAGGGTGGCCGTGCCGTTTTTGCCCGCGGAGTCCACGAATGTGGCGTGGCCCCTGGCGTCGAAGGACACGCTCCGCCCGCCGGTGATCGTTACGGTGGCGGGGTCCGACATCAGGCCCGGGTTTACGCCGTCGCCGGCATCAACGACCGCGAACGTGAAGCTGTCGCTGCCGTTGTAGCTGGCGTCGATGTCGTAATGGAACCCGTCGCCCGTCAGCGTCACCGTTCCATGCTGCGGTCCTGTGACCAGCACGTATGTGAGTTGATCGGGCGTCTCGGCGTCCTGTCCGGTGAGCACACCGTCCACCACGCCGCTGTCGGTCATGGCCACGTTCTGCGGATCGGCGGTGGGGGTGCCGCTGGCCGCATTGATGGTGATCGTGAATGTCTGCGGGGCGGACGTGTCCGCGCCGCCGTTGGCCGTGCCGCCGTCGTCCATCAGCGTCACCGTCACGTGGGCCACGCCCCTGGCGCCCGGGGCCGACGTGTATGTCAGCGTGCCGTCGGCGGACACCGCCGGCTGCTCACTGAACAGGCCGTTGTTATCGTTGGTCACCAGGAACGTCAGCGTCTGGCCGGATTCTGACGGCCCGGCGCTGATGTCCGTTGCCCAGTCGGGCACGCTCTGAGGCCCGTCGCCCTCGCTCGCCGTCTGGTCGTCGCCGGCGGTAAAGGACGGCGCGACGTTAACGGCATTGAGGGTGATGGTGAATGTCCTGGGCTGGGACTGGATCGTCCAGTCCTCGCCTACCTCGTCCAGGATCACCGTCACCTGCGCCGTGCCGCTGGCGCCGTCCGCCGGCGTAAACGTCAACGTGCCGTCGGGCGTTACTTCGGGCTGCTCGGCGAACATGGCCTCATTGTCGTTGGTTGTCTCGAAGGACAGCGTGGAGTTGGAGTCATCCGTGCCCCAGAGGATATTGCTGGCCCAATAGTCCAGGAACTGTGGCCCGGAATCTTTGGCGACACTCACGTCCGGGCCGGCCCGGAACGACGGCACCCGCCCCAGCGAGAACGAGAATGTGCCGCCCTCCGCGGCGTCGCTGGTAAAACTCACGTCAGCCGACCGCGTGGCATATACTCCCGCGGCCTTGGAGATCGTAAAGGTTGTCGAGCCGCCCGCGGCCACGCTGGCGGCCGGCTGCTGAGTGACGACGAAGCCGCTGTTGTACGCGAGGGTCACGTTGCCCAAGGTCATCGGCAGCGCGCCGTCGTTTGTGATAGTGAACGTCATGTCGTCGCCCGTGCCGGACCATGCCACCGCGCTGAGTGAATCGGACAACAGTTGCGTGTCGCCGATGAAGACCTGCATGTCGGCGCGGTCGGCGATGACCGACTGTATGTAGATCGGCGTCACCGGCACCTCCGAGGCCGTATCCCCCGACGCTTCCGTGGGCACGGCGGAGATGGCATCAACTACGTCCATCCCGCTGACAACGTGGCCAAATACGCAGTAACCGGGCTCATCCGCCGAAACGTAGTCGAGGGACGGGTTGTCGGCCGTGTTGATGTAGAACCGCGACGTGGCCGCGTCCGTGCTGTCCGCGAGGTACATGCCGATCGTGCCGCGGAGGTTCTGCAGGCTCTCGGCGCCCAGGGTGGAATTCTCGTTGGGGATCCCAATGTTCGTCGGCATCTGGTTCATCTGATCGTCGAACCCGCCGGACTGGATCACGTGGTCGGTGGTCGATACGCGGTCGAAGATCAGGTTGTTGAAGAAGTCCGAATTGACATACGTCAGGAAGTTGGCCACCGAGATAGGCGTGTCCTGGCGGTCCAGGTCTAGCAGGATGCTCCCCATGGACGTGTTGAGCATCACGTGCGACGTGGGGGCGTTGTCGGCAGGGGCCAGCACCATGACGCTAGGCCAGCTTGTGTAGTTCGGCTCGCTTGTGCCGTCGGAGTCCGTGATGCAGCCATAGACGTAGTACAGCCCCGGCTGGAGGCTGGAGGTATCGACGGTGACTTGCCCCGGCGCGTCCTTGGATATCCCCGTGGCGATCGGGATTGCGTTGTCGTCAACGGCGTAGTTGGTGTTGATGAAGAAGTCGACGGTCGCCGGGCTGTCGGGATCGACGGCCGTGTAGGTGATCGTCACCGAGTCGCCCTGTTTGTAGTTGACGTAACCATCTGTCCCGTCAATGGTCAGCGTAGGGGCGATGCTGAGCATGAGGCGAGGTTCCAGTGCCTCAGCCAGAGGAAGGACGGACCGACCAGTGCGCAGACCCCGAGCATTGTGATGCAACATCCTTAATCTCCAGCAATAGGGGTAAGACAGGGATGTTCCCAATAACGCTCTGTATTATACCCCCGTCCCCAGCAAATCCCCAAAATCGCAGGTATTTTATCCTACAGCCCGCCTGGGGGTAGGAGGGTGCCACGGCTAAGCCCGTCGTGTGGGCGCGGCCGTGTTTGTGTCCAACCGTTTCCGCACGGCCGCGCGAGCAAACAACGCTCGCTTAACCGTGGCACCCGGCTTACAACGTTACGCGCGCCCTCGCCCGAACGTGCTGAAGCACCCACGTCGCCAGGAAGATTACGAACAGGGTCAGTACCAGCATTGGGCCGGTGGGGAGGTGGGTCAGCCAGGTCATCGTGCCGGTGCTGGCGGAGTACCACGTCAGGAGGATCGAGCCGAGCAAACTGCCGCTGACGCCCAGCACGCCCACCAGCAGCGAGGCCGTCAGCACGCCGCCAAACCGCCGCGAAATCATGCGGGCCGTCGCGCCGGGCAGGATCATCAGCGCGTTGATCATCAACGTGCCAACCATTCGCGCCGCCACCGTGATCACCGCCGACACCATGATCAATAGCAATAGGTGCACCAGCGTCGTCTTCACGCCGTTGACGCGGGCCATCTCCTCGTCCATCGCGGTGTATATGAAGGATGGCAGCATCCAGAACACCACGCCGAACACGGCCGCGGCCACCGCGGAGATGATCCACGCATCCTTGGCGTTGACGGTGTTGATGTCGCCAAACAGCACCGCCTCCAGGTGGATCGGCATGGGCGCCGCCCCTGGCATGTCGCGACGGATGACCAGCATCACGATGCCCGACGCCACCGACGCGACCAGGAAGATGCCGATCGCCGAGTCCACCGTGACGTGTCGCCCACGCGAGAACAGGCCAATCAGCAGGGCAGTGCTGATGCAGAACATCCCCGTGATCGCCTCTTGCCCCCAGTATGTGCTTGCGAAGGACCACCAGTAACCCAAGAGGAGCGACAATGCCAGCCCGCCAAGCCCCGCGTGAGCGACGGCCTCAGAGATCATCGCCATCCGCCGCAGCACGATGAACACGCTCAACAGCGCGCACACGGCCGCCAGTATCGGCCCGACAATCAAGACATGTCGCATCAGGTGCAGATAAAAACCAAGGTCCACGGGGACTCCTTCTTATCGTACAGCAGTTGATCAGTTACTCAGTTACTCAGTTAACAGGTTGAATATCGCCGTGTGCTCGAACAACGCTGAAAGGCAAGCCGCCGTCCACGCCTGGCAGGGCTCAAGTGCAGGCTTGCCTTTCAGCGTCGTTCGCAAAGGGCAAGACGTTCAAACTGATCAACTGATTAACTGATTTACTAATCAACCGAGCAACTGATCAACTAACATCAACTATGGTCACCATGCGGCTGCGCCTCCAGCATCGCGTCGAAGTCGCACTGGAAGACCTTCAGCAGCACCTCACGGGACAAGCTCGCGGGGCGGTCGTGGTAGTGCAGCGTGCGGTTGATGCAGGCCAACTGGTCGCAACTGGCGATGATCGCCCGCAGGTTGTGCGACACGATCACCAGCGTCAGCCCAAGCTGCGCCTTGACCTGGTCCAGCATGGCCATCAGGCTCACCTGCCCCGACTGGTCAATGCCGGTCATCGGCTCATCCATGAACAGTATCTCCGGCCCGCTGACCAGCGCGCGGGCCACAAACACCCGCTGCTGCTGCCCGCCGGATAGCTCGCCAATGGGCTGTTCGGCCAGGTCCGCCATGCCCACCGCCTCGAGCAACTCGGATGCCTTCGCCCGATCCTCACGGCCGGGACGCCCTGTGAGTCCGCGCCGGCCTGTCAGGCCCAGCTCGACCACCTGGCGAACGCTGACGGGGAATGTCCAATCCATGTTGTGACGCTGCGGCACATAGCCGACCACGTCGCCGCGGGCACAGGCCTCACCCGGGCGGAGCCCCAGGATCCGCACCGCGCCGCTGTTGGGCACAAGCAGTCCCAACATCAGCCGCAGCAGCGTTGTCTTGCCGCTGCCGTTTGGCCCGATGATCCCAAGCGTGCTGCCCTGCTGAACGTGCAGCGTGATGCCCTCAACCGCAGGCTTGTCGTTGTAGGCGAAGCTCACGCCGTCCACGCACACGACGTCCTCGCCGTGGTGCTGCGCCAACGCCTTGCCGCCCGCAGGCTGGTGCTCGTGCGAATGGTCGTGGCCACATGAACATGAATCTGTCATCGTTGCCTCGCGCGTCAATCCAACGCCTTCTTCAGTTCTGCCAGGTTTTGCCGCATCAGTGACACGTAAGTGTCGTCTATTGAATCGTACGTCTCCAGCGGCTGCAGGATGCCCGTCTTCACGCCGGTCTCCTCGATGATTCGGTCGGCGGCCTTGGCCGGCATCGCGTTCTCGGTGAAGAGCACGTGGATGTGCTTGTCCCGAATGAGCTTGATAATGTTGCCCAACTGAACCGCATTGGGGCCGGCCTCGCCGGGCATTTCCTCGACCGCCGCCACCTGTTTCAGACCGTAGCGGTTGGCCAGGTAGTCGTACGCGGAGTGAAAGCCGATGAACTCCTTTTGCCTGAACCCGCGGGCGGCCTGTGCGAAATCCTGGTCAAGCTGCCGCAACTGGGAAACATAGGCGGCGGCGCGGGCCTCGTAGCCGGCCTTATGCGCGGGGTCCATCTTGATCAGGGCGTCGCGGATGGCCTCGGCGGCCATGGCCTGCACACGCGGGTCCAGCCAGATGTGTGGGTTGCCGGCGGAAACATCCTCGCCGTTCGCGGGCTGGGTCGGCCCGGAGGTCACCGAGACCTCTTCGGTCTGGAGCGGGGCGATGCCATTGGCCTTGACCACCTCGCTCACATCCACCACGATGGCCGACTTGTTGTCGGCCGCCAGCTTGTCCGCCCACATGTCAATGTGCAGGCCGTTCTTCACGATCAGGCCGGCCCGTGCGGCCATGGCGCGATCCTGAACAGTAGGGGCGTAGTCGTGGGGGCTCTGGCGTGGCGGCAGGAGGATCACACAGTGAACGTCATCCCCTCCGATGGCCCGCAGGGCGTCATAGTAGGCAAAGATCGTAGCAACAGCCACCGGCTTGCCATCGGTAGCAGCGGACCGACACGACGCGAGCAGGGCGGCCGCGACAACTCCCGCGAGCATCGAGCAGACCAGCAGTATTCCCAGTATCACGGTCTTCATAAGGTCGTACCAATAGTTAATCAGTTGATAGTTAATCAGTTAATCAGTTCACAGGCCAGAGCTCTCGGCCGCGTGCCTGATCAACTGTTTACTGACAACTGAGCAACTCGTTCATCAGTGTTCAGTTGATAGTTAGTAATCAGTTGATCAGTTTACTGGCCAGAACTCATGGACACGGGCCTGATCAACTGTTTACTGACAACTGATCAACTCTAGTTGCCATGGCAATAAGAGTTGCTTCACGTACCAACATCTATGATAATGATACGCCAGTATCATCGTCAACGGTATTAATAGTACGTTATCATTAAGTGAGTGTCTTCGAGAAGGGATGCCCATGGAACGCAAAACCTCCCAACGCAGCGCGATCCTGAAGGCGTTTGAGCAGGCCGGCCGACCCCTGAGCCCGCAAAAGGCCCTGGAACTGGCCCTGCCGCACGCCCGCGGCGTGGGCATCGCCACGATCTACCGCAACCTCAAGACCCTCGTCGACAAGGGCGTCCTCAAGACCGTCAGCCTACCCGGCGAGTCATCGCTCCTCTACGAACTCTGCGGCAAGGCCCACCATCACCACTTCCACTGCCGAGGCTGTCACCAGGTCTTCGAAGTAGAAGGCTGCCCCGGCAACATCGAGCCCCTTGTCCCAAAGGGCTTCGAACTGGAAGATCACGAGGTAGTCCTCTACGGCCTATGCTCCGCCTGCCGCAAACCCCGGAAGAAGGCTGGAGGCCGTAGACCATAGGCCGTAGGCCCAGTGGACCGCCATGCATAAGGGTGGACTTGCCTATGTCTTGGCGTGGCCTGAAGGCAGGATTTCAAACGCTGAGGTATCAGAGGAAGCGGAGGAAGACGAATTCGTTTAGAATTCCTTCGCCGTTCCTCTGCTTCCTCTGATACCTCAGCGTTAAAGAAAACTGGCTCGGGCGGGACTCGAACCCGCACGTCCCTGACGGGACAAGGGATTTTAAATCCGATAAGCCCTATTTACGCAATTTCCGGCCGTGCCACCCATTGTGGCGCTAAGAGCCTTGTGCCCTAATGTTTACGGGCAGTTTTACGTCTCTTTGTGAGTTGTCTTGTGTCGGTGTGAATCAGCCACTAAACGCGCTTATCTAATGAGAGTATCTAGTCGAGTGCGATGCCCAAATTGACACATGGTCGTTAGCATTACTTCCCGGAAGTGCCGAATTTCTGGACCGTCTCAAGAGCTGCCTTGACGGCTGGAGACATTGCAATATCAGGCACTTCTTCCTTGACGATGAATCCGGTCTTACCCAATGGCGCAACCTCTGGAAGGATTACCTTGAGGTAGTGTAGCTTGACTCTCTCAGGCATCTTCTCAGCTATGTTTATGTAAGAATTGCAGAGGTTGGCCCGATGACGGTTGGCTACAGACACGTGCAGGAAATTCCTCTCCTGACGGAAGAAGTGAGCAATAAACCATGTCAAAAGGCCGATCCAGACAAGCTTCATCCATGACCACTTGGCGATGTCTATCCAGGTTTTGCTTGGGAAGAATTGCTCCAAAACAATTAGACCCACTATAGACACTATCAGAGCAATTACCGCACCTATAGCCCATTTTCCTGCATGCTTGGCCATATTTGCGGCTGTTTCGGCCTCACCTTTGAAGTGGGCGCCAAAGGCAGCCATTGCCTGATTCTGATAATGCTTGTAAGCCTCATCTGCTTGTTCTTTGCATTCCTGCTGATAGCGAATCGAGGCATCTTTAGCATCCGCGAGCTTTTGCTTAGCGTCGGCAAGTTCATTTGTCAGCGCAAGAGTTGCCGTCTTTACGCTGTCCGACATAGCCTGAATGCTTGACTCAGTGCTCTGGGCCATAGCAGCCACAGTGCTTTGTCGACTGTCACTTATTTGCTGCTCAGTCTGATGAACACCTGACTCGACCTTTGACAATCCTTGCAAGATACTGTTGAGCACGTTTGGCAGAGACTTCGCCGATCCTAAGGCGTCGTCTGCCCGGTATATCAGCAATAGCCATTCCCAGTCCGTCATAAAGTCATGGAGGGAATTGCCCAAGCAATTCACTTCGGATTTCAACCTTTCCAGAAACTGCTGATCGAGTTCCGCTCGGTCTTGAAACAACAGGTTGTTGATTCTGGCCGCGGCGCTTGATACTGGAGAGAGTATCCTGGAAAGATTGTCGAAGGTGTACGAATCGTACGCCATTCGATCGACAAGGGCCGCATCTCTCATGGCTGGTGAGGCCTTGTCCAATGTTTCATCTACTGCAACTCTAATCTCCTGACATCCTGCGAGGGCAGGAAACTTCTCATTGCGCCACGAGCACATCAACTCAAAGCAGTCTTTTTGTCCATTTCCGTCCATTCTAAGAACTCCACAAACCACCTAGCATGCCGGTGACGCGCTACCCTCCGCGAAACCTCACGGAACCTTTGTCTCTATGACCTTCAGCCATATATCCTGCTGGGTCTTCCCCTGGCGAGAGGACTGGACCGTATGAATGAGCCCGTTTGTTGAGCCAGGCTTGTTTGGATTGGGGTTGACGCGGGAGAAAGAATAATCAACCAGCGTGATATCGCCATCAGCCAGGCCCTTTACAAACTCGTCCT
>Ga0265339_10001568_pt1 | contig 16899 bp, 13 predicted proteins | sample 4CB219metaG_FD_202085 | JGI IMG/M metagenome (GOLD analysis project Ga0265339, IMG submission 202085) | Rhizosphere microbial communities from Carex aquatilis grown in University of Washington, Seatle, WA, United States - 4-CB2-19 metaG | ecosystem: Host-associated > Plants > Roots >... | reverse complement strand
CGGATTGAGGCGCGCCAGCATGGCGATGACGATGCCGGTGTAGCCGTAGCCGGTCGAGATCTCGGCCATCACTTGATAATGGATGCCGCCGACTTCGCTGACGCCGGCGAGCCCCGCCAGCGCGCCTGAGATCGCCGCCGCGGTCAGCAGCACGCGGTCGACGCGAATGCCGCCATAGGCCGAGGCCTCAGGGTTTTCGCCGACCGCGTGGATGGCGAAACCAAGCGTCGTGCGGCGCATCAGGATCCAGATCAGCGGCGCGGCGAGCGCGGCGAGCACGACGCCGATATGAAGCCGGGTGCCCTCCATCAAGATGGGAAAATTGGCCGATTCCTGGATCGGCGGCGAATTGGGATAGCCGCTCATCGGGTCTTTCCACGGCCCCTCGATCAAAGCCATCATCCCGTAGAACACGATGGAGTTGATCAGCAGCGAGCTCACCACGTCGTCGACCTTGAGACGGACGCGCAGCAGCGCCGGCGCGAGCGCCACCGCCGCGCCGCCGATCGCGCCGGCGATCAGCATCAAGACGATGGCGAGCGGTCCGGGAAGACTGGGAATCCCACCGACCCAGCAGCCGAACATCGCCCCGGCGAGCAATTGGCCCTCGGCGCCGATGTTCCAGAATTTGGCGCGAAACGCGACGGCGACCGCGAGGCCCGTAAAGATGAGCGGGGTCGCCTTCACCAGAGTTTCGGTCAGCGAATAGACGTCGCCAAAGGCGCTGGCGAACATGATCACATAGGCGCTCACCACGTCGGCGCCGGAAAGGGCGATCAGTCCGGCGCAAAGCACCAGCGCCGCCGCGATGGCGCCGAGCGACAGCGCCGCGTTGAGCCAAGCGGGGGTCGATGTCCGCGGCTCCAGCCGGAACCCCATGGTCACCCTCCCCGTTCGCGCGTTTCGGCGCCGGCGCCGACCATCAGCAGGCCGAGCCGCTCGACGGTCGCCTCGGAGGTCGGCATCTCGCCGGCGATGCGGCCGTCGAACATGACGGCGATGCGGTCCGAGAGCGCCATCAACTCCTCCAAGTCCTCCGAGATCAGGAGAATGCCGCGCCCGCGCCCACGCATCTCGAGGAAGTGGTCATGGACGAACTGCGTGGCGCCGATGTCGAGACCGCGGGTCGGCTGAGCGGCGAGCAGCACGATCGGCTCGTGCGCGAGTTCGCGCGCCAGCAGGATCTTCTGCAGATTGCCGCCCGACAGCATTCCGGTTCGCGCGTCCGGTCCCGGACAGCGGATGTCGAAGGCGCGAATGCGTTCCTCGGCGAAGGCGCGGATCGCTTTGGCGTTGATCCAGCCGTACTGACTGAACGGCCGCTCTTTCAGCCGCGGCAGGATCATGTTTTCCGCCACCGTCAGCGCGGTGACGAGGCCAGTCCTCATCCGATCCTCGGGGATGCGCCCGAGACCGAGCCGCTGCGCCTCCTCTGGCGCGGCGCGGCGCATCGGCGATCCGGCGAGGCGGATCTCGCCGCCGGTCGGCGCCAACGTGCCGGAGAGAAGATCGGCCAGCGCCCGCTGGCCGTTGCCGGAGACCCCGGCGACGCCGACGATCTCGCCGCCCCGCACCGTCAGCGACAGGTCGGCGAGGCCGGCGCCGCCGTGGGGACGCGTCGAAACCCGCTTCAGCTCGAGAACCGGATCGCCGACCGCGACCGGCGCGCGCTGCGGCGGCGTGATGTCGCGGCCGCACATCAGGCGGGCGATCTCGCGATTGCTCGCCTCGGCCGGACGCTCGATCGCGCCGGTCACCTTGCCGTGGCGCAGGATGACGCAGCGCGTCGCCGCCGCCCTCGCCTCGGCGAGCTTGTGGGTGATGAAGACGATGCCGAAGCCCTTCCCCGACATCGCCCGCATGGCGGCGAATAGGCCTTCGGCCTCGGTCGGCGTCAGCACCGCGGTCGGTTCGTCGAGGATCAGCAGCCGCGCGCCGCGAAACAGCGCCTTGACGATCTCCAACCGCTGCTGCTCGCCGATCGACAGACTGGAGACCAAGTGTGTCGGCTCGAGCCAAAGGCCGAAATCGCGGCGGATCTCATCGAGCCGCACGACGGCGCGCCGCCGGTCGAGCATGCCCAGCCGGCCCGGCTGGCCAATCAGCAGATTCTCCAGCACGCTGAGGCGCGGCGCCAAATGAAAATGCTGATGCACCATGCCGATGCCGTGGGCCAGCGCATCGGCCGAATTGCGGATCCTGACCGGTTCGCCGTCGAGCAGAATCGCGCCCGCGTCCGCCTGGTAGGCGCCGAACAGGATATTCATCAAAGTGGTCTTGCCGGCGCCATTCTCGCCGAGCAGCCCGAGAACGTCACCCGGCTGGACGACGAGGTCGACGCCGTCGTTGGCGCGAACGGCGCCGAACGCCTTGGTGACGCCGCGCATCTCGAGAAGCGGAATTGAAGTCATTCGGTTCGCCGGTCGGGATCCCATAGGCGCTAACTTAGTCCAGCAGGGGCATCCGCCTTGTCATCCCCGCGAAAGCGGGGAACCAGACTTTCGGCTGCCGGTGTCTTCGAAGGGCGCTGGACCCCCCGCTTTCGCGGGGGTGACAGTGAAGGATCGCTCTTTCGTTAGCTCCGAGTTGGCGGGACACGGGCAGGCCGCATTGGCGACGGCCTGCCCGGCAGGCATGATCAGTCGGACGCCGGCGTGCCTTCGTCGACGTCGACGCGGAAGTTGCCTGACAGGATGTCCTCGCGCTTCTTGGCGACGAGATCCTTGACGTCGGCGGGAAGCTTCTTGTCCCAATCATGGTAGGGCGCGAGATCGGAGCCGCCCTTCGCCATGCGCGAGAAGTCGCCGTAATCCTGAGCGGTGAAGACGCCAGCCTTCACCAGTTTCACCGCCTGCTCGATGGTCGGGTACATGTTCCACACCGGCCCGGTGATCACCGTGTCGGGAGCGATCTTCGACTGGTCGCTCATGTTGGAGATGGCGAGCGCGCCCTTGTCCTTGCACGCCTCGATGACGCCGAAGCGCTCGGCGTAGATCACGTCGGCCTTGGCCTCGATCTGCGCGATCGCCGCTTCCTTCGCTTTCGGCGGATCGAAGAACGAGCCGATAAACGCCACTTTGCGCTTGATGGCGGGGTTCACTTCCTTGGCGCCGGCGAAATAGGCGTTGACCAGCCGATTGACCTCGGGGATCGCCATCGCGGCGACCGCGCCGATGACGTTCGTCTTGGTCAGCTTGCCGGCGATCATGCCGGAGAGATAGGCCGGCTCCTGAATCCAGTTGTCGAAGACGCCGAAGTTGGGTTCGGCCGGGCCGGCGCCCGAGCCGAACAGGAACGCGGTCTTGGGGAAGGACTTGGCGACTTGGCGCGCCGGGCGCTCGGCGGCGAAAGCGTCGCCGACCACCAGTTGGAAGCCCTTCTGCGCGTATTCGCGCATGACGCGAGCGAAATCCGCCTCCTGGACGTTCTCCGACCATTTGTATTCGACGCCGAGCGTCCCGACCGCCTTCTGCAGCGCCACGTGGATCTGGTTGTCCCACGGCTCCTCGATCGGGGTGGCGAACACCGCCGCGACCTTGAGCCCGCCGGCGGCCGACGCGGACGTCGTCAGCCCGCCAAGCGCCGCGGCTCCCAATCCCCCCGCGCCGATCAGCACACACCGACGGCTCAGCAGCTGCATCTTGCGATCCATTTCACCCATGACGCGCTCCTTTGGCATCGAGCCGCGCGCCTTGCCCCCAGGCGCAAACGACGCGGCTCGTCTTCGAACAAAAATTGCAATCGCTACTGGACCCTATGTTTCCCATTCGCCCTGTCGGAGAAGCGCTGGCTCGAGCGTCGTTCGGCGTCGCGACGCGGCCCTTTGCCGACGAACGTTTTCGTCACTTCTGCGACTCGCTGTCTGGTTCATGGCGAACCGATGCAGCGGCAAGGCGGGCGTCTCGCCGGCTGTCCTTCGCGAGTCATCGGGTACAAGATTGTATACGTGTACAATGCGGCACGCTGACGCGGGCCTCCAAGCAGGCGATTACGCGGCGGCGGGATCGACGCGGTCGAGGAACGCGGCGACGCGGCTCAGGCACATCTCGCGCACTTCGACGTGCGGCATGTGCGCCGAGTCGGGGAACACCGCCCATTCGACCGTCGGAATGCGGTCGATGAACGGCTGCATGCAGTCTTGCGTCGCCTCGTCATAAAAGCCGCGATAGGCGAACGTCGGCACGGCGATACGGTCTAAGCGGTCGACCACGCTCCAGTCTTTGAGCGTGCCAATCACATGGAATTCGTTGGGGCCGTTCATCGCGCCGTAGACGGTGGGATCGTCGTCGATCGCGGCGAACGTGCGGGCGACTTCGTCCGGCCACGGCGTCAATCGACAGACGTGACGGTCGTAGAAGACGCGCGTCGCCGCCTTGTATTCCGGGCTGTCGGTGGCGCCGGCCGCCTCGTCGCGGTCGAGCGCGTCGCGAACGTCGGGCGGCAGATCGGCGCGAAGGCGCCGGCCGGCGGCGATCCAGATCGGCATCGCCGCCAACGAGTTGGCGAGCACAAGCGACATCAAGCCCTTGGGTCGGCGCACGGCGTATTCGGCGCCAAGCATGCCGCCCCATGATTGCCCGAGAACATGATGGCGGTCCTTGACGCCGAGATGGATCAGCAGATTGTCCAGTTCGGCGAGGAATAGCTCGACCGTCCAGAACTCCGGCCCCTTGTCGCGCAGATGGGTGGACTTGCCGTTGCCGAGTTGATCGTAATGCACGACGGCGCGGCCAGTGGCCGCCAGATCCTTGAACGAGTCGACGTAATCGTGGGTGCAGCCAGGACCGCCGTGCAGAACCACCAGCGGCGCCTTGTGCGCCTGGAGATCGCCGGTCACGCGGTACCATGTCTCGTAGTCGCCGAACCGCGCGAGCCCTTCGATCGCCGACGCCATACCCGCTGCTCCTCCAAATCGACTTGACGCCGCAAATTACCGACGCCGAAGGCAAGCCGGTACTTGTCAAAAGTAATAGAAATGATCCTACAGCAGCCGGTAATGGGCGGCGCGCGCGATGGCCTGGAAGCGATTGCGGGCGCCAAGCTTGCGAGCGGCGGCGTTGAGGTGGAAGACCACCGTCGGCTCGGAGCGACACAACTGAAAGGCGATCTGCTTGGCGGTCAGCCCTTCGCCGACCAGATGCAGACATTCGCGTTCCCGCTTCGTCAGGTGGAAGAACGGGCATTCGCGGGCCGAGGCGGGAAAGCCGGGCGACACGGCGTCGTGGAAGTTGTGGCCGAGCAGGCCCAGTTCGGGAATCCGCCGGACGAGCGATTCAACAGCGCCGCTGTCAGCCCCGATGCGGATCGCGGTGAAGGTCGCCAGCGCGCCGTCCGGCGCGCGGATCGGCACCGTGACGCCGAACGTCATGCCGCTGCGACGCAGATAATCGACGACCGGCCGGTGATCGTCGCGCAACACCCGCAGCATCACGTCGCTTTGCCGGCCGACGTAGGACCAGACGAACGGCGCGGAAACCTCTAGCGCCGCGTCCTGCACCGGGTCGAGCTGATACATCCCGTCCTCGCGCCACAGGTGGGCCATTCCGTCGGGAACGTTGCGCATTTCCAGGATCGTCGGCGTGATCAGCCGGCCGTCGTGCGAGCGCGGCACAGGCGAATAGTCATAAATCAGCGAAGTAAAGCCAAACGCTTCGACCTCGGTCGACGCCGCGTCCATCTGCGCCCGAAGATTCCATTGCTCCATCGCCGAACTCCGCATCAGCGTCGTCTCATGAACCCCATAGACTTGAAACAGCCTATGCGGGATGCCGGCAGGTCTCCAACCGCCCCGTTCCGACCGGGAGATCTGCACACCGATTGATCGTTATGACCAAAAACTAGGCACTGGATCGCTCACTGTCGCGTCACGCGAACCTTCGCCTGTCCCGTCGACGGGATTCGCCGTTGTGCGACAGATTCGACCACTCTCGACCCCTATCAAATCGAATAGGGTGGTCTAGCGCTTGCATTTCTTGTTCCGACTTGGCTGGCGGTGGTCCGGCGCAGTCCCCGAATTCAAACGAAAGGCGCGGCGCGGCCGCGCGAACAGGGGCGAACCAGATGAGATGTCTCAAGACCGCTTTACGTTCTACGCTGTTGGCCGTGACGGGGCTGGCCGTCGTCGGCGCGATGTGCGGCGGAACGGCCCTCGCCGACGAAGGCAAGCGCGGCGGCACGCTGCGTATCCTGGCCCGCGCCGGCGCCGGCACGCTCGATCCCCACATCAACTACACGGCGCAATATTTTCAGACCGAAGCCTTCGTCTACGATGGTCTCGTCACCTTCAAGAAGGCCAACGGCGCCGAGGGCAACATTGTCGTGGCCGACCTCGCCGAGGCGATGCCGACGATCAGCCCGGACGGCAAGACCTACACATTCAAGCTGCGCAAGGGGATCAAGTTTTCCACCGGCAAGGAAGTGACGGTCGATGACGTCGTGGCCTCGTTCCGGCGCATCTTCAAGGTTCAGGGGCCGACCGCTTCGTCGTTCTACAACGGCATCGTCGGCGCCGATAAATGCCTGGCCGAGGCCGCGAGCTGCACGCTTGACGGCGGCGTTTCCGTCGATGCGGCGACCAACGCAATCACCATCAAGCTGACGGATCCCGATTCCGAGTTCCTGCAGAAGCTGTCACTGCCGCACGCTTCGATCTTGCCGGCTGACGCTCCGGCCAAGGACGCCGGCAACGATCCGATCCCGGGCACCGGGCCCTATACGATCGAGAGCTACGATCCCAACACCCGCCTGCGCTTCGTCCGCAATCCAAACTTCAAGGAGTGGAGCAAGGACGCCCAACCCGACGGCTATGTCGACGCGATCAACTACGACTTCGGCCTGACCGAGGAAGCTGAAATCACCGCCATCCAGAACGGTCAGGCCGACTGGATGTTCGATCCGCCGCCGCCCGATCGCTTGCCGGAACTGGGCTCGAAATATGCCAAGCAGGTTCACCTCAGCCTTCTCGCAGCGATGTGGTACGCGCCGTTCAACACCAACCTGGCGCCGTTCAATGACGAGCGGGTGCGCAAGGCGGTCAATTACGCGATCGACCGCAGCGCGCTCGTCAAGCTGTTCGGCGGCGCCAATCTCGGCGCGCCGTCGTGCCAAATCCTGCCGCCGGGCTTCCCGTCCTACGAGCCGTACTGCCCGTACACCGTCGACCCCGGCGCCAAGTGGTCGAAGCCCGATGTGGAAAAAGCCAAGGCGCTCGTCAAGGAATCCGGCACGGTCGGCCAGAAGGTGACGATCATCGTCGAGGACACGACGGTGGCCCGCTCGATCGGCGTCTACCTCCAGGGCGTTCTGCAACAACTGGGCTACGACGCCACCGTCAAGCCGATCTCGCAGAACATCCAATTCGCTTACATCCAGAACACCAACAACAAAGTCCAGATGAGCGTGTCGCAGTGGTATCAGGACTATCCGGCGGCGTCGGATTTCCTCAACATCCTGTTTAGCTGCGGCTCGTTCCACGAGGGATCGGACAGCTCGATCAACATCACCGGCTTCTGCAACAAGGACATCGACGCCAAGATGAAGGAGGCTCTGTCGCTCGGCACCGCCGACCCGGCCAAAGCGGCGAGTATCTGGACGGCGGTCGACAAGCTCGTCACCGACTCGGCGCCCGCCGCCGTTATGTTCACGCCCAAGCAAGTGGACTTCCTGTCGACGCGGGTGAAGGGCTTCAACTTCAACCTCCAGATCAAGTGGGTGATGAGCGAGTCTTGGGTCGAATGAGGGCGTTCGAAGTTGATGAACGCCTAGGCGCGGAGGCGGGGGCGAAGGCCCCCGCTTCTGTCCCTCCACGGGAAGCTTCGCAAAACCCCTGGGCCGTCGCAGCGCGCAAACTGCGGCGGGACGGGGCGGCGATGGTCTCCCTGATCGTCTTCCTCGTCGTCGTGGCGCTGTGTCTGTCGGCGCCGCTTTACGCGACCTACGTCTCCGGGACCGATCCCTTCGCCACCAATCTCAACGGCGAGGCCGTCATCAACGGACAGACCACGCCGGTGCTGGAAGCGTCGACCGAGGGCCTTGGCCTCGGCATGACGCCGATCGGCCCGACGTGGCGGATCGGTCCCTACGTCTTGGGGGCCGACAACCAAGGGCGTGACGTGGCGGCGCGGCTGCTCTACGGCGGTCGCAATTCGCTGCTGATCGCCGGCGTGGCGACGATCATCACCTTGGCGGGAGCGACGCTGCTCGGCGTCGTCGCCGGCTCTTTCGGCGGACTGGTCGACGCCGCGCTGTCGCGCCTGCTCGACATCTTGTGGGCCTTTCCGATCTATCTGCTGGCGATTTCGCTGTCGATCGTGTTGATCAGCAAAGGTTTCGACATCGGTCCAATCTCGATCACCTCCGGCAGCTTGGCGCTGCCCATCGTCATCATCGGCATTGTCTACGTGCCCTATGTCGCGCGGCCGATCCGCGGCCACGTGTTGTCGCTGATGGCCCAGGAGTTCGTCACGGCGGCGATCGGCCTCGGCGTGCCGTCGTGGCGCATCCTGTGGGTGGACATCCTGCCCAACGTCGCCACGCGCGTGATCGTGTTCATCCCGTTGATGCTGGCGCTCAACATGATGACGGAGTCTGCGCTGTCGTTCCTGTCGATCGGCGTGCAGTCGCCCGACGCCAGTTGGGGCACGATCATCCAGGATGGCCAGGGGCTGCTGTACAGCCGGCCTTGGGTGGCTCTTGCCCCCGGAATGGCGATCGCCCTGTGCGTGCTGGCCCTGAACATTCTCGGCGATGGCGTACGCGACGCGCTCGACCCCAAGTCGAAGCTGCGCTGAGGAGCGGATCGATGTTGGTCGGCCTCGTCTCCCGTTTCGGACAAATGGTCTTCGTCCTGGTCGGCATCAGCATGCTGGTGTTTCTGATCTTCTTCGCCACCCCCGGCGCCGATCCCGCCGCCCGCATCGCCGGCCGCAACGCCTCGCAGGAGACGCTGGCGGCAGTGCGCCACGATTACGGATTGGATCAGCCGCTGCCGATTCAATACGGCATGATGATGAAGCGGCTGTTCGTCACCGGCGACCTGATGTCCTTCGTCAATCGCGGACAGAGGGTGACGCCGATGGTGGCGGCGGCCATTCCCGTCACGCTGTCGCTGGTCCTCGGCGCCGCCGTTCTGTGGGTGTTGGGCGGCCTGGTGGTCGGCGTGCTGGCGGCGATGACCCGCGGACGATGGCTCGACCGAAGTCTGATGATCCTCAGTCTGATCGGCGTCTCGATGCCGGTGTTCTGGCTGGGCGAAGTCGCCAATCTGGTGACGCAGAGCCGCTTTCACGACACGATGCTGTTTTCCTGGGTTCCGGCGCTCGGCTACAAGCCGATCACCGAGGATCCAGCCGCCTGGTTCAAGACGCTGGTCGTCCCGTGGATCACGCTGGCGACTCTATACGTCGGGCTTTACGGCCGCGTGCTGCGCGCCGCGCTGATCGAGGTATTGCAGGAGGACTTCATCCGCACCGCGCGGGCCAAGGGCCTGTCGGAGACGCGGGTGCTGCTGCGGCACGGCTTGCGCTCGTCCCTGGTCGCCTTCGTCACGATGTTCGGACTCGACTTCGGCGCGTTGGTGGGCGGCGGTTCGCTGCTGACGGAGGTTGTCTTCGGCCTTCAGGGCGTCGGCAAGCTGACTTACGACGCGATGCAGAATCTCGATTTGCCGACGATCATGGCGACGGTGATCTACGCCTCGTTCTTCATCGTGATCGCCAGCTTCTTGGTCGATGTTCTTTACGCCGTCCTCGATCCCAGAGTGCGCCATGCCCGCTGAGACGCCGCTACTCGACGTTCGCGACCTCAGCGTGTCGTTCCGCACCGAGCGCGGCGTCGTCCGCGCCGTCGACAAGGTTTCGTTCTCGATCGGCCGGCGCGAGATCGTCGGCTTGGTCGGCGAATCCGGCTCGGGAAAGTCGCAGACGATGCTCAGCCTGATGCGCCTGATCGAGGATCCCCGCGCCACCATCGAAGGCTCGATCCGTTTCGACGGCGTCGACGTGCTTGCCCTGCCGCGCAAGGAATTGAAGGCGTTGCGCGGCGATCGCATTGCGATGATCTTCCAGGATCCGATGACCTCGCTGACCCCCGTCCATACCGTCGGCGATCAGATTTCCGAGCAGATCCGCGCTCACCGGGCCGTCAGCCGCAAAGCGGCGGCCGACCGCGCGGTGGAGCTGCTCAACACGGTCGGCATCGCCGACGCCTCCCGCGTCGCCAAGCGCTACCCGCACGAACTGTCGGGCGGCATGCGCCAGCGGGTGGTGATCGCGATGGCGCTGTCCTGCGATCCCGACCTGCTGCTGGCCGACGAGCCGACCACCGCGCTCGACGTCACGGTGCAAGCGCAGATCCTCGACCTGATCAGCCGTTTGCGTTCGCAGTTCGGGTCTTCGGTAATCCTCGTCACCCACGATTTGGGCGTCGTCGCCGAGGTCGCCGACCGGGTGTTGGTGATGTACGCCGGCCGCGTCGTCGAAGAAGGTACGATGGCCGAAGTGTTCCGCGATCCCTTTCATCCCTACACTTGGGGATTGTTCGACTCCATCCCGCCGCTCGAAGGCGCGCGGCCCAAACGCCTGCGGTCGATTCCCGGCTCGCCGCCGTCGCTGATGGCGCTGCCGCCGGGCTGCGCCTTCGCTCCGCGCTGTCGCTTCCGCTTCGACGCTTGCGCGATCCGCCCACCGGCGCGCGCCGACGGCGGACGCCGCCACGCCTGTCATCTGCCGAGCGAGCGACGCGGCGAGTTGCGCGCTCGGCCGATCGAGGCTCTGTCATGATCGCCGGAGAAACGCTTCTGCGCGCCGGCTCGCTGGTCAAGCACTACCACCCGCCGCGTTCGTGGCTCGCGCCGCGCCAGCCGCCGGTCGTCGCCGTCGACAACGTCAGTCTCGACGTGATCGCCGGGGAAACGCTCGGGCTGGTCGGCGAATCCGGGTGCGGCAAGTCAACGCTGGGGCGTTGCTTCGTCCGATTGACGACGATTTCCGGCGGGTCGCTGGAGTTCGAAGGCAAGGACATCACCGACGCTTCCGTCCGCGAGCTGCGGCCGGTGCGGCGACGGATGCAGATGGTCTTCCAGGATCCCTACGCCTCGCTCAACCCGCGTCGCCGCGTCGGCGACCTGATCGCCGAGCCGCTGATCGTCCACAAGGTGGGAACCCCGGCCGAGATCAAGGAGCGAGTGATCGCGCTGCTGCGCGCCGTCGAGTTGTCGCCCGAGCACGCGCAACGTTATCCGCACGAGTTTTCCGGCGGGCAACGCCAGCGGGTCGGCATCGCTCGCGCGCTGGCGCTGGAGCCGCGTCTGATCGTCGCCGACGAGCCTGTCTCGGCGCTCGACGTGTCGGTGCAGGCCCAAGTCATCAACCTGATGATCGATCTTCGCGAGCGGTTGGGCCTGACTTACGTATTCATCGCCCACGACCTGTCGGTCGTTCGTCAGATTTCGACGCGGGTGGCGGTGATGTACCTCGGCGCGATCGTCGAACTCGGGCCGGCCGACGCGGTGTTTGGCGCCCCGCACCACCCCTACACCCGCGCCCTGCTGTCGGCGGCGCCAGTAACCGATCTCGATCGACCGCGACGCGGCGCTCGGATCGTTCTGGAGGGGGATATCCCCAGCCCGTCCGCCGTCCCGACGGGCTGTCGTTTTCACACCCGTTGCCCCTATGCCGATCGACGGTGCCGCGCCGAGTCGCCAGCCCTGCTCGTCGCCGGTCCCGACCGCTTCGTCGCCTGCCACAAGCCTCTGTAGGGATGTGACTCCATGTCGACTTTCTCGCTGGGCGCGGAGCGCGCCGTCGCCGTCGCGTTCGTTGCGACTCTTTCTGCGCCCAAGGCCGGCGCCGCCCACATCGCCGCCTCTGGCCGGAATCGCCAGCGCGCCGACGTCTACGTCGATGCGCCATGGGCCGTCACAGTCGCCGTCCCGCTGACCGCCGCCGCCACCCCCGCCGCAGCCAAAGAGGCAGGCGCGTTGGCGGCGGCAGCCCTGATCGGCGAGGCGGCTGATGAAGCGGTGACGTCGATACCGCTTTCGCCCGAGGCCGCCGTCGCCTTCGCCCGCGGCTTCCGCGCGCGATATTTCCGCCCGCTGTCGCTGAAGACAGCGCCGCGCCCCGAGGATCAGCGCCCCATCGCCCGGCTGACCATTCTGACAACCAACGTCGAGGCGGCGGGGAAGGCGTGGACGCTGTGGGAGACGATCGCCGAGGCTTCGGAATGGGCCCGTACCCTGTGCGCCGAACCGAGCAACCGCCTCAACCCAGCCACCTTCGCGCTCCACGTCGCCGGTTTGGCCGCCTTCGGCCTCGAGGTCGAGGTGCTGGAGAAAGGGGCGCTCGAACGCGAGGGACTCGCTCTGCATCTGGCGGTCGGGCGCGGTTCGGCGACGCCACCGCGTCTGGTCGTCCTGCGCTGGCGCGGCGGACAGCCGGGCGCCGCGCCAACGCTGATTATTGGCAAGGGACTGACCTTCGACGCCGGCGGCGTCTGCTTGAAGAAGCCCGGCCACATGGAGGACATGCGCGGCGACATGGCGGGCGCGGCGACGGCGGCTGGCGTGGCGCGGGCGTTGGCGCGGCTCAAGGCGCCGATCAACGTCACCGCCATTCTGCCGCTGGCCGAGAACATGCTGGGTCCCGACGCCCAGCGTCCCGGCGACGTGTGGCTGAGCCACTCGGGCAAGACGGTGGAGGTGATCGACACCGACGCCGAAGGCCGCCTGGTCCTGGCCGATGCGGCGTCGTGGGGCTGCGCGGTCGAAAAGCCGGCCAGCGTCGTCATGCTGTCCACCCTGACCTATGCGATTGGCGCGGCGCTCGGCAGTCACTACGCTGGCCTGTTCGCCACCAGGGACGGCTTGGCGGAAGCCCTGCTGGCCGCCGCTGAGGCGACAGGGGAGAAGATGTGGCGGATGCCCTTCACCCCGCCCGACGATCCTGCCCTGCGCTCGGAGATCGCCGACATTCGCAACTACCCGCCGCCGACCACGCCGATGCCCGACGCGATGAACGCGGCGGCCTTTCTAAGCTTCTTTGTGCCGGAGGATGTCCCCTTCGCTCACCTCGACATCGCATCGATGGCGCTGCGCGAGGCCAACGCGGAAACTTCAGCCGGCCCCACCGGCTTTGGCGTCGCCAGTCTGGTGAAATGGCTGACCGATCAAGCGGCCGCTTGAGGCGCCAGCCGATTGTCGCCCGGCGTTGGGCGTCAAAATGCTGTGAGCGCGACCAACATCACCACGGCCGGCGCCAGCGGCTTCGCCCGCCGCCTCTCCAGCGGCCGCCGCCGCGAACGAGCCTGAGAACGAACAAGAGCAGCAGCGCCCCGACCGTGGCGTTGATGATCGCGGCAAGAATCCCCACGCCGAGATGGATCCCCAATCTCGGCAACAGCCAGCCGCCGATGAATGCGCCGATCACCCCGATGACGAGATCGTTGATGATCCCGAATCCCGTGCCTTGAACGATCTGGCCGGCCAACCACCCGGCGATCACGCCGACAACCAGAATGATAAGCAGACCCTCGCTCGACATGACGTCTATCCGTGTTGCCGCGATGCGCCGAAGCCAAGCCGATCGTCTTTGTCGGCCCGCCGATCGCTCAGCGTAGCCGCCGGCCCTTCGCTCGTCCATTCTCCCGTGACGAGCGTTCGCTTGAAAGCGGTTCGACCGTCGTCGCTCTCAGATCGTCGCGCCCGAACCTGATTTAGACGCACGTGCGGAAAACGCGCCGCGCGCGGATCCGGGATGCAGGAATCAAACCCTCGCAGGACGCGGAGCGCGCGCCCAAGCGGTGGCGATCACGACTTGCCGCGTTTCTGGATCGGATTGCGGATCGTCGCGGCGTTTACCGGCAGTACATGATGTAGCACGCGGCGCGACGCGGCGTTCGCACGGCGCATTCGCGCAACGCGATCGTTTTTGCGGTGCCGAGATAGGGATGCGAGCCCCAACCGCTGGCCCCCGTAGTGCCGCGCGCCGAGCAGTACCAAGCCTCCGCCGGAGTCGAAGCGACAAGGACAAGGCTGGCCAGGACCGACAAGCCGCCAATCAACGCCCATACAAAGCGGGTCATTTTCATGACTTCCTCCCACAGACTTCCGCTGCACAATGAGGCTATCACGCCACGCCGAGCTGGCCATGTCGCCTTCTGCGGCGACTTGCCGCGCCTCCCGGCGGCGCGGGCCGTGGCGATGGCGCAAAATGACAACGCCTGGTTAACCGCCCGGCCGCAACGTGGCGCATGACGAGTCGCCTGGGCTGCACAGCGCTGACGAAGGCATGAGGCCGTCTCGTCGCGCCGGCTGCGCCGACATGTGAGATTTTACTTATTTTTCAGGCAGATCGGCGAACCCGAGTCTCGGGCTGAGGCCGATCGGAAGCCGCGTCCGGCGCCGCTGCAGGCGCAACGAACTGGCGCGCCTTCAAGGGGGCTGGGGTCATCATGATGTTTCATTCGCACTTCGGCGGCGACGCCAAAGACGTTCTCGCCGCGCTGAGCAGCGAGCTGCTGCTCATCGAGCTGACCCCAGACGGAAAATTCATCTCGGTCAACAACGTTTACTGCACCTTCGTCGGCCACGACGGCGCGTCGCTCGTCGGCAAGCATCACAGCGTGGTGGTCGACCCGGAATTCGCCCAGAGCCCGCCATACAAGGAGTTTCTCGCCAAACTGTCGCGCGGCGAGCGCTTCTGGCAGGAATCGAAGCGTCTCGCCAAGGATGGGCACGAGGTCTGGGTGCAGGCCTGCTATGTCCCGGTGCTCGGCCGAAACGGCGCCGTTCGCAAGATCGCCGGCTGCGGCGTTAACATCAACGCGACCAAGCTGCAGGCGGTGCAGAACGCCGCCAACTGGAACGCCATCAACCGCTCCCAGGCGGTGATCGAATTCACTGTCGACGGCAAGGTCATCAGCGCCAACGAGAACTTCCTTGCGCTGACTGGATACCGACTGGACGAAATCCAGGGCCAGCCGCACAGTCTGTTTGTCGACCCCGCCTACGCCCAGTCGGACGAATACAAGGATCACTGGCGGCGGTTGAACGCCGGCGAGTTCCTGTCCGGCGAATTCAAGCGCATCGGCAAGGGCGGCAAGGAGGTCTGGATCGAGGCTTCCTACAACCCGGTGTTCGATCTCGACCACCGCGTGGTCAAGGTGGTCAAATTCGCCACTGACGCCACCGGACGGGTCGTCGCCACGACCCAGATCGCCGCCGGCCTCAGCCACCTCGCCGTAGGCGGCCTCGACCGGCGCATCGAGCAGCCGTTCATCCCCCAGTTCGAGCAATTGAGGCTCGATTTCAATCGCTCGGTCGACTCGCTGGAGCGCGCGGCGGTGTCGATCACCACCAGCGCCGAGGCGGTCAAGGCCAGCGCCGTCCAAATCTCGGCGGCCTCCGACGACCTGACCGGCCGCACGGAACAACAGGCCTCGAGTCTCGAAGAGACCGCCGCCGCGCTCGAGCAGGTGACGACAACGGTGAAGAAGACCGCCGACAGCGCGAAACACGCCCAGACCATCGTCGCCAACGCCAAGACCGAGGCCGACAAGAGCGGCGTGGTGGTCAGCCAAGCGATGGCGGCGATGACCGACATCGACAAGTCGTCAAAGGAGATTAGCCAGATCATCGGCGTCATCGACGAGATCGCCTTCCAGACCAACTTGCTGGCGCTCAACGCGGGCGTCGAGGCGGCGCGCGCCGGCGAGGCGGGCCGCGGTTTCGCCGTCGTGGCCTCGGAAGTGCGCGCGCTGGCGCAGCGCTCCGCCGAAGCCGCGAAACAGATCAAGGGCCTGATCTCGACCTCAACCGCCCAGGTCGATCAGGGCGTGTTGCTGGTCGGCCAGACTGGCGAGGCGCTTGAGCGCATCGTCGCCCAGGTGACCGAGACGAACGCCGTCATCGCCAGCATCGCCGCCAGCGCCGCCGAGCAGGCGACCGGCCTGCAGCAGGTGAATTTGGCGGTCGGCAACATGGATCAGACGACCCAGAAGAACGCGGCGATGGTCGAGGAATCCACCGCCGCCTCGCACGCGCTGGCCCACGAAGCGGACGAACTCGCCAAACTGATGACCCACTTCCGCGTCAGCCGCCCCGCGGAAGACCCGCTGCGCCGTCAGTTGAAGAAGGCGGCGCCGCACGCTTTCCGCGAGCCGCCGCCCGCCGCCGCGCCGCGCCCGAACGCCGAGCCGGCGCGCCGACCGGCGGTCAAGGCGGTCGCCCGCGGCGGCGCCGCCGCGGCTCAAGAGAGCAATTGGGAGGAATTCTGAGCGAAGGCGACGGCAAGCGCGCGATTCCGATTGAGCGCCGCCCCGCCCTACCCCTTGAGCAGCTCCGCGACGAACCCCTCGACGCCTTCGGCGACGCGCGAGCAACGGGCGCGTTCGGCGGCGATGATCGCCGAGACGCGCGCATAGGCCAGTTGCAGATCGTCGTTGACGATCACGTAGTCGTACTGGCGCCAGCGCTCGATCTCGCGCTTGGCGTTTTCCAGCCGCTTCTCGATCGTCGCGGCGGAATCCTCGGCGCGGCGGTCGAGCCGGGCGCGCAGTTCGCTCATCGACGGCGGCAGAATGAAGATGCTGACGACGTCGGCGCCCAGCGCCTCACGCACCTGCTGCGCACCCTGCCAGTCGATGTCGAACAGCACGTCGCGTCCTTCGGCGAGCGTCCGCATCACCGGCTCACGCGGCGTGCCGTAACAGTTGCCGTGGACCTCAGCCGATTCGAGCAGGTCGCCGGCCCCCTTCATCAGATCAAACTGGTGACGGCCGATGAAATGGTAGTGGACGCCGTCGACTTCGGAAGATCGCCGCGGTCGCGTCGTCACCGAGATCGACAAGGAGAGGTCGAACGTCTTGTCCTGCAGCAGCATGCGCGTCAGCGTCGTCTTGCCC
>Ga0265339_10001567_pt1 | contig 16899 bp, 14 predicted proteins | sample 4CB219metaG_FD_202085 | JGI IMG/M metagenome (GOLD analysis project Ga0265339, IMG submission 202085) | Rhizosphere microbial communities from Carex aquatilis grown in University of Washington, Seatle, WA, United States - 4-CB2-19 metaG | ecosystem: Host-associated > Plants > Roots >... | reverse complement strand
AGAAGCAGAGCGTCCATCGGGGCGGCAGCCTACGCGGCCGAGCCGCATCAGGCAACGGTGTCCTCAGGGCGCGCGCGTCTGGCGCTCGGCCCAGGCGATCCGCTCGAGCATGTCGCGCGCGCTCGCGCGCTCCGCCTCGCGCTCGTTGGCCGCGATCAGGCTCAGCGCCGCCGCGCGCGCGTGGGCAAAATCGCCGACCCGGTAGGCGGCGTCAGCGGTCATGCGCCGGCACTCGTGCACGAAGTCGGGCGGCAGTGCTTCGTCGGCCGCGGGCGGCGGGGCGCCGGCCGTCTCGCCGCAGGCGCGCTGCAGATAGGGCAGCGCGTGCGCGGCGTCGCGCGACAGGAGCTGGCGGCCGATCAAGTAGGGACCCAGCCGCTCGCGCGGGTAAAGGCGCGCGAACTCGTTGATCAAGAAGAACACCAGCACCGGATCGCCGACGACGCCGGCTCGATCCCCGAACAGCGCGCGTCCCAGCGTCTGGCGCGCGTTGGGTTGCGCCAGGGCGCGCAGCCGCGAGTAGGCGAGGCGGCGGTCGGCCGGATTGGGCGCGAGCTTCAAGGCCCGGCGCTCGGCTGCCTCGGCGTTGCCGTAGTCGCCCGACAAGAAATAGAGCGCGCCCGCGAAGCTGGCGACGAGCGCTTGCATCGGAACGGTGAGGTCGCCGTCGCTCGCGAGCTGCGTCGTGAGCTCGATGGCCCGCGGGATGTCGCCGGCCGCGGCCCGCGCGTCGACCAGCGCCAGGCGGTAGGTCGGCTCGTGGGGATCGTCGATGCAGGACTCCTCGAGCAGCTCCGCAGCGCGCGCGGGAGCGGTCGCCTGGAGCGCGCGCGCCTGGGCGAGCCGGGCCGCCAGCTCGCGCGCGCACACCCTCTTGAAGATCGCCGGGCGCCGGAACTGCTCGCTGGCGCGTGCGCGGTCCTGCGCGTCGACCGGCTGGCGCGCCAGAAAGTCGCGCCACTGGGCCTCCAGCGTCGCCAGCGGCACCCCGTACGCGGCGACGAAGTCGCCCGCCGATCGGTAGAGGCGCTGCATCGCCGCCGCTCCGCGCGTCTCGAGCAGGAAGCGGCAGAACGAGCCGGCGATGGTATAGGCGCGCGCGCCCGACTGCCCGGAGAAGCCCGCGCCCATGACCGTCTCCAGCGTCGGCGCGCGGCCGGACGCGATCATCGCTGCCGCCTCTTGATGAATCGTCGATTCGTCGTCGTCGGCGCCCGCGTCGGCCGCCTCGGCGATACCTTCGATGAGACCGGTCGCGAGCGTCGGCAGCGGCAGCGGCCCGTGCCAGCGCCAGGCCAGCGACAGGCCGAACAGCGGATCGCCGAACGCGCCCGCGAACACGTGCGCCATCTCGTGGCGCAGCGGCCGCGACGGAAAGCGATCGCCATGCACGAACATCTCGCGCGTCCAGGGGCGCGCGAACAGCGTTCCACCCGCGCCGACCAGCGCCTTCTTCGTTTCGGCGTTCGGGAACTCCCACACGGTGATCGGGCCGCGGGGCTCGGTGCCCAGGCGCTGGCGTAACTGCTCGTAACGGAACTCGAGGTCCTCGAGCATCAACGCGAGGTCGAGAGGCGCAAAGCCTTCGGCGGGATCGTAATGCAGCACGAAGTGCGCCGTGTGCCGCTCCCCCGGCAGCGCGCGCCCGAGATCGGAGCGCTGGATGTGAAAGCCGAGCTGCCCGCGCGAGGCAAAGAGCGCGGTGCTGGCTACGAGCAGCGCCGCCGCGATCGCCAGTTGGGGGCGGCGCCAGGCGCGGGGGTCGCGCCCACGTCCCAGCGCCGCCGCGGCAAGCGTCAGCGCGGTCGTGATCCAGACCAGGTTCGCCACGCGGTAGACAAGCAGGCGCAAGGGTGGGCGCAAGGCCTCGTCGTAGATCGGTCCGGGGAAATAGCCGCCGAACGGATCGAAGGCGAAGAGGGCTGGGTCCTGGTAGAGGCGCGCAAGTGTCCAGAGCACCGACACCGCCGGCAACAAAAACGCGATCAGGCGGCCGCGCCTCGGGAAGCACAGCCCGGCGAGCACGCCGGCGGGCGCCGCATACAGAACGGTTGCGATAGGCAGCAGCGCGTAGAACGCCAGCCCGGCGAAAACGCTGCAGTTGCGCACCCGCACCATGTTGAGCAACGACAGCAGGAGCGGTGCGACCAGAATGGCCATGCCTCCGGCGAGGGCGCGCGCGGTCAGGCGCCAGAGATCTGGCGCGGGCTCGCCCCGGTCAGCGGCGCGCGCGCGTGCTGCCGCGACCACGCCCTGGCCGATATCGGCCGCCGCGAGCGCCGCGCAAAGGCAGACCGCGCAGGAAAAGTCGTACCCGAGTAGATCGAAGAGCGGAACGAAATCGAGCAGCAGTGCCAGTGCTGTCAGGATCACGCCCCAGATCACAGCTCTGCGGCCGAAGCGTTGATTGACGGTGGTGATCGCGCGCCCTAACATGGATTGGTTGTTTCCTTTGGGGGAGGATACGTCAAGGTCGGCGCCGATACCCAAATCCCGGTCGCGCCGGGGCCGTCGATGACCGTCGAGGAGTCCGAGCGACGTCGCGAGCAACGCGCTCCGATCGAGTTGCGCGTCGAGTACAAGCGGCTCAACACGTTCTTCTTCGACTATACGAAGAACATCTCCAAAGGCGGCACGTTCATCAAGACCGAAAAGCCGCTCGATATCGGCACGGTCTTTCTCTTCAAGCTGCAGTTGCCGGCTCAGTCCGCGCCGCTCGCGTTTCGCGGCGAGGTGCGGTGGGTCGTCCGCGAAGGTGAGCCGTTGCCGCCGGGGATCGCGGCGGGGCACGAGCAGGGGATGGGGATCCGCTTCGTTTACGACAACGCCGAGCAACGGCTGACCATCGAGCGAATCGTCGAGAAGATGATGGTCGACAGCCTGGGCCAGCTCATCTACTCGCGGCTGGTCAAGGACCGCATCGGCGACGACGACGGAAGCGATCCCTGAGCGCCGGGCCCCGTCGCGGGGACGAGGTCGGGCTGGGGTTATAAGATGGGCCATGTCCGGCGATGGCCCCGGTCCCTTTGCGGCGATCCTCTTCGACAACGACGGTGTGCTGGTCGACACCGAGGCGCTCTACTTCCGCGCTAACCGCGAAGTGCTGGCCACGATCGGCGTGACACTCGACGAGGAGGCGTACGTCGAGCTGTTCCTGCGCTCCGGGCGGGGCGCCTGGCACCTGGCCGAGGCGCTCGGCCACGACGACGGCGCGGTCCGCGCGCTGCGTGCCGCGCGCGATCGCCGCTACGTCGAGCTCCTGGGCGAGGTCGGCCCGGCGCTGCTGATGCCGCGCGCGCTCGAGGTTGTCGCTTCGCTCGCGCTGCGGTACCGCCTGGCGATCGTCACCAGCGCCGAGCCAGAACCCTTCGCGCGCACGCACGAACACACCGAGCTCTTGCCGTACTTCGAGGTCGTGCTAACGCGCGATTGCTATCAGCGCAGCAAGCCCGACCCCGAGCCGTATCGTTGCGCGGTGGAGCGCCTGGATCTGACGCCGGCGCAGTGCCTGGTCATCGAAGACTCGCGGCGGGGCCTGGAGGCGGCGCGCGCGGCCGGCATCGCCTGCTGGGTGATCCGATCGGGCCTTACAGCGAGTGAGTCGTTCGAGGGCGCCGACGCGATCCTGCCAGATCTCGCAGCGGCAGCTGCGCGTCTCCTGTCCTGAGGCCCGAGACGCTCCCCTAGTTTACGCCCTTGGCGCGCACGACGGCGCGGCCGTCGATGAAGACGATCTGGAACATGACGTCCGCGGCCGAGCGCGTCTCGAGCATCTCGCGGCGGCGCTTTTCGAGCAGCTTGAAGAACTCATCGTAGGAGGGCGCCTTGCTTCGGTCGCCGCAGCGCTTGCGCATGTCCATAAACTCGCGGAACAACGCCGGGAAGTCGGCGCTCGACGCCGACACCGCTTCGCTGTGGGGAACGCCGACCGAGACCGGACCGGAGACGATCTCCACCACGGGCGAGACTGCGGCGCCGTTGGCGCCATTCGCGTGAAAGCCGTTCGACGAGGCGGTGATGTTGCGCTGGGCGACGACCAGGTCGAGCATCGGCGTCGTGTCGGGTGGGGCGTTGACGGTGGCAACGCCGTTCCTGAACGGTGGTGGTAGCGCTACGCCGGCAGGCAGCGCTACGCCGGCGCGCAGCCCTCCCTGGCGCGCAGCCAGCGCCGCGGCGCCGCCCCAGATGAGCAGCACGAAGATACCGAGCGCGATCCAGACGCCACTCCTGCGACCCGGCAGGCGCGCCGCGAGGCTCATCCCGCTCGACGTTCCGATGGGGATGATGGTCTCGGGCTGGCGCGCGAGCGCCGGGACCTCGGTCAGCGTCGCCGAGCCGTCCGAGGTGACGGCGCGGGCGGCGATGCCGGCGCGGATCAGCTGGTCGGCGGCGCCGCTGACGTCGAGCTTTCGCGCCACGACCAGCGCGCCGGTCACCGCGTCGGCGCGCTCGCGCGGCTCCACGGCGACGACCCAGGCGACCAGCAGCTCGCCGCCCACGACGATCGCGTGCGCGCCGGGCTTGGTCAGCGGCGCGCCCAGTACGGCGGTCGGCGGCGCGTGCAAGAGCGTGACGACCCGCCCGGACGCCTTGTCGATCTGCGCGAGCGCGATCATCTCGCCCGCCTGCGCACGGAAGCCGAGCTCATCGGTGGTCAGGTCGCGCACCGTCTCTTCGTCGGTCGCGACCGCCCAGGCCAGCCGCGGCAGCTGCCCGAGCGTCGTCGCGCGCGCCTCGACGGCGGCGGCCAGCTCGCGCTGTTTGGTGTCCAGGGTTTCGACGGCGGCGCGCAACGAACCGGCGCCCTTGTCGCCCAATGTAGGTCCCTTTGCGATCAAGAAGATCGCAATCAACAATCCGCTGCCGGCGAGTGCGATGCTAGAACGGTACCTTGCCACGCGGTACTCCGAACTTGTCCGAACGTGCCAACCTACTACTGGTTCGGGGAGCCACATCGATTGTAACGTTGTTTGAGCCCGCCTTCACGTGAACAATCTTGGTCAATGGTTCAGAGCTGGCTTCCGTCCAGGCTTTCATCGTGTAATCGCCCAGCGCGAGGCTCTTAAAGTTGAATTGACCCTTTGCGTTGGTGATGACGTAGTGAGGCGCGGCGACGACAATTAGCGTTGCCGACATGTTTGCGTGCAAATTGCACCCAACATCAATCACGCCTTCTTTGGTGAATTGCACTTCGCGGGTCTCGCCGTCCTTGTAGATGCCGAGGTCGAACGCCCGCGACGGTGACAGCGAAAAGACGTTGTGAAACACCGGGTCGAAGTTGGGGAAGGTCACGGTCGACCCCACCGGCACGACCATGACGCGCGGGGCGAACTGGCGATCGCGCTGCTCGATGATGCGATGCTTGGCGTGACGCGCCTTGAATTTCCCCTTGGTCGGGGTCAGCGTGATGACCGTCGTCGGAAGGTCGGCCGTTCCGCCCGCGTGCAGCGAGCCTGACAGGGAGCCGTGCTGCGGAACCGCCTCGGGCTCATCAGCTTCCGAGCCGCCGACGGCGTCCTTGGGCTGCGCCGGCGTGTTCTTGGGCAGCGTGGTCAGCGCGGTGCTGATGCGCTCGGGGCTGCCGGCGCGGAAGAAGCTGGCGAGCTCGGTGATCGTGCCGCGCCCCGAATCGCGCTCGGCGGCGCTGAACAGGATCTCGGCGTAATTGCGCTGGCCGCGCACACGCGCGCGGGTCGCGCCCTCGAGCAGATCGGCCGCGTGCCCGTGACCGGACTCGCGCAGCACCGCGGCCTGCTCGGCGGCGACCTTCTCCATCGCCGGGTCGTGCACCTGCGCATCGGCCGGCGGCGGGTCGACAATCTGGTCCTTGAGCGGGCCGAGCGCGCCCAGGATCTCGTTCTGCTCGCGCTTGCCGACGTTGAACTTGACCAGCGCGCCGGCCAGAGCTTCGACCAGCGCGGTGAACTCCTCGTCGACCAGCTGCATCCCGGCGTGGGCGGCGTGCATGTCGCGCCCTTCGTACTTGCACGGTCCGCCGGCGGCGACGCAGACGAAGTCGACGAGATAGATCTTGAGCTGCGGGATGTCGGTGTTGATGAAGCGCAGGTTGATGCGCTTGTCAGCGGCGACGCGCGCGACGAACTCGTCGACGACCGCGGTGATCGCGGGCTTGCCGCCGAGTCGTTCGAACAGCGTGCCCACCGGGGCGGGCGCCGCGCCGGCGGCGGGCGCGCCGGGTGTGGACGCCGCGGCGTGTGCCGCCGGAGCCGGCGTCGTCGCAGGCGGCGGGGCTTCAGCGTCGCTGGTGGCGCACCCCGCAACCGGCATTGACGCGGCGATCGCGGCCAGCGCGAATACGCCGAAAGATCCTGCGGAGCTCGAGACCAACCCATAACTGAGATGTTTCGCCATGGTAACCTCCAAGAAGGATTGCGCTTTCGCTAGAGGCCGTATCGGCGGTCCCCGCGATCATCTGGAGCTATCGGCCGACTTTTCCGCACCTCGGTGCTCACGCCCCTGCGCGGGTAGGTGAAGCCTCTTGCGACGCGCTCGGATACCGCGTCGACTCCTGAGCCCATGCGTCGGACAACTCCATTATGCGGTAATTGGTCTTCTGGAGGGAAGTTTAATGAGGGTGTGGGAGGTGTGGAGTGAAGACAATGATGCTGTTGACCTGTGCGCGGGTGTCGCATTGGCTGCTGGCGATCGGTTTGCTGGCAGCGAGCGGTGCGGTCGCACACGCCGAAACCGCGGGCGACAGCAACGTGGACGGGGGCGCTCCCGCTCTGCCTTCCCCGCGTTCTCTGTTGTCGCTACCGGCGCCGCGCCAGTCGCCGCCGCCTGACGAATACAAGCTGCGGCGCGCGACCGACGGCAGCGGCGATCTCATCTACGAAGCGAGCGGGTTCTACGCCAACGTCGCCCGCGACGGGGCGGTGCGGTTTCGCGATCGGCACGTCACCAATCTGAAGTTCTTCCCGTTTCTGCCTGTCGCCGGCGCGCGTCCCGGCGTGCCGTCGCTGGAAGACGTGGTGCGGAGCCTCCGCGGCCGGCGGCGTGGCGATCCGAACGCGGCCCCCAGCGCGCCGCCCGCCTCGGATCCGATCGCGAACGAGACCCTGTCGCCGAGCACGACCTTTTCACGCTTCCGCCCCGACCCGCGGGAGATCTGCCGCTATCCGAACCCATGCTTCGCCGACGCTCCCGTGACGCTGTTGACCGTGACCGGCACGCTGGACATCACCGACGAGCTGATGCGCATGGCGCATGAGGATCCGTATCGGTTCCAGAAAGCTCGCTTCCTGACCGCTACGCGCGAGATGCGCATCCGTATGGCGGGGCGTGCGCACGCCGAGGACGTCGCGCGCAGCCGCGCCGATTTGCCGCGCCGGCTCGAGGAGATCGCCTGCGACGACGGCTTGAGCGCCGCCGATCGGCGAGCGGTCATCGAGGCTCTTCGCGCCGAGCTGGACGTTGCGACGCCCGAGGGGCGCGCGCAGGCGGAGCGCATCCGACTCTTTCTGGAGTCCTGGCGCCCTGGCGACGGCGGTGTCTCGTCCTGTCCGGGGCGCTAGCGGAACAGCGAGCCGGTTTCGGGGGCTGGCGCAACTGCTCATCGGGACAACCACACTACGGCAGACGAAAGGCCGGAGGCCACGCATGAATTCGCACTCGATGAACCGCAAAGATTTCCTGAAGGTGACGTTCACTTTGATCGGCACTGCCACGGTCGCCGGCGCATGCAGCAGCAGCAATTCGAACGGTGGCTCGGGTGGGAGCAACGGCAGCGGGGGTGGCGGCGGCATCAACGGCAGCGGCGGCAAGGGCACCGGCGGCAGCAGCGTCGACGCCAAGGCCGACACCGGACCCGCCAGCATGTGCTCCAACCCGTTGCCGACGTCCCAGCTCGCGGACACCTCCGGCCACACGCACATGTTGTTTGTCCCGCTGTCCGACCTGTCGATGACCAGCGACGCGACCGATATCACCACGCCATTCCCCATGAACTCGGGCGGACACTTTCACGCGGTTACGCTCTCCGTCGCCGATCTCGCGACACTCGCGGGCGGCGGGTCGGTCACGAAGACGTCGAGCGTGAGCGGGGATCCGGCGCATTCGCACATGTACATGGTCAGCTGCAAGGGCGATTGAGAGCCGCCCGACGCGTGCTTCGACACTTCTCCGCCTACTCATGACCGAGGACCATCGGATGACCCAAATCAAAGCTCACTGGTTCGGATGCGTGGCACTGGGGCTGGGTCTGCTCGCCGGCTGCGGTGGCGGCAGGAGCGCGGGTAGTGGTGGAACCGGCGGCGCCGGAATCGTCTCGACCGGCGGCAATACTGGTATGGGGAGTGGCGGAACCACTGGGGGTGCCTCCGGCGGCAGCACCGGCGCCGGCGTGGGCGGCGCCGGCGTGGCCGGCAACGGCGCGGCCGGCAACAGCGGCTCCGGTGGCACGGTGAGTGGTACTGGTGGCGCGATAGCCGGGGCCGGCGGCGCGGGCGGCGCAGCTGGTGCCGCGCCCTTGCCCGGCGCTGCGTGTACCGGGACATCGCCCCTCACCACGGCCGGGACGGCAGCTTCGCACCTGGTGGTCGACGCGGGCCAGAAGGGCCTGGCCTGGAACCGCTTCTACGAGAAGGTGGTCGCCGCTGATCACGCCAACACCATTCTCACCACGGCGTACGGGCGCAACATCCAGGCCGCGCTCAAGAAAGGCCACGACCAGGCCGGTTTCGGCTACGTGCGCTTCCACGGCATCCTCGATGACGACGTCGGCGTTTACTCCGAGCCGGGCGGCGTCCCGACGTACACCTGGACCAAGCTCGATCAGATCTACGACGCGATCATCGCCGCCGGCATGCGACCGTTCGTCGAGATCAGCTTCATGCCCAAGGCGCTGGCGTCCGACGCGACGAAGATCCAGACGTTGCTCTGGTACAACAATCAATCGCCCAACATCAGTCCGCCCCGCGATTGGACGGTCTGGCAAACGTTCATGCAGAACCTGGTTCAGCACCTGGAAACGCGTTACGGCGCCGCCGAGGTTCGCAACAACTGGTATTTCGAGATCTGGAACGAGTCGTCCTGGATGTATTCGGCGGGCAACGCCGGCTACAACCAGCTCTACCAGAACACCGTCCAGGGTTTGTTGAAGGCCGATCCGATGCTGAAGGTTGGTGGTCCGGCCGAGTCGCAGGGCGGCTCGACGTTCATGGTCGACGGCATCATCAAGTTCGCGAAGACCCCGGCGAACAACGCCAAGCTCGACTTTGTGAGCTACCACGCGTACGGCCAGTCGAGCGCGACGTCGCTGGCGCTGGCGAGCCCGGGAGCCGCTGCCAACAGCGCGACGATCGACTTCCACAACACGATCATGAACATCGTGAAGACCGACGCGTTCACCGGCAGCGTCTTCGTGACCGAGTCGGGGCCGACCTACTCGCTCGGCAACGTGCAGAGCGACAACGAAGTCGCCGCCAGCTACATCGCCAAGGTGATCCACCTGCTCGCCTCGAACACGGCCTCGGCGCCGCCGGCCGGATTCAGCTACTGGGCGATCTCCGATCTCTACGAGGAGAACGATACCGGGACCAACACCGCGTTTCGGGGCGGCAACTTCGGATTGCTCCTCAAGGGCGACCCGCAGATCGCCACGTCGTTCGACGTCGCCAAGCCGGCGTTCAACGCCTTCCGGTTGCTGCACTTGATGGGTGACGTGCAGGTGTCGACCACCGGCGGCACCACCGCCAACGGCGTGAACGCCGCCGCGACGGTGCTGGCCGACAACAGCGCGCTGCAAGTCCTGGTCTATAGCCACACCGACGGCGGCACCGCCAGCGCCACCGACTCGACGCTGGTGAACCTGACGGTGAACAACCTGCCGTTCGGCGCCGGCCCGCTGCGGGTGCGCCAGTACATCGTCGACCACACCCACGCGAACGCGTACACCACCTGGGTGGGGCAGGGGAGCCCGGCCAAGCCGACGGCCACACAGTGGTCGGCGTTGAGCGCTTCCGCCGAGCTCTGCTACTTCGACACGATGGTGACGCCGACCAGCAATTCGCTGTCGGTGATGTTCCCGCAGAACAACTACAGCGTGAGCTTGCTGGTGATCAGCCGCTGATTTTTCCCACGATAGTCATCTGCTGGGGCGACCATTCGGGTGGCAAGTGCGCGCCGCCCGACCAGCCCTTCGCGCGCATCGCCGCCGCCGAGAACTACACCTGCGGCGTATCGACGAGTGGTCGAGTCTGGTGCTGGGGCCTCCAGGCGCGGCAACCACTGGATTGAGGGGCTCGAAGGTGCTCTCCTTCGCAGCCGTATGAACCAGACCCCCGCCCGTGAAGTCACCGTGCCCGAAACGCTCGCGGGCGAGCGGCTCGATCGCGCGATCGCGGCGCTGGCGCCGGAGGTCAGCCGCGGCGAGGCGCGGCGCCTGATCGCGGCGGGCGTGGTGTTCGTCGACGGCAAACGCACCGGGATCCAGTCGCGGTTGGTGCGCGCGGGCGAGCGCCTGAGCTGGTCGAGGTCGCCGATCGTGCCCGCGGAGCGCACCGACGGCGGCGTCGAGCCGCGCATCGTGGTCGAGCGCCCCGAGCTGTGGATCGTCGACAAGCCGGCGGGCATGCCAGTCGAGCCGACACGCCTGGGCAAGCACGGTACGCTGCATGAGTGGCTCACCGATCGCTTCGGCGCGGCGTTCGTGACCCACCGCCTCGACACCGCGACCAGCGGCCTCATCGCGGTCGCACGCACGCGCGAGGCCCAGGCGCAGCTGAACGCGCTGTTCGCGGCGCACGCGGTCACGCGGCGCTACCTGGCGATCGTCTCGCCCCCGCCGGCCGTCGACCCTGCCGAGATGAGGATCGACGTCCCGCTCGACGGCCGCGCCGCGGTCACTCACGCCGCGGTCGCTGCGCGATCCCCGTCGGCGGCCGCCTTGCTGGTGCGCCTCGAGACCGGCCGTAGCCGCCAGATCCGGCGTCACTTCGCGGGCGCCGGCTTTCCGGTCGTCGGCGAAACGCTCTCCGGCGCGCGTACCGCGCAGCGCTTGTTGTTGCACGCGTTCGAGCTGCAGGTCCCCTGGCGGGCGGCGCCGGGGGGGACGATCGACGCCACCGCGGCGCCTCCGGACGAATTTCTGGCCGCGGCAGCAGCGCTGGGGTTGCCGGCCGACGTGCTCACGCGAGTCGGATCGTCCCCTCGATGACGGTGACCGCCCTGCCGCCGATGCGGATCTCCGGGCTGTCACCGCCGGCGGACGCATTGACGCTGACCTGGATCTCGCCCGCGCGGCCAACCGCCGCGCCCTGTCGCGCGAGATAGCGTCCATCGGGGAAGCGCGCGAGGCCTCCGGTCGCGTGCAGGTAGGCGCCGACCGAGGCGTTGCCGCTCCCACACACCGGATCTTCGGGGATGCCGTGCAACGGCGCGAACGATCGCAGCTCGACGCTCGCCGCGCCGCGGTCGTCGTCGATCGCGTACACGGTGACGCCGGTCGTGTCGGTGCGGCGGTCGAGGTCGGCCATCGCGTTCAGGTCGGGAGCCAAGCCGCGCAGCACCTCGACCCGGCCAACGCCGGCAACAATCCAGCGCGGCCCCATGTCGACGACGCGCGGATCGGTGACCGATGTGCCCAGCAGCTCGCCCAGCGCCGCCGCGTGCGGAAAAGGTGTGAGGCGGGCGGGCGGCACGCGCGCGGCGATCGCGCCGTCCTTGTCGACCGCCAGCGGGATCAACCCGACGGTGCACTCTTGCACCAGCGGTGAGTCGGCGGGGCAGAGCCCGGCTTCGCGCACGGCGTGCGCCGACCCGATCGTCGGGTGGCCGGCGAACGGCAGCTCGGCGCGCGGGGTGAAGATCCGCAGGCGATAGCTCGCGCGCGCCGACGGCAGCACGAACGTCGTCTCCGACAGATTGGTCCAGGCCGCGATGCGAGCCATCTCGTCGTCGGAGAGTCCCTGGGCGTCGAGAATGACCGCCACCGGGTTACCGAGGAACGGACGAGCGGTGAAGACGTCGACTTGCTTGAAACGAACGGTTCGCATGGCGGGAGCCTAGCGCACGGGTGAACGGGAAGGGCCTCGGGCCTCGGGATTCGGGATCGGAAGAGGGGCCTCAGAGGCCGTGAGGGTTTCGCTTCAAGGCCTCTAGTTTCGATCTGCGGGCCGCTGAGGCAAGTCCGGAAGCCCTCTCCTCCATGCGGACATGGATGGACATGGAGGAGAGGGAGAAAGACGCGAGCGGCACGGCGCTCCTAAAACTTCACACCCGCTCAGGCCTCAGGTCCGGATCGGGATCCGATCCCCGAGGCCCAAGGCCCGAGGCCTGAGGCCCCCTCCGGTCCCGGGCCCCTCCGGTCCGAGGACTCTCCGGCGCGGTGTCAAACCACCTCACCGTTCCGACGCTGGCCGGCGCATGCCAATCAGCACGCCCGCCAGCACCAGCGCCGTGCCCGCCAGGTTGGCGAGGGTGATCGGTTCGTGGTGGAGCAGGCTGCCGAGCGCCATCGCGATCACCGGCACCAGCACCGAGATGTAGCTGACGCGTGTGACCGTCCAGTGGTTGACGAGCCAGGACATGAGCACGAACGCGCCCATCGATCCGGCGAACGTCAGATAGAGCACCGGTCCGAGGGTCGCAACCGTGGTCGGCAGGAGGTGGGGCTCGCGCATCGCGAAGCTCGCGCCGGCCGAGATCACGGCGCCGATCGCGCACCCGGCCGCGTTGGCGCCGATCGGCTTCTGCCGCGGCCCGCGCTTGAGCACGATGTTGCCGCCTCCGCTCAGCGTCGCGGCCGCGAAGATCGCGAGGAGGCCGCCGGGCGAGATCCGACCGCTCAAGCTGGGAGAGAAGAGCACGACGACGCCCGCGAACGCGGTGATCGCGCCGGCAACCTTGGGCAGCGTGAGCCGCTCCATGCCGAAGGCGCGCGCGAGGAATGCGCTGGTCATCGGCAGCGTCGCGTACATCACCGCCGACAGCCCCGAGGGAACCGTCTTTTCGCCCCAGTAGAGCAGGGGGAAGTTGACGCCGAACTGCAGCACGCCGTAGATGAGCGCTGCGCGCAGAGCGGCGCCGGTCGGAAGCGCTTCGCCCCGCGCCAGCGACCAGGCTCCCAGCAGCACGGTCGCCAGCACCAGGCGCAGGGTCGCCGCCCAGACCGGCGCCAGCGCGTCGTTGCCGATGCTGATGACCAGGAACGTGCTGCCCCAGATCGCGCTGCACGCCGAGAACGCCAGCCAGGGCCGCAGATCGGCGCTCCTCTCGGCCGCGGTCAGACGCGCCTCCGCCGGCGTCACGTTCGCCCCACGCTCGACGACCATCGCTGCACGCCTGTCTTCTACTTCGATAGCCGAGGTCAGGGAAGCATCGGCCAGCTGCGATTCAGTTTTAGCGAACCGCCAAGACGCCAAGGACGCCAAGTCCGGACCCTTTGATAATCCGGATCCGGATCTTGGCGTTCTTGGCGCCTTGGCGGTTTCCTCATCCGCATGGTCTGGTCTAGCCAATGTGCATCTGCTCGCGCGCGCCACTCGCGCCGCCCGCCGTGAACCGCTTCGGGCTCCAGGCGTCGAACAGCTCGTGCGTCTCCTTGCCCAGCAAATGGCGCGCGTAGTAGCGCGATACCACCGGCGCCATCATGAAGCCGTGGCCCACGAAGCCGCAGCAGACGTAGAAACCCGGCGCGCCCGGCGCCTCCCCGACGATCGGATCGCCGTCGGGGCTCATGTCGTAGGGGCCGGCCCACTGGCGCACGACCTTGACGTCGCCGAGGAGCGGCATGATCTCGACCATCGCGGTCGCCATCGATTGCAGGAAACGCAGCCGCGACCCGAGCCGAACCTCGCGGTCGCGCGGGCTCGGCAGGGTGATGCCTCCCACAATCTCTCCGCGCAGCGATTGCGAAAAATAGAGCCCGGACTCGAGCACCGAGACCATCGGTCGCAGGAACGGCTTCAGCGGCTCGGTCGAGAGGATCTCGTGGCGCTCCGGCCAGTCGGGCAGCTCGACGCCGGCGAGTCGGGCGACCTCGGGCGACCACGCGCCGGCGGCGTCGACCACGCGCGCCGCGATCAGCGGTCCTTTCGACGTCTGCAGGACGAAGTCGCCGCTCGCGCGCCGCTCGATCGCGCTCACATGGGTCGCAGTGTGGATCGCCACGCCGCGTTTCTGCGCGGCGCGCGCGTAGCCCCACAGGAACGGCCAGGGAAACACGATCGCGTCGGTCGGGTTGAAGCAGGCGCCCGCGAAACCGGCCTCATCGCCGGCGCTTGCGTCGCGGACCTCGAGCTCGGGCACTAGCTGGCGGGCCTCGTTCATGTCGATGAGGCGCGTGGGCACGTCGCAGCGGTTCTGCAGCGCGATGCTGGCCTCGAGGTGCGCGCGTGTGGCCTCGGTGCGCGCCAGGAACAGGTAGCCGCCCTGGCGCATCCAGACGTTGATGCCCATCTCCTGCGCGAAGCCGGCGCAGATCGACAGCGATTCCTGCATCAGGCGGATGTTCATCTCCGTCGACCACTGCTGGCGCACGCCGCCGCCGTTGCGCCCCGACGCGCCCCAGGCCAGGTAGTTGGCGTCGACGACCACGATCCGCTTACCGCCCTCCGCCGCCAGGTTGTAGGCCAGCGCCAGCCCCATCACGCCGGCGCCGATGATCGCGATGTCGGCCGCGGCCGGCAGCGGCGCGGCCGCGCCCGGGGCGCCGCCGGGGTGGCTCGGGCGCGGGTTACGCGTTTTCATCGGCGGGCGCGGCCGCCTGGCGCGGCCCCGCAAAGTATTTGAGCTCGGTCGGCACCAGCGGCGGACGCGTGGTGAAGGCGTGCATCGCTGCCGGGGCGCGCCCCGATGCCTCGGCGATCGCGAGCGCGACGGCGCGCAGACACTCCTTGCCCTGGCAGGGCCCAGTGCCGAAGCCGGTGTAACGCTTCACCTCTTCGAGGTCGCGCACGCCCGATGCGACCGCACGCTGCACGTCGGTGAGCGTGACGTCCTCGCAGCGACAGAGGATGACCTTCTTCGACATGGGGCCGTCGCCGAGGGCTACTTCGGCGCCATCGCGTCCTCGGGCGCAGCCTTCTCTTTCGCGCTCTCCTTCAGCTTCTCTTTGCCCTTGTTCTTGTCCTTGCCGCCCGGCACCTCGAAGCGTTTGTCGTCGACCGGCTTGTCGAACGCGACGTTGGTCACTCGCGCCGAGAATTCGATCGGGCCGGTCGTCATCTCGACCAGCTCGGGCAGCTTGAGCCCGCCGAACTCCTTCCAGCTCTTGATGCGCGAGGTGAACGGCACGTCGCCCTGGGGCGTCGCCGCGATCCCCTTTTGTGAGACCTGCAGGTGGGTCTCGGCGTCGTAGCAGGTGGTGAGCGGCTGGCCGATCGACGGTGTCAGCTCGAGGCACTCCAGCGCGCGCCCGCCCTCGGTGTCGGCCTTGACCGCGATCTTGCTGAAGACCTTCTTGAAGTTGCGCTCGAGGTTCCAGGTGCTCTCGAGCTTGAATTGCGCCGCCTCGGCGCCGTTCAACAAGCGCAGGCCGTTCACCGGATCTTCGGACCAGATAACGCGGCCGTTGGTTCCCTCGCGGACCTCGCCGACGTTGGGGATGTTGGTGGTCGCCAGCGACTTGTTGCGCGAGGTGATGGTCTGGATGCGCGTGCCGGTGATCCCCATCTTCGCGTACTCGATGATGGTGGTCGTCTCCATCGAGCGGTGGCTCTTCCACGGCGCGTCGCCGCCGGTTGCCTTCACCGCGTCGTTGATGATCGCGTCGGCGCTGCGGGGCGGCGGCGGCGGGGGGGGGGCCACGACGGGCCCGGCATCGGGCGTGGCCCCGACGGGAGCGGACATCAGCAGCAACAGCGTGGTCGAGACGTATCGAAAGGTGGCCATCCGCCTCCATGCTCCGACGCCGATCGAGCGGCGTCAAGCATGGGACCGGGGGGCGGGCCGTCGTCAGGGGGGCGGCAGGCAACGCGGGCAAGGACCGAACGATCCAAGCGACGGATGCGTTGGACCACGGCCTGGTTGCTCGCGCTGGCCGTGCACGTTGCGGTTGGGGTGGCGGTGTGGCTGGGGTGCCGGGCGGCGCTCGAGCCGCGGGTGGAGAGAGACACTGTCGAGCTGGCGGTGGTGGAGGGTGGGGCGAAGCGCCCCGAACCGGCGCCGCCGAAGCACGTCCACGATCACGTCAAGGTCCACGATCACGTCAACGTTCACGATCACGTCAACGATCACGGGGGCGGTCCCGTTCACGTGCACGTCAACGATCACGGGAGCGATCACGTCAACGTTCACGATCACGTCAACGTCAACGATCACGTGGCTGCGAAGGCGGACGCGGATAAGGGCGCGATCGCGCACGGCCCGATCAATCTCAATCTGGCTCCCACGTCGCTCGCTGCTCTCGAACCGCCAGCGGCGAATGCCACGCTCGACACGGCGACCTTGCATGGGACTGTCGCGGCGGACGGGAGCATGCATATCCACAATAAATCCGCGGTCACACTGGGCAGCGATCTCACCCAACCGGGGCGCGTGCTCGACAGCTGGTTGAAAGATCCCAAGGCCCACGCCGCCTCTCGTGATGGGACTGTCGCCATCGTTCAGGGGACCTTCGACGTCACCGACTCGATCATGCGCGCACATGGACAGGATCCGTACCGCGCGCAACGCATGAAGATGCTCGACGAGACGCGCGAGCAGCGGCTGACGCTGGCGACCCGTGACAGGACTGCGCGTCGCGAGAGCGAGCTCGCCGCTCTTCCGACGGAGCTGCGAAATATCTGGAAGGACGAAGCACGCTCGGCGAAGGAGCGGCGCCAGATCATTTTCCAGCTATGGGACGAGTGTCAGGAACCCGCCGAGGGGGAGGGCGAGGGCGCCGCGGCAGGAGCGCGTGCACGAAGGGAAATCGTGCTTTTCATCCGTGAGCGGCTC
>Ga0265339_10001566_pt1 | contig 16907 bp, 11 predicted proteins | sample 4CB219metaG_FD_202085 | JGI IMG/M metagenome (GOLD analysis project Ga0265339, IMG submission 202085) | Rhizosphere microbial communities from Carex aquatilis grown in University of Washington, Seatle, WA, United States - 4-CB2-19 metaG | ecosystem: Host-associated > Plants > Roots >... | reverse complement strand
TAATTCAAAGTTTTGAATGGAGAGAAACATGGCGGATATCGCGCAGTTGGAAGAGCAAATTGTAGGCCTGAGCCTGCTGGAAGCGGCGGCCCTGGTGAAGAAGCTTGAGGAGCGTCTTGGCGTGTCGGCGGCGGCGGCGGCCCCAGTGATGGTGGCTGGCGGCGGCGGCGGAGGTCCCGTTCCGGAGCCGGAGCCGACCGAATTCCAGGTGATCCTGAAGGATTTCGGCGCCAACAAGATCAACACCATCAAGGCAGTGCGGGAAGTTACCTCGCTTGGCCTGAAGGAAGCCAAGGACCTGGTTGACGGCGCTCCCAAGCCGTTGAAGGAGAACGCGACCAAGGAAGAGGCCGAGGCGATCAAGAAGAAGTTCGAGGGGATCGCCACCATCGAAGTGAAGGCGTAGCCTCGAACGAATTGGATCAGGCGCCGGCCGAACGGCGGCGGAAGGGTCTGATTTGGGTGTAGGCATCCCTCGGGGGCTAAAGCCTGGATTGATTTTGGGCTGATTTTTGGCACGGCCAAAGCCGTGCCCCTTCAAATCAGCTTCAGAACCTGATCCGCCAACGTAAAACGGCAATGCACTTGCAAGGCTGGGAAGAACGCGCTACCATGGAGGTTGCGCGTTCTTTCGTCTCGCTCTCGGTGGCGGGATGTATCGGCAAGGCGCGATTGCACATCCAGCAGGCAACAAAAGCGGTTCCGTGTGTAGGAGACGAGCCAAGCGCCTCAGCACCGGGCCGTGTACGATTGAGATAAGTACCTGAGAGTCAGCAGGTTAGGCGGAATCCTGGCGACTGGCGGCGTTCATCTGGCGGTCTGGCGGCGACATCAAGCATTGGGATCGGCGAGAGCAGGGATTGAGAATTCGGACGGGAGCACAGGCAGCGAGCCGGGCTCGCGAGGCATTGCGTCCTCGTGGGCTATTCGTGTCTTCCCAGAAAGCGGGCAAGGTGCACCATATGCGTACAGAAAGCGCGCCAGCGTTTTCCGTTAGCCTCCCCTTCACCGATTGTGCGCAGTCTAGCGCAAGTCCCGGTTAACCGGCAACGTTTCTCAGAGGTGATTATCAGCAGCGCGGATTCAGGAGCAGCTTGCTTGGCACGATTGCGCCGGTGCGCGAAATGAGGATGTTCGCAAAGGCGTGACTGGCAGAGGATCGGCGAGCCAGGCGGGTTAACAACGAGGTTCACAGCGGAATTAGCGGGCGCCACCGGGACTCAGGCGCCTGCCCGGAATGGGAAGCATCGGGACTTCCACCGGACACGAGAGAGTCTCAGGAGTGAAGCATGCCCAACGAGAAGCGCGCGATTCGCAGCCGGCTCGATTTTTCGAAGATTCCCACCGCAACGCAGATTCCCAACCTGATTGAAGTGCAGCGGCGCTCTTACGAGCGCTTCCTGCAAATGGACAAGCTGCCCAACGAGCGCGACGATTCGGGGCTGCAGTCGGTGTTCGTGTCGGTATTCCCGATTACGGATTTCCGCGGCATCTCGCAGCTTGATTTTGTGGACTATTCGATCGGGAACTGGGAATGCAAGTGCGGTCACCTGAAGGGGCTGCACCATTTGCGCACGGCCTGCACCAATTGCGGGTCGATGGTGATTACTGATCCGTTTCTTCCCGGCGACGTGCTCTGCGCCAAGTGCGGGCACTACAACCGGAACACTCCGGACTTTTGCAACAAGTGCGGCGACCCGGTGAGCCTGCAACTGAAGTACGACCAGCAGGAGTGCGAAGAGCGCGGCATGACGTTCAGCGCGCCCCTGAAGGTGACGGTGCGCCTGACCATTTACGACAAGGATCCGGAGACGGGCAACAAGACCATCCGGGACATCAAGGAGCAGGAGGTCTTTTTCGGCGATATTCCGCTGATGACGCCTAATGGGACGTTCATTGTGAACGGGACAGAAAGGGTCATCGTCTCCCAATTGCACCGGTCGCCTGGAGTGTTTTTCGAGACGGCGAACAACCGCACGTACTTTTTGGGCAAGATCATTCCCTACCGCGGGTCGTGGGTGGAGTTCGAGTTCGACCAGAAGAACACGCTGTACGTGCGCATCGATCGCAAGCGGAAGTTTCTGGGCACGATCTTCCTTCGCGCGCTGGGACTGCGGTCCGATGAAGAGATCCTGAAGACGTTCTACGTGGTGGATCGGATCCAGATTGCGGAGAGCAAGCTGTTCTGGACGGTGCCGGCGGACATTAAGACGGGGACGCACCTGATTGGTTCCAAGCCGGCGCACGCCATCCTGAACGGGAAGGAAGAGATTGCGCACTCCGGCCGCAAGATCACGGCGCACACGCTGAAGTCGCTGCGCACGGCCAATGTTGAGAAGGTGGAGGTGGAGCAGGCGGAGCTGGATGGAGCGATGACGGCCGCCGACATTGTGGACACCACCACCGGCGAAGTAATTGTGGAAGCCAACGTGGAGCTGACCGCCGACCGCCTGCACAAGGTATTGTCAAGCGGGGCGGTGAGCTTTGAAGTGTTCTTCCCCGAGCGCGACGATGTAGGCAACATTATTACCAACACGCTGAAGCGCGATTCGATTCACAAGCCGGAAGAGGCGCTGATCGAGATCTACCGCAAGCTTCGTCCGGGCGATCCGCCGACGCTGGATACGGCGACGGCGCTGTTTGAGGGCATGTTCTTCGATCCGCGCAAGTACGATTTTTCGCGCGTGGGCCGGCTGAAGTTCAACATCAAGCTTTATGAAAACCAGGATGCGACGCAGCTCGACCATCGCACGCTGACCGCGGAGGATTTCTACGCGACCATCCGGTACCTGCTGAAGCTGCGCAAGAACATCGGCATGGTGGACGACATCGACCATCTGGGCAACCGCCGCGTGCGCGCGGTGGGTGAACTGATGGAGAACCAGTTCCGCATCGGCCTGGTCCGCATGGAGCGGGCGATCAAGGAAAAGATGAGCGTGTATCAGGAGCTGTCGACAGCGATGCCGCACGACCTGATCAACGCCAAGCCGGTGATGGCGGCGATCCGCGAGTTCTTCGGCTCATCGCAGTTGTCGCAGTTCATGGACCAGACCAACCCGCTGAGCGAGATCACGCACAAGCGGCGTTTGTCGGCGCTTGGACCGGGCGGGTTGAGCCGCGAGCGCGCCGGGTTTGAAGTGCGCGACGTGCACCCGACGCACTACGGGCGCATCTGCCCGATTGAAACGCCGGAAGGTCCGAACATCGGCCTGATCAGCTCATTGAGCTGCTTTGCGCGCATCAACGAGTACGGCTTCATCGAGTCGCCGTACCGCAAGGTGAAGGACGCCAAGATTCTGGATTATGTGGAGATTGCCAACGCCGGCGAAAGCGGCCTGCGCGTGGGCGACCACATCGAGAAGGATGAGATGCACAAGCTGAACGCGGGGCTGAAGAAGGCGGGCAAGCGCGGCATCGACTCCATCCCGTACAGCTTCTACCTGAGCGCATGGGAAGAGGACAGGCACACCATCGCACAGGCGAACATCGAGTTCGACGAGCGCGGGCACATCACCGAGGATCTGGTGAACGCGCGCAGGCAGGGAAACTTTGTGCTGGTGAACCGGACGGACGTGGATTACATCGACGTCTCGCCCAAGCAGCTTGTCTCAGTGGCGGCATCGCTGGTGCCGTTCCTGGAACACGATGACGCCAACCGCGCGCTGATGGGCGCCAACATGCAGCGGCAGTCTGTTCCGCTGTTGGTGGCGGAAGCGCCTTTGGTGGGCACGGGCATGGAGGGCGTGACGGCGCGCGACTCCGGCGCCGTGGTGCTGGCCAAGCGCAACGGCATCGTGGATTCAGTGGACTCAGAACGCATCATTGTGCGCGTGGAAGGCGAGCATCATCCCACGCAACTCTCGCGCGAGGTGGGTTCCGACATCTACACGCTGATCAAGTTCAAGCGCTCCAACCAGAACACCTGCATCAATCAAAAACCTGTAGTCCGCGAGGGAGAGCGTGTATTGAAGGGCCAGGTGATTGCCGACGGACCGTGCACGGAGCAGGGCGAGCTGGCGCTGGGACGCAACGTGCTGGTGGCGTTCATGCCGTGGCGCGGGTACAACTTTGAGGACGCGATCCTGATCAGCGAGAAGCTGGTGAAGGACGACTACTACACCTCGGTGCACATTGAGGAGTTTGAGATCGAAGCGCGCGACACCAAGCTGGGGCCGGAAGAGATCACCCGCGACATTCCCAACGTGAGCGAGCACGCGCTGCGCGACCTGGACGAGAGCGGCATCATCCGCATCGGCGCCCAGATCAAGCACGGCGACATCCTGGTGGGTAAGGTGACGCCGAAGGGCGAGACGCAGTTGACGCCGGAAGAAAAGCTGTTGCGCGCCATCTTCGGTGAGAAGGCCGGCGACGTGCGCGACGCTTCACTGACGTGTCCTCCGGGCATCGAGGGTACGGTAGTGGACGTGCGCATCTTCAGCCGCAAGGGCCAGGAAAAGGACGAGAGGGCCAAGCTGATTGAGGCGGAGTACGTCGCCAAGCTGGAGAAGAATCTGGGCGACGAAATCCGCATTTTGACGGACGAGCGTTTGAAGCGCCTGGAGGGGATACTGGGCGCCAAGGAAGTACTGGCCGACCTGCACGACGAGCGGACCAACAAGCGCCTGCTGACCAAGGGAGCGCTGCTCGATCGCGAAACCATCGAGCGCATTTCGACCAAGAACCTGAAGCGCATCCGTTATGCCGACAAGGATCCGCGCGTCAACGAGCAGATCGACGAGATCGAGGAGATGACGTCGCGGCAGATTGAAGTGCTGCGCAAGATCACCAATGAAAAAATTGCGAAGCTGGCCAAGGGCGATGAGCTGCCGCCGGGCGTGATCAAGCTGGTGAAGGTCTACGTGGCCATGAAGCGCAAGCTGAGCGTGGGCGACAAGATGGCGGGCCGCCACGGCAACAAGGGCGTGATCGCGCGCATTCTTCCCGAGGAAGACATGCCGTATCTGCCCGACGGCACGCCGGTCGAGATTGTCCTGAACCCGCTGGGCGTGCCTTCGCGCATGAACGTGGGCCAGATCCTGGAGACGCACCTGGGCTGGGCCGCGCACGGGCTTGGCAGGCGAATCGCCGACATGGTTCGCGCCAACAGCGATGTGCAGGCCACCCGCGAACTGATGCGCAAGGAGTTTGCGGGAACGGCCACGCTGCGGCAACTGGAGGAGCTGGACGACGAGATGCTGCTGCGAGTGGCTGCCGGCATGAAGCGCGGCATCTGGTTCGGCACGGCGGTGTTTGACGGCGCGCAGGAGAGCGAGATCAAGGCGCTTCTGGCGGCGGCGGGCCTGCCCAGCTCGGGGAAAACGCCGCTGTACGACGGCATGACGGGCGAGCAGTTCGAGCAGCCGGTGACGGTGGGCTACATTTACATGCTCAAGCTCTCGCACCTGGTGGACGACAAGATTCACGCGCGTTCCATCGGACCGTACTCGCTGATCACGCAACAGCCCCTGGGCGGCAAGGCGCAGTTCGGCGGGCAGCGCTTCGGCGAGATGGAAGTGTGGGCCCTGGAAGCCTACGGCGCCGCGTACATCCTGCAGGAACTGCTCACGGCCAAGTCCGATGACGTGTATGGCCGAACCAAGATCTACGAGGCCATTGTCAAGGGCGAGGCGGCGATCGAGCCGGGTGTACCGGAGTCGTTCAACGTCCTTATCCGCGAGTTGCAGTCGCTGTGCCTCGACGTGGAACTGATCAAGCGCGCGGACCTTATCAAGAAGATACCCGCGCCGGAACCGATGGCCGCAGTGGCGGACGATTAACGCGAGTTTTCAGTTGTCAGTTATCAGTTTTCAGTTCGATTCCGGCGCGAATTCCGCACTGTTTACCGAACCGAAGAAACTGACAACTGATAACTGACAACTGACGACTAGTTTTTAAGGGTCCTTCTTGAAAGCGGTTTACACCGCTACCCGGGAAGGAAGGATCCGGTGAGAATCCCGGGAAGAGCCGCGGCAGCGCCGTCAGAGGCATGCCAAGGAGGGTCGCCTTGTTCCGTTCGAACCCGTTTGAGCTAACCAGCCCGATTACCGATTTCGACGCCATTCGCATCATGCTTGCATCGCCCGAGAAGATCCGGAGCTGGTCGCACGGCGAAGTGACGAAGCCGGAAACCATCAACTACCGCACGTTCAAGCCGGAACGCGACGGCCTGTTCTGCGCCCGCATCTTTGGCCCGGTCACTGACTGGGAGTGCCTCTGCGGCAAGTACAAGCGCATGAAGCATCGCGGCGTGATCTGCGACAAATGCGGCGTGGAAGTAACCGTGAGCAAGGTGCGCCGCGAGCGCATGGGCCACATCGAGCTCGCGTCTCCCTGTTCCCATGTCTGGTTCTTCAAGGGGCTTCCCTCGCGCATCGGCCACCTGCTGGATATTTCTCTGCGCGATCTGGAAGGCATTCTCTACTTCGAGTCGTACGTGGTGGTCGATCCGGGCGACGCGCCGGTGCGCGAGCGCGAGATCATCAAGGACGAGAATCGCTTCCGCGAACTCGACCAGCAGTTCCGGCCCTCGGGCTTCAAGGCGATGATGGGCGCAGAGGCGATCAAGGAGCTGCTGAAGCGCGTCAGCATTGATGAACTTGCCCTCGAACTGCGCGAGCGCATGAAGACCGAGACCTCCGCGCAGAAGAAGATCAAGTACGCCAAGCGCCTCAAGGTTGTGGAGGCGTTCCGCAAATCGAGCAACAAGCCGCAGTGGATGATCCTGGACGTGCTGCCGGTAATTCCTCCGGAGCTGCGTCCGCTGGTGCCGCTGGACGGCGGCCGCTTTGCGACCTCCGATCTGAACGATCTCTATCGCCGCGTGATCAACCGCAACAACCGGTTGAAGAAGCTGATGGACCTGCACGCGCCGGAAGTGATTGTGCGCAACGAGAAGCGCATGCTGCAGGAGGCTGTGGACGCGCTGTTTGACAACGGGCGCCGCGGCCGCGTGCTGAGGGGCGCCAACAATCGCCCGCTCAAGTCGCTCTCTGACACGCTCAAGGGCAAGCAGGGCCGCTTCCGCCAGAACCTGCTGGGCAAGAGGGTGGACTACTCCGGCCGGTCAGTGATTGTCGTAGGGCCTGAGCTGAAGCTGCACCAGTGCGGCCTTCCCAAGAAGATGGCGCTGGAGCTGTTCAAGCCGTTCATCTACCACCGCCTGGAACAGACGGGCCACTGCACCACCATCAAGCAGGCCAAGGAAATGGTGGAGATGCAGGAGGCAATCGTCTGGGACATCCTGGAAGAGGTCATCAAAGACCATCCGGTGCTGTTGAACCGCGCCCCAACGCTGCACCGCCTGGGCATTCAGGCCTTTGAGCCGGTGCTGGTTGAAGGCAAGGCAATCAAGATCCATCCACTGGTCTGCACCGCGTTCAACGCGGACTTCGACGGCGACCAAATGGCTGTGCATATTCCGCTGTCGCCTGAAGCGCAGATCGAGGCCAGCGTGCTGATGCTGGCTTCGCACAACATTCTTTCGCCGGCGTCAGGCCAGCCCATCACGGTGCCCACGCAGGACATGGTGCTGGGACTCTATTACCTGACCAAGGCCAAGAAGGGCGCCGTGGGTGAGGGCCGCACTTTCGCCAACACCGATGAAGTCCTGATGGCGCTGGAGGCGAAGGAACTGGAGACGCTGTCGCCCATCCGCCTGCGTTATACCGGCAAGGTGCTGGATATGACCACGGCATACGACGACCAGGACCTGACCCATACCGAGCCGGCCGATTTTGACGGCGACTTCATCAGCACCACGGTGGGCCGCGTCATCCTGAACGATGCGCTGCCCGAGGGCATGCCGTACATCAACGGCCTGCTCAAGAAGAAGGGCATTGGCCAGCTGGTGAATTACTGCAACCAGAACCTCGGGCTCGAGGTGACGGTGCGGATGCTCGATAAAATCAAGTCGCTCGGCTTCAACTACGCCACCATCTCCGGACTCTCCGTGGGCCTGGACGACATGGTGATCCCGGCCAGCAAGTACACCGTGGTGGAAGAAGCCGACAAGAAGGTGATTGAAGTCCAGAAGCAGTACATGGACGGCGCCATCACCAACGGCGAGCGTTCCAACAAGGTGATCCAGATGTGGTCGCTGGTAACGGACCAGGTGGCCGACGAGATGTTCTCGAACATGAAGCGGGCCGATGAAGAGGGGGCGATGAACCCCATCTACATCATGGCCGACTCCGGCGCTCGCGGTTCGAAGCAGCAGATTCGCCAGTTGAGCGGCATGCGCGGGCTGATGGCCAAACCTTCGGGCGAAGTCATCGAAACTCCCATCACGGCGAACTTCCGCGAAGGACTGACGGTGCTGGAGTACTTCATCTCCACGCACGGCGCGCGCAAGGGCCTGGCCGATACGGCGCTCAAGACCGCCGACTCGGGTTACCTGACCCGCCGCCTGGTGGACGTGGCGCAGGACGTGATCGTGACCGAGTACGACTGCGGTACAAACGAAGGCATCGACGTAGTGGCCATCGTCGAATCCGGCGAGATCATCGAGCCGCTGCGCGACCGCATCATCGGCCGCGTGTCACTGGAAAAGATCAAGGACTACGACGGCAACGTGGTGGTTGAGATCAACCAGCAGATCGACGAAGACATCGCTTCGGCCATCCAGGGCGCGGGCGTGGAGAAGGTGAAGATCCGCTCCGTGCTCACCTGCGAGTCGCGGCGCGGCGTGTGCGCGCTGTGCTACGGGCGCAACCTGGGCTCGGGCCGCATGGTTGAGCTCGGCGAAACCTGCGGCGTCATTGCGGCGCAGTCCATCGGCGAGCCGGGCACGCAGCTTACCATGCGTACGTTCCACGTGGGCGGAACGGCAAGCCGCGTGGCCGACCAGTCAAAACTGGACGCCAAGAACAACGGCACCGTGCGCTATATCAACCTGAGCACGGTGCAGAGCAAGGATGGCGCGCAGGTGGCCATGAACCGCTCCGGCTCTATTGCCGTGGTGGACGACCGCGGCCGTGAGAAGGAGCGCTACCAGGTTGTCTATGGCGCGCGGCTCCGCGTCAAGAACAACGATCAGGTGAAGCTCGGACAGTTGCTGGCCGAGTGGGATCCGTACACCTACTCCATCCTCACCGAGATCGGCGGCACGGTGCAGTTCAAGGACCTGCAGGAAGGCATCACGCTGAACGAAGAAGTGGACGAAGTCACCGGCCTGTCGCGCTGGGTGGTTGCGGACGCTCCCGACGAGAAGCGTCAGCCGACCTTCGTGGTGAAGGGCGCGAAGGCCAGCAAGCGTTACCTGCTGCCGCGCGGCTCTCACTTGATGGTGCAGGATGGCGACGAGGTGGGTCCCGGCGACGTGCTGGCCAAGATCCCCAAGGAGTCGACGCGCACCAAGGACATCACCGGCGGTCTGCCCCGAGTGGTCGAGCTGTTTGAAGCGCGCAAGCCCCGCGAAACCGCGATCATCAGCGAGATCGATGGTCTGGTCCGCTTTGGCGAAGTGGTCAAGGGACAACGCAAGATTTACGTGACGGCCGACAACGGCGAGGAAAAGGAATACTCCGTGCCGCGTGGTATCCACGTAAACGTGCAGGAAGGCGAGCGCCTCAGGGCGGGCGATCCACTGATGGACGGCCCCTTGAATCCGCACGACATTCTGGACGTGCTGGGCGAAAAGGAACTGCAGAAATACCTGGTGAACGAAATCCAGGAAGTGTACCGTCTGCAGGGCGTGGCCATCAGCGACAAGCACATCGAAGTGATTGTGCGGCAGATGCTGCGCTGGGTGCGCGTGGACGATATCGGCGACAGCATCTTCCTGATGGAGCAACAGGTCGATCGCTTCCGCTTCAATGAGGAGAAGGATCGCGTGGAGAAGAACGGCGGGCGTCCACCGCAAGGCCGTCCGCTGCTGCTGGGCATCACCAAGGCGTCGCTGTCCACTGACAGCTTCATCTCGGCTGCCTCGTTCCAGGAGACCACGCGCGTACTCACTGAGGCTTCAATCAATGGAGCCATCGACAACCTGCGCGGCCTCAAGGAGAACGTGATCGTCGGGCGCCTGATCCCGGCGGGCACGGGCCTGGAGTACTACCGCAACGTCCAGCTCTCTCCGGAGCTGGAGGAAGCGGCGGCGCGCGTGCAGCAGGAAGTGAGTGCCGAGATTGAAGCGGCGGAGCGCGAACTGGAGCTGATGCGCCAGGAAGGCGAGGCCGAGGAGATGGCGGCGGAGTAACGGCAGTTGTCAGTGATCAGTTGTCAGTTGTCAGCACGAAAGGCCCGGCGTGAGCCGGGCCTTTTTGCTTGAAAGGGCAATCTACTTCAGAAATCGAGAGTGTGATTTGTCTTACAATTTCTTATAATGTAAGATAATCCAATGCCGTCTTCCTCACCATCCCGACGCACCTTCACCATCAGCTTCCCGCCCGATCTTGCCGTTCAGGTTGAAGAGATGGCGCGCCGAGAATCCCGCACAACCAGCGAGCTGTTTCGCGAGGCATTTCGCTTGTACCGTGCAAAGCAATTTCGAAAAATGATCGCCGAAATGAACGAAATCGGACGCCGGAACAATCCCAACGGATACGGGCCTGAGGATGTCGAACGTCTTGTGAAGGAAGTTCGTGCAGAGAGGGCGCAGAGGGGAGAGCGCCCGCCCAAGTGATCGTCGTCTTTGACTCGGGGATTTGGATATCGGCACTTCAATTCGGCGGTACGCCTGCCGCGGTTCTTGAACGATGCGTCAGCGTTGATCGCATTGCCTACTGCGCAAACATTCATGAGGAAATACTGGAGGCGTTTGAACGCAAGTTTCGCGTTGACCCTCAAACCGTAGAAGAGCGAATACAGCCATTCCTGCACGACGCTTTATGGGTAGAAATCGTAGGCGTCGTCACCGGAATCTGCCGTGATCCTCACGACGATTTCATTCTCGAGTGCGCCCTGAAGGCGGGCGCGGAATTCATAGTGACTGGCGACCACGACCTTCTTGTCCTGAGCGAATTCCGCGGCATACCCATCATTACTGCGAGACAGTATTTGGATTTGCCCACCGGACCGGCCTGAACTCCTTGCGCGGGTCGCTCAATTCTCGCCACGATAGAATTAGCCTATGTCCACCGCAGCTGGCGTAAGCCCGGAAATCATGGCGAAATACGAGCCCGTCATCGGCCTTGAGGTCCACGTCCAGCTCCTCACGGCCACCAAGATCTTCTGCGGCTGCGCCAACAAATTCGGCGCGGAACCGAACACCAACATCTGTCCGGTCTGCATCGGCCTGCCCGGCGCGCTGCCCGTGCTGAATGAGAAAGCAGTCGAGTTTGCCACCCTGGCCGCGCTCGCGCTGCACTGCACGGTCAATCCGCGCTCCATCTTCGCGCGCAAAAACTACTTCTACCCGGACCTGCCCAAGGGCTACCAGATCTCGCAATACGACAAGCCGATTGCCGAGCATGGCTGGATCGAAGTCCCCACAGCCGACGGCACGACAAAGAAGATCGGCATTACGCGCCTGCACATGGAAGAGGACGCGGGAAAAAGCCTGCACGAAGGCTTCCCCGACTCCGCCTCTCGCACATATCTGGACCTGAATCGCTGCGGTACGCCGCTGGCCGAAATTGTCTCCGAGCCCGACATCCGCACGCCCGACGAGGCCTTTGAATACCTCACGCGCCTCAAGGAAATCCTGCTCTACGCCGGCGTCTCCGACTGCAACATGGAGGAGGGCTCGCTGCGCTGCGATGCCAACGTGAGCGTGCGGCCGCGCGGCCAGGAACGCTTCGGCACCAAGGCCGAAGTGAAGAATGTCAACAGCTTCAAATTCATCCGCGCCGCGCTTGAGTACGAGATCGAGCGCCAGGTGGAAGTGATCGAATCCGGCGGCCGCGTGCTTCAGGAAACCCGCCTGTGGAACGCCAACGAAGGACGCACCTACTCCATGCGCTCCAAGGAGCAGGCCCACGACTACCGCTACTTCCCCGAGCCCGATCTGCCGCCGCTTGTGCTCACGCCAGACTACCAGCTAGCCCGCGAACGCGAACTCCCGGAGCTGCCTGAGGCCCGCCGCGCGCGCATGGTCGGCGAATACGATCTGAACGAAAAGGACGCGCGCACCCTCACCGCCTCACGCGAGTTTGCCGACCGTTTTGAAGCCGCCGCCCGCACAGCGAAGACTCCGCGCCGAGTCGCCAATCTGCTCCTCAGCGAGATCGGCGGCCGGCTCAACGCCCTCGGCCTGGAGCAGGATGCCTCGCCGGTCTCCATGGCCGGCATCGTCCTCGCCGCCGACCTGCTCGATGACGGAAAAATCAGCTCAAAGCAGCTCAAGGGCCTGCTCGACATCTGCTTTGAGAAAGGCGAGGACTTCCCCGCCGTCTACGAGCGAGAAAAACCGCAGCAGATCACCGACACCTCCGCCATCGAGAAGATGATCGACCAGGTCATCGCCGCCAACCCCAACCAGCTTGCTCAATACCGCGCCGGCAAAAAGACTCTGTCCGGCTTCTTTGTGGGGCAGGTGATGAAGGCGTCAAAGGGACAAGCCAATCCGGCCCTGCTCAATGAGATGGTGACCAGGAAGCTCGACGAATAAGCCTGCCGCCAAGGGGAACTTTCCCCGCGGAAGCTGCGTATCCATCCTGCCGGGAGCCGTGTGCGCTCCCGGGGAGGATGCCTGCATGAACACTCGACTTTGCGTTTTTGCGCTGCTTGCCGTCGGAGCGGGCTCTGTTGCTGTCTTCACCGCGTGCCCGCCTGCGCAAGTGCTTGCCGCCGCAGCGCCGGAGAGCGGCAGGGTCAACATCAACAAAATGGGCGGCGACATCGACGTTCCCGATGCCCCGGACGGCGCCGACGTCGCAACCATGGGCGGCAACATCCACATCGGCAATGTTCGCCATTCCCTAAGCGCTAAAACCATGGGCGGCAACATCGTCGTCGAACACGCCGATGGTTCGGTGGAAGTTTCAACCATGGGCGGCACAATCACCCTGCGCCAGGTCAGCGGCCAGGTCCAGGCCAGCACCATGGCCGGCGACGTCACAGTCCATCTCACCGGCCCATCCGGCGACCGCCGTGACATCCACCTGAGCTCCATGTCCGGCGTCATCCTGCTCACCGTGCCCAAGGATTACGGCATGGATGTCCGCATCAAGCTGGAATACACGCGCAACAGCAAGCAGGATTTTCGCGTGGAACAGCACCTGGGCCTCACGGAGCGCCAGACTACCGAGTGGGACACCAGCAAAGGCACGCCGCGCAAATACATCTACGTCACAGGCCGCGTGGGCGACGCCCGCAATCATGTGACCGTGGACACCATCAACGGCGATGTGATTTTGAAACAGGAATAAACTGCGCGCCGCGGCCCGCCGGCGCCCCATCCGCATCCATCGCGGCAGCGCCTATTTCAGCTTCAGCGTTTCTTCCACGTCCTTCCGCGTGTCCCAGGTGCTCACCGTCCTGGTCGCGCTCTTCTTGCCGTCCTTCTCCGCCCACAGGTCAAAGTCGTCGGTCATTTTCACCTGCACAAAGCGGAAGCGCCCGTCTATTGCCGATGTATAACTGCGGATCGCCTTGGTCTTGGTGTTGCGCAGAAACACGGTCGCGCCTGCCACATTCGCAGAATCGGCATCCACTACCACGCCTTCCACCACCCGTTGGCCAAAGTTCTGCGCCTGCGCCGCAGGACAGGCAAGCCTCGTCGCGGGACCCACGCCCAGCGCCAGCGCCGCCATAGCCACGCAGGCCGCCCATCGCGCTTGTAATCTCATTACTCTTCTTCCTCTTCCTCTTCGAGGGCCTCTTCGTCGTCCTCGTCCAGTTCGTCCCCCACCTTGGACAGTTCCAGGGGCTCCACCCCCACCACTTCGTATTCGGTCCCGCATTCTTCGCAGGCCACTACGTCGCCTTCTTCCACCTCATCCAGCTCGATGTCAAGATCGTTTTCGCATTCCGGACAGCTCGGCATCGCAGCCTCCTCTCTTTCTCTCTTATACGCGCTGCTTGGTACTGTAGGATGTCGTTACTTGGAGTTCGTCTCCGCTAGTTTTAGATGGTTGCCCGCCTCAGGTCAAGTGGGGAGGCGCGGCACAACCAAACCTTCCCCTGTGGAGAACCGCCCATGCGAATCCTTCCCTTGCTCCTCGCCTGCTCGTTCGCTGCTTCGGCTTCGTTGCTTCCCGCTCAGCCGGATTTCGCTTTTCACGCCCGCCGCGCCACGCCCGCGGCCGCTGATCCCGCCATCGCCCGGGCCTTTGCCCGCATCGATCCCGCGCGCATCCACCAGATTATCGCCAAACTGGTCAGCTTCCAGACCCGCAGCACGCTCTCCAGCATGGAAACCGATCTGCCTGCCGGCGCCGGCATCAACGCCGCCGCCGACTGGATTTTCGGCCAGTTTCAGCAAATCTCCAGCGAGTGCGGCGGTTGTCTTGAAGTGAAGCGCGACACCTTCACCGCCGATCCCGAGAGCGCCGCAGACTCGCCCTGGGCACACCGCATCCCCCGGCCCACGCAGATCACCAACGTCTACGCCATCCTTCGCGGCCACAATCCCGCGCAGGCCAACGTCATGTTCCTCGTCACCGGCCATTATGACTCGCGTAATTCCAACGTAATGGACGCGCGCGGCGCCGCTCCGGGAGCAAATGACGATGCCTCCGGCGTCGCCGTCTCCCTGGAGTGCGCCCGCGTGCTTTCCACGCTCAAGCTCCCCGCCAGCATCGTCTTTGTAGCCGTGGCGGGCGAGGAGCAAGGACTTGTCGGCTCCGCTCACCTGGCCAAACTGGCCAAAGACCAGGGCTGGCAGCTTCTGGGAGTGCTCAACAACGACATCGTCGGCGGCAACACCACTCCCGGAGACACACTCCAGCTCAAGGACCGCGTACGCGTCTTCTCTGAGGCCGTGCCCTCTGCCGCCTCGCCGCAGGAGCAGCGCCGCATCCGCGCCCTCGGCCTGGAAAACGACTCGCCCAGCCGACAGCTCGCCCGCGCCATTCAGGACGCCTCTGCCACTTATTTCCCCGCGCACGGCGCGCACCCGTTTGATGCGTTCCTGGTCACCCGTCCCGATCGTTACCTTCGCGGTGGCGATCATAGCTCCTTCAATCACGAGGGCTTTGCCGCTGTGCGCCTCACGGAGTGGCGCGAGGACTACAACCACCAGCACCATGATGTGGTCCAGCCTCCTGCCGGTTCAAAAGACCCCGTTCTCGGCGACTTGTTGCAGTTTGTAGACTTCGCCTACACGGCAAAGGTTGCCCGGTTGAACGCAGCCACGCTGGCCAGCCTGGCCGCTTCTCCTGGTGAACCCGCAAAAGTCACAATCGATGCGAAGAAACTTGAAAATGGCACCACCCTCACCTGGCAGCCCGCTCCCGGCGCCGTGGATCACTACGAACTCCTTTGGCGCGACACCATCTCCTTCGACTGGCAGTATGTTCGCAATGTGCCCCCCGGGCCTCCAGGGCAGCCCGTTACCATTGACGTCCCCATCTCCAAGGACAACGTCTATTTCGGCGTCTGCGCCGTAGATAAAGCAGGCCACCGCGGCATTGTCGTCGTCCCCTGACACCTGATCCCTGTTCCCTGTTACCCTGTTTTCTATGGCAAGGATGGGCTCCACGCCCTTGGGGTTTCCCGGGTTCACCGGCGCCACGCGCCGCCTCGTATTCCTGAACCTGGCGGCGTTTTTCTTCCTGCTGCTCCTGGGCTTCGCTTCGCGAACCACGGGGCTTCAGGTGGACGCGGAATGCTCGCTCATTCCTCAAATGTTTCTTCACGGCGCTCTCTGGCAGCCCATCACCTACAGCTTCGTTCACCTCGGCCTTCTGCAGACTCTCCTCGAACTGCTCTCCCTCTGGTTCCTCGTCGGCTTCCTTGAAAGCTACCGCGGCTCCAGTTGGGTCACCGGCCTTTATGCCGTCTCCGTCCTCGGCACTGCAATCTCCGGCGCCGCCATCTGGCAGGTGGCCGATCTGCTCGGCCGCGGCTCTGACGTCCGGATCTACGGCTGCATGGGCGGTATCTTCGGCCTTCTCATCGCCATCGGCGTCCTCTACGGCGAGACCGAGTTCATGTTGATGTTCATCATCAACATCAAGGCCAAGTACATGGCCGCCATCTACGCTCTCATCGCCTTCGCCATGCTCTTCAGCCAGAGCTGGATCTACGCCTTCGCACAGCTTGGCGGCGCGGTGGCCGGCCTGCTCTTTATCCGCTACGCTCCGCGCAAGGGCTTCACGTTCGCGGGCAGCGAGTGGGTCTACGGCCTGCGTAACCGCTACTACCGCTGGAAGCGTCGCCGCGCTGGACGCAAGTTCGAGGTTTACATGCGCAAGCAGGGCCGCACCGTGCGCCTCGACAACCGCGGCCGCCAGATCGATAACGACGACCCCAACGACAAGTCGCGCTGGAATTAGAAGGGCAGGGAATAGGGAGCAGGGAAAAGGGAACCCCAAAACCGGTCCTGTGATCCACGGCACAGCCGCCATCGCGCCACAGGCCCATACTCAGAGAACTTGAAAAGGAGCTTCCGAATCGGAGCTCCTTTTCAGACGTTTGGGGGGAAAATGAATACCCCTCCCCCCCCGTTTTGATAGCAATGATAGCAATGCTATCAGTGCTAGCACCGACGGAATCGCATCGGGGTTCGGTTGGGTGGGTCTGAATGGTGGGCGGCTCGGGAAGAAGGGGTACCCCCTCCCCCCCCGTTTTGATAGCAATGATATCAATGATATCAGTGCTATCAGTGCTGGCACCGACGGAATCGCATCGGGGTTCGGTTGGGTGGGTCTGAATGGTGGGCGGCTCGGGAAGAAGGGTACCCCCTCCCCCCCGTTTTGATAGCAATGATAGCAATGATATCAGTGCTATCACCGACGGAATCGCATCGGGGTTCGGTTGGGTGGGTCTGAATGGTGGGCGGCTCGGGAAGAAGGGGTACCCCCTCC
>Ga0265339_10001561_pt1 | contig 16937 bp, 14 predicted proteins | sample 4CB219metaG_FD_202085 | JGI IMG/M metagenome (GOLD analysis project Ga0265339, IMG submission 202085) | Rhizosphere microbial communities from Carex aquatilis grown in University of Washington, Seatle, WA, United States - 4-CB2-19 metaG | ecosystem: Host-associated > Plants > Roots >... | reverse complement strand
CCGTTGAACTTGACGCAGGCCTGACCGTCGGCGTATCCCGCGGCGCCCATGATGTTGGGCTGGCCGCTGGTGCCGTCGATGCCGACACGGAGCAAGTTGAGCCCGATCCCGTTGACCGGGTCCCACAACAGGGTTTGCATCGCGGCCGAGGACGACCCCTGCCAGACGTCCGCCTCGCCGAATCCGTCCACGATCTGATGAACCTTCGTGGGATCGACGGTGATGTCCCCCGCTTGAGCGGTTCCCGGCGGCTTGGTTCCAACGAAGGCCCCCCCGGATCCTCCAGCGCCTGGCCCAGATCCACCGGCTGCGTTGCTGCCGCCCGATCCGCTGCGACCGCCAGTCGCGCCACCAGCGCCCGTGGTGCCTCCGGAGCCGACAACGCTGCCACCTTGACCCATCGAGCCGCCTGAGGCACCGGGACCGCCGCCGCTGCCCGGCGCGCCTCCCTCGGGGGCGGAGCCGCCCGAACCTGATGCCGCTTCGGGATCGTTAGACGAGCACGCTAGTCCAACGACGAACATGATTGCGAGCAGAGAACGGCGCAGGTTGTCGTGTGTCATACGAGGAGCTCCTTCGATGGTACCTGTCGGCCGGACGGCGAATTTGTAGTGCCAATGAGAAAAAACCTTCGCCGCCAAGATCGACGCCGGTAGCGTCAGGGACTTCGCGCGCGCGTGCTGTCGCGCGGCGGACGGTGAAGCGCGTCGCTCGCGATCGACCGCGTGCGGCGGGTTCTAGACGTTCAGAGGGCGGGGCAACGGCGCTCTTCGGAGACAGGCGCTCGCCGTCCGCGACGGAAGCGGTACGCGAGCAGCAACAGGGAGACTCCCAGCGCACCGCCGCCGCGACCCGGACCGCTCTGGCAGTTGCAACCGCCGGCGTTGTCCGCCGCGCTCGCGCCGCCGCCCATCCTGCCTCCGGAGCTGCCCAGAGATCCTGCGCCCCCGCTGCCGGTGTTGACGCCGCCACTTCCTCCAGCGCGACCGATGCCGCTCATCCCCGCGGAGCCGCCGCCGGTGCCTCCCGCGGCTCGTCCCCCTCCGCCCGATCCTCCCGCACCCGATCCTCCCGCGCCCGAGCCTCCCGCGCCCGTCCCGCCCGAACCCATTCGACCGGCGTCCGTCCCTCCGGTGCCCCCGCCGTCGACGGCGCTGCCCGGTCCACTGAATTTCCACCAGTTGAAGCTGAATAGGCTACCGGTGCCGGTGCCCGTGAACTTCAGGAACAAGTCGTGTATTCCGGTTGCGCCGCTCGCGGCGCATGACTTGGTGACCCAAGTCTGCGCGCCCCCGGTGCCCTGAACGGCACAGGTTCCGAGCAACGGTCCGGCCAAGCTGTCGAGGTGAAGCTCGATGATTCCGGCGTTTGAGACCGAGGCCACCCTGGCGTCGAATGACGTGACGCCGCTGCTGAAATCGACGCTCCTCACCTTGATGTAATCGCCATTGTTTATGGACGTCACGTCCATTCCGCCCTCGCTGCATACCTCGGTCTTCAGCCCGGCGGAAAATGCCATGGTTTCGGCCTCTGTCTGCATGAACGGGTTCAGGGTGGCAATCGCGGCCGGCCCCAGCGCGGTCGGGTTGATCGCCGGAATGGTGCCGTCGGCGTTGTACTTGAATTCCTCGATGCCCACCGAGCGGTGATAGCCGCCCCCGCCGGGCAGAGCGCCATTGTGATAGAGCGCGTAGGAATGGCCCATGAAATCGAAGATTCCCGTTTGGTTCGTAAAGCTGGCGCTGCCGGCGCTCGTGTAGATACGCCCCTTGTAGGTCCATGGTCCAATGGGCCCAGGACTGGTGGAATAGTCGATCTTTTCAGGGGCGCAGCAATCGGCCGCGAATGCCAGGTAGTAAATTCCGTTTCGCTTGTAGAACCATGGCCCTTCTTCGTACAACGTGGCGCGCTGAGCATTTCCGGTCCGCGTCCCGAAGCTCGCGGTCGTCATCGGTACGTGGTTGATGCCCCCCGCGAATGAGATCATGTCTGGATTCAGCTTCACATAACATGAGCTGGGATTTCCCCAGTAGAGGTAGGCCTGACCGTCGTCGTCGATGAACACCGTCGGATCGATGTCACCGCAGTCGGAGGTGATCAAAGGCTTTCCAATGGCGTCCACGAAAGGGCCTGTCGGACTGCTCGAAACGGCCACCCCGATCGATCTCGCGCCGGTCGCGGTCGCGGTCACCGGTGCGTAGTAGTAGAACTTTCCGCTTCGATAGATTGGCTGCGCTGCCCACGCGTCTCCCCGGGCCCAACCGAACGTCTGGTAGCTCATCGGCGATCCATGGTCGGTCCAATTGACCATGTCGGTGGTAGAGAACACGAGCCAGTTGTTCATCGTGAAGAAGTTGTTCACGGTGACGTCTTCATCGTGTCCGGTGTAAATGTAGAGCGTTCCGTTGAAGACCATGGCCGCCGGGTCCGCGGTGTAGTTGGTCTGGACGATCGGGTTGTCGGCCCGGGACGTAGCTGGGGCGGTGACCAGCGCGCACAGCATCACGATCGCAAACACCAGCCTCACAGCGACCTATTGTCTCGATGGCGCCGCGTTTGTGCCGAAATCGGCCGCGTTGTCTTTCTTTTGCAATACGCAGCGGGTCGCGACAGTTCCGCACGAGGAGCCAGGACTGATGAAAGACGCATCGTTTCTGCGGTGGCCCGCCTGATGGCGGCGCTCCTGGACGCTGACGCCGACTTGGCGCGCGCCTTGATTGCCCGCGACCCACACGCACCGCGCGCCCTCTGGAAACGATTCGCGCCAATGGTCTTCCGGATCCTGAGACGCGCCATGGGCCCCGGACACGATGTCGAGGATCTGGTACAGGATGTCTTCCTATGCGTGTTCGAGAAGGTGCCCGCGCTGCGCGAGCCGAAGGTGCTCAAAGCCTTCGTAATTTCGTGCACGGTGTTCAACGCTCGAAGCGAGTTGCGGCGACTGTGGCGGCAACGCCTGATCCGGGTGGCGGAGAAAGGGGACGTAAGCGGAGATGCCTTGGTCGAGGTCGACATTGATGGGCGTGAGGCGCTGAGCCGTTTCTACGCCGTGCTCGATCGCATCAACGCGCACGACCGAACCATGTTCGTGCTGCGATTCATCGAGGGGCTCGAGGTCGCCGAAGTCGCGGCCGCGTCCGGGTGGTCGCTGGCGACGACCAAGCGGCGGCTCGCCCGCGCCTGGTCCAAGGTGACCTTGCTCGTCGAACGGGATCCGATCCTGCGGGATTACCTCACGCCGACCGAAGGTGGACATGCGCCGCCGGGTCGAGGGCGCGCGGCTGTTCACCTTCCGGTTACGATGTCGACCGTCGCCATTTTGAGCGTGCCGGACGTCGCTGTGAGGGTCACGGTTCCGGGCGTCGTCGTGGACTGAATGATGGCCAGCGCCTTCCCGGAGAAAGCTGACCGCGATGTCCCCTTGTACGACTCGTGGCTAGTCGAGTCTCCATTGTCGACACCTACGATAGTTCCAGGGCCACGGACGGCGACGGTGATCGAGTTGCTGGCCTGGGGAACGATGACGTTCTGAGCATCGACCACGTCCACTTCGACGAAGGCCAAGTCGCGCCCATCCGCCGCGATCGACGCGCGGTCGACAGTGAGCGCCAAACCGGTAACCGCCCCAGCTGTCTGTACTCTGTCGCTCGCGACCACCACACCACCCTTGGTGGCCCTTGCCTCGAGCGTACCGGTCGTGAACGGGACCGACCACTGAAGGTGCCCGGTCGTGGCGGTCATCGTCTTCGACCCTTGTGACTTGTTGTTGAGGAAGAGCTCGACGCTGTCGGCATTGCTGTAGACCATGACCTTCACCGCTTGACCGGCGGTCCAGTTCGTCCAGTTCATGGGAACCACATGGACCATCGGCGGCCCGCCGGCATTCCACTTGCTCTGATAGAAGTAGAAGACGTCCTTCGGGAAGTCCGCTGTGTCGATGGCTCCGAAGTACGAGCTCTTCGAAGGCCAGGAATAAGGAGTCGGTTCTCCGATATAGTCGACGCCCGTCCAGATGAACTCGCCGGCGACCCAGGCCCGCGTGTTGACGTTGGTCCACGACTGCTCTGCGCTCGCCCCCCAGCCGGCCCAAGAGTCGTCGTAGGACGACTCCTGGTTGTTGTTATTGTTGTAGATGCCTCGACTGCGGAAGGCGGAGGACGACTCGCTGGCGAATATCTTCCACGTGGGATGTGCCGTGTGAAGCGAGTCATATCGATCTGGGGCGTAGTTCACGCCCACGACGTCCTCGAGCGCCACCGCCGCGGTATCCGCTGCCGCCCAGGCCGCGAGGGCCTGGCCGATGGGCCGCGTGGTGTCCTTGGTCTTGATCGCGTTCATGAGCTTCGTGACCGTGGCTGTATCGCTGGTCTCACCCACCTCGTTGGCGATGCTCCAGATGATGATGCTCGGGTGGTTGAGATCGCGCGCCGCCATGTCGGTTATGTCGGTGACGCCCCATTGATTGAAGAAACGCCCGTAGTCGAACTTGTTTTTGCCGTTGTACCAGCAGTCAAATGCCTCATCCATGACCAGGAAGCCGAGGCGATCGGCGATATCCAGCAACTCGGGCGCGGGCGGGTTGTGGGAGGTTCGGATCGCGTTTGCACCCATCTGCTTGAGGAGCAGGAGACGCTTCTCGATAGCGCGGTAGTTCACTGCCGCTCCTAGACTGCCGAGGTCATGGTGCAGGCACACGCCGTTGATCTTCACCTTGGTTCCGTTCAGCGAAAATCCAGTGCTCGCGTCGAATGCCAAGCTCCGAATGCCGAACCGAGTGGTGTACGTGTCGACGACGGAGCCACCCACCGAGACGGTTGTGACCACCGAGTAGAGGGTTGGCGACGTGATCGACCAGAGTTGGGGATTGGACACCGTCACGGTCTGCGTCACATTCGCGGTCTTCCCGCCCGTCACTGATGTCGCGGATGACGTGGTCTTGCCCACCTCGGTGCCCGTGGCGTCGCGAACCGATTGCCCGATGGTCACCGGTTGGTCGGTGGTCGCATCGTTTTGGATCGTGACTGCAATATTGACGGTGGCGCTCGTGGCCGAGATTTGTGACGTGGTCACGCGCGTGCCCGTGTAGGCGACTCGGACCGGGTTCACGGTCTTGAGCCACACGTGACGATAGATTCCGCTTCCGGAGTACCAGCGGCTGCTGGGCAATTGATTGTTGACCCTGACCGCCAGCACGTTCGACCCGCCGAATTTGGCGCTGGCCGTCAGGTCACATTCGAATGAAGAAAATCCATACGGACGGGCGCCCACTTGCGTTCCGTTGAGCCACACCGTGCTGTCCATATAGACCCCGTCAAACTGGATGATGACCTTTTGCCCGAAGCTCGCGTTTGGCAAAGCAAAGGTCTTTCGATACCAGCCCAGGCCACCATCGAGGTAGCCACCGCCGGGACCGGCTGCGGAGCTTTGGTTGAACGGCAGCGAAATACTCCAGTCATGCGGAACGTCCAGCCCCGTCCAGGACGAATCGTCGAAAGTCGTAGCCTGCGCGTTGGTTACGTCCCCGAGATGGAACTTCCACCCGAAGTCGAAGCTCACCGTGGTCTGTCGCGAGCCGTCGTAGGTGTTGACCAGTGTCGCGGGGGCGGAGCTACTCCCGCCAGCCCCGCTGCCACCTCCGCCGGAGCCACCCATCCCTCCGGGTCCATTGCCGGCCTGGCCGCCGCTACCAGCGCCACCGCCCCCCGCGGCACCGCCACTGCCGCTTCGCCCGCCTACTGCCCCAACCCGACCACCTGAACCCGAAGTGCCACCCAAACCGCCGCCCCCTCCCGTGGCGCTGCCGCCGCCAGCCGCGCCGCCGGTCTCACCGCCCGAGCCGGCGCAGGCGCCCACGAAGGTCGCGGTCAGCGCGAGCAGTGTCGCAGCGAGTTGCGGAGGGGGTTCATCCGATCGACGCATTTTCGTCCTTTCAACGCCAGCGACTCAACTGCACGGCCGTCAATCTCGTTACTGTCTGCACTTGGCTCTTGTTGTAAGAGAAAGTCGCTTCACTCAGGATGGGGACGTGGGCCCCGCCCGAAAGCTCCGGTTCGCTTGTGCCGCAAGCCTCGGATTCTCGGCGATCGCCACGCTGAGCGGGGGCGCCGCGCGAGCGACGCAACTGGAGGCGCAGTTGGAATACAGTGCCGCGCCTGGATGTCCGGGCGCCCGTGAATTCCAGGCGGTTGTCACCGGGCGGCTCGGGTACAGTCCATTCCGCGCCGATGCGCGCGATCGGGTGATCGTACGAATCGAAACAACCGCGCGCGCCCTCGAAGGGCGACTAGAATGGAAGGGAAACGCGGGAGGACTAATCGGCGAACACGCCTTTCCGTCGCGCAGCCGAGACTGCGTCGAGCTCGCTCGAGCGATGGGATTCGCCCTCGCCCTGCAGATCCAGCTGATGGCAACGACGGCGGCGGAGTCGCGCGCGTCAGAAGCGGCTCCGCCATCCAACGTTTCCCCCACGGAGACGGTCGTCGCCTCGCCGCCCGTCCCGATCGTGATCGCTCCCCAGCCTGCGACCATCAGCCGCACTACGACAGACTCCGGCTTTCGCCTGACCGAACCATCGATCGCGGTAGGTGTCGGCGGCGCGGTCGGAATCGGGGCGGCGCCGACGACTGTGCCAGTCGGACGCCTGTTCGGAACGCTCGAGTGGTCTCGCGTCGCGGTGGAGCTCGCGGCTGAGCTGAGCGGGCCATCGTCGACGCATCGGGCGGACGGAGCCGGGTTCTCGCAGCAGCAGCTCCTGGCTAGTCTGGCCGGTTGCGGCGTTCGCGGACGCTGGAGTACCTGCCTGGTCGCCAGGATGGGAGAGATGCGCGTGGTTGGTGAAGGAATCGACGTTCGCGCAACGTCGTTTGGGCTCGTGGCCCAAGCCGGTCTTCGGCTTGCGTTGACGCAAAAGCTCGGCAGCCGTCTACAGATCACCGTCCACGCCGATGGGCTCGCGCTCATCACGCGGGGAGTCGTCACCCTGGATGCGATGCCGGTCTGGACGACCCCGCGCCTCGCCGCGTCGTTCGGAGCCGACCTCGGCATACGATTTCGGTGAACATTTCGCAGTCGAGCGACAATCACACAATGCCCTATGGGCTATCTACGCCCCGCCCATTCTCCGCTCTCCCTCTCGTTGCCCGAGATCACGTGTGTCGAGGCATTCGAACGGGAGCTCGACTACATCTTCGAGACGCTGCGCAGGCTCGGCGCGGCCCCACGCGATGTCGAGGATCTGGCGCAAGAGGTCTTCGTGGTGCTGTACCGGAACTGGTCGAGCTTCGACACGTCCCGTCCGCTCCGCCCGTACCTGTTCGGTGTGGCGTTCCGTATCGTCTGCGCCCACGGTCGGCGTCGCGCACGAGAGATCCCGTACGCGGCCCTCGACGCCGAAGACAGCGCCGCAAACCCCGAGGGCTCGTTTCAGACCAAGGAATCGGTTGCGCTGTTGCACGCGGCCCTCGACCGCGTACCCCTTCCGCGTCGGGCAGTCGTGGTCCTGCACGATCTCGACGGGGTCTCCATCGCCGAGATTGCGAAGAGGCTGTCAATCTCGCGCTTCGGGACCTATGCCAGATTGCGCAAGGCGCGCAAAGAGTTGACGGTGGCTGTCCGGCGGTTGTTGAAGGGGGGCTTGGAAAAATGAGGCGCTTCAATCGTCCTTTCGATCCCGAGCTAGAAGCGCTGCTGGAGAGCGCTCAGATCATTCGCTCCGTTCCAAGCGCAGTCCGCGCGCGTGCGCTTGCACGTGCGCGCGCCACTGCTTCCGCGGCAACGCCAACATTCGCTCCCGCCCCTGAGACACCGGCGCGCCGGCGCGGTCTGAGGATAGCTCTGGCCGCCGCTGTAGCGTTGGCTCTAGCGGCTGCGGGCGCCGCCGCCTCGCTTTTCATCCGAGCTCCCCATCGATCCAAGCCCCCTTCGTTGGTCGCGTCACCGGGGATCGCGCCGGTGCCCATCTCTGTGCCGGCTGCCCCGCCTGTCCCGACAGCGACTCGAGCACCGATCTCGGTCGCCATGCTGAAGCGCGCCCTGCGATCGGCGACCGCCCGAGAGTCCTACGCGGCCGAACTCCGGCTGCTCCAGCGTGCTCAGGCTGCCTACGCGGAGGGGGACCTTGCTGGCGCGCTGGCGCTGGCCGCGGAGCATCGCCGCCGGTTCCCGAACGGGCGCCTCGCCGAGGAGCGGGAAGCGCTGCGCGTACGATCGTTGGCAGCGTCGGGACGCGGGACCGACGCGCGCAGCGCGGTCGGCGCCTTCGCCCGTCGCTTTCCGCACAGCGTGCTCCTGCCGCGCCTCCAGGAGACTTCGGCGATGGCGGAGTAGAGGAGAGCGCATCTTGTCGAGGAGCAGGCCGCGAGGTTCGGCGCTCTCAGTCGTCCGGTGGCTGGGAAGGTGCGCGAGCATGATCGGCTTCGCATTGGTCGTTAGCGCTTGCACGGAGATCCTCGATGCCGGCCACAGCCGCCCGCACGGGCTTCTTCCAGTCGACGAGCGCAACCCCGTCATCCTTTACCAGGACGATTGGTCTGGCGACTGGCTCGGCGAGTACGCGGTCCTGTTCGCAAACAGCGGCGGCCCGCCGCTGGCCGGCATCATCGTCAACGCCAGCAAGATCTGGACGAACCTCAGCATCAACGCCTCCGGCTGGAACGACCTGGTCGCGGCCGCGCGATCGAGTGGCCTCAAGGGTATCCCCGACGTGACCGCCAGCGCGGGCGCGCCCCTGGTCAGACCAGTTGACGGCCAGATCGACTCGACGGCGCCCAATCACTCGGCTGGCGCGCAGCTCATCGTGGATGTGTCGCGCGGGTTGAGCACGCCGGCGCGCCCGGTCGTGATCGTGGCGGCCACTTCGCTGACGGATATCGCCGACGCGTATCTGGTCGATCCCACCGTCATCGACCGCGTGGTCGTCGTTGCAGCGCTGGGTTCATTCGCCGCGCCAAATGGAATCATGGGCGGGCCGAATGGCGACATGGATCCTTGGGCCGACTGGATCGTCGCCCAAAGATTCCGATACGTTCAGGTGAGCTCCTATTACGATCAGACCGGGGACGTCACGAGTACCGAGCTCCCGAGCTTGCCGCAGAACGCTCTCGCCACCCGAATCGCCAACAAGCGACCCAACATCATCAGTGTCAGCACCGCCTCAGATCAGGTGGCGCTTCTCGTCGTGGCGTTACCGACTTTTGCGGTCGCGGTGCAACGGGCGTCGCCTGACGTCGCGGCTGGTTTCGATTCGACGCTGGGACCTGCATTGGCTCCCGCAGTCACCGGCCCTTGCTGGCTGGTCACGCAGATAGACGCTCCTGTCGCGGCGGCCCGTCTCTGGAAGATGTTGGAGGATCCTCACACCTTCGGCCTTTGACCGAGTCCCCTGCCTTAGCTCAGTCGGTGGATCCCGTCGACGACGTGCCAGGTCGCGACGACGGTGAGCTCGACGAGCTTTTCGGTGCGGCGGCTGTCGGGCACCACGAGATGCTCGTTGGTGCACAGGGCCTGCAGCTGGCGCAGGAAGCGGTGGATCAAGCGCCTGTCGGAGTCGCCGATCCAGCGCGAGAGGCGGTCGACCAGGATCTGCTGGTGCTGCTGGATGAAGCGCGCGGCGGACTGCGCGTTGGCGGTGTGCGTTCGGGTGGCGGCGGCGGTGGTGCGGCGCGCACGCGGCGGGCGGCGCACGAAGATGTCCTGGAGGTCCTTGCGGTACTCCATGAGGGCTTTGTCGACGACGTCGCCGATGTCGAAGTACTCGGCGACCGTCTCGCGCATGTCGGTGTACGGCACGCGCAGGCCGAGGCGGACGTTGCTGGGCGAGCCGCGGCAGGCGCCCTCGAGCTCGACGATGCGGTCGACGTACTCGAGCTTGGCGAACGCCACCTGCCAGTCGCGGTAGCGGCGCCGCCAGTGGCTGTCGGGGTCCAGCCATACGGCGAACGTCTCGGCCCAATCTTCGTCGGGATGCTTCTGCGCGTAGTGGTACATACCTGCTCGATGCAGGTAGCGGACGTAGTCACGGCTCCACGGGTTGGGGTTGTAGACGTCGCGATACTGGCGGCGAAAGTCGCCGAAGGTCTGCGTCCAGTCGCGCCGGCGCCACAGCTCGAACGCGTAGTTGATCGCGTGCCCGGCCTCGTGACGCAGATACATCAGCACTTCTTCGCGCGAGTACTCGAACAGGTGATCGTTCACCAGCCGCCACAGGGTCGGGTTCGCCAGGTACCAGGGGATGTTGACGCTGACGGCGCGGTCTGCGGTCCAGAAATCGTCCTCGCCGAGGTAGTACGCGGGCACGAACGTGATGCCGCGCGCGCGCAGCTCACCGATGACCTGCTCCACGCATTCGGCCAGCGTTCCTTCCGGCCGCAGGTCGAGATCGCAGATGCGGGTCGACAGCAGCTTCTGCAGCCCAACCTCACGTTCCACGCTGCTGGTGAGGGGGCTGCGCGACATACTACGACGGGTTCGAAGCGCCGGTACCGCCATCGCGGACAGACGTTTACCATGTTGGCGGGGTGGATTCTTCTGAAAACCGGGTTCAAAAAAATCTTTTAGAATCAGCCACTTACATGTGGGATAAGTACTCTCACCAAGATCCATCCAACAGCTACCGAAGGGGCAGGTAGTATGCCAAACGGAATGATCTCGCGCAGTGCAAGCTGGTCCCGCCCGGCGCTGGTGATGGTGCTTTACCTGGGCCTGGGAGCCGCGGCGCTGGGCTGGACGACGCTGCGCGGGCAGTCGACGCTCTGGCAGCTGCCGGGCCGCAGCGACCCCTGGGTATTCACGGGCATTGTGCTCGGGCTGGTGTTCGGCCTGGCGGTGGTGTTCGCGTCACGGCTGGCCTTTTTCCGGTTCGAGTGGGCGCGCGCGCTGCATCGGGACTTTCGCGCGCTGCTGAGCCCGCTGGGCGCGCCAGAGATCATCGTGCTGGCGGCGGCCTCGTCCATCGGCGAGGAGATGTTCTTCCGCGGCGCGCTGATCCCCGTGCTCGGGCTCGTGGGCTCGAGCGCGGTGTTCGCGCTCTTGCACATCGGGCCGCGCGCGCGGCACCTGCCCTGGACGATCTCGTCGTTCTTCGCGGGACTGGTGTTCGGCGCGCTCTACCTGTGGACCGGCGATCTGACCGGCGCGGTGGTGGCGCACTTCACCATCAATTTCCTGAACCTGCGCCACGTGGCACAGTACGAGCTGCGCTAAAACCGCGAGCGGCGACACCCCTCAGCGCCGCGCGAGGCCAGCGACCTTCCAGCCTTCGGGCTTGTGGGCCAGAATGAGGATCAGGGTGTCATTGCCGGCGCGCGCGACCGCATAGAGCCCGCCAGTCCCGTCGTCGAGCCCGGGCGACAGCTTCCCGATCATGCCGCGCAACCCGGCGGCCGTGACCAGCTGCACGGAGCTAACCGCGCGCGAGTCGGCGCTGCCCTCGTCGACCAGGCCGCGCAGCATTGATTGCAGCTCGCTGCGCTTGCTGGCGGCGTTGCCGTTGTTGGAGCGAAACGGAAAGACCGCCGGCGCCAGCATCGCGCTGACGTCGCCGCGACCGAAAGCCGCGAACCAGGTCTGCGCCAGCAGCCGCGCCGCCGGGTTGTCGGCGCGCGGCGGGAAGTTGTTGGGTTGCGCCGGCGCCGGCTCCGACGCGGGCGCCTCCTCGCTCGCGACCGGGCGGACATGCACGTGGCCGCCGTGCTCACCGTCGCCGCCGGGGTTGCGCTCCAGGCGGCGCGGGCTCTCGCCCAGGTTCAGGCCCTGGCTCGCCGCAGCCGCGGCGGCGGCCGAGCGCGGTGCCGGCGCCGCTGTCGACGTCCGCTCGGGCATCGACGCCGCCACGGTGTCACCGTCGGCGGGCGGGTTGTCGAGAATGAACGGCTCGACCCCCGACGTCGCGCACTGGCGGGCGTCGCGATAGAAGCTCCAGTGAAGGTAGATCTTGCCGTTCTTCGAACGGATCTCCCGCGGCGGATCGGGATAGGGCCCGGCGCTGAAGGCCACGTCGATCACGGCGGCGTCGTAGGGCATGTAGCCCGACGTCTTGACCACCGTGACCTTGTCCACGGTACCGTCCGGATTGAGGCGCATCTCCAGCACGGTGAGCAGGTTGGGGTTGTTGAAGGGGTTGCTGCTCGACTTCTCGTCCCACTCCTCGAGCATCCCGAAGCCCCACAGGTTGTGGATGCTCCGGTGCATGCGCGCGATGTACGCCGCGAACGGTGCCGCGCGCGTGTTGAGCGCGGTCTGGTTGCCGGGCTTCACCTCGGGGATGAAGTTCTCCAGCGACGACTGCACGCGCCCGATGCGCTGCTGGAACCGTCCCACCTTCTTCGAGCGCTCGGTCTGCGCCAGCCGGCGCTCGGCGGCGGCGTCGGCGCCGAACAGGTATTCGTAGTCCTTCGCGGTCAGCGCGAGCTTCATCTTCTTGCCGCGCGGCAGGTGATCGGCGTCGGTGCGCTCGCCCTTCACACCGCGGTCCCGGGGCATCGCGATGTTCCCGTCGGCGGTGCGCGGCAGCGACGGGTCGGCGGTCTCGGGCGTCAGCTCGTGCTCGCGGCGGATCAGATCGCGCAGCGCCAGCAGCGACTTGGGCTTCTGCGGCGCCGGCGGCTCGGGCTCCGATAGCTCGGGCTCGGCGTGCGGCGTGACCTCGGGCGCCTTGCGCCCCAGCATCGACTTCTGGTCGTCGAGCTGGGCGATCTTGGCCTTCTCGTCGCCAACCTCGGTATCCTGGCGGTCCGACGGCGCGGCCGAGGCCTGCGCCCCCTGCTGCGCCTTCTGCAAGTTGGTGTCGGTGGCGCGGGTCTCGACCTCGGCACGGTTGTTCTTCTGCGCCAAGAACTTCGCATCGGGCGGCGGCTCGACCTCCTTGTCGTTGTCGAGGTCGACCATCTTCTCGTGCGACCGATTCTCCGGCTTGGGGATCTCCGGCGGCTTGGGCATCGGCGGCATCGGGGGCACCCGCACCTCGGGCTCGGGCTTCTGCTTCTCGGGCTCGGGCTGCTTCTCCGCCAGCTTGACCGGCTTCTTCTCCTTGTCCTTCTTCTTCTTCTCCTCCCGCTTGCGCGCCTGTTCCGGCAGCTCCGGCATGGGGCGCGGCGGCGGGACCGTGTCGTCGACCGCCGGTAGATCCGGGGGCAGCTCCTCGTTACTGGCGTCGCGGAACGCGACGTCGACCTCCTCCGCGCGCTGCGCTTCCTCGCGCGCCGCGTACACGAAGATCATGATCAGCAGCGGGATGAAGATCTGGGCGTGGAGCCAGATCGCTATCAGCGCGCCGCGGCCAAGATGCCCGCGCAGGCGAGTCTCCCCGCGCAGGCGAGTCTCCTTAGCCGAGGGCATGTTGCAGGCGAAAGCCTAGCACGCCCGGGCGCGGGGCCGCGAAACCCCGGTCACGCCGGACGTCCGGAACCCTTTGAGGTTTCCGGGCTAAAAAGACACCGCGCAGCCTCCGAAAATAGGTCAGGTCATCTTGCGATAGACGCCGACGACCACGCCGATCAGGTTCACGCTCTTGAACTCGCGCTTCTTGACCACGATCGGCTGCATGTTCGCGTTGGCCGGCTGGAAGCGGATGGTGTCGCCTTCGGGGTAGTAGCGCTTCACCGTCGCTTCGTCGCCGATCATGGCGACCACGGTGTCGCCGCGGTTCGCCTGCAGCTGCTTGCGCACGAAGATGTAGTCACCGTCGTGAATCCCGTCCTCGATCATCGAGTCGCCCTTCACGCGCAGCGCGAACACCTCCCGCGTCTGGCCGATGAAGAAGCGGTCGACATGCACCGTGTCCTGGACGTTCTCGACCGCCAGCAACGGCAACCCGGCCGCCACCCGCCCGAGGATCGGAACCTCGACGACGTCGGCCGTCGAAGGCGCCGCGTGCTTCTCGGCGCCGCGCCCGCGGCTGACCTCGGCGGTGACCGGCCGCAGCGCACGCGACTTCAGGTCTTCTCGCTGCAGGTGTCCCTTTTTCTCGAGCGCGCGCAGGTGATCGTTCACGCCGTTCGTCGACTTGATGCCGAAGTGCAACCCGATCTCGCGCAAGGTCGGCGGATAGCCACGCTCGCGGATCGACCGCGTGATGAAATCCAGGATCTCGCGCTGGCGGTCGGTGAGAACCCCCTGCGGCTCGTCTCTGATCAACGTCAAGGATCCCATCGTCGTTCTCCTGGCTCGGCGGCCTATACTGAACAGACGTATGGTACGGAACAAATGTGCCGTGTCAAGAAACGCGCGGATCTATCTTCGTATCTACCTTGGTATCTACGTTCCGACCGCGCCGCCATTGGCGCGCTCGGCGGCGGCGGCACTGTTGGCGGCGCCGACCGGCATCGCGCTCGGGCGCTGGTCGGGGGGCGGAGGCGCCTCGCCCTCGGCACGCGCGCCCTTTGCCTTGCCGCCCGCGGAGGCGTGCTCGAGGATGGCGTTGATCTCGCCCCCCAACAAGAAGATGAGGCCCGAGATGAAGAACCAGGTCATCAGGATGATCACGCCGCCAATCGATCCGTAGGTGACGTTGTAGTTCCCGAAGTGGCCGGCGTAGAGGCTGAAGCCGTACGATGCGCCCAACCATCCGAGGGATCCGAGGACTGACCCGGGCGTGATGTATTTGAACTTCTGCTCGACGTTGGGGAGAAAGTAGTAGCTCAGCGCCGCGCACAGCATCACCACCGCCGCGGTCACCGGCCAGCGCGCCCAGCGCCACGCGAACAGATACGCCGACTCGACTCCCAGGTGGCGCGCGATCCAGCTACCGGCATCGCCACCGGCGATCAGCCCGGCCACGCCGAAGAGCAGCAAGAACGCGCCGCCGATGGTGGCCCCGAACGCCAGCAGCTCAGTCTTCCACCAGGCGCGCTCTTCGGTGACGTCGTAGGCCAGATTCAGCCCCTTGCGAACCGCGTCGACGCCGCGCGAGGCGCTGTATAGCGTGAACAGCAAGCTGATGGTGACGAAGCGCGGCCGCGGTTGCGCGATCAGCGCGGTGATGTGCTGGTGAAGCAGGTTGGTCGCATCTGACGGCAGCACGGGGCGGATGCGGTCGAGCATCTGATCCACCGAGCCCCCGAGCGGCAAGTACGCGGTCAGCGTCGCGAGAAAGAACAGGAACGGAAACAGCGAGAAGATGAAGTAGTAGCTCAGCGACGCTGCGGTGTCGGACACCGCGTGGTCGCTGAACTGCTGGTAGACGCGCTTGGCGAACGATTTGAACGCGAGCTCACCACCGCCGAGAAGACGCACGGCAAGAAGGTAACGACGGATCTGCGAACCACAAGCAGGGGCACGCGCGCGGCGACACGTCCGATTCTCGGCCTCGACCGTATATCAGCAGTGATTCTCGACTCGGTCCAGCTTGCGAGGCGTATCGCACCAGAACATATTCCGGCCGCCTTGAGTTGGTTGTCCGCGCGCAACGGCGCGCTTCGTGCGCAAGATTTATCCGAACGGCAGCACGACCGCGCGCTGCTCGCGCGCGTGGCGGGCGGTGACATGGAAGCGCTGCGCGTGCTCTACGATGAGCACGCGGGCCGCGCGATGGCGATCGCCATGCGCGTGCTGCGCAACGAGCCCGAAGCGGAAGACGTGGTCCAGGAAGCGTTCCTGGAGGTCTGGCGGCGCGCGGAACAGTTCGACGATCGGCGCGGCGGAGTCGCGGCCTGGGTGGTCACGATCGCGCGCAGCCGGGCGATCGATCGGCTGCGCTCGACGGGGACGACGTCGCGCGCGGTCGAGGCGGCCTCAGGATCGCTCGCGCTGATCCCGACGCCCGAGATCCCCGCCTGCGAGCAGGTCGAGCGCCGGCGCGACGAGCTGCGCGTGGCGGCGGCGCTCGACCAGTTGCCCGCCGAGCAGCGGCAGGCCATCGCACTCGCCTACTTCGAGGGGTTGAGCCAGAGCGAGATCGCCTCCAGGACCGGCAATCCGCTGGGCACGGTCAAGATGCGCGTGAAATTGGCGATGGCCAAGCTGGCCAAACTGCTTAGAGTCGAAGAGGGCTGAGACTATGGATTGCCGATCGTTCAAGGAGCTCGTTCCCGCATTTGCACTGGACGCGCTCGATGAAGGGGAGCGTGCCGCGTGCGCCGCACACCTCGCCGAGCACGGTTCGCACGATGGTTGCGCGCAGGCCGAGAGCGACGCGCGCGCGCTGGCGGCACGTCTGGCGGGCGCGCTACCCGAGCGACCGGTCGACCCGCGCGTCTGGCGCGCGATCGAGGACCGCGTGCAGGCGAAGCTGGCGGCGCAACGCGCCGACGACGCCGACGGCCGCCCCCCGGCACGACGCCGGGACCCCGCCGGCTGGGGGGTCGCCGTGCTCTTGCTGGGTCTGTACCTCGCCCGGAACCCTCAGCGGATGTGCGCTTCACCGACATCGCCTACCTTCGGTTGCGGGACATTGGCGCAGACTCACGCTGCAGCACGCGTCTTTTAGGTAACCGCCAAGGACGCCAATCCGGATTCGGAATAGTCCGGATCTTGGCGTTCTTGGCGCCTTGGCGGTTTCTAGATCCAACCGGCGTTGGGTTTAGATCGATTCGCGGGCTCATGCGTGTAGAGCGGGCATGAGCTCATCCAAGTTCGCACGCAAATCGGTCTCGCCCCTGCTCGGAGTGCTCGGCGTTTCGCTGGGCACCATTTGGCCTCTCGCGCCAATCCCGGCGCAAGTGCTCGCTCCCAAACCCGGCGCGCCCGAAACAGCGGCGCCACTGAGCCTGACCGGCTCCGACGGCTCGGGCCTGGAGCTGGTCTCCCTCTCGGCGCAGGCGGTCGTCGACGATCCACTGGCGTTCACCGAGCTGCACCTCATCTTCCGCAACCCGGAGAACCGCACCCGCGAAGGGCGCTTCCGCATCACACTGCCGTCGGGCGCGACCATCAGCCGCTTCGCGATGCGCATGGGCGACCGCTGGCAAGAGGGAGAGGTCGTCGAGCAGCAGGCGGCGCGCGTC
>Ga0265339_10001560_pt1 | contig 16937 bp, 12 predicted proteins | sample 4CB219metaG_FD_202085 | JGI IMG/M metagenome (GOLD analysis project Ga0265339, IMG submission 202085) | Rhizosphere microbial communities from Carex aquatilis grown in University of Washington, Seatle, WA, United States - 4-CB2-19 metaG | ecosystem: Host-associated > Plants > Roots >... | reverse complement strand
AGATGTTGGGTTTGCTCGGCCCGCCAGCGACGGCGCCGTCGAGGCCGGCGTCCGCACTACCGCCGTCCGCGGCACTACTCACGGGCGGCCTGACGAACGTGACCGTCGTGGTCGCCGTGTCGGTCGCGTCTCCGTCCGACAGGGTCAACGTGATCGTGAACGTGCCGGGCGTGGCGCTCGTCAGCGTCGCGCTCGGTGCGAGCGGGTTATCGATCACGCCGCCCGTTGTCGACCAGTAATAGCTGAGCGGTGACGGAAACGAGTCGGGATCCGTGCCGACCGACAGAAGACTGATCGAGCTGCCGACGAGCACGGTTTGCGGGGTCACCGTCAACTCGTCGATGCGCGGGCTCACGTTCACGGTGCCGGTCACCGCGACCGAGCCGTTCCCGGTCTTGTCGGTGCCGATCAGTCGAATCGTCACGGACGTCGTCGCGCCAGCCGTCAGGTCGAACGTGGCCGATCCGGTGAAGGTCGTGGTGCCCTCGACCGACTTCGCCGTCAGCGTGATGGTGTAGCCCTTGCCGGCGGGGATTCCGCCGATCGTCCCGCTGACGGTTGGCGAACTGCTGGTGTCTATGGTGCCGGTCTTGGTGAAGCCGTTGCCGCTGATGGTGTAGCTGACCGCGTTCAGCGTCACGCCCGGGGCCGCCGTGAGGGCGAGGCCGATCGAACCCGTGGGTTCGACGTCCACGCTGCTGCTCGGCTGCCGGGTGCACGCCCCGAGCGGCCCGCTCGCGGCGAGCATCAGCCAAATGAGAGGAACCTTGCCCAGTCTCGCGACGAGCCCTTGCCTTCCGTGGCCATTGTTCATCGAGGTATCCCTTTCGCTGGAACGCGCCCTGTCCCGCCCCGTGGCGAGACTCGGACGCTAACGACAGGGTTCGACGGGCATGGGCGACGGGCTCGGTGTCCTATATAATGGACATTGGTCTGACATGCAAGACAACGGTGACCACGGACGCGGTCACCCTATTTGCACATGGTCGCGATGCAGTCGGGGCGGCTTGGGCCCGACGACAGTAGCAGCGCCGTCGTGGCGCCGGCGGCCACTGCGACCCCGATGACGGTCCAGAACCACCAGCGCGTGTACAGCGGGGCGTGTTCGCTGCTGGCGTCGGATGGCGGCGTCGCAGTCGCAGTGACTTGCAACCCCAGTGGCTTCTGTTTCGCCAGCTGCGGTGGGGCAGGGGGTGGCAGGGGCAAAAGCGGCGGCGACGCGACCACAGGCGTGGCAGTCACCGGCGCCACCACGGGCGTGTCCTCGGTCGCGGCGGCCACCTTCCGGTCGCGCTCCTGCCTATCCGCGAGCTCTTCCATTTCGCGGATGTAGCTTTCGACCTCAGCTCGATCGGCGTCCGGAAGCTTCTTGGCCTTCGCCAGATAGTCCCGGAAGGCGTCGATGGCCTTTCCCGGCTCGCGCATCCGCTGGTGGCAGCGGCCGATGTTACGCATGAAAATCGGGTCCGAAGTCTCGGCGTAGAGCTTCGCGAAGATATCCAGAGCTTGATCGTAGCGACCCGCGGCGAACGCCTCGCGGGCCTGCAGCTCCTTCTGGCGGTCAGCGCTTCGGCCCGCCGCGAGCGCCCCATCAGCGGTGATCGCCATGCTCGCCGTGACCGCCATCATCGCCGCCACGGACACGACCAGCCCTCTCGCCGCTCTACGCATCGGTCAAAAACACTAAGGCGGCATCAGGTGCGGAGTCAAAAGAAGAAAAGCATGCCGCGGGAGCCGCCGCCATCGCACTCGACCCCGAGCGCGCGCCTAGAGTACGCTGCGCGCGCAATGGGCAATTTCAGGGGCGGCCACCGCTCTGCGGTGGTGGTTGGGTTGCTGGCGATCGGGCTCGGCGGCGCTTGCAAGAAGATGTCGGAGTCCTTGGTCGTCGTCGGAGTCACGGCGCCGCGCGCTGCTCCCGAGCTGACGACGGTGTCGATCTCAATCGGCCCGGCGTCGGGCCCCGGCACCACAGTCACGCAAACCTTCATGGTCGCGAGCGGCTTGTCGACGACGACCACGACCTTGGGTGTCTACATCTCATCGGACCTCACCGGGGAGATCGCGATCCATGTGACCGCCAGGGACAACGGCGGCGGATGCGCGGGGTACCTCGGCAACGTCGGACCGGTGGCCCAGACGGGCTCGGTCACCAGAACGGACGTCGCTCTCTCGCCCGGAGATCTCTGCGGTTCAGATGCAGGGGCCGTGGGCGGAAAGAGCGGGGCAGGCGGGACGAGTGGAGCGGGTGGCGCGACCGACGCCGGCGCCGCGGGTGGAACGCCTGGCGTCGGCGGAACGCCCGACGCAGGCGGTAGAATCGATGCCGGAAGCGTCGGCGGAAAGGGCGGCGCGATGGACGCCGGCGCCGAGACCGGCGGACCAAGCGACGCGGGTGACGGCGGCGCAGCCACCCTGCTCCCCTCTCTCGCTCATTGCATTGAATACGTGCACAACATGAACCCGACAGCAGCGTGCGTGTCGGGAGCCGCCGCGACCGATGTCGAGATCAGCGCGGTCGCCTTCACCCCCGACGGCAAGTACTTCTTCAGCGCGGGCGAGGATGCTCGCGTCAAGGTCTGGACGTGGAACGGATCGACTCTCGCTGTCGAGGGTACCGTGCTGGGCGCGGTCCCCGGCTTGACCAGCTTGGCGGTGTCCGCGGACAGCAAGCTGGTCGCGATCGGGACACCCGGGGGTCAGGTGAACGTATGGAACGTGGGGGGTTCGTGGATGATCGCCGGTGCCCTGACCGGCGTCGCCGGCGACGTCGAGGACCTTGCGTTCGGCCCCGACAACACGTTGTACGTGACCGACAACCTGAAGAACCTGTACATCTACACGACTGCCAACTTGGCCCCCAAGTCCATGACGGTCCTGAGCGACTACGGCTTCGAGGTAACCACATCGCCGCGCGAGAGCGACGGCACCTACTGGCTGGGCATCGGCTATGAGGGCGGGAACTCAGCGCTGCAGAAGGTCAGCGCGGGCGCGCTCGACGTCGCGGCTCCTTTCGCGGTCTCTCCTAAAGTCAGCGGGGTCTATGCGCTGGTGTTCTCGCCCAACGGACGACTCGTCGCATCCGGATCGGACGACGGATCGTTCGGGATCTGGAACGTCCCATTGCCGGCGCCGCCGGCGCCGAATACGCCGCGCGTCGCCCTCTCCACGGACTTCGTGTGGAACGCCGCCTTTCATTCCTCGAGCGCGTACATTGCGATCGCGGCGGGCAGCACCCTCGCCAATCGCCAGCTTGCGATCTGGAACGTGGCGACGGGCGCGCTTCAGTCGTCGGTGCCGCTGACCGCGATGACCAACCAGCCGCGATCGGTGACCTTCTCACCGAACGGCGCCGCACTCGTCGCCGGCGAGCGCAATTGCGGCAAGATCCTCGTTTGCGTGGACTGACAACGGCGCCGCTCGGGCTAAAGTGAAACATCGGGCGCGCGGGCATTCGATGGTCGAACCATGAGGTATCGTTGCCCTCAACATGTCGAGCAAGATGGCGACTGAAGTCGCGCGAGGTGGCTTCGCAGTGACCGCTGCGCCGGAAGGCATGGCGCGATTTCGGCGTGACGCCGACGGGCGGTTCGTCAACCTCGACGGCAGCGGGCCACACGCGTTCAGCGCGATCTACAAGTGGGCCGTGCGCGACAAGCTGGCGGGCCGGCGACGCAAGAGCCCGCCGCGCGCGCCGGTCCCTTCGGTCGACGTCGACGTCGCCGCGCTCCGCCTTCTCCCGGGACCGGGCGAGCCGCCCCGTCTCGTCTGGCTGGGCCATGCCAGCTGGCTGGTCCAGATCTCCGGCGTGTCGCTGCTGATCGACCCGGTGCTGGGGGATTCGATTGTCGGCTTCACGAAACGGAACGGCCGTGCGCCTCTACCCGCACCGTCGGTGCCGCCGATCGACGCGCAGCTCGTCAGTCACAACCACTACGACCACATGGACATGTCCTCCCTGCGAGCGATCGGCGCGCCGGTCGTCGTGGGCATCGAGAACCGACGACACTTCGGCGGCCGTCTACCGGTGACCGAGCTCGGGTGGTGGGACGCCGTTGACGTCGGTGGCGGCGTGCGCGTCACCTACGTGCCCAGCCAGCACTGGAGCCGGCGCTCGCTCGCCGACTCGAACCGATCGCTGTGGGGTGGCTTCGTGATCGAGGCGGGCGGCTTCTCGATCTACCACTCGGGCGATACGGCCTACTTCGATGGCTTCGCCGAGATCGGCCGTCGTTTTCCGCGGCTCGACGCCGCCCTCTTGCCCATCGGCGCCTACGATCCGGAGTGGTTCATGTCGAAACAGCATATGAACCCGCGCGAGGCACTCGACGCCTTCCGCGATCTCGGCGCGCGACGGATCGTGGCGATGCACTGGGGGACGTTCAAGCTGACCGACGAGCCGCTCGACGAACCGCCCCGTCTGTTCCGCGAGGACGCGACCGCGCGCGGTCTCGACGACGGCGTGGCGCGAATTGCCGCCGTCGGCGAGACCATCACGCTCCCGCCCGCGCTCTGACCGACCTTCGCCGAAGGGTTACGGAACGACTCCCACCGCGTCCACGACCAGCGTTCCGCTCATCACCTTCAACTGAACGGTGTGTGACCCATAGACGAGACCCCGAAGCGTGAAGGTCTGGTAGAACTCCGTCGAGGCCATGGTGCTGGCGGACGGAGTGACGACCTGGCCATCCACCGTCACCTCGAGCGTCGCCGTTCCGCTGTTCGGCCCCAGGATATCGAGACCGGTGCCGGTGAACGCATACTGGAGCGTGGCGTCGGCTCCCTGGCTGGTGGAGAGGGAGCGCTGGTAGTCGTACATACCCTTGCCGTTTTCGTGCGCCCACGACCCGCCGTAGACGAGCTTTACAGAGGGGACCGGGGACAGGTCTTCCATCTCCTGGTCGTCGAGCATCTCGGTGTAGTACGAGGGAGATCCGTCGATCGTCTCGATCTTCAAGTTGTCGAACCGCGTGAAGTAGTAGCCACTGGCCAAGTCGACCCGACCCGACAACCGGGGCTTGGGATCGGTGAAGGTCGCGAGCGTAATACCGTCCAGATAGGCCGTCACCGCCGTGTCGACGGCCTGAACGGACAGTGTGTGCCAGGCGTCGAAGGACGCGTTGAACCCCGGGATCGTCACGCCACCCGAGCCGTCGACGACGTTTCCGCTCGCCACCGCGGCTCCATCCACGAGCAACTGCCAGGCTCCGTTGAACGAGAACTTGAGGAAGTAGGGGGTGCCGTTCATGTTGTGCGAGCTCGCGCCTCCTTGCTGGCGGACGCCGAGCGCCGCGTAATTGGCGCCGTTCTGGGTGCTGTTGTTCTCGAACGAGACGTCGACGCTGGCCTTGTAGTTGAGCCAGCGGTGGTCGCCTACGCCGGTGATGGGGTCGCCGCTGTTCCACGTGCCGCCGAGCCCCATGACCGATTGATCGAGCTGTTGGCGGAGAACATAGTTGCTGGAGCCGGGAGGGAGATAGGCTTCGAAGGCGCCGTTGCGATCGCACACGTAGCGCGGGATCGCGCTTCCGGGCCCCCCGCGAGACGTCACATAATCTTCGGTGCCCATGATCTGGGCGCCCGCTCCTATGACCGGGACGACCCTTGCCGAATAGTCGAAGTCGTCGGCGTAGAGGATCGTGTCCGAGGTGTCGTGGCCAGCGCCGGTGGCGTCCGTGTCGAGCACGGTGCGCTCGCCTTCGACCGGCAGCGGCGTGTTGAGCTCCGCGCTCGCGTGATTGACCAATGTCGTTGCCGTCATCACCGAGTAGGGATTGACCGCGATGGCGTAGATGCCGTTGGTATCGGCGGAGAGGGTGCAGAGATACTTCATGTAGCGGCCGTTGAACGCCGTTCCCGAATCGGCAGCGCGCGTTTCCCACAGCTCGAGGGTCGGTGTCCCCGAGAACCCCATGTTGGCGGTCTGCAGCGTGTAGGTTCGCGCGCTCTCACTGTCGTTCATGAAGACGGTGGAGAACTCGCGCTTGTCGGGCGCGGCAAGCGTCATATAGCTAGGTGTGCCGTTGCGTCCGTTGACCGGGTTGGTACCGGCCGCTCCGGTGTAGCTGGACTGGGCGACGACCCTCCAGATCCCGGCGGTGTTGTCCGCGTTCTCCCAGCCAGCCTTCGCAAACCCGCTGAAGTGCCTCAAGACGTCGATGCCGGCGTCATAGTGAATCCAGCCCGACCAGGGATCGCGCGCGCTGAGCAACTCCTTGAACGCGAACTGTCCGCCCTCGTAGAACGAGCCGATGGCCGGCTGGTAGATGAAATGCGTACGACGAGAATTGACGAACCCCTTGATGATGGTGTTGCCCATCTCCAGCGAGCTGCCGGCACCACCGATTCCGGTGCCGGGCACCGTGGGATCCCTCGTGTTGTTGAAGGGGCGGAAAGCGGAGTTGCTGAAGGTGGCCTGCGCCTCGCTGTTCCAGACCTCCTTGTCCAGCTCCTCCGCGACCTTCTTGAAGTCTCCGGCGCTGTCGTCGTCGGTGTTGTAGTGGTATCCGGCCACCGAAACCGCGCTCTGCAGGGCGGCGTCGCTCACCATGGTGGGGCCGAAGGATGCAATCCCGGCCTCGTCGGAGATCACGACCTTGATGCTGTTATAGCGCATCTGTTCAGTCGCGCTCTCGAAGCCCGCGGTGTCGTTCTTCACGCGATCCGCGTATTGCTTGGTCCAGTTCAGGTCCGCGACGCTTTCGTTGACCCCGGGATCCACGTAGTCGACCATGTAGCCGTAGCTGCGGTACGCGGCCAGGATCGTGTTCTTGTACCAGGTGTAGATCTGGTCGTTGTTGCTCGCCCAGCCCGGCGCGTTCCAGCGCAGGATGCTCACCTTGAGGTTGGGATTGACCTTCTTGGCGTCGGCAGCGAGCTGGAACCCGGGATCTCGCTTGACGTTGGCCATCTCAGTGGCGAGCCGCATCGTCGCCGGATCCGGACCAGTGGAATTGTTCCGATCGTTCCCCATCTCGATCTTGACGTGCGTCATCACGGGGTTTGCGCCGCCGAACAGGATCCCGAGCAGCCGGGCGTACTCTTGGGGGTGCTCGGCCTTGTAGTCCATCAGCAGCTCGCTGGTGCCGTTGGCGCTGAGGACCCCGAAGCCTTTGAAGGTGAGGCCGTTCACGTTGCTGGTGGCGATATCGTTGCCGTCGAGCGAAATGGCTATCGGCGTGCCGCCCGCAGTCGTGGCCTCGCACGGGACGGCTGGAACCCCTGAACCTCCGCCCCCGCCGGTGCCGGACGGGGACGAGCTCTTCTTGCAGGCCAGCGAAAACACGGCCAGAGCAACAGTCAGGTAGATCGTCTTCGGCACGCTGCGCAGTCTACGGAGCGAGCCTCGGCACCGGCCAGGGACGAATCGCGGCTCGACATGGACGATCAGCCGATCTTGTTCAGCCGCCTCCACTCCGAAGGAGCCATCCCCTTCACGCGCCGGAAGACCCTCGAGAAATACAGCGGGTCGTCGAATCCCAGCCGGTGCGCTATGGCCTTGACGGAGTCGCCGGTCGTCGACAGCAGCTGTTCCGCGCGCGCTATCTGAACCCGAATGAAATACTGCTTCGGAGAGTGTCCCGTCGTGGCGCGAAAGAGAGCCGCGTAGTGTGACGACGACAGTCCCACGATGGAGGCTAGCGTCCCGAGCTCCCTGGTGCGCTCCGGGTGATTCCTCATGTACGCCGCGCTGGCCAGGACCCGCTGGTGCGCGTCGGGCGTCTCCCGGAGAGCCTCGCGCCGCAGGCGAATGATCAATCCCATGAGGTGCGTCAGCAATTGCGACGCGAAGAGCACATTGTGCGGTGCGCACGCGCCTGCGAGCTCTTGGTGCACCTCCTCGAACATCCCGACGGCGGCCGGGCTGTGGCCGAGACGCACTACCGGGTTTCTGCCGTCGACGCCGAGCTCGCGCATGACGTGGGGGACCTCGTCGCCCATCGCGTGGACCCAATGCAACGTCCAGGGCCGATCGGGGTACGCACCGTAGGCGTGAGACAAGCCCTGCGGAAGCACGAAGAGATCGCCTGGCCCTACCTCGAAGCGCCGGCCTTCCAACTCGCACCAGCCCGCACCGCGAACGCAATACTTGAAGATGGTCGAGCCGATGCCCACGTCGCGGCGGATCCGGTGTTCGCGCGCCTCGGGGAAGAACCCCACGTGACTAGGGAGCAGGTGTCGCGATAGCGGCCGAGACAGCGCCGCCTGCCGAACCTCGGGCGGAAGCACGATCCACGGCCGTGGCACACCAGGCCACCAGTGCCACTGTCCTTCTATGTGCGATCCTGCTGGCCTCGACGCGGTGGATCCCATATCGACCTTCCGCTGCGCTCATCCTACGCTCAATCGTCCCCGATCGTCGCTACAGCTCCTTCGCTTCGATGCGGCGGTTCTTCTGGCGGCCCGCGTCGGTGTCGTTGGGGGCGATCGGGCGCTCGTCGCCGAAGCCGATGGCGTCCAGCCGCTTCTTGTCGATCCCCTTCGACACGACGTAGTTGCGGCACGCTTGCGCGCGCTTTTCCGACAGGGTCTTGTTGGCCTTGGCGTTCCCCACGTTGTCGGTGTGGCCCGAGATCTCGATGCGCGCGTCCTTCTTGTGGACCATGAACTCCACGACCAGGTCGAGGTGAGGGAACGACTCGGGGCGGATCGTCGCCTTGGCGGTGTCGAAGTTGACCCCGGCGAGGATGAAAGGCTGCTGCGCGAGCTCACGCTTGTAGCGCAGGGTCAGCTTGACGGATTGATTGGGTTCGTCCGCGACGGGAACTGTCGCTGCTATCTCCCGCCGGCCGAGACTCAGATAGGTGACGTCATATGTCTGGCCCACCGGCACCAGCACCTCCGCGTACCCCTCGCTGTCGGTCGCGTCGGTGTAGTACTTTTTCTTGTCCGGCCCGGTCAGAAAGATGACGACCCCTTTGACCGGCCCCTTGTCCTTGTCGACGACGATCAGCTTCATCACCGCCTCGGTCTTCGTCGGCTTGATCTTCGATGACGTGGCGCCGTGCGCCTGCTTGGCCGTGTGGGTGTCCTGAAGCTGGAACTCGCGCTTCTCGTCGGAGGCAGGGGGGGCCGACAACGCGGCGGACGCGGCGGTCTGGGCGGCCAGGACCATCATGGCGATTGTCGTGCTCGAACGGTGACGCATGGGGGAGCCTCCGTCGTCAGAGATCTGCTCACTCGACGGTACCACGAAGGCACGACACGGCGCGCCCTCTCGCGCGTGAGGCCTGACTGAGCTCGCGGTGCTGGGCTACTTGAGGTCTGGCAATTTCTCGCCTGGGATCCAGAGCTTCAGGACCCGCTGGCCCCCGAGGCGCGACGGGCCGACCTCCACCTCGACCTGCCGCCCCGGCGTGAGGCTCGTCCACGACACGCCAACCGTGGAGGCATCGAAAGACAGATCGCCGATGCCGTCCACGCTGACGCGTCCCATTCCCTGCTCCTTCCGGAACTCGACGATCGTGGCTCGCATGAGGACAGGTTAGCCCGAAATCGCCGATTCGCGAAGCCCCTACGGAGCCGCGGTACGCAGCGCCGGGTTGAAGCAGGGGGCGTTGCCGGGCTGCCCGTTAGTGGAGGGGTCCGCGCAGTCGATGCGCGTGCCGTTGCCGATCTGGAAGGTGATGTTCGCGGAGATCTCGGTGTCCGCCAGATCCAGGTCATTGAATGCGTTGCTCAGGTTCGACATGCGCGTGTTGAACGCCGTCGCGCTGGTACCGCTGGTAGCGACGACGGTCTCGATCCGCGTGCGTGCGGTGCGGATGCGGTTCGCCTGCGCGACGTTCAGGTTCGACACGCCCGAGAGCACCCGGACCGCGTCGTCGAGCTCGAACAGCGTCATCTGCGCCATGCGCCGCTGCATTCTGTCCACGCGCGCCACGTTGCCGAGAACGTTGGCCATGTCGCGCGCGCCGCCGATCCGGTTCGCGGCCATCTGGATGTTGAAGACGGCGTTGATGGCGCGCAGGAAGCGGCCGATGTTCGCGACGTCGGCGGCGTTGGCGTTGACCGGGGCAATCTTGCCTCCCGTCGAGGTCTGGAAGGCCGGCGAGGTGTAGAAGGCGGCCGCCTGCTCGATGGTCTGGGCGCTCGGGGTGTTTTCCGAGACAGCGCCGGTGACCTGAATGTCCGTGTGGAAGAAGGGACCGGTGTCGGCTGCCTCGATGAGCGGCGGCGCGTTGAACGTGTTGTTGCCCATGGGACCGGGTGGCGACTGGTTCGGGAAAAAGGCCTCGCCGCCGTCGCTCGGGAAGCCGGCGAGGGCGGGATTGCGCGAGCCGTCGGCGCCGGTGGGGAAGTTGAAGTTGAAGGTGCCTGAAACGCCCCTGATGACGGCAGGGAGGTTGGCGCCCGCGTTGCCGTGACAGCTGTTGCAACCCACGGTGAGGAAGCGCTGACGGCCGAGCTCGGCGCCCGGATCGCTGAAGGCAACGCTGGTGAGGTCGATGTCGTTGAGGCGGCCGAGGTCCTTCATGAAGGTGGCGACGGCCGTGCCCTCCTCCTCGGTCGACTTGCGGAAGTCGACGCCGGGCACGCGGTTCAAGCTGCGGGTGAAGTGCTGGTTGATGGCGCCCATGGTGAAGTCGTCCAGGCGGCCCGTCATCGTCACGCCGCTCCCGTTGGTGCCCGAAGCGGGCGAGCCGTCACCCGACCATCCGGTCCGGTCGATGCTCAGGGAGGAATCGAAGCCGACTCCTCCGCCCTTGATGCTGACGCCCTGGGACAGGTTGTGCGGCACGCTGCGGAGCACGAAGCGGACGGTCGGCCCCTCGGGCAGGGTTCCGTCGATGTTCTCGAGGATGAGGCCGCGCGCGCGCATTTGCGCCGGAACTTCGAGGTTGTCCAGCGCCAGGTTGTCCGTCGTGTTCTCCGCGATGAACAGCGGGTCCGAGCTGGGAAGCCGGGCGATGAATGGGGCATCGATCGTGAAGTTTCGCTCTACGCGGTGGCAGGTGCCGCAGGTCCGTCCGTTGCCGTTGAAGGTCTCCTTGAAGAAGATGTCGGCGCCGATGCAGTCGGTGAGTGAGACCACGCCCGATTGGACGCGCGGATCGGCCTGACAGGCGGTCTGATGCTGCGCGAAGGTTTGATTCAGCGCGCCCCGCTCGACTGCTACATCCTCTACCTGCGGATTGCTGAAGTCGCCGCAGGCCGACAGGAATACCGCGCTCACGGCCGCGGCCCAAACGTTGGATCTCAGTCTCATGAAGGTCTCCTTCGACCGTTTCGATGCTTCGTGGTCTGTCCGCTTTAGAGCGCGCTGAAGCTCAGACCTTCGGTCGACCTGGAAAAACACCCGAATGAGGTTCGGCGGAGGGCTCGGCGCCCGGTTACAGGCGATCACGCGATCGCACCACCGAGGTGCCGAGGTACCGCCGAGATCCAGCCGCCGAGGCCGTTGCAGACTGCCATCAGCGACAAGTTTCCGCCCTTCGCTTGTCTTGATCATGCCCAGTGGGTAGAAAGAATCCCAGCTCGTGACGGGGACTAGAGTCGCGGGTCGCGGCGGCTTGGTCATGCCTCGGATGTCGACAACTCACCCTTCGCAAGGTACCGACCAGAATCCATCTTGGGGCCAGCCGACCCACCTGCGCTGGCTGTTCCCGAGCCCGATCGCGATGGCGTTCAACCGGTCGCCGCTGGTCGTGGGACGAGACGAGGCGTGTGACCTGACGCTGGCGGGCAACGAGGTTTCCCGTCGCCACGCCGAGTTCACCGTCGATGGCCCGGTGGTCGCGGTGCGCGATCTCGATAGCCGCAACGGTGTGTTCATCAACGGCGCGCGCCGATCGGCGGCGCCGCTGGTGCGCGGGGACGTGGTTCGTTGCGGAGAGTGGATTGCTGTCGCCGTGTCCGAGGCGCCGGGTGCTCCGGGATTCCACGAGATCGCGCCCGGCTGGTTCGGGGGCGCGACGTTGGCAGCGGCGGTCGCGCCGGCGGCGCGGGTCACGTCGGATCTTCCCATCATCGTCCAGGGCGAGACCGGCACCGGCAAGGAAGGTGTCGCGCGCGCAATTCACAGCTGGAGCGGTCGCACCGGACCGTTCGTGGCCGTGAACTGCGCCGCTCTGCCCACTGAGCTGGCCGAGGCCGAGCTGTTTGGCTACCGCAAGGGCGCCTTCACCGGCGCGCAAGCGGCGAGCCCGGGTCTGTTCCGCGCGGCGCACGGTGGCAGCCTGTTCCTGGATGAAGTTCTGGAGCTGCCGCTCAGTCTGCAGCCCAAGCTATTGCGCGTTCTGGAGGAGCGTCGGGTGCGCGCGCTCGGCGAGACCAGCGACGTCGTCGTCGACGTGCGCATCATCTCCGCCAGTCAGGAGCCGCTGGCCGAGGTGGTCGCCGAGCGGCGCTTTCGCGCGGACCTGCGCGCGCGCCTGGAAGGCCTGACCATCGAGCTGCCGCCGCTGCGCGATCGCCGCGAGGACATCGTGCCGCTGTTCTTCGAATTTCTGCGCCAGGAATCTGCGCAACCGGGATCGGCCGCCAGCGTGCCGCCCCAGGGCACCGAGCGCACCGAGGCCAAGCTGGTCGAAGCGTTGTGCGTTTACGACTGGCCACTCAACGTGCGCGAGCTCGGCTTGCTGTGCAAGCGACTGGTCACCGTGCACGGTGGCGCCGGCCCGTTGCGCAAGGCGTTCTTGCCCGACCGTATGCTTGCCGCGGTCCGCGCGGCGACGGCTGTCGACGCACCCCGCGGTGAGACGCAGTCCGACGCCGCGCCCGCGCCACCGGCGCTCGCATCCGGCAGCCCCGCGACGCGCCGCTCGACCAGCGACGCAGACGAGTTCGACGCGCTGATTGCCGCCCTGCGTAGTCACGCCGGCAGCGTCGGGCGAGCCGCGCAGGCCATCGGTATCGGCCGCGCGCGCGCTTACCGGCTACTGGCCGCCCATCCCGATTTCTCGCTGGAGGGCGTGCGTCCCAAGCTATGAGCTCGGACGACACCGAGCGCGCCTCCGACGACGGATCGGCGGCGGCCCTCTCCGACCCTGCGAGCCAGCGCATCGGCACCGTCGTCGACCGTTACACGATCGTTCGCCTGCTGGGTCAGGGAGGCATGGGTTCGGTCTTCGAGGCGCGTCACGCGACGCTGGCTCGCCGGTTCGCCATCAAGTTCTTGTTGCCAGCGCTGGCCGCCAACCGGGAGGTGCTGCGTCGATTCGAGAACGAGGCCAAGGCGGCGGGCGGGCTGGAACATCCCAACCTGGTCGCCGTCACCGACTTTGGCCGAGCCTCCGACGGCGCGCCCTATCTGGTAATGGAGTTTCTCGAGGGATGCGACTGCGCGGCGCTGTTGCACGGCGCGGGGCCGCTGCCGATCACGCGCGCGGTCGGTATCGTCGTCCAGGCGTGCCGAGGTCTGGCCGTGGCGCACAAGGCCGGGATCGTCCACCGCGACCTGAAACCCGAAAACTTGTTCCTGTGCGACGCGGGCGACGGCAGAGATCTGGTGAAAGTTCTGGATTTCGGCATTGCCAAGCTGCGACCGGCGGACGCGGGGCTGACCACCGGCACCGGCACGACGTTCGGGACCGCTTACTACATGTCACCCGAGCAGGCGCGCGGCGCCGGCAACATCGATCAACGTGCCGACGTCTGGTCGCTGGGCGTGGTGCTCTATGAGCTGCTCGCCGGGCGGCGACCATTCGAGGGCGCGCAGTTTCTTCACGTCATCCACGAGATCCTGACGGCGGAGCCTGCCCCGCTCGGTAACCTGCGGCCGGATCTGCCCGCCGGCCTGGTGATGGCGGTGAGCCGCGCCATGACCAAAGACCCGACCCAACGCTCGCCGTCGGTGCAAGTCTGGGCGGATTCGCTGGCGCCTTTCGTCGAGACGCGGCCGGGGTTTTCAAAGTCGGTAACGCCGCATGCCCAAGCAACGGCGAGGACGATGGCGACGCCGCCCACTTACCCGGGACAAGCGGCCGGCTCATCGCCTGCACGCCAGTCGCCGCGCGGCGACGTCACCCGGTGGGTGGTGGGTCTGTCGGCGGTGGCGGTCGTCGCCGCGGTGGTCTGGCTGGGTGCCCGTCGTCCCGCCGCGCCACCGCCCGGGGTCGGTGCGCCGGCGACCGCATCCGCGCTGACCGCAAAGGAGAACGTCGCGGCGATCCCGCAGGCGTCGGCCCCGGATCCGATCTCGCTCCTACCGGACGCGGGGCTGCGCGACGACCGAGGTTCACCGGCGACCGCCGTACCGTCGCGTTCGAACGCGTCCGAACATCCCGCGGACCGTCCGATCAAGCGACCGACACCGGCGAAAATCGGTTCGCGCACCGCGAAGAAGGCCGGCGCGCGCGGCGACAAGCCGGCGGAACCCGAGACACCCGCGGATCACCGGCCCATCGACATCGAGCGAGACAACCCGTACGGCCGGTAGCCTATCCGGCACGCATCATGCTGAGGGGTTCATGAAGAAGGCGTTCACCAAAACCGATGGTCGTGCCCTGAGACACTTCTTGGTCAAGCTCATCATGCTCCCGATATTTTTCAGCGCGGCGCCCGCGGCCGCGGCAACACCCGACGCCAAGCAGGTGGCCCACGCACACTTCGATCGCGGCGTCACGGCGTTCGCCGACAAGCGCTTCGCCGAGGCCCTGGACGAATTCGAGGCCGCCTACCGGGCCGAGCCCGTGTTTCAGGTCCTCTACAACATCGGACAGGTCAACGTGGCACTCGGACACTCGGTGGAAGCGGTCGCGGCCTACGAGGAGTACTTGAAGCTGGGCGCCTCCGCGATCACCGCGGCCCGACGCCGAGAGGTGAAGGACGAGATCGCGCGGCAGGTGGCGCACATCGGAACGATCGCTGTGGCGACCCACCCCGAGGGGGCCGACATTCGCCTGGACGGCCGCCTCATCGGTCGCACCCCGCTGCCCGCCCCGATCAAGGTCAATCCCGGCAGGCACACCGTCGAGACACTGCTGCTGGCGCACGGCCCCGAAGTCCGCGAGGTCGAGACCCGGGGAGGCTCGGTCGAGAGCATCGAGCTGACGCTGGTCCCGCTTGCGCCAGCCGCGACGATTGCGGCGACGCCGGCCAAGCCTGCGCCCGCGCCGGTCGCGCCCGTGAGCGCGAGCCCGGCGGCTGCGCCGCCCGCGACAGTCAAAGCAACGCCGCCGCTGCGAGCGCCGGCCGGTGCCGACACCATGGCGGCCCGGGACCGAGCTGCGCGCTCGCGCTCGTCGGTGAGCTGGCAACGCGTCGCCGGACTGGCGCTGGGGATCGGCGGCCTCGCCGCGGCGACGACGGGCGGCGTGCTGGCATACAGCGGCGCCAACCAGGCCCACGACGCCGCAGGCGCGCTCAATCAGCTGAAGCCGACGCAAACCAATTTCGATACGCAATGGAAAGCGCAAGACGAGAAATACACCCAGGGCAGGGACCACAACCGCCTAGGATGGATCGTCGCGGGCGTGGGCGCGGGGGCGGTCGTGGGTGGCGTGCTCTTGCTAGCGTCCGCTCCGGAGCTCTCGCACGACCTGGCGTTCGCGCCGTGGGTCTCGGCCGGCGGCGAGGGCGGCGTGCTGGTCCAGGGATTGTGGTAGCGCATAGCAAAAGAAGTGGTGAGCGGCTCAACCGAAGTCGCAATCAATCGAAAACAAAACGGGGGATAGAATGATTTCTTTTTTGCGGGGTGTCCGCGGGTCGTTGGTGGTGTCTCTTTTCGTCGTCGCGCCGCTGTCGGGCGCTTTTCTTGTCGCGTGTGTCCCCGCAGAGCCGTCGAAGCCGGGTGACGGCGCCGGCGGCTCGGCGACAGGCGGCGCCGGCGGGTCAGGCACTGGTGGCGCGGGCGGGACCCAGGGTGGCGCGGGCGGGGCGACCTCGGGCGGCAGCGGAGGTGGCAGCGCCGCGGGCGGGCACACGGGGTCCGGCGGCTCGACGACCAGCACCGGCACCGGCGGTGTGACGACCACGGGAGCCGGCGGGCAGGGCAATGTGTCCGTCGGGTCGGACCCCTGCACGTCGCCGGACCCCGGCAACGAGGACCAGAGCCACGCGACGCCTTATCCGGTGCTGGGCGCCGATTTCCACGCGTGCATGCAGTCGGCGACCGACATCGACTTCTACGAATTCACCACACCCGCGTCGCCGGCCGCGGGCGGAGTGATCACCGTGAATCTGATCGACGTGGGGCCCGACGGCGACATCGATTCGACGGCGTTTGCCGCGAGCGACAACAGTGAGATTCAGGACAACGGTAACGCCGCCAACGGCGGCAGCAGCTACTACTGGTTCAACGCCGCGCCGGCGACCAAGTATCGCGTCAGCGTGCAACGATTCTATCCGGCAACGATAGCCAACCCCTATACGTTCAAGGTCACTTACACGCCGGTGAACGATACCTTCGAGCCGAACGACCTGCGGACGCAGGCCTCGCCGCTGACCGTGGGCACGCCGGTCCAGGCATTCATGTTCGCGGGCTACGCCAGCTCGACGGGCTTCGCCTCCAACGCCTGGGAGGACTGGTACAAGGTCACGCTCGCCGCCGGCATGGTCAACATCACCCTGGCCATCCTCGCCACCGACGTGGACGGGGACATGGTTCTCTACGACGCGCTCGGCACCGAAATCACGTCGATGGGATCGGCCGCGAACGGGTCCAGCGTGGTCCTCAATCGCACCGGAATCACCGCCGGCGACTATTACGTCAAGGTCACGCCGTTCTATATCCCAGCCACAAAGGGCGGCGGGACGGTGCTTCCCCAGTACGTCTCGCAGCCGTACACCCTGACCATCGCCCAGTGAGACGAGCCCCGCTCTTCAGGCCAACATCGTCGCTGCGGGATACTAGCGCGACGCCAAGACCACGCCGGTCACCGCGCCGCCCTTCATCCCCGCTGCCAGAATCTTGTTCAGGTTGTTGAAGTTGATCGGCTTCGTCATGTGGACGTCGAAGCCGGCGGCGGCGGCGCGCGTGCGATCTTCCGGCTGGC
>Ga0265339_10001557_pt1 | contig 16946 bp, 23 predicted proteins | sample 4CB219metaG_FD_202085 | JGI IMG/M metagenome (GOLD analysis project Ga0265339, IMG submission 202085) | Rhizosphere microbial communities from Carex aquatilis grown in University of Washington, Seatle, WA, United States - 4-CB2-19 metaG | ecosystem: Host-associated > Plants > Roots >... | reverse complement strand
CACAGGCCCATGAACAGGATGACGGCCACCACGCCGACGGCGACGACGCTGACGATCGTGACGATGACCTGATTCATGTTCCCTGTCCGGAGCCGCCGATGCGCTGGAGATAGGCGGCCAGTCCGGCCGCGAGGCGGTCATAGATGGCACGGATTCGCGGGCTGAGGAACAGTTCCCGGTGGGTGGTCAGCCATAGCTCGAGCGGCGGAATTCTGAGCATCGGCAAGAGCTCGCGCATGCCGGGCGTGTCGCGCACCATGCCGAGCTGGGCAAAGCCGACGCCGAGGCCGGCCTTGAGCAGTTCCCAGCCCGCGGTCTGGCTGTCGGTGCGCAGGGCGAAATCGGCGCGCTTGATGGCGATCCCCAGTGCCTTGGCGCCGCGGATCAACTGATCGTCGCGATCAAAGCCGATGAGGGCGTGGTTCGCGAGGTCTTCCGGCTTCTGAGGTGTGCCGTGGGCGCCGAGATAGCTCGCATGTGCCGTGGCGGTCAGCGGCAAGTCGCCGATGTTTCGCGCGATCAGCTCGAGCTGGGCCGGCCGTACCATGCGCAGCGCGATATCGGCTTCGCGCAGCAGCAGGTTTTCGATCGAGTCGGAGGGTACGAGTTCGATGGCGATGCCGGGGAATTCCTGGCGAATGGCGCGCAGCAGCGGCGGCAGCACGTAGTGCGACACGACGGTGCTGGCGGTGATCCGCACCGTGCCTTCGAGTGCACCGGTCGCGCCTTCCGCCACCAGTGCCGCCTCCGCCAGCCGCTCCTGCGCCTCGGCGACGGGCTGGTAGAGCCGGAGCGCGGTTTCCGTCGGCTTCAGGCCCTGCAGCGTGCGATCGAAGAGGGTGATGCCGAGCTGCTCTTCCAGCGTCTCGATATGCCGGCCAAGGGTGGGTTGGCTGTAGCCGATCTTGCGGGCGGCGGCCGAAAGCGAGCCCTCGGCAACCACGGCCGCAAAGCTCCGCCACAAGGCCCAGTCGGGTTCGACGCTTGCCATGCTATTCAATCCTGAATGGCCGGTCATCATTCATCGCCAATTTCGCATCGCCTGTGAATGGACGACCTTGGTGTCATCCACAGGCAAGGAGATTTGCGATGGGTAAGGGAAAAGTCGTCGTCCTCGGGGTCAATGGCCATATCGGCCGGGCGGTCGCGGAGGCGTTTGTTGCCGGCGGCTGGGACGTCACCGGCATGGCGCGGTCGGAAAAGGCGCCGCTCGCGGGGGTCCGGTTCAAAGGCGATTCCGACAGCGTCGCGGACATGCGGGCGGCCATCGACGACGCCGATATCGTCTTTAGCGGGCTCAACCTGCCCTACCACAAATGGTTCAACGGCCGGCTCGAGGCACAGCTCGGCCGGGTGCTCGAGGCGATGGGGACGAGCGGCAAGACGCTGCTGTTTCCCGCCAGCATCTACAATTTTGCCGCGACCGACCGGGTGCTCACGCCCGACCTGCCGCAGCACCCCGAAAAGCCGCGCGGCGAAGTTCGCATGCGGATCGAGCAGATGATCGAAGCAGCCGCGGCTCGCGGCGACATCCAGGCGATCATTGTGCGCGCCGGCGATTTCTATGGGCCGAGTGCGACAGGCGACTGGTTCGACCAGGTGATGATGACGGGCGCCAGGAAGGGCCGGGTGCAGACCGTGGGCACGTCCGGGGTGGCCCATGCGTGGGCCTATCTGCCGGACCTCGCGAACACTTTTGCTTCGCTGGCGGCGATACGAGCCAATCTGGGAGCGTTCGAGCGCTTCCATTTCGCCGGGCATTTCGTCACGCCCGAGGAGATGGGGGCCGCGATTGCCAACGCCGCGCCGATCCCGGTCACGGTCAGCCGCTTTTCATGGATGCTGCTGCGGGTCTTCGGACTGGTCGATCCCCTCATGCGCGAGATCGGCAAGATGCACTATCTGTGGCGCAACCCGATGCAGCTGAGGGACGAGCGACTCGAGGCGCTGCTTGGTCCGGACATCGGGACGCCGTTCCAGGAGGCGGTGGCGGCGACCGTTGTGCCGTTCTTCCAGCCGGCTCCGGGGCATGCTGTTCCCATCTCCAGCAAGCCTCTCCGTGCGACCGTTTGAGGCCCGCGGGACAAGTCATTGACCTGGATCAAACGGCCACGCCCCGCGGGCATGCTAGCGGTCGGCGTGGCCGAACGACTTGAGATTGTAGCGGAGGGGGACGGCTGGCTCGTCTCGGACCAGCGCCACGCTCCCCGCCGATACCTCTCGTCGCAGGAGGCGATTGCCATGGCGACATTGAGGCCAGGCGCATGGCGGCGGAGGGCACGCGCGTCGAGGTGCACCTGTGGCGCGACGGCTATAGCGAAGTGGTGTTTCGCGCCGAAGCAAAGGCCAAGTAGGGGGCCGCGCTGCTGTCAGAACCCGAGCTCGGTGCGAATGTCGTTGGCGGCCCAGCCCGCTGCCCTGAGGTCGCGCAGGCTGGTCGAACCCCGGGACTTGCTGAGTTTGAGCAGGCTCTCGTCGCGGATCAGGCGATGATGGGCGTAGGCCGGCGAGGGAAGCGCGAGCAGGGCCTGCAGCAGCACATGCAGGTCGGTCGCCGCCTCGAGGTCTTCGCCACGCGTCACGTGGGTCACGCCTTGCGCGGCGTCGTCGACGACCACGCTCAGATGATAGCTGGTCGGCGTATCCTTGCGTACGAGCACCGCGTCGCCCCAGCGGCCCGGATGGGCGGCGCGTTGGACAGGATGATCGAAATCGATGTCGATGCCCTGGACGGGCAGCGTGGTCATGGTGAGTGACCCTGCTGCCGCGATCGCTTTCTCCATATTGAGGCGCCATTGCACCCGCCTCCCCCCGGCAAGGCCACGGCGGCGGCACTTGCCGTCATAGAGCGGTGTTCCATCCGGATCGGTCGGGCTGCCGGCGCTGCGCGCCGCGATCTCGGCCCGCGTGCAGTCGCAGGGATAGAGCAGATCGCCGAGCCGGGCCCCTGCGGCGCGGTAGGCGTCCATCCGGTCGGACTGCCGCAGCACCGGTTCGGGCCAGTCGAGGCCGAGCCAGCGGAGGTCGTCGCGCAGGCCCGCGTCAAATTCGGGTTTGCACCGGACGGGATCGATGTCTTCGATCCTAAGCAGCGCGGTTCCGCCCAGCGCCGCGGCGGCGCGCCAGGTGAACAGCGCCGAAAACGCGTGTCCGAGATGCAGCAGGCCGTTGGGGCTTGGCGCGAAGCGCAGGATAGCGGACATACTGCGCTCTATCATGGCCTCCAAATCCCTCCCAGACCGGCTGACGTCTTCCGAAGTCCTCGGCCGGCATCTGAAGAGCCTGCTGCGCCGCGACCCGCGGCTGAAGCCGGTTGCCAAGGCGGCCGGCGGCTTCGAGGTCCGGCTGACCACGGCGGGCTTTCCGGGACTGGCGCGCGTCGTCACTGGGCAGCAGCTTTCGGTCGCCAGCGCCCGCGCCATCTGGGGCCGGGTCGAGGCGCTGCCGGGGGCCCTCGATCCCAAGCGCTTCCTCAAGCTCAGCGATGCCAAGCTGCGCGCCGCTGGCCTGTCGGCGGGCAAGATGCGCACCCTCAGGATCATCGCCGACGCCGCCGCCTCCGGGGCCCTCGATTTCGCGCTGGTGGAGCGGCTTGGGGCGGAAGAGGCGGTGGCGCATCTCACCGCGCACAAGGGCATCGGCCCGTGGACGGCCGAGATCTATCTGATGTTCGCAACCGGCCATCCGGACATCTTTCCTGTCGGCGACCTGGCGCTGCGCAAGGCGGTCGGGCACGCGCTCAAGCTCGCGGAGCTGCCGAGTGCGGCAGAGCTCCAGGAGATCGCCCAGCTCTGGGCGCCGCATCGGCACGCGGCGGCGCTGCTGTTCTGGCGCTATTACGGCAGCCTCAAGAACCAGGAAGGCGGCACGGCGCTATGAGCGAGACGCCAAAGCTTTCGGGTCCCATGCTGCCGCCGAAATCGGGCGCGGCGCCGCGCCAGCTGATGCTGCTGCTGCACGGCTATGGCGCCGATGGCGCCGACATCATCGGGCTCGGGCAAGAATGGCGGGAGCTCTGGCCCGACATGCTGTTCGTTGCGCCCAACGCGCCTGACCGTTGCGACGTCAATTCCGCCGGCTATCAGTGGTTTCCGCTGTCACCGGACCCGATCAGCGGGCGCATCGCGGGGGCGGCGCAGGCGCGGCCGGTGCTCATCAATTTCCTCATCGATTTGTGGGCGCAGACCAAGCTCGGGCCGCGCGACACCGTGATCTGCGGCTTCAGCCAGGGCGCGATGATGGCGCTCCATATCGGCACCTCGCTCGATGGCGCGCTGATTGGCATCGTCGCCTTTTCCGGCGCGCTGATCCCGCCCGAGGGCTTCGGCAATGGGCGCTTCGCCAAGCCGCCGGTGGCGCTCGTCCACGGCGAATTGGACGGGGTGGTCAATCCGGAGCTCAGCCGAGAATCGGCGCAGGTATTGGCCGACGCGGGCTTTGAGGTGCGGCTCCATATCTCGCCCGGAATCGGGCATGGCATCGCTCCCGACGGGCTGGCTTTCGCGACGCAGTTCCTCTTGGCGCAGCCGGCGCTCAAGCCTTAGAATTGCTCGGCTTTTGCCGCTTCACAGCGGCGTCACTGAGCATGTAGTATGGTGCCGATATGACTGGTGACGATTCCCAAAGCGGGAGTGTCAGGTGACCGTTCATGTGTCACCGGAGTCCTGCCCCGCGCTGGTGCTGAACGCCGACTACAGGCCGCTCAGCTACTATCCGCTGTCCCTGTGGTCGTGGCAGGACGCGATCAAGGCGGTATTCCTCGATCGCGTGTCGATCGTTTCGAGCTACGACCGCATCATCAAGTCGCCGAGCTTCGAGATGTTCCTGCCGAGCGTGGTGTCGCTCAAGGAATATGTGAAGCCAGCGCGGCACCCGGCCTTCACCCGGTTCAATGTGTTCCTGCGCGACCGCTTCCAGTGCCAGTATTGCGGCTCGCGCGACGACCTGACCTTCGACCACGTGATCCCGCGCTCGAAGGGCGGCCGCACCACCTGGGACAATGTCGTCGCCGCCTGTGCGCCGTGCAATCTCAAGAAGGCCAACCGGCTGCCGCGCGAGATCAAGATGTTCCCGATGCAGGCGCCGTATCAGCCCACCGTGCACGATCTGCACAATAACGGCCGGGCGTTCCCGCCGAACCATCTCCACCAGAGCTGGCTCGACTATCTCTACTGGGACATCGAGCTCGAGCCGTAGGGCTGGATTTTTCGCGGGCAATAACTATTATTGGAGTGGTCCTGAAGAGGGAGGCTCCTCATGCCGATCAGCGCAGATCTCGGTGATAAGCTCGAAGCGGTGGTGAATGACCTCGTCGCCAACGGCCGCTATAACTCCAAGAGCGAAGTGCTGCGCGAAGGCGTGCGGCTGGTGCAGGAGCGTGAGGCGGCCCTGATGGAGTTTTACGTCTCACTTGAGCGTGGCGTAGCCGATATCAAGGCGGGTCGGACGAAACCTGCCGAAGAGGTGTTCGCGCGCCTGATCGCCAAGTACGAGAAGATGGCCGAGAAGGCCGGCGAGTGAAGGTTCGCTTCACCCGCGACGCGGAATCCGATCTCGAGGCCATTGCCGACTACATCGTGTGGACAGCCCGCGCCATGCGATTCAGCAGGTCCTCGCACTCCGTGAGGCGGCGCTTGGACTGAATATCTTAGCCAAGCGGTTTCCCGCGGTGGATGTCGTGGGGAACCCGTTGCGCCGCAGGCCCAAGGGGCAATACCTAATCTACTATCTCATTGAGGATGAGACCGTGCACATCATGCGGGTCCTTCACAGTGCCCGCGATCAGGTCTCTGAACTTTTCCCCGACGATTAGACTTCCTTGCCGCGGCGCGCCTGCACGACCATCGCGGCGAGCAGCAGCACCACTACTCCCACTGAGATCAGCGCGTTGTAGCCGGCGAGGCTGAGCTTGAGGATCGGGTCGCGCCATTGCACCTGGTCGCAGGGCACGGTGCGGCCGATGTTCCCCGACTGCAGGTCGGAAAAGCTCAGCGTGCCGCCCGCGCCGGTGCACTCAGAGGGACCGGGCCACCACTTCCACTCCACCCCCGCATGATAGCTGCCCATGTAGGCGGACCAGACGAAGATCGCGGCCGCGACCGCGATCGCGACGTACCAGACGACGATTGGAATGCGGTTCCAGAGGATGAGGATCAGCGCCAGCACCGGCACGCCCCAGTAATACGCCTGGCGCTGCGCGAGGCAGAGCTCGCAGGGGATGAGGCCGCCCCAGATCTGGCTGCCCCAAGCGCCGGCGATCGTTCCGAGCGCGGCGAGGAAAGCGAGACCGACGAGGATCTTGTCGAGCGGCAGGGCGCGGGGCGGGCTGGTCATCGTGGCGGTGGTCGTCATCATGGCCTCTTTATCTGACGGCGGATTGAGGCCAGTCCTTGGCCAAGATCAAGTGCGCTCGCTCGGATGTGACGCTCAGTCGCTGTGCGGGCTGATCCCGAGCCGCTGCTGGATCGCCATGGCGTTGCTCGGAGCATTGCCCTTATCCATCGAGACGAAGTAGGCGAACACGTCGCGCGGGGGCTGCTTTGCGGCCGCTGGAACGATGGTTTCGCCTGCAACCGGTTTTCCTTCGGCCAGCGCCTTGGCCCGTGCCGCCCATTGGTCGAGCCCTGCGGCGTCATAATGGTCGCCGCCCGGCGGGCCCTGCAGCCGGCCGTAGGCGAAGTCGGCAGTCTGGTCGAGCCAGGGCCAGTCAACGGTATCGGCCATCACCAGGGCCACATTGTGGGCACGCAGGAGGTCGATGAATTCGAGCGTCGCGAAGGCTTTGCTGCGAACCTCGATCGCCTGGCGAATGGTCTTGGGCAGGAGCTTGAAGAAGGTCTCGATGCGTTCGAGGTCGGGTTTGAAATTGGGCGGCAGCTGCCAGCATACGGCGCCCAGCTTTGGGCCAAGTGCCGTCACTGAGTTGAAGAAGAACTCGACGGGCTCGGCCACTTCCTTGAGCCGCTTGATATGGGTGACGGTCTGGTTGCCCTTCACCGTGAAGACGAAATCGTCCGGCGTCTGCGCCGCCCAGGCCTCGAACAGCTCCCGCTTCTGGTTGCGGTAGAAGGTGGCGTTGATCTCGATGGCGGTGACGTGGCGCGAGGCGAAATGCAGCTCTTCTTTCTGCTTCAGCCCGTCGGGGTAGAACTTGCCCTTGCGCCAGTCCTCGAAAATCCAGCCGGCCATGCCGGTGCGGATGATGCCAGCCAATTGGGGCCTCGCTCTGCGATGGGCGATCAAAGCCCGCGCGAGCACGGGGGTCAACTCTGTTGACGCCCCGCCGGTCGTGCCCTTATGTCCCCGGCGTATCCGCGACAGCCCCTGTGGTGGAATTGGTAGACGCGCCGGACTCAAAATCCGGTTCCGAAAGGAGTGTCGGTTCGATCCCGACCGGGGGCACCACCATCCGACTTTGCTGAGCCCCAACAGGCGCCGGAGTTCCGGGGCTCAGCGGGCGATTAACTCCTGTAATCGCGGGCCTTTCCGGCTGCGACTGCATCGCGCACATGGTCCATGTTGGTCCACGGTGGTCCGGGTCGGTGCACCGAAGGAGAGTCGGTAGCGAGCACGGTTCGGCCTATTGGACTAAGCACGGTTGAGTAAGCTTGTAGTGCGGCCCCCGCAGCAGGAGGCCCGCATGCCCAAGACCTTCACCGCCCAGCAACTCGCAGCCGTCACGGCCGATGGCGAGTATAGGGCCGACCGCAACATTTATCTCCAAGTGCGCGGTCCGTCGCGCTCATGGGTCTTCCGCTACCGCTTCCTCGGAAGGGTGCGCCGCATGGGTCTCGGCAGCGCGCTCGACTACACGCTGACGGACGTGCGCCGGAAGGCCACGGCCGCGCGCAAGCTCCTCGACGATGGCATCGACCCGCTGGACGCCCGGCGCCGCGACCGCGCCGCTCACCGTGCCTCCGTGGGCGGTCCGACCTTCGAGGTCTGCGCCGAGGAATACATCGTCAGCCGAGAGCCGGGATGGCGGGACAAGAAGCGCGCTGAGCGCTGGCGCGGCAGTCTCAAGACCTATGTGTTCCCGACCATCGGCAAGCTGACGGGCCCGCAGATTACGACCGACCATGTGCTCACCATCCTCAAGCCCGTCTGGTCCGTGAAGCCGGAGACGGCTGGGCGCCTCCGAGGCCGCATCGAGAACATCATCGAATATATGGTGGCCAAGAAGCGCCGCGAGCCGGGTCCGAACCCCGCCGCGTGGAACGGCCCGCTGGGCAAACTCCTGCCGCCGCTGTCGGCCGTGCAGAAGGTCGTCCACCACCCCTCGGTGCCCTACGCCGACATCCCTGCGCTGTTCGCCCGCATTCGGGCCGTGGGCTCGCTGGCGTCGAGGGCGCTGGGCTTCACCCTCCTGACGTGCGTCCGCAGCGGTGAGGCGCGCGGCGCCCGGTGGGCGGAGTTCGACCTTGAGACGAAGACGTGGACCATCCCGGCAGAGCGCATGAAGATGGAACAGCCGCACGTGGTGCCGCTCACGGAAGAGGCGCTGGCGCTGCTGCCCGAGCGGGGCAAGCCGGACGCGCTGGTCTTCCCCGGCGCGAAGCGCGGTGAGCCGCTGTCCGACGCGACGATGTTGAAGGTGCTGCGCACCATCACCAAGGACGACGCCACCGTGCACGGGCTGCGGGCGAGCTTCCGGACGTGGGCGGCCGAGGCGACCGACGCGCGCTGGGAGATTGCGGAGGCATGCCTCGCCCACCGGGTTGGAGACGATGTGGAGCGGGCTTATGCTCGAACCACGTTCTTCGAGAAGCGCAAGGCGCTGATGGAAGCATGGGCGACTTATTGCCAGCGCTAGTGGAAGCTATTGCGGATGACGGGTTACTCTCCCATCTGAGGGCGACGACACGCTAGCACGCGGAGGAGGGGGCAATGGTCTCGCGGCGACTGAAGCGGTTTGGATTGTTCGCGTTCGCCGCGTCGGGTTGGATAGCCGCCACATTGGTCTACATCCTGAACTTGCCCGCAGCGGTCAACGGCTTCTTGGACGAGGCGCCGAAGGCAACCGAGAGAGTGCTCGATTTAGCGCTCTGGAACAGCAGTGCGTTCACGGGAAACTGGGGAGACGAGGGTGACATTGATGCACCCTCCCCAGACGGAAATTACGTTCGGCTTGTGTTGGTCTCAAAGGACGGAGCTATCTCCGGCCTCATCGGTAGTGAGAAGATGAAGGAAGGCTACATCGCCTCTGCGATGAGCATCGACGGCCACAACGGTCGTGGCGATGCTGACATTGAGGTCTTCGATTACGTTGGTGGGAAGCGGCTGACCTATGCCACTGGCAAGCTAGCATCCGCGCCGGATGGTCAGTCGCTGCAGCTAACCATCACCGGGCAGGCCGCCAACCACTTCCTGCCAGTGCAGACCACCCTTCATCGCATCGACGACTCTCAGGTCTCCGACTTGGGTGGTCCCAACGTTGACCTGATTTCGAGCGTGCTAGCCGACAGGGCAGCGGCTTCGACGCCTAGCGCGGCTTCGGATAGCCCATAGACGGCTCTAGAAGCCATCGCTTAACCCTCTATCGCTCGCCCGCAACGTTTCACTACGCTTCAGCCGAGCGATAAGTACTGTGTCACCTCCAGCCCAATCAGGGGCTCGGAGATGCAGAGATGCGCAACAAGTCCTCATCCAAATCTCGCCTGTCGCCTCGCTTAGCGAAGGCAGTCGGGGCCAAGCCCGCCGTGAAGGGCCACAAGGCGCCCAAGAAGCCCTCCCGTGCCACCAAGGCTGCGAAGGCCGGACCCACGCGCGGCGAGCAGGTTCTGGCGCTGCTGCGGCGACCTGACGGCGCCACCATCGATGAACTGGTGAGGCGGTTCGACCTCCTGCCGCATTCGGTGCGGGCAGTGATATCCGTCGAGTCCCGCAAGCAGGGTGTGAAGGTCGAGCTGGTCGGCAAGGCGCACTACCGCATCGTGGACTAAGCCTCACCGACCAGCCAAGCGTGGCGCTCCCCTGCGGGGCGCCTAGCTCTTTCGGAGTGCCCGCAGTGCAATCCAGATGCCGAGTCCGGCTTGGATGCACTGGAGCAGGGGTAGCGCAAAATGGACGATGTCCATGATGGCGAATCCTCGTGTTTCGATTGCGTTCGGGGTTTCGCCAGTCGGTCTGAGCGGCTGGGTGGTGGCCGTTACGAGGCCCGCGCTCCCGCACGGGGAGGGTCAACATCAAGCGTCTGAGGCTTGGTTTGCGCGTCTGAGGCGCACGATGAGAGTTAGGGACTGGCGATGGTTCTGTCAACGGCCTGCGCGAGGACCGACAAATCACATGAATGACCGTCGCCGCTTAAACGCCCGTACGTCTGCGGAGCTTAGCTTGAACCACTCGCCGTTCAGCCGCTGGTCCTTGAAGCGATTGTGCCAGTACGCTTCGATGCCACTCGGGTCATCAGTCCTGATCGAATGCACGGGTTCGAGCTTCTCCGGCAACTGGACTCCGATTTCATATTGGCGTCGGTCGAGGGTGTTGGTGCGCCCAATCTTGAAGTGCTTCCCAGACTTCATGAGATAGACGAACCCGTCCGCAGCCTCACTCTCCGGTTCGACAGGGTCCTCGGCCGTCTCGTCCTCTGCGGGGGCCGTGGCGACGGCACCGCGCAGCAACTCGATGATGCTGCTCGGCGACCCTCGTGCAATCGCGAAGTCGAGGAGTGCCTGCACCTGCTCAGGCTTCGTTCCTAGCGCGGCGCGGATGGCGCCTCGGCCGGGGAACCCATCCGCTTTCCTTGTCCGTAGCCTAAGCTCGCCTTCCGTGGGGACGTGCCCTAGCTCAGCAACGAGACCGAGATATGCCTGCAGCACCGAATCTCGCTCGGCACGCTCATTCAACACGTTCGGCTGCAACCCTGCTTCGAGGAGCGCGTCGCCCCACCGCGCCCAATAGCGGCCGTACCATTCGTGATATCGAATTCCGGTTTCCTTCTCGAACATAGCTCGACCGGGTGCCTTTCCGGTGCGCCGGGCCACATCGCGGATAGCTTCTAGAACGTCTTCTCTGGTCATTACCGAAGATGTCGCCAGCGGGTCTCTTCGGTCAAGCTAATCCTCCCGGTCTCCCTCCATCTCCGCGAGCCGCTTCGGCCCGACCCCGTTCAGCCGCAGCGCCTTCTCCAGCACGGGCATTGCCTCGCCGACCACTTGCGCGATGCGCTGGCGGGTGACACCCAGCTTGGACGCAATCTCGGACTGGGAGCCAACGTCGCAACCAGCGTCGAGGTACATCAGCATAATCTCGGCGCGACGTTCGGTGAGGCTCGTCGCGATAACGGCCTCCAAGAGGCGCCGCAGGTGCTGTTGGTGCTCGTGCCGCTCGAATAGGAGGTCGGGCCTGCGCGCCGATTTGTCCGGCAATACATCGTGGAGCGTGTGCTGGTCGTCTTCAGTTCCTAGCGCCCCATCCATTGAGACCATCTGGCGCATCGCGGACGCGATAGTCGACGTTCGACACCCAAGGCGCGCGGCCAGAGCTTCGTCGGTCACCGGGATACCCTCGGCGTGTAGCGCGGCGGTGGCCTTGCCAACCTTGCGCCGCACCTCGACGATGTGCCCGGAGCGGCCGCCGAGCTTCTCAACGAGGACGTCGCGGACCCGCCTGCGCACCCACTGCGCGGCGTAAATCAGCAGCCCGCTATCCCGCTCCAATTCAAAGCGCTCGACACCGTCCATCAGCCCGAGGCGGGCGGCTTGCATCGTGTCTTCATATTCGAGCCCGAACTTGACGGCCGCACGACGCGCCTCGGCGCGACACCATCGGTCGAACTTCTTGACGATGCGGTCGGCTGCGCGCGGGTCGCGGTTCTGCTGATAGGCCTCGATGAGAAGCCGGTCCTCGGCGTCGAGAGGCATCAGCGCGACTCCGTGAGGTCAATCTTCAGTTGGGCGATGACACCCGCGACCTCGGCGGCCAGCAGGCGCTCGGCTTCCGCGACATCCGCGACTTCGATCAGGGTTGCCGTCCGGCCGGGAATGGCCATCAGCAACGACTTTGCGAGGCCCAGCGCCTCCTCGAACAGCCCGAGGACATAGTCGACACGGGGCACGCCCAGCCTCTCCAGCCGCTGGAGTTCCAGCAGTTCGGCACGAAGATTCTCGACGAGGGCTGCAAGCTGCACCGGGTTGAGGGCGTCGGGGTCCGGAGCCGAGGGCTTCTCGGGCTCGCTCGGCCACGGGGGCGGAGGAGCGTCCTGCATCTCCTGCAGGGTGTCGTGGACACCAGCCTTGAGCAGCCGCACCGCCTCGGCAGCTGGCTTGCCCGCCACGGTTGGGGCGATGCGCGCGGGCCACGGCTTCAGGACGTCGATAGCGACCTGGAATTGCGCGTCCACTACCTCCATCGCCTTCTTGGCGGGGACGAGCGACCGCTTGAGGGCGTCGAGTTGGTCGAGCAGGTCGCGAGCCTGAGCCCGCAGGCGGCGCTGTCGGGCGGTGGCAAGGACGACCGGCACCTTCTTGACCTTCGGGCGGGTGATGCTGTCTGCGAGCAGGGCGTCGGCACGCTCGGCGTCTATAAGTCCGTTAGACAGGACGGCGGGCGCGAGGAGCCCGCTGGCGATGTGCTTACGCACGGCCGCCTCACTGATGTGGCGGCTCTTGGCGTAACCTCTACGGCTGAGTTCGAGCATGGTGGGGCTCCGGGAATGCTGGAACCGACAAGCCATACTTATTCGAGATGGACCAAGTGGGGTCCCGTCTTGGAGAACCGCATCCTAATCCCCCACCTCGACCCGGAGTTCGGCCTCAGCCCCGGTGGTCGTGCATCGCTGGACTTCTGTCGAGCGGGCCCACCGTAATGCGCTCATGACTCAACTGCTGTCCCCCGCCGAGGTAGCGGCGCGCCTCGCTGTTCGCCGGTCTAAGCTCTTCCTGCTCGCCAAGCGGGCGGACTTTCCACGGCCTGTTCGGCTGGGTGCCCGCACCGTCCGATTTGTGGAGGATGAGGTCGACGCGTGGATTGCCGCTCGGGCGGTGGAAGACCGAGAGGGGTGAACCGCCCGCGACAGGCCGACATTCTGGACTCGCGCTCTAATCCTGATGGGCGATGCGGGCGACGAGACAGCCGCCCATTTGCGATGCGCCCCACCAGTACGCTACAGTGCCGCCACTGGACCAAGACCCGCCGCCCGGCGGGTTCTCCTTTCAATGACAGCGGTGACAACCGTCGCCGCGCTCTTGAAGGAGAAGACCCCATGTTTCAAACCCCTCGCGGGCCGATGCCCGCCAGTAACTTGTCGCTCCCCGCTCATGCGGGACGCGGCGCCTACCAAGCCGCCAATCCGCAGGTTGCGGCGTGGCTCGACCACTATCCTGACGTCGCCGAGGTGCTTGCCGTCACCGACGCCGCGATGGACGCGCTGGGTGACGCCGCCGATGGTGCGTACGCAGGCACTCAGAAGGCCCGCCGCAATCTCGATGACGCCCGCGCCGCCAAGTCCCGATACCTGTACGACCAGCGGGACGCCGGGCAGGCCCCCGATGCCGACACCATCAAGCGGCTCGATGCAAATATCGAGGCCGCCGCCGCGAGGAACGAGGCCGCCTTCGCCCGCTCCGACGCAGCGACCGCCGCCCTGACTTCCACTCGGAACGCGTCGAACCCGCTCATGGCCACCGTCAACGGTTGGGCCGCGTCCGACGCCGACGTGCGCCTGTTCACCGACGAAATCGAGCCGTTCGACGGCGACATCAAGTCTGCCTTCGAAGAACTCGATGTCCGCGAGGCGCTCATTGCGAGCGCGCTCCTCGAAGAAGACCACGCCGTGGAATTGAGCCGTCAGCGGGTCGGTGAGTTGGCCCAGCGGGGGATTCTGGTCGGCGTCACCAGCGATGATGTCACCATCCGGGCCAAGCGCGTCATCATGCACGTGGCGCCGCTGGTCGGCAGCGAGCCCATCACTATCGACGACCCGCTGGCCATCGTTGCCGCGCTCTTCGAGGAGCAACTCGGCGACTACGTCGAGAAGGTCGTCCGCTCCAAGTACGCTGGGGGCATCAAGGGACTGTCCGCCGCTGAGCGGCGCGATGCGCTCGCCGAGCTTGCCGACGACCGCTTCGACTTGATGCGCCGGGTCGCCAAGTTCGTGAAGGGCGAGTGGGCGAAGGGCAACTTCATCGGTATGCCCGCCAGCATCACCCCCGAGGCGCTCCTCGGCGGCGTCACCGTCATCCCTCGGAAGAAGGACGGGCCGGTCACCTCGCTCATCCGCAATGTGATCGGAGGTTAATCAGAACGCCTCGGGTCTCCTTCTCCTCCTGAGGCTGCGCGGGCGGCGCCTACGCCCGTGCCCCCGCCGCGCGCAGGGACGCGATTCACATCGTGGCGCGCGGCGGGTCCCATCAACCACCTAGCGAAAGGAAGTCTCATGCCCATCAAGTCTGGATTCAGCCTGACTGCATCTGCCGACATCGCCAACCTGCATCCGATGGCCGAATTGGCGGCCGTCGAAGCAACTATGGATGCAATCAACTCGAGGCAAGCGGACCCCCAGTGGTCCAAGCCTATTCGGGCGTCCTCGAACATCGACCGGGCCGAAGTCGCGCGGCGGCTCGGCGCCTCCAAGTAAGCACGAATCCCTGAGCCCTCAGGTGAGCGCAGGGGCCTCGCGGCGAAGCTGCGAGGCCCCAATAGTTTGAGAGACCCAACAACCGAAAGGAATCCAAATGCCTCACATCCTCTGCGAGGACGGGACCTTCATCGACGAGACCGAAGTCACGGAGCTTGTGGTCGACCGCTTGGGCAAGGCCATGGCGCGGCTGGCAGACGGCGACGTCGCCTTTGTCGTGCTGAACCCTGCGGGAGCGACTACTCGCGCTGCGTGGCTCGACGGCGCCCCTCCTGCCGCGCTGCTGCGCCCGAAGGCTAAGGCCGTCAAGGGCAGGTAGAGTCTCGTACTAGGATGCCGTTCTGCTTGGCGAGCGCATCGCTCGACTTGTCCGCGACGGGTACGGTAGTAGCAGACGACACGATGCCCCAGTGCCCTCGACGCCCCACCGGCGCCGGGGGCTTCACTCATTTATTGACGGGGCTCGGTCACCACGGGGCGTCGTCGCGAGATTCACATCCCCTCCGTGTCGTGACCCACGGCGAGGGCTAGGCGGATGCGGTGCCCTCCTGTGTATCGCATCCGCCGTCAACAGGAGCACGACCATGACCCAGATTATCCACTCGCCGGACGATTCCCCTGCTGCGTTGGTGGCCGCTGACGACCGTCAGTGGTTCGAGGACCATCCGGGTCGCTTCATCCGTCTGCGGTACGCGACCGATGGCGACCGCGACCCCGTCACTTCCGAGCCTCTCCCTACCGGGGAAGTCGTCATCGTGTTCTGTCCTCATGATGGCATCCGTTGGCGTCTCCGCGTTCAGCTTACGGCGGACTCGGTGCTCCATCAGTTCCTTGCGGGGCGGCTGCATGCTGATGCGGACCTGACCGTCGCGCTGCTGGAGGGCCTGGAGCAGGCCCGAGCGGCGATGGGTGACGTTCGCATTGATGCGCTCCAGATGAAGGTAGCGAGGTGTGTCATTAACGGTGGCCGCCTCGACGGGTGGGAATTCCCCTGATGCCCGTCCCCTCCGCCCTCAAGGCTATTCCGCGCTGGCTGCTCTGGCAGCGCATCGAGAAGCCTAACGGCGACCTCGTGAAGGTCCCGATGGATCGCACCGGCTCGTACCCCGCGAGCGCCCACGCGCCCTCGACTTGGATGACGTTCGATGAGGCGATGCGGCGCCGCACGGGATACGGCGTCGGGCTCGCGATGAGCGCTGACGACGACCTCGCCTGCGTCGACCTCGACGGTTGCATCGACCCTGACTTCGGCGCGGTGGCCGGGTGGGCGCAGGAGGTGCTGGACCGATTCGCGGGCGCGTACGTCGAGTACTCGCCGAGCGGCAAGGGCCTTCACATCTTCGCCTTCGGCGCGCCCGCAGGGTTGCACCACAGCAAGCCGATGGCCGAGCGCGTCACCGACAAGGACCCCTTCCTTGAGGTGTTTGGCGAGGGCCAGTTCATCAGCATCACGGGCCGGGTCTACGCGGGCGGTGATGCCGTTCCGGCGCTGCCAGAGGCGTGGGCGTGGCTGGTGGCGCAGCACGGCCTGCAGCCGCAGCAGCGGGCGCCCAAGGCGGCCGTGGAGGGCGCTGACCTCGACGAGGTCGCCGACGCGCTCACCCACTTCACCTCCGACGACCTCGACGGCCGCAGCGGCTTCCTCGGCATCGGCATGGCCATCAAGGACGCGTTCGGCGACGAGGGCTTCGAGGTCTGGGCCGACTGGATGGCGCGCTCGGAGAACGACGAGGGCGAGCAGGCGAATAGAGCGATGTGGGAGTCGCTGCCTGACGTCTCCGAGCACATCAGTCTCGCATCCGTCTTCTGGCACGCCGTGCTGGATGGAAGGGCAAGCCGCTCGATTTCGATGCGGAGATCGAACGCCAACAGACCGCGCCGATCAAGGACAACTACGAACGGCGTCGGCGCGCGCCCATCAAGGGGAACCCCGAATGACCAAGCCGCAGATTAAGCTCCAGCAGTCCCTGCTGCCCGACAACCTCGATGCAGCCGAGCAGTCCATGCTCGATGCGGGCGTCCCGGTCTATCAGGCTGCGGGCACGCTCGTGCAGGTGGTCCGCATCGATGATGACCAAGACCCCACGCACGCGCGCGGCTCGCTAGTCATCCGTCCGATGAAGCCCCAGCGCCTCGTCGAACATATGATGCGCGCCGCCGACTTCTTCCTGTTCAACGGCAAGGACTGGCGCCCGACCGCACCGACGCTGGCCTTCGCTGCTGCGTTCATGGCGCGAGGCGAATGGCGGCTGCGCGTCCTCAAGGGTATCTTGGAGGCGCCAACGCTGCGCCACGACGGGTCGGTCCTCACCGAGCAGGGATACGACCCTCAGATGCAGGTCGTGCTCAACACCGGCGACATCCAGTTCCC
>Ga0265339_10001554_pt1 | contig 16971 bp, 17 predicted proteins | sample 4CB219metaG_FD_202085 | JGI IMG/M metagenome (GOLD analysis project Ga0265339, IMG submission 202085) | Rhizosphere microbial communities from Carex aquatilis grown in University of Washington, Seatle, WA, United States - 4-CB2-19 metaG | ecosystem: Host-associated > Plants > Roots >... | reverse complement strand
GACACCGTCACCTTCGACCCCAACATCCCCCTCGCTGCTAAAGCACCCACCACGTCAGGACGATGATAGGAAAAGGCCGGAGGCTGTAGACCGGAGGCTGTAGGCGCCACCACCAAACGCTCTTGCCGTTGTTTTGCTGCGCCTACAGCGCCATTCTCATGCCTCCAGCTATCGGAGCGTTCTTGGCACAACGTCCTCGCATTTTGTGGATCGGTGAAGGCAATGCCCCGCCGGTCAACGTGCAACAGGCCATCGCCGGCCAGTGGGACATTTCCTGCGCATCGGCCGGCCAGACGCTGTCCTCTCAACTGCAGGACGTGTCGGTGGCCATGGTCCGCCTCAACGGCTCGACCAACAATCCCGCCCGCCTGCAACAACTGCTGGACGACTTGGCGGGCACCGATGCCGTCGTGCTGGTCCTGTTGCCTGAAGGCGCGCTGGCGGCCCGCTCCATCATTGGTAAACGAACTGGGCAGTTCCAGTGCGTATCACCAGACGCACCACCGCAGGAACTCGCCGGACGGCTGTCGGCTGCCAACCAACTCCAGCCCGCCCTGCATAGCCTGCGGCAGGAACTAGCCTGCGTCCAGGACCAGCGGGAGAACACCGAACACATCCTCGAAGAGATCGACGAGCAGCTTCGCCTTGCCGCCAGGTTACAGCGGGATTTCCTTCCTCGCCGCCTGCCGGAAGTGGGCCCGCTGCACTTCGCCGTGCTATACCGACCGCTGTCATGGGTCAGCGGCGACATGTATGATGTCGCACGACTGGACGAGACTAACGTTTCCTTCTACATCGCCGATGTTGTCGGCCATGGCATGCCCGCGGCCCTTTTGACGATGTTCATCAAGAAGGCACTGCAGACCAAGCGGATCCTGGGCAACCAATACCAGATCATCCCGCCGGACGTCTCGCTGGGCATGCTCAACGCCGACATATGCGAGCAGAACCTTTCCAGCTCGCAGTTTTGCACCGCCGTCTACGGCGTGCTGGACAGCAAGACGCTGACGCTGAGTTACTCCCGGGCTGGGCATCCCGAGCCGATCCTGGTTCGAGCCGACGGCAGGGTGGAATCTCTTACAGTTAGCGGATCACTCCTGGGCATCTTTCCGGAGGGGGCCTTCCCCGCCCAGCAGGTGCAGTTGGAGCACGGCGACCGCATGATCCTCTACACCGACGGACTGGAGGACGCGGTCAGACCTGCCGGGACCCCGCGAGACGTGCCGCTGGTGGACATCATCCGCCCCTGGCTGACAGTGCCGCGCGAGGAACTGATGCTAAACATCAATGACCTCGTCGAACGCCAAGCCGAGCAGTCGCTGGTGGAAGATGACGTCACGCTGGTCGTGATGGACGTGGACGGGTAACGGCAATGTCCAATTTCAAATGTCCAATGCTCAATCAGTTTCCAATACCCGAATGCTCAGTATCGACGTCATGCCGCGACGTAATCCGTATTGAGCATTGGAAATTGAAAACTGGGCATTGAGCTTTCCTCCCTCCTTGTCCTGCCCCCATCGAACCACTAGACTGGAATAATGAAGGTTGAATTACATCTGCACACGATGCGATACAGCGGCTGTGCCGTTGCAACTCCGGCAGAGTTGATGGCGGAGCTGATTCGCCTGGAGTACGGGGCTGTCTTTATCACCGAACATGACGCGGTGTGGGATCAGTGGGAGCTGGATAACCTCCGCCGCGACTTCTCCGGCATCAGCATCTTTCCAGGCATGGAGCTTTCGATCGAGACTGGCGAGCATCTGCTGGTGCTAGGCAGCAACGACCGCGGATACCTGCAGTTACGCGACGGACAGAAGATCATCGAGCGTGCACGCGGCGAGGGGCACCTGACGGTGCTTGCCCACCCCTACCGTTGGGACAAGTCCGCCGGCCTGCTCCAGGGCAGCCTCCTGCCTGATGCAATGGAGTTCCGAACCAATAATCACGACGCCGTTGGCGGGGCCAAGGCCCAGGCAGCGGCCGAGAGACTGGGCATGCCCCTGGTCAACGCCGGCGATACGCACAGCCTGAGCATGCTCAACCATCACTGGATCCAGACGCGTCAGAGTGTCATCACCGGCGACGACATTCGCCAGATCGTTCTGAAGGGGCAGTACGAGAATTGCAGCGGGTAAAGAGACCGGATAAACAATCCGCCATGTGCTCTGCGGCTGTCGTTTGAGCGCAAAGGAACATGCGGACGGGCGTGGTATCGCCTCCGCATGCGGGGGGTTGGCTGTGGCGCAGGGCGTCTACCGCTGACGGAAGATGATGCGTCCCTTGGTGAGATCGTAGGGGCTAAGCTGCACCAGCACCTTGTCGCCCGGCGTGATGCGGATGTAGTTCCGCCGCATCTTGCCGCTGATATGGCCGATGATCTCGTGCTTTGCGTTGCCAGTCTCAATCTCAAGGCGGAACATGGCGTTTGGCAACGCCGCCTTTACGATCGCCTCGACCTCGATAAAATCTTCTTTTGGCATAATATCCCGAAGAAACACCCTCAGGCGGCGACCCATCAAGTGGGCTGCCTCGCCCGAACGTAGTTTGACAAGTGTAGCATTGCTCAACTTCCCCGTCAACGCTTCAACTTTGGATGGGTGCTTAGCCTAAGCACGGGTGGACGTTCAGGGGAAGAAGATTAGCAGGATGAACAGGATCCACTCTGAATCGGTCTTGTCCTGTCTATCCTGTCTATCCTGCCAAAGAACCGTACACGGAACGCTAATGCTCCCACTTCGGATGAATAACCAACCGGCTGGCTCGCTTTTTTTCGCGCTCAGCCGCACGCAATGAGAACTATATCGCGGCCGGGGACGAAATAACCCTGTTGCGTTCGGCCAAGGCGATAGGATGTGAATGAAGGACCTGCCATCCATGACTACCCAGGAAACTATTGACACGCCATCGGGGCCGGCCCGCTTGGAATCCCCAGGCGGGCTGGACCTTAGACGCCTGCCCATTCACCTTAGCAGCGACGACAGCCGAGTCATCAATTTGCCCTTCATGCCCGGAGGGGAGGCCCGCGTGCGGACCCTCTTCGAGCGGCTGGGGAAATTGGACGAGGCCCAAGTCGAAGAGGCACTGGACGACGCCTGCCAGAACTATTCCCACCGGCACCGGGACCTGCTGGCCTGCTTCGAAGAAAACTTCACCACCGGCTCGGCTCTGGCGGGGCTTAATCCCAACTGGTCCGCCCGGCGGTGTTACCTGGCCGGGGCATACCTTACGATGGAGTATTCCATCGAGTCGGCGGCCCTGTTCAATCCGTCGATCGTCCCGCACCCGGATCAGTCCGGTATGGGCGAAGGCAGTGTCCGCTACCTGATGAGCCTGCGCGCCACCGGTGAAGGCCATGTGTCTTCCATCGTCTTCCGGACGGGGACGATCGCCAAGGACGGCCAAGTCACGATCGACGCCCCTTCCGGCCTGCTTTCGCGGGCGAAGATCTCCACCGACCGCCGCTACCTGAGCGACCTGTTCACGCGCAAGCTCAAGGAAATGGGCATCAACGGCCTGGTGACCGAGGACGTGATGGCCCGGGTGGAACCGACCTTCACGATGGCCCAGCTCACCGAGGCCGTGCGGCAGGTGCGGGCGTCAATGGAGGACATTCCGTCGGCCCAGGGCGTGCTTGAGATGATGCTGTGGCTTGCCAACAGCAACTACCACATCGAGTTGGGTCACGAGGCCAAGCTATCGGAGCTGGTGATCTATCCAATGAGCGACCTTGAGGCCCGCGGCGTGGAGGACCTTCGGCTGGTGCGGTTCGTGGACGACGACGGCAGCGTGGAGTACTTCGGCACGTACACCGCGTTCAACGGCGTGCGGGTGCTGCCCATGCTGATCCAAAGCCGCTACTTCCGGCGGATCGAGGTCCACTCGCTCAACGGGCGATGCGCAGCCAACAAGGGTATGGCCCTATTCCCCAGGCGGATCGGCGGGCACTATGTCATGTGCTCGCGGATCGATGGCGAGAACCTGTACATCGCCTATAGCGACTACACGCACTTTTGGGAATCCGCAGACCTGCTGGTCACCCCGCGAGCCTCGTGGGAACTCATGCAGATGGGCAACTGCGGCTCGCCGATCGAGACCCCCGAAGGCTGGCTATTGCTGACTCATGGCGTTGGACCGATGCGAAACTACTGCATCTCCGCCCTGCTCCTGGACCGCGACGACCCCATGCGCGTCATCGGCCACCTGCCCCAACCGCTCATACGTGCAATGGGACCCGAGCGCGAAGGGTACGTCCCCAACGTGGTCTACACATGTGGGGCGATGGCCCACAACGGCTACCTCTACCTGCCGTTCTCGCTGGCTGACCACACCACGACCATGGCCGTGGTCGGCATGGACCAACTGCTCAACCGCCTCATGGACGGCGGGCCGGCGTAGTACCTTTTATTAACGCTGAGGCAGCAGAGGCAGCTGAGGAAGACGGCTCAATGCTCAATGTTCAATGACCAATCAATTTGCAATATTGCAGTTTTCAATACTCACAGCCGGGTCCGTATTGATCATTTGGACATTCTTGTATTGGTCATTAGTTGGAAATTGAGCATTGGAAATTGATCATTCATTTCCTCTGCTACCTCCGCGTTAACAACTGAGGCCCCTCGAGCTTCACTAACGTACCCTTGGGCCAAACGGCAGTGACCCAGGGCGCTACGGAATGCTGGACGAATTGGCTGTTGGTCGCCGCGGTGTGAGGGTTGATCCCACCCGTTATCTCGACCTCGTACACGCGCTGATAGGCCGTGCGCTTTTGTGCGGCATCGCTGTCCGAAGGCTTGCCAAAGCCCGTCAGACCAGCCGCCGGACCACGCGCGCCGTCTACGTTGCCCGCAATGGTAGTCCCGATGCCCAGGACGGCCACGTCCTCAGGCGAGTAGAAATTCACGACCCCGTTACTGCAGTGGTCCAGCGCCGCCGTCAGGTCATAACCGCTGGATATGCTCGCGGACAGCAGTATCAGCCCGTCGATCTTGCGGCCAGCCGGCAGGGACTCGGCAGCAAACACGGCCACACCCCCGCCGCCGCTATGGCCGATCAGGTATACCGGCCGATTGGGGTGATGGTCCTGGTAGGCCGCTATGAACCCCGCGATGTCCTTGCCTGCCGCCCGGTTGCCCCAGACGTCTATCTGGTTGATCAACGTGCCGGCGATGGGTATGGGCCGGCCCCAGCAGTAGATGGGCATGGCGCATTCCACGCCCGCCTCGGCCAGGCCCTGGCGAAGCTCATGGTTGTACGAGCTTTCGCCCTCAACGCCCGGCAGGATCACCACCAGTCCCTTGTCCATCCGCTCCTGGGTGGTGAAATGGTCGTTAACATCCTGATCCACGCAGCCCGCCAAAATCGCCAACGGCAACAGTATTAGTAGCTTTCTCATACGGCCTTGTCAGTTTTTGTCAGAGGTTCGTTACTGCAAGACTGCCCCATATTCTTGGGGGAAAGAACTAACCATGTCAGTGTAGTCGGCCTTTTCCAGGAGCTACTTGGGGGAAAACCCCGGGAAATGATTTAGGGGCGAAAAGGCGGAGGATCAAAGGGTGTTGCTTGCGGTTTAGCGGGTGTACGCCAAACCTGCTGACCGTGCAGCCCCGCTAAACCGCAAGCGGGCCCGCGAGAAATAGCAGCGGCCCGGTTTGTTGGCCGGGCCGCTGGAATGCTGCTTTTAAGATCGATACTACGCCGGCTTGGTGGTCGCGGCGGGGGCGGTCGTCGGGGCGGCCGGAGCGGTCGTCGTGGTCGGGGCGGGGGTCGCCTTGGGGGCGTTATTGGCGGGCTTGTTGCCCTCTTCGGTGCTGCAGCCAGTCAGTGCCAACACGAACGCCAACGCCAACATTCCTGCGATCTTGCTCATCAGATGCTCCTTTCAAGGATTCGGGTCAATCGTTTGTCGGGGGCCCGTGCCCCCGCCAAGACAAGTGCCATAACGCCCGGATTACAAACGAAAGTCTTTGCAAATGCAATAGGTTAGTTATGAATGTATCCGACGTGGGTAAAATATCAATAGCACACCAGTTGCCAGATTTCCTTTCAATTGGTTAAACTAATGCCGGGCGAAAAGCTAACCTCCAATCATGGTGCCCGTGGAGACGCCTTGCCCATTTGTGTTTCGGCCTCGATATATTAGAATCCTTAATATCATTGCACGTACAGAGGACTGGTTATGCCGCACAAGAATGAGTTTGAGCCTGCAGAGGAATCCAAGGACTATGTGCCCGCCGTTGTCGCCCGCGACAATGACGAGGCAGAGTATTACCGGGAATTGCTCTGCGACAACGATATCCCCGCGATCGTCGGGTCGGGCAAGTCCGACGACGACGGCGAGGAGGAATCCATGGGCCAGGGCGTGCCAGTCCTGGTGCCCGAGGCGTTTCTCGATGAAGCCAGCGAGATAATCGCCGCGGGCGAAGAGATGGACGTCTTCGAGGATGACGACGAGGAAGAAGACGAAGATGACGAGTTCCTCACCGAAGAAGTCGGCGAGGACGATGTGGATGAGGAAGACGAGGAAGAGCTCGAAGAAGACGAGGAAGACCTCGCCGAAGATGGAGAATTTGAAGACGAGGAAGGGGAATTCGAGGACGAAGACGAACTCGAAGACGAGCAAGAGGACGAATTCGAAGAGCTCGATGATGAGGAAGAGCTCGAAGAGTTGGACGAGGAACTCGATGACGACGAGCTCGACGAAGATCTGGACGATGAAGAAGAGCTAACGGACGACGAAGAGTCCGACGACGAAGAACTGGACGAGGACTTCGACGACGAGGATCTACTCGAAGAGGACGAAGACCTGGAAGAAGAAGAGTTAGAAGAAGACCCGGAAGACGAAGACGACGAAGAAGAGGAAGAGGAAGAGGACGAAGAGGAGTAGCCTGACCCTCCACAAATGGGTGATCCACGCAGGGTGAACGAATCCCTGCCCGTGGAAGTCCGCTTGCGGTTTAGCGGGCGCGGCCGTCGCCTTGATCCCCGCCGCAAGCGGCCATTGGAACCCAGGGTTAATCCCTTGCGAAAGTCTGAAGCCTGCCTGTCCGATAAACCGATAGCAACCTAAGGACAGGAGAGCAGCATGACTGACCATAAACAGCAGGCCCAGGGCACGCAGGATGCGGAATTTGACGGGCCCGATCGCCGGGCATCGGTCGTGGACCGTCGCATTGGCATCGACCGCCGAACGGGCGAGCGATGCATCGACCTGGACCGCCGCCGTGGCCCGGGCATCCGCCGAAGCGAGGATCGCCGATCTGCCGAAGAAGGCGAGATGACCGAAGAGCAGCTCGAGTTCATCAAGGCTGTTAACGAATACAAGCAGGTGAATTCTCGCCCATTCCCCACGTGGACGGAAGTCCTTGATATAATTAGGGCGATGGGCTACCGAAAGGTGGCAGAACCGGGCGAGATACGGTAGAATACCGCTGTTCGCAAACTGCCCAATAAAGGTGCTGACGTGATGCTTGGGCTTGAACAAATGACGTTCCAGCTTCGACTGGCTGCAATGGTGCTGCCGGTGGCTGTCTATTTCCTGCTGCTGGGACTGCTCAACAGCCGACGCCATCCCCAGATGCTCACCGCCCGGCAGGACTTCGTACTCCTCATGGCGGCAATGAGCCCCGTACTGCTTGTGCCCGCACTGGGCATGCTCCAGGGTGTGCTGGCCGCCATCGTGGTGGCGGCCGTCGTCGTGGCCCTGGGGGCAATGATCCTGACCGACCGCCGACGCGGCGAGTGGGTCATATATAACCTGCCTCAAGACCAGGCCCGCCGGGTCATCGACCGCACCCTGGCTCGCCTCGGTATCGACAGTCGAGAAATCTCTACCGGCCTGGAACTCACTAGCGAAAAGGCCGTCCTGGAGATACGCCCGTTCCCGCTGCTGCGAAACGTGAGCATACGAGTCCGCGGCGGCAATAGCGACCTCGCCGCCCGCCTGGGCAACGAAATCGGCCGCAGCCTGTGCGGCGTCCAGTCCCAGACCACCCCAATGGCGATGGGCCTGCTGCTGGTGGCCACCGGCATGATGGTTGCCCCGCTGGCGATGGTCGTCCACCGCGCCCCGGAACTGGTCCGCCTCATCACAGACCTGGTGCACTAGCTTTCGGAAAACTCGAAATCCGAAGCACCAAATCCGAAACAAATCCCAAAACTGCAAACGGCAAATTCCAAACGCTGCAGAGTTGCCTGCCCTTTGAACCGGCCCGGCCTTTTTGCTCTTCTTCCCCGCCATGGAAAAAGAGCAAAAAGGCAGAGCCCGCTCGACCGTCAGGCCTAAATGTGGCGTTTGGAGTTTGCCGTTTGGATCATTGCTGTTTGTTTCGGATTTCGTGCTTCGGATTTCGGATTTCCGCTCTGCGGCCTAGCATTGTGTGTGGGAGGTGGACCATGCACGACGACGAGCGACGCGGCAGTCACGGGAACGAGGGGTACGATCATCGGCACGAGCGGCATGAGGAACACGAGCATAGTGGCCACGGCCGCGTGAAGCATAGCCTGTACATCACCATCGGCGTGATCGTGTCGATCATTGCGATGATCAGCTTCGCGTTCATCTTTAACGCGTACTTCCCGAACAGTCCCGCAGTCCCACAGCCAGTCGGCAGCGGGTACGTCGGCGAGAACAACGCCTCGCCCACCAACACGCCAACACCCACCACACCTGCGCCATCACCACCGTAATAACCAGAAGAAGTGTCACCGCCAAGCGAACATCGTTTGAATAGTCAGGATACGCCGGGTCGCCTTGGCTGTCGGCGCTGTTCGAACAGTAAAGACACAAACGGCACTCCCTGGCTGTCAGCGTCGTTCAAAATGGTCAGCACTCTAGAGCGGGCTCTGCCTTTTTGCTCTTTTAGATGTTCTTCGTGGAAGAAAAGACAAAGAAGGCAAAGCCCACGATTCTGTCATGACGTATCCGAACGACGCTGAAAGCCAAGGCGGCCATGTGCGTCCAGACGAGCATGCGCGTCCAGACGCACTTGAACAGCGCCGACAGCCAAGGCGGCACTACATGTCCTGACGTGTCCGCGGGTCACATGTCTGCTTCAACACCGTTCTTGACTCCGCAATACGGCACCCGCACCGCTACCCGCGTGCTGCAATGGCTGCGGCCACGTCCAGTGATTGCCTCGCCGCCGCTACGTCGTGGACGCGGATGATCGTTGCCCCGCCCAGGTACGCCGCCACGTGGGCGGCCACCGTACCGTATACCCGATCTGCCGGTGTATTCGCACCGGTTATTTCGCCAATGAATCGCTTGCGCGACGCCCCCACCAGCACCGGCAGGCCCAGTGCGGCCAGCTCGTCGACGCGGGCCAGGAGCTCCAGGTTGTGCGTCATCGTCTTGCCAAAGCCGATGCCCGGATCCAGGATGATATTCTCCCGCCGCACGCCGGCGGCGATGGCGGCCTCGACACGCTCGCTTAGGAACTCGCCCACCTCGGCTACCACGTCGCTATACTGCGGCGACTTCTGCATGGTGCGTGGCTGGCCCAGCATGTGCATGAGGACGATCGGGCACCCGCGGCTGGCGGCAAGGGGCAGCATCTCCGCGTCGTCGCGGCCGGCGGCGATGTCGTTGATGATGGCGGCCCCGGTGTCCAGCGCGTACGCAGCCACGGCGGCCAGCGTGGTGTCCATGCTCACCATCGCCCCAGCCTTCACCAGGGCCGGCAGGACCTCCTGCAGCCGCTGGATCTGACCCTGTGCGTCGATGCGTTCACTACCCGGCCGCGTGGACTCGGCTCCGATGTCGATCACGTCGGCACCCTCGTCGAGCATTCGCCGCGCCTGGTCCACGGCGGCTGAGGGCGAATCGAACTGCCCGCCGTCGCTGAAGCTGTCGGGCGTGACGTTGAGGATGCCCATAACGATCGGCCGACGGGTGTGGTGGCTGTCGAGGATGTCCTTGATCGTGATCATGCCTGGTCCTTGTGCATCGAGAAGACAAACCACCGGCGCTTGGGATGCTTGAGATCCTGGGCCTGGCGGTCGCAGTAGATGGTCATCTGGATGGGGTTGGTGGGTGGCGATCCTGGCACGACCGTGCCTGGGCTCTGGGCTTCCACAGGACTTTGCGTTTCGACGGGGCTTTGGGGTTCCACGAGGATTTCGTACCAGTGTCGCCGAAGGTACATTTCGACGCCGCCCACTTCGCGGCTGGAGGTCTTCCATTTCCGGATGATCCCCAACACGCGGTACTCCAGGCCCCGCCAGACAAATCGCCACGGCAGGCCCGGCTCGCCACGACCCATCATCTCAGTGTCGGAAGTCCCGACCACTGGCGTAAGCGGCTCGGAGATGAATTCCTCGTGGGGCATGATGACATGATAACGCGGAGGTAACAGAGGAAGAAAGGCTTTAGGCTGGAGACTGTAGGCTGTAGGAAAGACAACGCGCCTACAGCCTTCAGTCTAAAGCCTGCTTCCTCTGATTCCTCCGCTACCTCCGCGTTTCACAGTTCTGGACGTTCGCCGCTAACCCGCCTTTGCGAAGAGCAAGCACGCTCGCGGCGTTGCCTGCCCCCTTGTGGCCAGTGGCTAGTGGCTTGTGGCTATTCGCCTACTTGGCGGCCGGGTATTCATTGCAGAGGTAGAACGCCGGGGCCTCGTCTTCCTCGATCTTGCTGAACCGGGGCAGGGACGGGTTGAAGCGGTTGTCCTTGGCGTCGTCGTTGACGCGGCTGACCTCGCCGCCCAGGACCATGCCCTTGCCCTTCTCGGCGAAGAAGCGGTGGTAGTTGAACCGAGGCAGCGTGATGGACTGGCCTGGTTCGAGCCTGACCAGCCCGCCGCCGGGAATGGTCGTGGCGATGCCGTCGATGCTGACCTTCACGTCAGTCTTGAGGATTTCCTCGGTCTTGGGGTCGCCGTTCCACAGCTGCAGCACCAGCACGCCGCCGCAGCGGTTGATGATGTCTTCCATCTTGGCCCAGTGGAAGTGCACCGGGGTCTCCTGCTCCTCGTCCACCAGCAGCATCTTCTCGCAGTAGTCCTTGGCGTCAGGGCTGCGGGTGGCCTCGCCGTTGCGGATCGTGAACAGCAACAGGCCACGCTTGGAAAAGTCGCCGCTGCCGAAGTCGGTCATGTCCCAGCCGAGCTTACGCTCACGAATCTCGTCGGCATCATGTCCAGCGGCGGCCCATTCGGCGGGGCTCCAGTAGGCCCACTTGGGCAGAAAAAACTTATTGGCGGTGAGGAAAGCAATGGCTTCCTTGATCTTCTTGTTAACGAAACTTCGCTTCATGGGTTCTTCCTCTTCTCTTGGCAGGATGAAAGGGATTAAAGGGATAAGAAAAACAGGTTAGAGGTGGGATATGAGGCCCGCTCGCCTGTGCGAAGCTAATCTCTAACCTCTCACCTCTAACCTGCCTTTGGCATTACTTCTTCTCGGTCTCGTCTGTCATCGAATTATCGCCGATGCCACGGATGGCCCAGCGGGCCAGGTGCATGCGGGTGCCGTCGTCGATCTTGATGATCAGGTCCTTATCGCGGACCTCGACTACCGTGCCGATGATCCCGCCGATCGACGTGATCGTGTCGCCCTTCTTAATGGCGTTGAGCTGCTCGCGACGCTTGGCTTCCTGCTTCTTCTTGCTGCGAGAGCTGAAGATCAGCATGATGATCATCGCGCCGCCAATGGCGTACAGCGGCCACATGTTCTGGCCCTTGTCATCTGGCGCGCCAGGCTTGGGTTCCTCGGTCTTCTTCTCTTCGCCGGCCTTGGGAGGGTTGGCCTCCACGGTCTCGTTCTTCTGGCGGACTGGGGCGGCGCCATTGGCAGCCGGGGCCGGACTGGCCGGGGCGGCGGTCACGGCGGGGGTGCCGGCCGGTGCCGACGCGGGTGCAGCAAACGCCGGGGCAACCGCCAGCGCGAGCAGAATCACGGCCAATGACGCAATCATCAAACGGTTTTTCATTTCATCTTTCCTTGCAGTAGGTTACGCGAAACTCGACGCGGCATTGTCCACGGGGACCCTATGGGCGTCAATATTAAATACGCGGCCGCAGCTCCAGTTGTGCACATCAAGTTTGCAGGAGCGTGCCACGGCTAAGCCCGTCGTTTGAGCGCGGCCGTGTTTCGCGCCAAGCCGTGGCCCCGCACGGCCGCGCGAGCAAACAACGCTCGCTTAACCGTGGCACCCGGAAACTTTGTGGTATACTGATACCCGTGAGTGACAACGGAATTGGAATTGATGTCGAGACGTTCTGCCGGGTGGCTAGCGTCTATTTTCAGCGTTGGTCGCTGGGGCTGCAGGCCGTTGCGCCAGACGGCAGTGCGGTCTTCGGCGAGACAACGTGTCAGAAGATCGCCCGCACCGACTCCAATCACAACCGCAGGCTGGCGATAGAGGCGGCCTTGCGATGGGGTGAGCCAACCATCGAGTCCTGCCCCGACGGGCGACTGATGTGGGCCGTGCCAATCATGCGAAACCAGCAGCTCATGGGCGGGCTGGTGGCCACGACGGCGGAAAACCGCCTATTCCCCGACCATTGTGGCGTGTCCGCCATCGACACGCGGGCAGCGTGCACCGACCTCCGCCTGCTGGCCGAACGGGAAAACCTCACCAACGCCAACTACCTCCAGGCCAGGCGAGAGGAATACCTTCGCGAGCAGTTCAAGGCCGACGCCCTGCACGAGTTCAAGATCGCCCTGCCGCATGACAGCATCCGCGAGATATTCCTCTGCCAGGAACCCACGCTGCTGGCGGCAGTGGGCCGCAATGACCGCCCCGCCGCGCGCCATATCATCAACAACATGCTGGTAGCCATGCTCCAGCGTGCCGGCGACAACGTGAACATCACCAAGACGTTCTTTCTGGAGCTGGTGGTCATGATGTGCCGCACCGCCGTGGAAGCGGGCGGCAACCCCGAGCAACTGCTGGGCGCGAATTTCAAGAGCCTCTCCACGCTGTCGGGCATCAAGTCCGACCAAGAGCTGGCCCCCTGGCTGCACCAGATGCTCGACCACGTGATGGACACGATTTCCTCTGCCACCGGGCGACCATCGACGGTCCCGCTGTCGGCGGCCCTGGAATTCATGGCCGAGAACCTCGCCGAAGATATCAGTCGCGACGACATCGCCAAGGCGGCCCACCTGTCGCCGCACCATTTCAGCCGACTGTTCAAACGCGAGTTGGGCATGAGCTGCAACGATCGCCTCAACCAGATGCGGGTGGAGCGGGCGGCCGAACTGCTGGTACAGTCGGACCTGCCGCTGGCGCGGATATCACTAGTCTGCGGCTTTGCGGACCAGAGCTACTTCACGAAGATATTCCGCAAGCACATCGGCGAAACGCCAAAGGCGTACCGCGACCAGCGCGTAACGGAAGAATGAACAGGGGCAGAGTCAAGACGATGACGTGACTTCGAACGCGTCAGGACATGATGGTTGCCTTGGCTGTCGGCGCTGTTCGAATGCATCAAGGCGCGGACACGAGGCTCTCCTTATTGCCCATTTGCTCGCGGCGCAAGTTTCAAAGAGCAAAAAGGCAGAGCCAGAATTACATCCTGGCGCGCTCAAACAGCGCCGACAGGCAAGCCTGCTCCATGTCCAGGCACGATTGTAGACACACGAAACACTGACAACTCAACTAAGAAGGTCGTCTCTTTCTTCTCTCTGCGTTCTCTGTGTCCTATGTGGCTGTCGTTCGGCAGTCCCAAATCTCCGGCATCTTGCCGCCTTGGCCCATTTGGCCTATACGGCCACACCTCATTACGGCAATGCCAAGGGGGTCTAGAGACACGATCACCTGTTGGTCGACCTCCAGGTCAAAAACGAAAAGATCGTCGATCCTGGCGCAACGGCCGCATCCGTTTTTTGAGACGGCAACAGACGGCTAGGCCGCCAATTACACGCGACATTATCGGACTTTTTCGAAAACACAGGACTTATGGCCGTTTTTCACAGGCCTTTGCTACTCCTTGCGAAACGGGCACAATCGGAAATTGCGTATCTATACAACAACGGCCGCCCACTACAAGTGGGCGGCCCACCGCATCAGGTGCGGTGCAAAGAGATATCTTGTTGTCCTGCTTATTCCTCTTCCTGATTACGCCAGGCTCGTGACCACCGAAGAATAGTACTGCTGGATCTGGGCGACAGTGAGCGTCAGAAGGCCGTCATTGGGATTGCTGTCGAAGGCCTTGCCGTCGATGCCCCATGGGTTGTACACGGTGACCGTCATGCCGCCGGTGGTCTGCTGAACGCTCTTGACCATGTAAGCGTGCGAGCCGACCACGGGGCCCGATGCGTTGTAGTTGCTCGCCAGCGTCGGGGCGTGCCCGGCGGCCAGTTGCGTCTGCAGGTAGCCAAAGAGGCTCTCGGGCGAGCCGGTGGTGCTGCGGCTGGTCGGCGAGACGCCCGTGACTGCGATGAACACGTCGGCCATCCATCCGCCGTTGATCGAGCTGTAGCTGTTTTGCCCGTAGCGGAAGAAGGAATATGCCTTTTCCATCAGCGGGGCCCACAGTTCGCCATCGGCGCCGGTCTTGGCGTAGGCCAAGCTCGTCCCACCGCTCACGGGCATATCGCCGTCGACCCGCAGGTAAACGCTCTGCCCGCTACGGAAGAACCGCACTGCGTACGTCCCGTCGCCCAGCGGGGCAACGGCCTGGCGAATGATCTGCGGGTCTGTCGACGCCAGCGATGCCAGCGAGGCCAGATAGTAGCAGTCTCCCACGCCGCCCTGAGCGATATCGTTGTACTGGGCGCCATCGGTGAAGACCGGCACATTGGAGAAGTTGGCATAACCGCGAGCGTAACTCGTCAGGGCCGGATCGCGGAAGTTCTGCCCCGCGATCGTCAGCGGAATGTAGTCCTGCGAGCTGCTGCTGGATGCGTAGGGCTGGTAGAACTCTGCGATGCGGTGCACCGCGTTGACCGCGTTCTCTGCCGAGCTTGCGTCACTGACGCTGTCGGCGGTATCGAGCCAGAAGCTGTCCAGCCCGTCGCCGCCGGCCAGGGTGGCCAAGCCGCCGCCGACGCTCACAAGCAAATCGTCGCCCGCGCCGCCGTTGGCGTTCACCATGCCCGTGCCGGCAAGGTATATGCTGTCGTTGCCGTCGCCGCCCAGGACGCAGCCGCTGGCGGTGACGCTGGAGGCGAAGCGGATCGAGTCGTTGCCGGCAAAGCCGTAGACGACGATGCTCTCGAAGGCACCGTCAAACTGCTGGCTGCCGCCGGCTGTCGTCATGGTCAGGCCCGCCACAGTCTGGGACAGCGTGATCACGTCGTTGGCGTCGGTACCCGTGACCACCAACTGCAGGCCGGTCTCGGTGGTAACCACGGAAGTGGTAATGCTCGCGCCGGGGGTGAGGTCGCCAGTCTCGTCAGGGTCTGGCAGTGGAGCAGGCGGTGCCGGCGGAGTGGGCGGTGCCTGCACAATCGCCATCTTGATGCGGTAGACGCCCGTGCTGCCGTCGGAGGATGTCGCCTGCAGGTAGTACGTCTGCCCCGCCTGCACATCCATGGTTACCTGCGCGTTGAGCCCCTCGCCGCTGTCGTCGTCCTGGGCCAACTGCTGCCCGTTGGCATCCAGCACCGTCAGGAGCGGGTCGAGATTGCTCTTCCAGCCCACGGCGCTCATCGATACCGTCATCGTGCCGGTCTTAGTGGCCGTGAAGGCTATCACGTCCACGTCGCCGTTGTAGTTGATCCGACCGCCCATACTGCTGACGCGGCTGCAAAGGCCCAGGCTCCGCGCCACGGGCATGGAGTTGCCCAGGTCGTCGGTGGGAGTGTTGGTCCACTTCATCGTGTACGCGCCTTCAGTGTCATTGGCGCCGCTGGCCACGACGTAGTAGGTCCGCCCCGGCTTGGTGCGCATGTTCAGCAGGCTGTCCAGGGTGCCCTTTTGGGCATTGTTGTTGCCGCGGATGCGATGGCCCTTGCTGTCGTACAGGACCAGGTAGCTGTCCAGCTCGTTGGTGAGCGAGGACATGGCGATGCTCATCTTGCCGCTGGCGGGGGTGGTGAACTGGTAGATGTCCTTGCCGCCGTCAATGGATGAGTCGACGCTGACGGCCCCCACAGGCTGAAGTTCGACCGCCTGCGCCGATGCCAGAAGTGCCGAACTCAGCGTCGGCTCGCTGCTCATCAGGAGGCGGTCTTCCAGAGATTCGAATGCGTTGTTAAAACTGTTCATGGCTGCCCTCAGAGTTCCCTTCCACACACCAAGCCCAGCCACCTCTGAGGCAGCGCAAATGCAACTGGCGGGCGCCCGTTATGCCCGTCAAGGGGACCGTACGATACGGCAATGTGAAAGACAAACCCCGCAGCAGCAAAAACCGGTATCGGACCCTCCCCTTCCTCGCGTGGCCATTTCCCCCCTAACTCATGTGGGTTTCTCAAGGGGCGGCAGCAGGCGGGGAACGACATCTGCGATATGCGGGGGTGGATTGGACTGGCGAGCAGTCTAAACGCGGAATGTGGAATGCGAACCGCGAAATCTCCGCCCCGTACGCTCCTACAGGGATTGCGCACTCCGCACCTTGCATTCCGCATTTGCGTGCGGCCCCTGCGAACGCACCTTCGGCGCTACAATAGGCGTGCCGGAACATCCCCTACCCCCCCTTTACTCCTGCAAACAGCATAGGCCGGCAGCAAAGTTTTTTTAGAACTCACTGAATTAATGAGTGTTCAAAGAGTGTGTATCTATAAGGGAGATGTCCCAAAAGGAATTGGACCGGCGCCCCTGGTTGCATGGCGAATCATGAGTATTGTCGAAGTCTTGGTGGAGAAAGGGCTTGTGACGGCCCAGCAGGTTGCGGAGGCTATGGACCTCCGTAAACAGTCTGGCCTGCGCTTGGATCGCGCGCTGGTGAAACTGGGGTATGTCTCGGAGGAAGTACTACTTAGCGTCACCAGCGAGCGGCTGTCGATACCCCTGGTGGACCTCAGCCGAGCCCAAATTGACGTCGAGACCCTGCGGAACCTGCCGGCCAAGCTTGTCTACCGCAAGCACCT
>Ga0265339_10001553_pt1 | contig 16976 bp, 11 predicted proteins | sample 4CB219metaG_FD_202085 | JGI IMG/M metagenome (GOLD analysis project Ga0265339, IMG submission 202085) | Rhizosphere microbial communities from Carex aquatilis grown in University of Washington, Seatle, WA, United States - 4-CB2-19 metaG | ecosystem: Host-associated > Plants > Roots >... | reverse complement strand
AGCGCGCTCGGGTAAGCGTCTTTGATGCTTGTAGTAACCGCGTCTTCAAATACATCGCCCACGCCGGGAATCTTCTTCAATATATCGTCAAGCTGGGAGTAAGAATTACACGTAAATAGCAGAAGTGAAAAGATTGTTACGACAGTCTTTTTCATTGTTTTGCTGATTGATTGTTTTAGATGGAAGTAAATATCGGAATAAAAACTTTAAAATGCTTAACGTATGGCGTGAGATTTAAGCGCGGGACTTTTTTAAATGTACAAATCCAAAGAAATTTAACCAAAAATTTACGGTTAATAAAACCAGCAGGGCTATTATACTTTGAAAGACGCTTTGGTAAACGTATAGCTGGATAAACACAATTCCGGCTCCGAATATAAGCGGATAAAACATTCCTGATAACTTTTGAATTGAATTAAGAAACGTATTTTCTTTTGTGAACGGAAGCGCACGGCTCACAATATTAAAAACGGAGTTGTATAAATTTGCCGAAGCGAATATAAATAAAGCAGCCAGAGCTGCCTGCCACAGCGGCATCCTGAAAGCGAAAATAGCTCCGATAATAATACACACGGGCAGGATAAGGTACACAGTGAAAAATTTTCTTACGCCATTTTTAAAACGTTTTTTTCCGCCAAGGGGATATGATTCATATACCCATGATGCTCCGGGATGATTTGTAATTTTCATACCCAGTACCGCTGTGTTCAGAACTACAAGAACAGAGAGCATTATGGATATGTGAAATACCGGCCTCAAAACGAAAAAACCGGATTCAAACGGCGGAGGGAGCTGGTTTGTCAAAAGCGCAAATATGGCTAGTCCCCCGGGAATAATGATCATCGGGATTATGTTAAGTTTCATGGCTTTATCCTGCCTGAACATACTTTTCATTAATCCAAAAGATGAGCGTTCCGCTCTGTTTCTAAGGTAGACTGATTCTACTAATCTGCTAAAAGCGCCGCTCTCAGACCTTTCATATCCGGCTAATCCGGAGCCGGACGAGTAACCTGCGTAAAAAATCTTTTCTTTGATAACATCCAGATTCTCTTCAAGGTACATCCTGAGGCTTAAATAGCTCAGGTAAAATATCACCAGCGGGAGAGATATCTTAAACAATAAGGCAATTCCAAATTCGTACTGAATTCTTGCAGATAAAAAAGCATACCATGACTGCGGGAAAAAATCTGTCAGGTTTTTCTTCTCGAGAAGATGCAGGTAATTAACCGAGCCGGAGCCCGGCCTGCCTGATATACCATACGAGACGAGCTGGTAACCGATTATCAACAATAATACCAGAAGTAACTGGAAAAACAGCGTGTATACGCTCAGGCGTTTTGTTTTGAGAATTCTTAAAGCTATGCTGTAAACAAGCAGGAGTATATTAACTGTAAAAAAACACATCATGTATCCTGCAATAATATACATAATTGAACGCGGAACCGATCTCATCATCGTATAGTAGAACACTGCGCCGGGAGCAAACAGCGGAATTGTTAGAATAAAAATGTACCTGTTCAGCATATACATTTTCGCCCTTGCAACCAGCCTGCCCGAAACAGGCATCGCGCTGAATATATCCGACTCATTTTTAGACACAATCAAGTTATCAAGCTCGCTGGATATAGTGAAAGAGATAATTAACGAATAAAACAAATAAGTAAGAAAAGTATATTCAAAACCGGTTGGGTCGGTATTTTGCTTAACCAGCAGCAAAGGCAGAAAACATCCCGGAATAAGATAAGTTATCATAAGAAAAACTATCTTCTTTCCCGTGCCTGCGCGGCCCCTGGTTTCAAGCTTAAGCAAAAGCTTGCCCATGGTCTTTACTTTTCTGAAGTCAATCATGATCTTATAATTCTCACTTATTCTTTTCTTCTTCCTGTTTCTTCTCTTCGTCCTGCTTTTTCTTTTCTTCCAGGTATTTCTTATATTCTATTATATTTTTTTTATGCTGTTCATAGTTTTCAGCATAGCGGTGGGAACCATCGCCTTTTGCGACAAAGTAAATATAATTATTATCCTCCGGGTATAACGCGGCCATAATTGAACCTAAACCCGGGCTGTTTATCGGTCCCGGCGGCAACCCTCTGTTCAGGTAAGTATTATAGGGCGATGGAAATTTCAGATCGCTGTACATCAACTGTCTTTTTGGCCCGTTTGGCAGGGCAAACTGCACAGTTGGGTCGGCTTCAAGCCTCATGCCTTTTTTAATCCTGTTATAATATACGCCTGCAATTGTTTTTTTCTCCGGTTCATAGCGCGTTTCGCCTTCAATTATCGAAGCCATTGTGATGAGATCTTTTAGCGACATTTTTCTGTTCGACATTTCATCTGTCATTTCAGCGGTTATTTTCTTCCTGAATTCATCCGCCATCACTCTCACAACCTCCTGTTCACGGTTTCCGTTTGCGCTGTACGAGATCTGGTATGTTTCAGGGAAAAGAAATCCCTCAAGATTATCCGCTTTAACTCCAAGCAGGTTTATTAAACTGTCGTTATATGTTTCCCTTACAAACCGCGCCGAATCCATTCCATACAGCCGCTGAAGCAGCCTGCCTGTTTGCCGCACGTTCATTCCCTCAGGAATGGTTATTGTATATGTCCTTAAAAGGTTCCCGTCGGTTATGGTTTTGAGCACACTCAGATTTGTCAGCCCGTTATCGAATTTATATTCGCCGGGAATAATTTCTTCCTGGTAGCCAAGCAGCTTTCCCGCGATAATGAAGAGATATTTGTTAAATATCACCTGGCTTGCTTCAAGCTTTCCGGCAACGGACCGCAAATTATCGCCTTTTACTATCTTAACCACCGCATCTTCGCCAGTATTGCGGTATATCCTGGTCCAAAATGTAAGATACAGCAAAAGGAAAATAAAAAACGACGTGAAAAATACGGAAGGGAAAACTAAACGCTGTATCCTCATCAGTAATTACAGCCTATAATTATCACAGAAAACAATGATTTCAAATTGTTATCGTAAGACGAAAATGTTAATGAATGGAGCTAATTTAAGCGTTAATTAATTTATGTAAAAGATATATTATTTTGACAATGTCATCTTCATGGTTTTGGAGAAAACAGAGGAACCTGATTGTTTTGATCCGCTCACCAGAAGCCTGCAAAAATACGTCCCGCTGCTGAATCCTGAGGCATCCCAATTGATTTCATATGTGCCGGCCCTGAGGTCCTGGTTAACCAGTGTAGCAGTTTCTTCGCCTAGTTCGTTATAAATTTTCAAAACAACATTTTGGTTTGCCGATGAAGCTGACCGAAGGTCAAAACGTATTTTTGTTACAGGATTAAACGGATTGGGATAGTTTTGATGCAGACTGTAATCAGTTGGCATTGTGTTGGAAATGGGTTCAATCCCAACAAGCGGCACATAAAAATAAACAGACCAAAGCCGCTCAACAGTATTAGAAATTTGTGCAAACCAGTTTTGCCCGCCATCCGTTGACTTATATAATACAGACCCATTATACCCGCCAACAACCCACCCGGTATGCAAATCTATAAAATCTACTGTTTCGAGCCTTGTAGATGTCCCTATTGTGCCTGCGGACCACGTATTGCCGGCGTCGGTTGTTAAGCGGAGCGTACCCAGATCAGCCGCAATCCATCCATAAACGCCAATGAAAAATATAGAAAATATGTGCTGTGTTGTGCCGCTTGTGACTCCAACCCAGTTAGCGCCCTGGTTAGTTGTTTTTTGGATCGCGCCCGCTGACCCCGCTATAAAACCTGTTTGTTGTGAAAGAAAATATGCGGTAAAAAGATTTGACGTTGTTCCGCTGTTTATTACGGACCAAGTATTGCCCCCGTCAGTTGTTTTTAGCAGCATACCGCTCCAGCCCGTTATCCAGCCATTTAATGAATCTGAAAATACTATAGTTTCGAGAGTAATACTTGTCAGTCCTGAATCAATTGAACGCCAGTTAGCGCCGGCATTGGTTGTTTTTAAAATTGTGCCGTGATCGCCAATCAAAAAACCTGTAAGTGAATTTAAAAAACTCACTCCGGTATACCACATGTTGGTTATCCCTGTTGATTGTTCTATCCATGTTTCTCCGGTATTGGTAGTCTTTAATAATACTCCTGCTCCGCCGCCTTCTGTTCCGCCCGCTACCCAGCCTGTATTCTCGTTAATAAAGCAAGAATTCCATAATCCAAGCGATGTGCCGGAAGGTTTTTGAATCCAGTTGGCGCCGCCATTTGTGGTTTTAAGCAGTGTGCCGTGATCCCCAAACACAAATCCTGTTTGAGAAAAAGATATATTATATGTTAATGAAATTATTATAAGAAAGGAAAGTGATCTTGTTCTAACAGCATGTAAGTTCATAAGAGGCCTCCAATAATTTATCCTGTTCAAATATACTTAACGGTTTCAGGGTTTTCAATCTATTAGCTTTAAAGCTTTTTAGCAGGTTAAACTTAAGAATTTTTGAGCATAGAATAAGATTTCAAGGATAACTATATTTAAAATTCCAAAATAAGATATTTTACAATCTAGAATCTTTCAGAATAATTGAAGTTGAATTTCCAGCTAAAAGACTCAAAAACACAATACATTTTTGCCGCTTTACTCATTTTTTTTGCCGTTTTCCTTTTGTTCCATGACCTGTTTTTCGGAAAGATCATCGCGACAAATGACGTAAGCACAAGCGACCTGCTCTATTTTTATCTGCCCGTAAAAAAACTTTATGCCGATGCGCTCAGAAACGGCGAGCTGCTGCAATGGACCCCAATGATATACGGCGGTTTCCCGGTTTTTGCCGAGAGCCAGGGCGGTTTCCTTTATCCTCTGAATCTTGTTATCTGGTATTTGTTATCACCCGTGACCGCCATGAATTTTTACATAATATTCCATGCTCTATTGATGGGCGCAGGGGTTTATCTTCTGGTATCAAACATTACCAAAAATAAACTTGTATCGATCCCCGCAGCAATGGCGGCATCAGTTTGCGGTTCAATACTTGTTGGGCATACAAGGCACATGAACTCGTTAACGGCAATAGTTTATTTGCCAATGCTGATTTACATAGTAGAATTATTCCTGAAAACGCGGAAAATTTCATGGGGTTTAGTTTTTGGAATACTGCTCGGATTTTTAATATTAGGCGGACATCCGCAGCACACTTTTATATCGGGTTTCTTTGCCATAGTTTATCTGTTTACAAGGCTGCTCACCGATAAGAGATCCGGCCCAAAAATTTCAGCAAAGGAAAACTCATATAAGATCGCAGGATTCTTAGCGCTGGCGCTTGTTATATGTTTAGTAGTTGGTATAGCCCAGATAAACAGCACGCTTGAGATCCTGCCGTATACCGAAAGAGGGCAGAACCTTAGCGCTGAATTCACCGGGCAGGGGAGCCTGCCGTTCAACGGGTTCATGACTTTTATCTACCCGTATTATTTTGGTAATGCGGGCGATGATTCCTATCATTCGCGCGATATATATCTGTTCTGGGAATATTTTTATTACTGCGGCGTGATAATTTTCCTGCTTTCGATATACGGAGCAGTAAAAATGTGGAAGCGCGCGGAGTTCCGTTCTTACATACGTACATTCGCAATAATCGCCCTTCTATCATATTTGCTGGCGCTTGGCGAGAATCTTGGACTGTATAAAATATTCCTGATGTTCCCGTTCACAAATTCATTCCGCTTTCCCGCAAGGTGGTTTGTGGGAACTGAGTTATCTATCCTTGTCCTTAGCGGTTTCGGCGTCCTGGCTTTGGTTGAGCGCTTTTCTGGTATCAGGAATCCTGCAGCTAAAAGCGGCAAAAAGCCTTTGCCTAAAGGAACGCCCAAGGCGCCTGCTCAGGTTACAACAGAAAAGGCTTCGATCTCGGTTCAATATAAAACCGTTTTGGTAATTTCACTTCTTGCGGTTTTTGAAATTTTCATAGTAGCGGGCAGGCAGGTTACAACGGCTGACGCGGCTGTATATTTGAATCCGCCGTCTTATGTTAATAAGATAGTTGAGACCAACAAACCGGTTTTATCGTCAAACCGATTTTTCTCGGTAGGCTGGAAAGATTATTTACTGGAAGCATTTGACCGGAGCAGGGGATGGGAAGGCAAACAGGATCTTTTTGGGCTAGGCGCAAAGCTGATCCCGCCGGAGCTGGGCGCTTACTGGGGAGCTCCAAGTATTGACGGGTATTTTCTGCTGGTGCCGAATTATATTTATGAAGTGTGGGCAAATTCAAACAACCCGGGAGTTATGAGCAAAACAACCGGGCTTGATAAAGCGAATATATTTCATCCCGCGCCAAAGTTTAACAGGATGCTGAAGATGTTCAGCGTTAAGTATGTAGCCTCAGCGTGGCCGTTTTCACAGCCATATCAGCCCGCATGGGATAGCGCCGGCGTAAAGTTTTACGAGATGCCGGATACAGTGACTAAAACCTGGGTGGTTTCAAAAGTTCAGGCGTATCCAACCGCTGACGATAATATTAACGCCAAAAGCCTTATTACAGATGATTTCGATCCGTGGAGCTTAGCTTACGTTAACGGTACGGCGCCAAATCTGCCGCCGGATTCAAGGAACGGCACGGCGGAAATACTTAAATATGATAACCATTCAGTGACGATTAAAGCAAACGCACCGGGATTTGTTGTATTGAACGATACCTGGTACCCCCGCTGGAAAGCATATATCGACGGGGCTGAAGTTCCCGTTTATAAAACCGACGTAATGATAAGGGGAGTAGTGGCTCCTAAAGCCGGAACAATAATTGAAATGAAATTTGATAAAGGAAATGTCTTTATCTTATCAATAATATCGTACCTTACTGTTTTGCTTTCAGCCGGGTATTTATTTTTTGAAAAGAAGAGGGATAAATCAAAAATTAAAGAATCAAAAACATCATGAAGAATCATCAGATAATGGCAATAAATGCCTGGATATTAATTATAATCGGGCTGCTGGGTTTTATTTTTTCAGGTAGTACAACTGCATTGATTTCGGACGGCATTGGCTTAGTTTTACTTCTGCTTTCATTTCCAACAAAAAAGGAAAACGCGCTTGCGGCGCACATAGGCGTACTTGTAACGTTAGCGGCCGCAATAACTTTTTGGGCGGTTGCATTCCGCAGGCCGGCGCACTGGCCCGTGATAATCATGGGAGCGCTGACCAGTATTGCTTTTGTTTTATACATAATGAGTTTTATTACAAGGAAGAAAGAACGGGAAGCAAAGTAACTCCGAGCACCCTCCGGAAGCGGCAAAAAGTGTAATATTAAAATTATAATTTGCAGAGCCAAGCTCCGCATCCCTGCCTGCTGCAGGCAGGCGAGTGGCCTTCCAAAGGCGGGCAAGCTGCTCGGATTTACGGCATAAAAAAAGGCAGAACAATAGTTCTGCCTTTTGAATTTTCGTTTATGAGAACTATTTAATAAGCACCATTTTTTTGGTATCAGTGTAATTCTCAGTTCTTATCCTGTACAAATAAACTCCGCTGTTCAGGTTGCTTGCATCAAAACTAATGGAATAGTTGCCGGCTCTTTCGAATTTATTAACTAGCGTTGCAACTTCGCGTCCCAGAACGTCAAATATCGTAATATTTACCATTCCTTCTTTACCTACCGAATAATCAATTTGCGTTGTTGGGTTAAATGGATTGGGATAATTCTGTTTCAACGAAAATGATGTAGGTGTTGAATTATTTTGATGAATCCCCAGCGGCGAATCTGTAGTATCAATAAAAATATTATATGCTTCACCGCCGTATCCAAATCCGGCTCTTGCAGGCACTTTCTTTCCGCTTGCCATGACAGTTGAGCCATCATCGGAAACACTGACCCAAAAAAGTGAACCAGGCGTGTTTAGTGTATATATCGGCGCATTACCTGCTGAGATCTTAAAAACTAATAAATCCGGCACTGTGTTGTTATTATCCCCATAAGTTACAGCTCCGAGCACGTTGCCGTTCTTAGAAAATGAAACAGATACAACAGCATCACCCACCCCCGAATAAGTCCATACAGGCGTGCTGCCGTTTGCAGTTCTGAAGAAACGCACTCTGCCATCAAAAGAGGAACCTGTAACAAAATCAAGTGTACCAGCTGCAATCATGCTTCCGTCATTGGAAACATCAACAGAATACATCCAGTTGTAATATGTTCCGGGAGGTTCCTGAAATTGCCAAAGTAAATTATAAGTTGTTCCGTTCCATTGATAAACTTTCAGATAGCCTGAGTAATTAATAATAGCAATTATGTTTCCATTACCGCTAATTCCCTGCTGACTTTGTGTGCTGCCGGTTGTTCCGGAAAATACCAACTGTCCCGTATAAGTTTTGAATACAAAAAAACCACCATAATTATTTACGATAACCAGTGAGTCATTCCTCGAAATCTTAATTCCATTTATTAAACTTCCGCCATTTACAATCTGACCTATTTTATATTTCCAAACGGGATGCGCTGAATCGCTGGAAAATGCATAAATAGCGCTTGTATCAGTCTGTCTTGAGGAACAAGCTATCATGAACTTGCCATTGCTTGTTAATGCAACCGGGCCGGCGGTATCGGTTCCAAGTGAATAATTAAAAAAAGGAGTATTATTGGCACGGTGAAACATATAAATATTATTATATGAGCCGCTTGCTATTACATCGCCCGTATCTGAAATAGCTACGTGATTATAATAGTTTGGGGATACAAACGTATTGAATTCCCAGAATGGTATATTATTTGTATTTCCAAAAAGCGAAACTCTTTCAGGCGAATTGAGATTCCATCCGATTACCTGGTATAACCCGTTTGCGCTTGTTTGGCAAAAATCAGCGATAGAATAGGTATCGAAAACCGGCCATCTCAGAATTGACGCGTTTACTGATGAGCTTTGATATAAAACCCCTTTAGGGTTAAGTGCAACATTGCCCGGGATAATATTTTGATCTCCGGTAATAGTTTGTACCTGCGTGATTCCGTTTTGAGTTTTATATACATTTCTTGTCGTGGGTGCATTTATTTGGGATTGGAGAGTTGCGGATATTAACAAAAGAACTAGAAAAATCTTTTTCATTTCATGCCTCAACAATTAAATTCTATATACAACACAAATTTTGCTGATTCTTTAATAAGTTACAATTCAGAATGCAGGAGAGGGTAGAGATTTACATTTTGATACATTCAAACTCAAAAAAGGCGGAATCTAAATCCCGCCTTTTTAATAGTTTAACTAAGTTGAATCTCTTTGCTTGGAGATTTAAACTGATTACTTTATTAAAACCATTTTCCTGGTATCTGTGTAATCCGCAGTTCTTATCCTGTATAAATAAACTCCGCTGTTCAAATTGGCTGCATCAAAACTAACAGAATAATTGCCGGTTCTTTCAAACTTATTTACCAGAGTCGCAACTTCGCGTCCAAGAACGTCATAAACGATGATGTTAACCAAGCCATCTTTTGCGATGGAGTAATTCACCAGAGTCGTCGGGTTAAATGGGTTCGGATAGTTCTGCGACAGCTCAAACTTTGAAGGCGTATTGTTTTGGTTATTGATAATTCCTGTAACTGATTCTGAAGTATCAATAAACACATTATAATAAACGCCGCCGTTGCCAAAAGCTCTGGCATGCACAGCTTTTCCGCTGCCAATAACTGTTCGCCCATCATCAGATGTGCTGCACCAGAAGAATGAACCCGGGTCTGATACGGAGAATATCGGAATATTATTGTTATGAGTGGTTTTGAATGCCACAAGATTTTTTGCTGTATGCGTATAATAATCGCCCCAAGAACATGCGCTGAGTATTTTGCCGTTCTTTGAAAATGAAACTGCATTCACTTCATCGCCCATTCCGGTATACGTCCACAGCGGCGTACTTCCGCCCGCAACGCTGAATAATTTTACTTTGCCGTCATACGTGGAACTGGTAATAAAATTAAGCGTTCCGCAGGCAACCATGCTGCCATCGTTGGTAACATCAATGGCGGTCATCCAGTTATAATAAGTTCCGGGCGGTTCCTGATGCTGCCAGAGCATATTGTATGTTGAACCGTTCCACTGATAAACTTTCACGTATCCATTGTAATTTATCGAAGCTACAACATTTCCATTTCCGCTTATTGCCTGCTGGGTTTGAGTGCCGCCGCCTATTAATCCGCTGTATAGCATAGCTCCCGTGTAAGTTCTTAATACCCAAAAATTGCTGTATGTATTAATAATTACAAGCGAGTCATTACCTGAAATTTTTACACCGTAAATACCGGTTGCAATTCTGAATCTCCATACCGGCACATTAGAGCTGGCGTTAAATCCAAAAACCGTGCTGGAATCGCTGCGTGCAGTTGAGCCTACAAGGAAACTCCCATTGCTTGTTAACGCTACGTTAGCGGCAGTTCCTGTATCAGGCAGCGTTGTCAGGTCGAAGTTAAATGTTATGTTTCCGTTTGTACCGTTAAAAATATAAATGTTGTGATTGTATCCGCATGCAACCGCGCCGCCGTTTCCGGATACTGCAATATAATTGTACAAATAGGCCACTGGCGCCGGAAATGGGTATTCCCATATCGGCGAGCTATTTGAATTCCCGTAATCTGAGGTTCTTTCATTATTAAGGTACCATCCAACAATCGAACTGAGCCCGTTACCCGCTTCAGCGCAGAAATTCCCTATAGCGGCCGGTTCAGTGTAAGTATACCTTATTGTCGAAGCATTGCTGTCGGGATGATCGTTTCTGATTATTACCGGAGCCTGTTTGTTGTTTGAGTTGTATAATACGGGATTTGTAGTTATCACTACACGTCCCTGGTTATCATAAGAGCTGTGCACTCCGGTTAAATTATCAGGGATGTTTGAAGATGCAAAGATGTATTGTGAAAATAGAAAAACCAGAAGTACTGCTGTTTTCATTGTTGTAATATAGTTTACTTAAATAAATATTAATTATAAAATAATATTAACCAAACTAATACTATACAACATATTTTCAGGAAATAGTAATAATAATATAAGATGTTATTATACTTGCGTCAATTCAAATAAATTATTTTAGAGGATCAATTTTGAAGGCGGTTATTAACAAAAAAACAGGAAATTGGAACTGTTTTATATTGATATCAGCGGTTTATTGACCGCATTTTTTCCATGTATTTCTGTATCAGGGCTTCGTAGTCGTCGCTGTAGCTTTCTTTCTGCACGTCAAGCGCATCCTGGTTGACGCCGTTAATAATGTTGGGGCGGGAAAGTACTATTTCGGGCGGCGAGCTCCGGTCAAAGTTCTTACCGGGGCGCGATTCTCTTTTTTGTTCAAAATCTTTCTCTCTCTGCGAGAGCTGGAAATCAAGCATACGCGAGAGTATTTTTTCCTGACGTTTTTTGGTTTCGGGCGTTATGTTATTATTCTGCAGGTCCTGAATTACTTCCATCATATCTTTCTGGACTTCATCAAGATTCCCAAGCAGCTTCTTTCCGGTTTCTTCCTGCTGCTTTTTAAATTCTTCATTCAACTGCTGCATATTCTTTTGAATTGTCTGCTGCTCGCCTGAAAGTTTCTGCATCTGCGACATTTGTTCCTGTGTCAGGTTCCCCTGGTTGCCGTTGGTTCCCATTTCGCCCATCTTCTGGTTAAGCGATTGTTGCTTCTGTATCATCTGCTGCAGCGCCTGAAGTAACTGTTCAAGGCTACTTCCGGATTTACCGTTCCCGGGTTTGCCGTTCTTGCACATCTTTTCCATTTTCTCAATGGCTTTATCAAGGTTCTCCTTCGCGCTGCCCTGCGAGCTGCTGGCATCTTTGCTGTTCTTCTTTCCGAGGTTATCCGACGCCTTTCCCATATCGTTATAAGCGTCGCCAAGATTTTTGCTCAGCATAGGATTTGGCCCCATCTGCGATGAGAGGCTCATAAAATCATCAATAGTCTTTGATAATTGCCCGGTTAAAGCGTCCTGTTTTTCTTTCTGTTCTTTAAATTCATCGGAAGATGACTTTTTATCCATATCCTTCGTTTCTTCTTTCAGGTCGCCTTGTTTCTTTGACATCTCCTTCATTTTATCCAGCATCTTCTGCATCGCTTCGTTCATCTTCGAGTTTTCATTCTGCATCATGTTAGAGAGTATATCCTGCATTTGCTGGTTCATTTGGTTCAGGTCTTGGGAGAGATCGTTCTGCTTATCCTGCGCTGAATTTTTGTCGCTGTTCTGCAGGTCCTCGGAAGCGTTTTGCATCTTCTGCTCCAGCTGTTTCTTCATCATCTCCTGCAGCATCTTATCCATGTCCTTGGCGGTCTGGTCGTTATTCATTTTCTTCATATTCTCGTTAAGCTCTTTCAGCTGCTTCTGGAAATTTTCATATTCATCTTTGATCTGCTGCTGTGTTTTGGAAATGTCGTTGAGCTTATTCAGGTCCTGCTTGTCCGTGTTCTTTGTCTGTTCCTTTGCCTCGTCCTGTTTTTTTGTGATCTCGTCAAGCTTCTTTGTCAGCTCGCCAAGCTTCTGCTCGTTTAATACTTTATTAAGAAGTTCCATCGTTTTTTCAAGCGATTGTTTGAACATGTCTTCATCAAACTTGAAATTCTTCATCGCTTCTTTTAACTGGTCGGGATTCATATTCTTCATCGCTTCCTGAAGCTTCTTCAGCATGTCGCGCAGTTCCTTGGAATCGATCCTCTGGAGCATTTTCTGCAGCTCCATGTATTTTTCAAGCGTCTCTTTTGATATCTGGTTGTTGTTCTGCAGGTCCTGCATCAGGTCATCCAGTTTCTTCTGGGTATTCTGAAACTGGTTCTGAATGTTATCTATCTTATTCTGCATTTCCTGCTGTTTCTTCGCATCGTTCAATCCAAGCTCTTCCGGATTTTTGTCCAACTTCTCTTTCAGTTCATCCATGTCTTTCTTAAGTTCCATGGCGTCATCGTAAGCCGATTTCAGCGAGTTCTCTATATCGTCTTTTGTCTTTTCAGTTTTGTTCAGCAGCGCATCAAGCGAAGGATAAATAAGTTTCCTTGTATCGCTCCTTGTCATTTTAGGGCCGCTGTACGCGTCATTATCGTAAACTTCAACAAAATATTCCACTTCATCTTCGGTTCCGAGGTTGAGCCTTGTGAGGTTCCATTCATACGGCACTTCAAGTCCCGTTGCATCCGTATTCTGTATCGGTATATCGACGAACTTAAAATCCTTATCCGTAGAGCCGTACTTTGATTTGCTTATTTTATAACCGAGCCTCATTTTAGTGAAACCAAAATCATCTGAAATACGCGAGCGCACCTCGATTTGATCCTCGCCTTTTAACGAAAGTTCGCTGTTAGGCTCGACCACTGAGATTTTGGGATATTCATCGGGTATTACGTTCAGCGTGTAATCGACAGCATTTATACTGGCTAGTTCTTTGCCGTTAAAATCTTTTGCCACATTAAATCTAAACGTTCCGTTCCTGGTCGCGGTAAACGAACCGGAGGCGTTCTTTCCGTTAATTTCCAGCGGAAGAGGCGAGCCGCCCGCAAGCTGCATAAACGATTTTGAAATATTATCTGACGATTCTATTTCAAAATAAATTCTGCTGCCCATGATTGTGGAAATTTCGGTTCCTTCAACAACTCTTGAAGGAAGCTTTGTATATGCCGGCGGGTAAACGGTAATTTTAACGCCTTTAATAACGGGCCTGCCTGTAACTGTTATTTTATATTCAGAGCTTTTAATCCCTTTGTACTCAAACGAATAAAGCGTGTTTGTGTTTACGTTGTTCACGTTCGCTTTAAATTCATTTGGCGCAAGCGCGCTTAGTTTTTCAGTATTTGATGAGAGCTCAATGCCTTCATCCGTAACAGTTTTTGTAATAAAGTTAACCTGGTCGGTTTTATAGTTCGGGTCGTTGAAAAGTACCTTCGCATTTATCTCTACGTTTTCGCCTTTTGATACTTCCGTATTACCCGGCTTTACTTCGAATGCAACGCCAAGTGAATTTTCAACATAAGTGAAATTGTAATTCACGAGCCTGTTAGCAGCCGCCTGGAATATGTTCGGGAATACAAGCATTAGGGTTGTAAATGTCAATAAGCTCAACGCAAAAACTATTGCGGAGCTTTTCAGCTTACCGAATGATATTACTTTTGAGAAGTCGTATGGCTTTGATCTTTCATTAACCAGGTTGATGCTCTCTGCAACAAGGTCGCCGGAGAAAATATTTTCTTTTCTAGTCGAATACCCATAGATCTGTATTGCGTTAAGCAGGTTATCTTTAATTTCCGGAAAGCTTCCGCCAATACGGTTAGCATATTTGTTAACCACATAAGGCTTCTTTGTACTTCCAAAAAAAGAAACTGCGCGGAGTGTAATTAAAACGGCGGTAGCGAAGAACGCAGACAAGTATCCGAAGAAAAGAATTTTCCTGACCATTGATGAAAATCCGAAAACAGCTTCTGATGAAACCAGCGCCAGCGCCAATACCACAAATGCCGACAGGGCTACCAGGCTATGCTTATATAGATTGAACAGAATATCTTTCCGGCTAACGACGGAAATCCTGTTAAGAAAGCTCTGGTATGTGAGTTCTAAGCTGCTCAATAATTGTTAATCTATCTAATTACTTAAAGCGTAAATAATGATATTTGTTCCCATTTTGAAGGCTTCTTCGCGTTTTTCGGGCGGATCTTCGTGTTCCCTCTGATCGGCCCAACCGTCGGAAATATTTGTTTCATATGTATAATAGCAGCATAATCTGCCATTTACAAAATAACCGAACCCCTGCGGTGGCTTACCGTCATGTTCATGAGTTTTCGGGAGCCCTCCGGGGAAGTTGAAATGAATATTATAAATTTTGTGGTCAAACGGCAATTCCTTCATTTCCTGGTCAGGAAACACTTTTTTCATCTCGCTTCTGAACGCTACATCCATTCCGTAATCATCATCCGCATACATGAAACCGCCGCGCTCAAGGTATGACCTTAGCCGCTTTACTTCTGAATCATCAAATGAAATATTTCCGTGCCCGGTTATAAGTACAAAAGGATAGTTGAAAAGATCGTCGGAAGCGATATCTACGGTATAGAATTTCGGCTCATCAACATCAACAACGGTATTCTTTTTCAGATAATCCATCATATTCACTTCGCAAGACGGGTCGTTGTACCAGTCCCCGCCGCCTGAATATTTAAGGCGCGCGATCTTAAAAGCATTGGGAGAAGTACCCTGGCCGCTTTGCTGTGTATTGCCAAAAATTAATGGCAAAAATATCAGAATTACCGAAAAAAGAGCCTTTTTCATTAATAAAATATGACTAAAATTAATTTCAACTACAAGGTTATTGAACAGAAAAATGGTTAGAAGCAGTTAAAAAAAACGGCAAATTTCTTTCAAATGGGAAAGAAAAAACAACTTCTTATAATTTTCTCATTATAACCGTTGAGCGGGAGAGGAAATGCCCGCCTGCTTCGCCCCAGTAATAATTGTATGCTATATTTCCGGCGTCCCATATCTCTATCGAGATTTCCTCGCGAAATATCTTTTCGTCGCTTCTTTCCCCAAACCCAAATATGAAAATTGTTTTATTCCCCGGTATTCTTCTGAACCTGCGGAGCTTAAATACGCAAACGGTGGGCACATTGTAATTCAATGTCCAGAGGCATAGTTTATTGTGGTTATTATAGGGCTATTAATGTATGTTCCTCATTGAAAAGTACGGTTTCGGAACTGAAAAGGTTATCCAGGTCATCAAATTCATTTCCGTGTATTCCAACTGCGCGGTATTTAATATTTACGCCTTTGTCATTTACAACAGGGATAATTTCAAGCAATCCTCTGAACTGAACATCTTCATGATTTACACCCAGACCTGTATAAATACCTTTGCAGCTTAACAGAATTTCTAAGGGCTCTATTTTATTTTCTATTTTACTTTCTGTTTTATCTTTCGTCAAAATTAAACTCCTGTTTCAGAATAGAGTATAGTTTTAGATCCTGGTAAGCGCCTTTTACAAACATTTGCTCTCTAAGCGTTCCTTCGTATTTCATTCCGCATTTTTGCATAACTTTTTCCGATGCCGCATTTTCAATTTTGCAAAGCGCTTCTATCCTGTTAAGATCCATTGCCTCAAATCCGAACCTCAGCATCCTCTTTAAAGTTTCTGTCATTATTCCTTTGTTCCAGTACCGCGATGATATCGCATAACCGACTTCGGCCCTGCGGTGTTCAGGATTCCAGTTGTGGTAGCCGCCTGTTCCGATGAGCTTGTTATTTTCTTTATAAACAATACCCCACGGACTCGGGATCCCGTTTTCGTATTGCAATAATATTGACTTTAAAAACGCCATTGAATCGGCGACCGTACGGTGATAATCCCATGTAACATGTTTCGAAACTTCAGGCATAGATGCGTATTCGAACACGTCATTAGCGTCGCGCATGGTAAGCCTTCGAAGTCTCATCCTGGGCGTCTCAAGCGTTTGCAGGTCTTTGAATACATTGCCGATATTTGATATTCCGGTCATCCTGGACATTTCAAATCATATTAAAAATAAATTTAACTAAAATTACAGGAATAGAATATGTAAATCCGTGGCGCTATTGAAGTATTTAATTATAGATAAATTATGAATAAATTGTAACTATTAAATATATACAGCAGGTTTTTTTGCTTTTGTTATGCGATAAGAAATTAACGGTTATTATTATAGCAATTATTTTATTTGAATTTGTATCTTTGTAAATGAATCCACTTGTAATTTCAACATGGAAACACGGCATAGCCGCCAATGAAAAAGCTTACGAAATTTTAACCGGAGGCGGGAACTCACTTGATGCCGTTGAACAGGGCGTCAGAGTTGCTGAAAATGACCCGGCGGTATTGAGCGTTGGATATGGCGCTTTGCCTGATGCGGAAGGCAGACTAACGCTGGATGCGGCTATTATGGATTGGAATGCCCGCATAGGTTCAGTAGTTTGCATTGAGCATATAAAGAACCCTGTATCTGTTGCGAGGCTGATCCTTGAAGTTACAGAGCATGTGTGCCTGGCCGGCGAAG
>Ga0265339_10001551_pt1 | contig 16995 bp, 18 predicted proteins | sample 4CB219metaG_FD_202085 | JGI IMG/M metagenome (GOLD analysis project Ga0265339, IMG submission 202085) | Rhizosphere microbial communities from Carex aquatilis grown in University of Washington, Seatle, WA, United States - 4-CB2-19 metaG | ecosystem: Host-associated > Plants > Roots >... | reverse complement strand
ATGCTGTGATCGGCGACCGGGGCACCGGGCGCGACGATGCCGGCATTGTTGACCACGCCGCCGATCACGCCGAACGCCTGCACCGCGGCTTCAAAAAGGGCGATAACGTCGGCCTCGCTGGCAACGTCGCCGCGGATGACAATGGCCCTGCCGCCGGCCTTCTCGACAGCCGCGGCCGTCCCGCGAGCGGCGGTTTCGTTGCCGGCGAAATTGATTGCGACGTTCCAGCCCCGCGCCCCGGCAAGACGGGCAACAGCAGCACCGATTCCCCGGCTGCCGCCGGTGACCACAATGGCTTTCGGCATGGAGTTATCCGTCCCAGATGCAGTGGAATTAGACGCACCCGGCGGCAGAGCGCAATGGCCGCCGGCACAGGCGGGGGTAACTCAATCCGACGGCGGCTGCCAGAGGCGGGCGACATCGAAGGCGTCAATGTCGCGGCAGAGTTCGACGAAGCCGCCGGCGCGGTGATCGACCAGCGCGCGGCCCTTCTCGGCGGTCGCGGCCGCGGCATTGCCGACAGCGCCCTGCGGATTGAGGTCCTGGGCCAGCCACGCGAACTGGCTCGGACCGTGGGCGCGGAGGTGACTGAACTCCGCGACGAAGCTTCGCTGGTGCGAGGGAAAATCCCCGGCCTCAGCCATGCGCACGAGATCGGGACGAAGGTGCAGCATCAGCGACGTCTCCGCGTCGCCGCCGTGGATGCCATAGAGGCTTTCCTCGGGCGGAAACAGGCCTTCGGGGCTGCCGAAGCGCGACCAGCCGGTGCCCACGGCGAGCATGCCGTGGTCGACGCGCAGCTCGCGCGTGACGATATCGACCAGCGGACTGTTGCCACCGTGCGAACTGACGACGATGAGCTTCCTGACGCCGGCGCGGCGGACGCTCGCCCCGATTTCGAGCCAGAGCTTGGTCGCGGTTTCCCACCCTGCCGTCAGCGTACCCGGCGAGAAGATGTGCTCGTTCGACTTGCCGACCGCCTGCACGGGAAGGAAGGTGACGGGCAATTCGGCCGGCAGCAGCTCGACCACACGGCGGACCATGCCCTCGGCGATGCAGGTGTCGGTATAGAGCGGCAGATGCGGACCGTGCTGCTCGACCGCCGCGACGGGAAGCACGGCGATCCAGCGCGCGACATCGCCTCCGGCGAAATCGCGGGCGGTCATTTCGTGCCACTGGCGGCGGGGAGGCATATCGGCTTGATCCGAAGGACTGGAGGGGCTCAAACTAGATCAATTCACGATTTTATCGAATCGCGAATTGCTCTCGATTCCTTTGCTTTCCGCAATTCCGGACGGAAAAGTGGTGTCCACTTTTCCTGTAATTGCTCCAGGCCGGAGCGTCAGCCATGAACAATACCTTCATCTATCTCAACGGAGAGACCCCGGCGAGGCGGCTTGCGGTCGCCGAGGCGATCGCGGCGGCGACCGGGGCGCGCGTCGTGGACAGCCAGGCGATCTACGCGCCGATCTTCAACGTGGTGGACAGTTCACACCCCATGAACCTGCCGGACGCGGTGTGGGCGGGCGTCGACGCGGTGTGGAACGCAGTGCTCGCGACAATCGAGACCGCATCGCCCAAGGACTGGAGCTTCGTGTTCACGCACGCGGGTTACGACATTCCAGCCGATGTCGGGGTCTACCGGACGGTGCGCGAGACGGCGCAACGGCGCGGCGCGCGCTTCCTGCCGGTGACGCTGGCGAGCGCGCCATCGAAGCGGGCGCTGCTCAAATTCGAGGAGAGCGACGCGCTGGCCGTTGCCGACGCGGATGCCGGCCGGGTCGCCGCGCAGATCGTGGCGGCAGCCGGCGGCTGAAGCCGGCTCAGAGCGCCTGCAGGAACGCCCTGGCGGCGGCACCATGCTCGGCGCGGAGCTGTGCCACATCGACGCCGACCGGCGCGCGGTCGACCACTTTCCACGCCCCCTTCACCATGACGCGGTCGGCGGCGTAAGCACCACACAGCACAAGCGCGGCGAGCGGATCGCCGGCGCCCGAGAAGCGCAGTTCGTCCAGCGTATAGAACGCCAGGTCGGCCTGCTTGCCGGCAGCGATCGTGCCGATGTCATCGCGCCCGATGCAGCGCGCCGACCCGGCGGTGGCCCAGCGGAAGGCATCGAGGTGAGTGACCGACGCCGCGTTGTAGGTGAGCCGATTGATCATCAGGGCGTGGCGGATACCCTCCATCAGGTTGGAATTGTCGTTGGAGGCGGAGCCGTCGACACCGAGCCCGACCGGGCTGCCGGCGGCCTCGAGCTCCTTGGTGCGGCACTGGCCGGACGCCAGCGTCATGTTGGATGTCGGGCAATGGCAGATGCCAACCCCGTGGCGGCCCAGGCGGTGGACCTCCTCGTCGTTGAAGTGGATGCCATGGGCAAGCCAGACGCGCTCGGTCAGCCAGCCGCATTCCTCGAGATAATCGAGCGGGCGGACGCCGTAGTTGGCGAGGCAATACTCGTTTTCGTCGCGGGTCTCGGCGAGATGGGTGTGGAGGCGGCAGTTGTGCTTTTCGGCGAGCCCGGCGCTGTCCACCATCAGCCGCTTGGTGACGGTGAAGGGCGCACAGGGCGCGAGCGCCACCTGCAGCATCGCCCCTTCCGAGGCATCGTGATAACGGGCGATGACGCGCTCGCAATCGGCCAGGATGGTGTCTTCGTCCTGCACCGCGTTATCGGGCGGCAGACCGCCGTCCTTTTCCGACAGGTTCATCGAACCGCGGGTGAGCGTCATGCGCATGCCGACGCGCTCGGCCTCCTCGGCCTGGATGTCCATCGCGGACTCCAGACCCGTCGTGTAAAAATACTGGTGGTCCGAGGCGCAGGTGCAGCCGGACAGCAGGAGTTCGGTAAGGGCGAGGCGCGTCGCCTGGCGGAAGGCATCGGGCTTCACGTTGCGGGCCCAGATCGGGTAGAGCGCCTTCAACCACGGGAAGAGCTCCTTGTTGATCGCGGCCGGATGGGCGCGGGTCAGCGTCTGGAAGAAATGATGGTGGGTGTTGATCAACCCCGGGATGACGACATGGCGCGAGGCATCCCAGGTCTCGTCCACTGGAGCTGCCGGAGCCTTGCCCGCGGCGACGACTTCGACGATGCGGCCATTCTCGACGACGAGCCCGCCACCGGCGCCATCTGCCAAAATCGCCAGCGGGTTCTTGATCCAGGTACGCATGGTGGGTCGATCCTTGTGGCGGCGGCAGGTTGAACGGCGAGCCGGGAAATCTGTCCAGCAAAAAGCGAGCCGTTCGTCCGCCGGCGTGCCGTGCCGCTCGCCCGTGTCAGCGCAGCAGCGGCGGTTACCGGACGGACGGAACGGACGCCTGGCACAGGCTCCGGTCCGCAGATGGCGCGGGCAAGCTACGATTGGCGGGGCGCCGCTGACAAGCCGCGCCGGCAGGTGCACACCCGCGCGACGGGCGGCCCCTGCCCCTCGACAGGCGGGGCGACAAGGATAAAAGCTTCCCTGCGAAAAGCGCCTGCGCTTTGCCGACATCAAGCCGGCGAAGCGGAGCGGCGACCTGAAAGGCGACAAGAGACTTGGCCCTGGAGAGAGCGGCACCCGTCGCATCGACCCCACCCCCGGCAGCGCTCCTATCGCTGCGCGATATCGCCAAGACGTTTCCGAGCGGCACGCAGGCGCTGGTGGATCTGTCGCTCGACGTCGCCGCGGGCGACTTCCTCAGCCTGCTCGGACCGTCCGGCTGCGGCAAGTCGACGGTCCTCAGAATTATTGCGGGGCTGGTTGAACCGGGTGCCGGAACGATTCAGTGGCAACCCTCGGGGAGCGCCAACGGCGGGCGGCCCGAGATCGGCTTCGTCTTTCAGGAGCCGACGCTGATGCCGTGGGCAACGGTCGCGGATAACGTCTGGCTGCCGCTCAGGCTGAAGGGACAATCGCGAAACGCGGCGCGAAGTGCCGTGATGGACGCGCTGAAGACGGTCGGGCTCGAGGCCTCGGCCGCTGCCTATCCCCGCGAACTTTCCGGCGGCATGCAGATGCGCGTTTCCATTGCGCGGGCCCTGGTCACGCGACCGAAACTGCTGCTCATGGACGAACCGTTTGCGGCACTCGACGAGATCACGCGGCTGCGCCTCAACGACGAACTCATCGACCTGTGGCAGCGCTTCGGCTGGACGGTGATTTTCGTAACCCATTCCGTGCTCGAGTCGGTCTACCTGTCGCGGCACGTGGTGGTGATGGCGACGAAGCCCGGCCGCCTGTTCGGCGCACTCGACGTCGCGGCACCATATCCCCGCGGTGAGAATTTCCGCACATCGCCGACTTATGCCGACGACTGCCGGCGGGTGTCGGAAACGCTTCACGCGGCGATGGCGGCGAACTGACGTCGCAAGTCGGTTGGCAACCGCCGCGGAGACATCTGGTTCAGAGGGTGAAGAATGACGCCCGCGGCAACACAGCCGGCGTAACTCCAGGCCGGACCTCTCCGATTCCGGGCGCCGACCGTCATCAAGCCGACATCTCGCGCGGTTAGCCTGCTCAGTACTATGGGGTTCGATCACAGACGCACCGTTACGCATCGCCTGGCGCAAGCGGCCCACGCTTACCGCGTGCGCGCAGGAGGCCAGCTTGCCCGGATCGGCCTGCACTCCGGTCAGGAAAATCTGCTCAAGGCGCTGTCTTCGGAAGATGGCATGTCGATGAGCGATCTGGCGGCGACGCTGGGCGTGCAGCCGCCGACGGTAACCAAGATGATCGGCCGCCTGGCGGCGCAGGATTACGTCGAGCGTCGGGTGTCGTCGGGCGACGGACGCCAGGCCGAGATCTTCCTCACCGAGCGCGGCCGGCGCGTGATCGCGGGCATCGACAAGATGTGGAAGCGCATCGAAAAGACCGCGCTCTCGGATATCGAGGACAAGGACCGCAAACGTCTGCGGAAGCTGCTGCGCCTGGTGGAACGAAACCTCGGCGGCAAGCGGCCGGAGCGTGCCGACGACGAAGACGAGACCGAGGAAGGCGAGGTCGCCTGAGCACCGGTTAAGGTGCGCCGCGATTGCGGACAGGTGGCCGGCGGGTCTAGTGTCGCGGCGACGGGGTTCCCCCGTTCCCGCCAGAATCATTCCGGATTTTGCCATGACGATTACGTACAACTACGCTGGCCGCGTCGCGGTGGTGACCGGCGGCGCGCAAAGCATTGGCCGTGCCGTCGTCGAAAAGCTGCTGGCCGGCAACGCCGCCGTCGCCATCTGGGACATCGACGAGGCATCGGCGCACGCTACCGCCGGCGAGTTGAAGGCGGCCGGAACGGTCCTTTCGCTCGGTGTCGACGTCAGCGACGAACAGGCGGTGAACGCGGCGTGCGCAGCCACGATCGAGCGCTTCGGCCGCATCGACATTCTCGTCAACAATGCCGGCGTCAACGGCTTGAACGCCAAGGTCGTCGATTATCCTGCCGACGAGTGGGATCGGGTGCTGCGCATCAATCTTCGCAGCCAGTTCCTGACCTGCCGCGCCATCGTTCCCGGCATGATCGAGCGCAACTACGGCCGCATCGTCAACGTCTCCTCCATCGCCGGCAAGGAGGGCAACCCGAACGCGTCGGCCTACTCGGCGTCGAAGGCCGCGGTCATCGGGCTGACCAAGTCGCTCGGCAAGGAACTCGCCGCCTACGACATCGCGGTCAACGCGATCACGCCGGTGACCGCCGACACCAGAATGGTGCGCGAGCAGGTGTCGAAGGAGCATCTCGCCTACATGCTGTCCAAGATACCGCGCGGACGGACGGTGACCGTCGAGGAAATCGCGGCGACCATCGGCTTCATGGCCTCGGAGGAGTGCTCGTTCACGACCGGGTTCACCTTCGACATCTCGGGCGGGCGCGCGACCTACTAGACCGCATGGCGGGCGAGACGTTCCCCGGCGGCGAATTGGGCGACCGCCTGCGCGGTATTGCTTCGATCTGCGTGGCGGCGGCGCTGTTTGCCTGTGTCGATTCGTCCTCGAAGTTCGCCACGCATGCGGGCGTACCGACGCTTGAGGTGGTGTGGGCCCGCTACGCCATCAGCCTGGTGGTGGCGGCGCTGGTTTTGCGACCGTGGCGGCGGCCGGCCGACTACATCACCCGGCGCCCGATGTGGCAGGCGTTGCGGGCGGTCTTCCTGCTGATGTCGACGGTGTTCAGCTTCATCGCAATTCAGCATCTGCAGCTCTCCGAAAGCACGGCGATCAGCTTCGTGTCGCCGCTGGTCGTAACCGCGCTGGCCGGGCCGGTGCTCGGCGAATGGGCGGGCATCCACCGCTGGGCGGCCATTGTGGTCGGCTTCATCGGCGTGCTGATCGTGGTTCACCCGACGCCCGGCGACTTCAATCCGGCGGTGCTGGCGGCGATCGGCAACGCCCTCGCCTACAGCGCCTATGTCCTCGCCACGCGCTTCCTCAGCACAACCGAAACGCCCGGCGCGATGCTGATCTACGGCTCGCTGGTGGCGACGGTCGCGCTGACACCCGCGCTGCCGGCGTCCCATCTGGTCATGCCGGGCTGGAGCGCGACGCTGGCGCTGGTCATCTGCGGCGCGGCGGGAGCGATCAGCCACCTGTTCATCATCCTCGGTTACCGCCATGCACCGACGCCGGTGCTGGCGCCGTTCTCGTATACGCAGATTCTGTGGGCGGCAGCGCTCGGATACCTGGTGTTCGGCGACTTGCCGACACTGACCACGCTGATCGGCGCGGCCGTGATCATCGCCAGCGGCCTCTACATCCTCTATCGTCATCGCGTGCGGCGGGCGAGGCCGTGAGGCGGTCGAAAGAAGGAGCGAGTGAGCGCGTGGCCAAGGTCGAAGTTCTCAAGATCGGCACGCTGCCGCAGCCGACGGAGGCGGCGCTGGCCGGCGCCTTTGCCGTTCGCGACGCGAATGAGGAGGCCGGCGCGGTGCGCGCCATCGCGCGCGGGACGGGCCACGCGCCGATCGGCGCGGCGCTTCTCGGCCGCATGCCGCAGCTCGAAATCATCGCCAATTTCGGCGTCGGCTACGACGGCATCGACCTTGCCGCTGCGGCAGCGCGCGGCATCGTCGTCACCAACACGCCCGATGTGCTGACCGAAGAGGTGGCGGACACCGCGCTCGGTCTCATCCTGATGACAGTGCGCGGCCTCGGCGCGGCGGAGCGCTACCTGCGTGCCGGCCGCTGGGCGTCCGAGGGCGCCTTTCCGCTGTCGGCGACACTTCGCGACAGGCGCGTCGGCATCGCGGGGCTCGGCCGCATCGGGCTTGCGCTGGCGCGGCGGCTGGACGCGATGAGCGTGCCGGTCGTCTATCACGCCCGACACCCGCGCGCGGATGTGCCCTACTCCTACTTCGCGGACCTCCACGCCATGGCGGTCGACGTCGACACGCTGGTCGCCATCCTGCCCGGCGGCGAAGCGACGCGGAACGCCATCGACGCGCACATCCTGAAGGCGCTCGGCGCCAACGGCGTGCTGATCAATATCGGACGCGGCAGCACGGTCGACGAGGCGGCGCTGATCGCCGCGCTGAAAGGCGGAACGATCCGGGCGGCCGGCCTCGACGTATTTGCCAACGAGCCGCAGGTGCCCGCAGAACTGATGACGATGGACAACGTCGTCCTGCTGCCGCACGTCGGCTCGGCGTCGGTCTATACGCGAGCGGCGATGGGACAGCTCATGCTCGACAACCTGACGAGCTGGTTCACCAACGGGCGGCCGCTGACGCCCGTGCCGGAAACGCCGTTTCCACCAACGCGAGGCTGACGGAAATGGAAACCTTCGTCATCATCCTGGAATTCGTCGTCATTCCGGTGATCGCTGTTGCGGTCGCTATCGCACTGTTCGCGCGGCGAAAAAGGAACGACGGCGGCGGCTCGTGAGGCCACCGGCGATTGGCGCTACTTCACCCAGGTTCCGCCAAGCTCGTCGGCGATGTGGATGCGGATGATCTCCTCGAAGTCGCGATCGGCGGTGAAGCCCAGCGAGAGCGCGCGATGCGCGTCGAAATTTTCGGCCCAGCCGGAAACGATCTTCTGGATGAAGGGATCGGGCTCGCGACGGATGCGGGCGGCGACGCTGTCGCCCGCCACCTTGCTGAGCGCGGCGATCTGACCGCCGACGGTTTCCGAAACGCCCGGCATGTTGAGGTTGCGCCGGTCGCCGAGGCTGGCGGTATCCATCGCGCCGGCGTGCATGAGAAATCCGACGGCGGCCTTGGGGCTGGCGTGCCAGTGGCGCACGGTCTCGGCCACCGGAAGAACAGCTTCCTGCCCGGCAAGAGGCTCGCGGATGATGCCCGAGAAAAAGCTCGACGCGGCCTTGTTGGGCTTGCCGGGGCGCACGCAAATGGTCGGCAGGCGAATGCCGACGCCATCGAGGAAGCCGCGGCGGCTGTAATCTGCGAGGAAGAGTTCGCCAATGGCCTTGGCGGTGCCGTAAGAGGTCAGCGGCGTCTCGAAGAACTCATCGCCGATCGACGGAGGGAACGGCGCGCCGTAAACGGCGATCGACGAGGAAAACACGACCCGCGGACGGTAACCGTCGCCGATGTGGCGGATCGCGTCGAAGAGGGCGCGGGTGCCATCGATATTGACGCGGTAGCCCTTGTCGAGGTCGGTCTCGGATTCGGCCGAGAGCACGGCGGCCAGATGAAAGATCACGTCCGGTCGGGAGGCGACCAGCGCGGCGGCCGCACCGTCGGCCGCCAGATCGACCGGCCTGGCATCGACCCGAAACGGCGCCGCGACAAGCGGTGGAGCGGCGATGTCGGCCAGCGTCAGACTGGTCACCGCCTTGCCGTCGAGGTTGCCATCGGCGGCGAGCCGGCGCGCCAACTTGGCACCGATCATCCCGGCGCCGCCGATGATAAGGATGGATGTCACAGCGAGAACCCGCCGTCGGCAAGATGGATCTGGCCGGTGGTGTAGGACGATTCGTCGGAGCCGAGATAGACGCCGAGCCAGGCGATCTCCTCGGCGGTGCCGAGCCGGCCCATTGCCTGGCGATCGACGAACGCCTGACGAATTTCGGCCTCGCTCTTGTTCTGCGCCCTGGCCTGCTCGGCGATGCGGCCATCGAGCGAGGGCGACTGGATGGTGCCCGGGCAAATGGCGTTGCAGCGCACGCCCTGGCGGATGAAATCGGCGGCGACGGACTTGGTCAGCCCGATGACCGCAGCTTTCGAAGCGCCGTAAACATAACGGTTCGGAATCCCGCGCACGGACGAAGCGCCGGACGAGACATTGACGATCGAGCCCTTGCCACGCGCGAGCATGCCAGGGAGGAAGGCGCGGATCGTGCGGTGCATCGACTTGACGTTGATGTCGAAGGAGAAGTCCCAGTCCTCGTCGGAGGTCGTCAACACGGTGCCGTGGTGAACGAAACCGGCGCAGTTGAAGACCACGTCGACCGGGCCGACCTTTTGCGCCAGTGCGTTGACGGCCGCGGTGTCGCGTACGTCGAGGCGATGGATCGCGGCCTTGCCCTCGAGGTCGGCGAGGAGCTCGGGCTTGAGGTCGGTGGCAACGACTTCAGCGCCTTCGGCTGCGAACGCGAGCGCGGTCGCCTTGCCGATGCCGGCACCGGCGGCAGTGATGAAGGCGCGCTTCCCTTTCAGACGATTCATGTGTTCTCTCTCTTCTTACGCAGTGCCGTCAGGCTGGCGATCTGCCCGCCCGAGGGATCGAAATTAGCCGGCGCCAGCCACGCCTCGAAAGCAGCGCGGACTGCCGGCCACTCGCCGTCGATAATCGAAAACCACGCGGTGTCGCGGCTGCGGCCTTTGACAATCATGTGCTGGCGGAAGGTACCTTCATAAGTGAATCCCAGCCGGAGCGCAGCGCGACGCGAAGGCGCGTTCAGCGCGTTGCATTTCCATTCGTAGCGGCGGTAGCCGAGATCATCGAACACATAACGGGCGGCGAGATACTGCACCTCGGTCGAGGCCGCGGTGCGCTGGAGCGCGGGGGACAGCACGATGTGGCCCATCTCGATGACGCGCATCGCCGGACGCACTTCCATCAACGTGATGGAACCCAGCGCGCGGCCGCTCGCCTGATCGACGACGGCATAGGCGAAGGGATCGGTGGCGGCGGCGCGAGCCTCCAGCCATCTGTCGAAGGCGGCGCGGTCGGCAAACGGGCCGTAGCCCATATAGACCCAGACCGCGTCATCATCCTTCAGCGCCTGCCACAGGCTTTCGCCATGGCGCGCGGGATCGAGTTTTTCTACGCGGGCGAAGCGGCCGTTCAACGTCACCGGTCCGGGCGGAGGGGCCGACGCGGTGTCAACCATCGGGCCAATCGGCAGGCTGTCCATCACGCCCTCCCGCTGACGTCGCTCTGGAAGAATGCGTCGAGCTCGCTGCCGGGCGTGGCGGCAGCGAGGGCATCGAAGCGGCCTTCGCCGGCGATCTCGCGCGCGGCGGCGAGGAAGGATGCCCACGCGGCGCGGGCGAGCGCACCGCCGACGCTGACGCGGCGCACGCCGAGCGCGGCGAGTTCGGCAACGCCCGGCGAACCCTGCCAGCCGACCAGCACATTCACCGGCTTCGGCGCGACGGCGGCAACAAGCGCGCGGATATCATCGGCAGTGCGTACCCCCGGGACGTAGAGGCAATCGGCGCCGGCCGCAGCGAAGCGCTCGAGGCGATGGATTGCGACCTTCAGCGGATTCTGGACGCCGACGAGATAGCACTCGGAGCGGGCGACCAGGAGCGTATCACCGCCAGCGGCATCGACGGCTTCGCGCGCGGCGCGCACGCGCTCGACGGCGTGGTCGATGTCGTAGAGCTGCTTCGTGCCCGGCCGCTGGTCCTCGATCGAGACGCCGGCAATGCCGGTGGCGAGCGCGCGGCCCACATTGGCGGCGACGCCTTCCGGTTCATCGGCGAAGGCATTGGTGAAATCGGCGTTGACGGGAACGTCGACCGCTTCGGCGAGTGCGGCAAAATGCGCCAGCGTCTGGTCGAGCGAGAGGTCGCCGTCCGGCAGGCCGGCGGACCAGGCTGCGCCCGAGCTCGTCGTCGCCAGCGCCTTGAAGCCGAGGTGCTGCAGATAGCGGGCGGAGCCAATGTCCCACGGGTTCGGAATCACAAAGCAGCCGCCGGCGTGCAACGCGCGGAAAGCCCGACGTTTTTCGGCGACGGTTGGCATCACTCGGTCCGGTTGAACTGGGAGCGTTGTCGTGGCAGGCCGTTGGAATTCGCGGCGATTTATGCGCCTAATCGCGCCCGGAAATCAAACCGCCGGTGGCTAACGCCGGCGCCGGAGGGAAACGCTTTTGCTACACACCATTCCCGGCTTCGGCCGGATCGGCGAGGAAAACGCCTTCGCCGTGCTTGCCCGTGCGACCGAACTCGCCAGCCAGGGCAAGGACATCATCAACCTCGGCATCGGCCAGCCCGACTTCCGCACGCCCGACCACATCGTCGAGGCGGCGGTGAAGGCGCTGCGCGACGGGCAACACGGCTACACCCCGGCGACCGGCATCAAGCCGCTGCGCGAAGCGGTGGCGGCGGACATCCACCGGCGCGTCGGCGTCGAGGTCTCGCCCGACCAGGTGATCATCGTGCCCGGCGGCAAGGTGACGATGTTCGCCGCCATCCTGATGTTCGGTGAGCCGGGAGCCGACATCCTCTATCCGGACCCGGGCTTCCCGATCTATCGCTCGATGATCGAATATACCGGCGCGCGACCAATCCCAATTCCGATCCGCGAGGAGAACAGCTTCGCCTTCTCGGCCGAGGAGACGCTGGCGCTGATCACACCGCAGACGCGGCTCATCATCCTCAACTCGCCGGCGAACCCGACCGGCGGCGTGACGCCGAAGGCCGAAGTGGACGCGCTGGTGAAGGGACTGGAGCGCTTTCCCGACGTCGCGATTCTTTCCGATGAGATCTACGGGCAGATGACCTACGACGGGCTGCCGCACGTGTCGCTGCTCACCTATCCCTCGATCCGCGACCGCGTCATCCTGCTCGACGGCTGGTCGAAGACCTACGCGATGACGGGCTGGCGCATGGGCTATTCGGTGTGGCCGACGACGCTCTACAACAACGTGCGCAAACTGGCGGTGAACGCTTGGTCGTGCGTCAACGCGCCGGCACAATATGCCGGGCTCGCCGCGCTCACCGGGCCGCAGGATTCGGTCGGCACGATGGTGGCCGAATTCGACCGGCGGCGGAAGATCGTGGTCGAGGAAGCAAACAAGCTGCCCGGCTTCTCGTGCATCATGCCGCGGGGCGCGTTCTACGCGTTTCCCAACGTCAGCAAGACGGGATTCAAGGCCAAGGCGCTGGCTTCGGCGCTCCTCGAGAATGCGGGTGTCGCCGCGATCGGCGGCCCGGATTTCGGCGTGCTCGGCGAGGGGTATCTGCGGCTCTCCTACGCCAACTCCGAGGAGAACATCCGCGAGGCAATCGGGCGCATCGGGCGCTTTCTCGGCCGCAATACCTGAGCGTTAGACGAACGCGACTGGAGCACTTCCGGACGGAAACGTGGAATCCACTTTTCCTGGAATTGCTCTAGGTCGCGACCCGCGCGCGGGCTACCTCCGCTCGAGAAGCGCGCAGCGGCTCGGTGCACTGTTTCGACCGCTGCCTGAGATCACCGATGAGCCAGCGCCCGGCGCGGCCGGGCGAGCGGCCGCGCTCGTAGACGACGTGGATGGGAAATTCCGGCGCGCTGTGCTCGCTGATATTGAGCACCTTGAGGCGACCGGCGGCAATGTCATCCCGCACGAGAGGCACCGGCATGTTGCACCAGCCGAACCCGGCGAGCAGAAACGCATGCCTCGTCTCCGGATCGGCGAAGCGCCAGGTGCGGCGACTGATGACGCCGTATGTCATGCTGTCGGCGAGCGGCGTGCGGTCGGTCAGCACGAGTTGCAGCTGGTTCTCGAGCACAGTGCGCGACAATGGCGAAGCGATAGCGGCAAGCGGATGGGTTGCGGCGACAACGGGCACGGTGGGAATGGTGAAGAGGAATTCCGCCTCGCGATTGGGTGCCAGCTGCGGCAGCGGCGGATAAATCGCGATGCGGGCGCTGCCGTCGCGCAAGCGCTGTTCGGCACCGCCGAGCGCTTCCGTGTAGAGCGTCACGGGCAGCAGCGGAAAGATCTGAGCCAGATCGCGGAGGCTCGCGGTCAGCACGTCGACCGGGAACATCGATTCGACCGCCAGCGTCAATTCCGGCTCGAGGTCCTCGGCAATCGCCGAGGCGCGGGCCTTCAGAGCCTCGGCACTGCGCAGGAGATCGCGCGCATCGGCGAGAATGACGCGGCCGGTGTCGCTCAATCTCGGAACCTTGCCGCTGCGGTCGAAAAGCATGACGCCGAGGCTGGTCTCAAGCGCCTGGATTGACTGGCTGATCGCCGACTGAACGCGCCCGAGTTTGCGGGCAGCCGCCGAAAAGCTGCCGGTCTCGGCTACCGCCTCAAGCGCGCGAAGCTGGTCGAGGGTCATGGTGTCGAGCACGGTCTATCACCTCGCCTGATCGATTCTAACAGAATTTGGCCAGTTTATTTGATGCGAGCGGCGCCTAAGTCAAGGGTTGCGCGGCAAAACAAAGCCGCGAGACGAGGGATGTCATGAACCAGCTTGCCAACCAACAGAGTTTCGATGTCGCCCAGGAGCGCCTGAGCGACCCAGCGCTCGACCGGCTTTTCCGCGCGGCCCGCACCCACAACGGCTGGCTCGAACGGCCGGTGCCGCATGCTCTCCTCGAAGAGGCCGTCGAGCTGGCCAAGCTTGGCCCGACTGCGGTCAACGCATCGCCGTTCCGCGTGGTTTTCGTGGAAACGCCGGAAGCCAAGCAGCGACTGAAAGTGACGCTCTCGCCGGGCAACGTCGACAAGACCATGGCCGCGCCGGTGACGGCAATCGTCGGACACGACCTGGCCTTCCACGACCACCTGCCGCGGCTGTTCCCACACGCCGACGTGCGGCCGATGTTCTCCGGCAACGAAGCGGTGGCGGTGCACACCGCCACACAGAGCGGCACGCTGCAGCTCGCCTACTTCATTCTGGCGCTGCGCGCGGTCGGCCTGGACACCGGACCAATGGGCGGATTCGACAAGGACAAGGTCGACGCCGCGTTCTTCGGCGGGACGACAATCCGCTCCAACCTTCTGGTCAACATCGGCTACGGCGACCACACAAAACTGTTTCCGCGCAGCCCGCGGCTGGCGTTCAAAGAGATCGCCAGCTTCGTCTGATGCGACGCGCCGCCGGCGTCAGGTCGTCAGCTTCGCCTTGACGACCTTGCCGGCGGGATTGCGCGAGAGGGCGTCTACGGTTTCGAAGCGCGACGGCACCTTGTAGCCGGCGACCTTGCCGCGAAGCTGGTGGACGACGCTGATCGCGCGTGATCACGAAATCGACCAGCTCGTGCCACTCGCGCCTCCGATTCGTGTACGAGCGCCAGTCCGGACGGGAGCCCGGTCCCCATTATCCCCACTCGTACCAGTCCAGCCAATCGCCTGTATCGCGGCGAGGCGGCATTCTGCAGATTGATCGTGCTGGTGAGGTTTGACCGAAGTCTGACAGGGCAAGTCGGACGCCAGAGGTTGATGCCTTACCGACCCGCGCCGACGGCCCGAACTAAAAACTCGGGCATGCCGGTATGCCCCGCGGAACCACCGGGGAATGGCAAGCGAAGCCGCCGCGAGGTGGCACCGCTGTCAGGAAAGGTGGTCCGGGCCGGCAACAAGCCGGAAACCGGGTGGCGGCCAAGCTACCGGGAAACCGGCGATGCAGAGCTGGCCACACATCGGTTCGCGGTCGTGGAAAGCGTCAAGCCCGTGAGGCCAACTTCTGGGCGGGACGGCGAAGCGGCCAAGCGATCTGATCAGGGAGGCGTCGTATGGGGTGACCCAGCGACGCCTTTCTGATTCATGGGGCTTATTCATGGGGGTCTGAGTCATGCGGGGCGCGCGCCGGTCGACCGACGTCGGTTGGCGACCCGGCGCTGGTTCGCCAAGGCAGAAATGCAAACCGCCGCCGACATTGCTGTCAGCGGCGGCGGAAAAAGCTGCAGTGGCCCGGATGCTACGAGATGAGCTCGAGCTTCACGGCCTTGGGGCCCTTGCCCATACGATCCGGCTCGACCTCGAAAGAGACCTGCTGACCGTCGGCGAGATGGCTGATGCCAGCCTTCTCGAGAGCGCTGACGTGGACGAACACGTCCTTCGAACCACCCTGCGGGGTGATGAAGCCGAAACCCTTGGACGAATTGAAAAACTTTACTGTGCCAATCTGGCGAGACATGCGCTGGGATTCCTTCTCCCGTTAGTGTGAACCGGTGCGCCTGGGCGCGGAACGGTGGTCGGCAGCTTGTCTACGGGGAAAGGAAGCTAAGCGTCGTCAGACGGCCTGGAACCACCCAGACCCGCGAGGAATCTTGGCCTCGCGCCGTTTTCCAGTCTCCGGGTATAAGTGCCCGAACGATGACGCTTATGACTCGGCTCGCCTGAATTTGCAAGCGTTATCAACCACAGCGTGTCTCGGCCTCTGGCGCGACGTCAGGCTGGTGGGCGTGCCTTGCGCAGACCGACCGCGGCGCGGGCAAGTTCGGTGATGCGCGGCCAGTCCTGCGCGGCAATCAGTTCGGGCGGTGCGACCCACGAGCCGCCGACACAAATGACGTTCTCAAGGGCGAGATAATTCGGCGCGTTGGCGGCACCGATGCCACCGGTTGGACAGAACCGCAGGAACGGCAAAGGCGAGAAAAGCGACTTCAGATAGGGCACGCCGCCCGCGGGCTCGGCGGGAAAGAATTTGAGGACGCGATACCCCAGGCTGGCCGAGGTAACTGCTTCCGTCGCCGTTGCGACGCCCGGCAAGAACGGGACCGGCCACTCCAGCGCCGCCTTGTCGAGTTCAGGAACGGCGACCGGGCTCACAATGAACCTTGCGCCGGCGCGGATGGCAGCCTCGCCCTGCCCCGGCTCGATGATGGTGCCGGCACCGACGTCGGCGCCCTCGACTTCACTGGCCATGGCCTTGATGCAATCGAGCGCCTGGGGCGTGCGGAGGGTAATTTCCAGCGCGGTCAACCCACCCGCGACCAGGGCACGCCCCAGCGGCACGGCCGTCTCGGGCCTGTCGACGATGAGGACCGGCACCACGGGCGCGGCGCCAAGTATGCGGAGAAGCGCCTGCGTCTTGTCCTCAGCCATCAGATACTCGCCGTGAAAAAACCAACATCGTCGTTCGCCATTCCTAGATCAATTCACGATTTTATCGAATCGCGAACTGATCTCGATCCCTTTGCTTTCCGCAATTCCGGACGGAAAAGTGGTGTCCACTTTTCCTGCAATTGCTCTAGCTCATGGTTGGCCACGAAGAAACCGGGGGCGCTTGTCGCGGGGCGGCTCCTTCCCGTATAGCTTTGGCAGCAAATACCTCTACGCCTTGACGGGGATCTTCATGCCGACCAACCTCTCGACCACCGCGCTTGCCCCTTCCCTGATAGCAGCCCGCGGCGGCGCCGCGACCGAAGAGGCCGGACTGGTGCTGTTTGGAAGCCTGGTTCTGGTGCTTTCGGCCAAGGTCTTCGTTCCGTTCTTTCCCGTCCCGATGACCCTCCAGACGCTGGCCATCATGGCGATCGCGGCCACGTTCGGCACGCGCCTCGGAACGCTTGCCGTCCTCACCTACCTCGGCGAAGGGCTCGCCGGGCTGCCGGTCTTTACGTATACGCCGCCGGCCGCGGCGGGGCCGCTCTACCTGCTCGGGCCAACCGGCGGGTTTCTCATCGGGTTCATCGCGCTGGCGCTGATCGTCGGCTATGCCGCGGACCGCGGCTGGGGCCGCTCGCCGGTAAAGATGTTTAGCGCGATGATCGTTGCTGACGTGGTTGTCTTCGCGATTGGCTTCGTCTGGCTGGCGTGGATCGCCCACCTGTCGAGCGGCGCGATTGGCACCGGGGCCGCGATCGCCTGGCAGAAGGGCGTTCTGCCCTTCGTCGTCGGAGACCTTCTGAAGATCGTCCTGGCCGCGGCGGCCGTGCCGGCCGCGTGGGGCGTCGTCGACGG